>Ga0105091_10001208_pt1 | contig 11200 bp, 9 predicted proteins | sample PPLLak1March2015_FD_87022 | JGI IMG/M metagenome (GOLD analysis project Ga0105091, IMG submission 87022) | Freshwater sediment microbial communities from Prairie Pothole Lake near Jamestown, North Dakota, USA - PPLs Lake P7 Core (1) Depth... | ecosystem: Environmental > Aquatic > Freshwater >... | reverse complement strand
TTAATCCCGACCCCTACAAACAACAGGGCGGCGATATGGTCAGAGTAGGCGGCATTAGCTACACTTGCGATCTGACCAAAGGCATGGGAAAACGTATCAACAACATGATGCTGAAAGACAAAGCACTTGACCCCAACAAAAAATACAAGGTTGCAGGCTGGGCTCCCGTTACGGAAGGTGTGGTTGGCGAACCCATTTACGATGTTGTTTCCGGCTACCTGCGCAGCAAGAAAATCATCAGCCCGCGCAAGCTGAACATGCCCAAGCTGATTGGCACCAAAGGCAATCCTGGTTTGGCTTAATATCAATTTTGAAGTTTAATTGTTTAATTTTTGAGTCATCGGCAGTAGAATCGCTTCAGGCATTAAACAAGTGGCTATTGTGTTATCGGGCAGCGCGATATTTTTTGATTAATCTATGGCAGTCAAGGGAAATAAACTATGAGCTTATCAACAACTGTTGTCTTATGGGGTTTGGGTCTGGGAGTCATTTTTGGCTTTATCGGCAGCAAAACCAATTTCTGCACCATGGGCGCGGTTTCAGACGTGGTAAACATGGGCAGCTGGGGGCGCATGCGCGCATGGTTTCTTGCAATTGCGGTGGCGATCATCGGTACCAATTTGCTTGCTTATAACGGATTACTCGATCTGTCCAAAACCATATACACAGGCAGCAGCTTCCCTATCCTGATTTTCATCGTGGGCGGACTGACCTTTGGTGTGGGCATGACACTTGCGTCAGGATGCGGTAACAAAACCCTGGTACGCATGGGCGGCGGCAACCTGAAATCCCTGGTGGTATTCGTGTTCATGGGAGTTGCGGCTATCGCCACACTGAAAGGAATTTTTGGAGCGTTCCGCGTCAACTTCCTCAGCCCGTCAGCCTTGACCATGCAACTTGAACCCAATCAAACCTTGCCAGCCCTGCTAGGCAAAATGATGGGCATGGAAGCCAACTCTGCGCTCATCACGATAACTGCCGTGATCGCCATCGCTTTGCTGATTTTTATCTTCATGAGCAAGGAATTCCGTAGCGAGAATGATAATATTCTGGCCGGCGTGGTGATTGGCCTGATCGTGATTGCAGCCTGGTATATCACCGGCCATATCGGTTTCGCTCAAAATCCGGAAACATTGGAAGATGTTTTTATGGGTGCTTCCAATCCCAGCTTTGCTGAATCCATGTCATTTGTGGCACCATCTGCCTACACACTGGAATTTCTCGGCTACTGGACTGACGCATCCAGAGTGCTCGCTTTCGGCATGGTTACGGCATGGGGCGTGATTCTCGGATCGTTTATTCATGCAAAAATTTCCGGTAGTTTCCGTTGGGAGTATTTCACCTCAGCCAAGGACATGGGAAATCACATCATCGGCGCGCTACTGATGGGCTTTGGCGGTGTTACTGCCATGGGTTGTACCATAGGCCAGGGCATTACCGGCGTATCAACGCTCTCATTAGGCTCATTCCTGACGTTGGCTTCCATCATTGCCGGCTCTGCGATCACCATGAAAGTTCAGTACTACTTGATGATGCGTGAGGCTTAATGCCATCTGAGGTTCACCAGGCTTGTTTGCACACCAATTCCCGGCATTCCCGGGAATTTTTTATTCAATATAAACAATATGTTACACAATAAGTATTGTCGGGATTTTAAACAGGGCAAGCAGCAATGACGGAAACCTATACAACGGAGGATGATGATGAAGACGAAGCGCAGCAGTCGTCCGCCCAGCATGTGCCGTTGGGTGCAAAAAACTACATTACTCCCGCCGGTTATAAACGCCTGAAGGACGAGCTGGACCAGCTATGGAAGACAGAACGCCCGACACTGGTGCAAACCATTACCTGGGCTGCATCTAACGGCGACCGCTCGGAAAATGGCGACTACATCTATGGCAAGAAGCGACTGCGTGAAATTGACAAACGCATACGATTTTTGGCCAAGCGTCTGGAGAATTCAGAAGTTGTGGATCCCGCACTAAGGGTCGAATGCGATCAGATTTTTTTTGGTGCAACCGTGACAGTATGCGGACTGGATGGAGAGCATCGAACCTTCAGCATCGTCGGTGTGGACGAAGCCAATCCCGCCTGCGGCCTGGTTAGCTGGGTATCACCACTGGCCAGAGCATTACTTAAAGCACGCGAAGATGACACCATCACCCTGCGCCTGCCCACGGGCGTGGATGAATTGCTGGTGGTCGAGGTGGCTTATCGCACCATCAGCCTTGAGAATTAGCCATCTGGACAGTTAGCAAGCTGGTTCCCGCCTGACGGCAATTTCAATTAATTTTCAGAACAATAACAAACCCGTAGGGTGCGTCCCACGCACCAACCTTTTTTCAGCCTCGCGTGCGGGACTGTACGATCCAACAAACTCAATCTCTGCTCAACGACCCTCACCCTGCCCTCTCCCGCCCGCGGGAGAGGGAATTCATACTTCACCTCAATGCTTGCCAGTACTGCCAAAGCCACCTGTGCCGCGTTGGCTCGCTGGAAACTCCTCGACAATGTTGAATTGAACCTGCATCACCGGCACGATCACCAGCTGCGCCATCCGTTCCAGCGGCAACAAATTAAACGGCGTGTGTCCGCGATTCCACAGTGATACAAAAATTTGTCCCTGATAATCCGAATCAATCAAACCCACCAGATTTCCCAGCACAATACCGTGTTTATGCCCCAGACCGGAGCGCGGCAAAATCATCGCGGCAAAATGCGGATCGCCGATATGCATGGCGATACCGCTGGGAATTAACTCGCACTGCCCGGGATTAATTAATATGTTGTGCTCGATGCAGGCGCGCAAATCGATACCCGCAGAACCGGGTGTGCCATAAGCAGGCGGTTGCTCGTGCAGACGGGGGTCGAGAATTTTTACATCCACATTTTTCATCTTAATCGTCCTTTGTTTCCAAAAATAATATCCGCGCAGCGACTCCTTCGTCCCCTCTCCTTCCGGGGGAGGGTTAGGGTGGGGGAGCACACTTAACCGGCTTCTCTATCACGTCATTCTGCCCAGCGCTTTCGTCCCCTTCCGTGTGCCCGGCCAAGAGTTTTTCGGACGCTGGGGGAGTTAGGGTTGCAGAGCGCACCTGGCAGTTTAATGATCGTTTATGCTGCCCCTTAGCTTGACCACATGCCTGAGCAGCGCGCGCGCCTGTGCGAGTTTGTCTGAGCGCGGCAATACATGCTCGCCCGCGTCATCAAACAACACCAGCTCGTTGTCATCCGCACCGATAGCCTCTTGCGCCAGATTGGCGGCAAGCAAAGGGAGCTTCTTGGCGCGGCGCTTCTGTTCCGCATACACCTTCAGGTTTTCGCTTTCAGCGGCAAAACCAACGCAGAAAGGCGGCTTCGGCAAAGCGGCAACATAGGCAAGAATGTCCGGATTGGGCACCAGCTCCAGCGTCAAATTACCGCCATCCTTTTTGATTTTCTGCGCGCTGACCTGCGCCACCCGGTAATCGGCCACCGCCGCCACACCGATAAAAATATCGCTCCCTGCCACCGCGATTTTCACCGCATCAAACATCTCGGCCGCACTCTCAACCTTAAGCAGACGCACACCTCTTGGTGCTGCCAATGACGTGGGGCCAGACACCAGCGTGACCTCTGCACCCAGCTCAAGTGCGGCCTGTGCAATCGCATAACCCATCTTGCCCGAGCTACGGTTGGTAATGCCGCGCACCGCGTCGATGGCTTCGTATGTTGGCCCTGCAGTAAGCAACAACTTCACCCCGGACAACATCCCCTCTCCCGCAGGGGTTGGGGGAGGGTTAGGGTGGGGGAGCGCAGCAAGAATAGCTTCAGCCAGTTGCGCTGCCTCCAGCATGCGCCCCAGCCCTTCCTCGCCACATGCCTGCATCCCGCTATCCGGCCCCAGCACGATCACCCCATCCGTTTTGAGTTGCGCGATATTGCGCTGCGTAGCCGGACTCTCCCACATCTGTTTATTCATTGCCGGTGCAATCAGCAACGGGCAATTGCGCGCCAGACACATTGTTGAAAGCAGGTCGTCCGCCAGGCCATGCGCCAGCTTGGCGATAAAGTCCGCCGTGGCCGGTGCAATGACAATCGCATCTGCACTGCGACTCAAGTTAATATGAGCCATGCCATTTGCGCTCTCATCCCACTGGCTGGTCAGCACCGGTTTGCCCGACAATGCCTGCATCGTGGTTGGCGTGATAAAGTGGCAGGCCGACTCGGACATCGCCACCTGCACTGCAACGCCCTGCTTGATCAGCAGGCGCGTGAGCTCTGCTGCCTTGTAGGCGGCAATGCCGCCGGTGAGGCCAAGTACGATGCTTTTCGATATTTTTTGTTCCATAATGCCGCGTATCTTAACAAAAAATCGACAACGCTTAATCGAAAAATCACTATCAAATGCGACAGGGGGAGGTATATGGCAATCAACGACTGGCCTGAAGGCGAACGCCCGCGCGAGAAATTAATTCAGCGCGGCGCAGCCTCACTCTCCGATGCCGAATTGCTGGCAATTTTTCTGCGCACCGGCGTGGTGGGAAAAAGCGCGGTAGACCTGGCACGCGACCTGCTTCATCGCTTCTCCACGCTTACTGCCATGTTTGCCGCCAGCCAGGAGGATTTCTGCAGCATTCACGGCATGGGGCAGGCCAAGTTCGTGCAGATGCAGGCAGTGCTCGAAATGTCGCGGCGTGCCCTTGCTGAAGAAATGCAATCTGGCGATGCGCTGAACTCGCCGCGCGCGGTGCGTGACTATCTGCAGCTTCTGCTGCGCGGACGCGAGCAGGAAGTCTTCATGGTGATCTTCCTTGATGCCCAGCACCGCGTTCTGGCAGCCGAAGAACTGTTTCACGGCACCCTCACCCAGACCAGCGTTTACCCGCGCGAAGTGGTCAAACGCACGCTGTTTCACAACGCAGCCGCCGTTATCCTCGCGCACAACCATCCCTCAGGCGTGGCCGAACCCAGCCAGTCCGACCGCCTGCTGACCGATGCCTTGAAGCAGGCACTCGCACTGGTGGATGTAAGAGTGCTCGATCATTTTATCGTGGCAGGAACGGGATGCCTGTCTTTTGCAGAACGTGGCATGTTGTAACAATTTGCTTTGATATGCAGACAACCACCCTACTCCGCCTCATTTTATTGCTCCAGACACTGCTGCTAAGCGCCTGCAGCCAGACCGCGTTGCTCAGCAAGCAGGATTACCAGCAAAGCCAGCGCCAATTTATGCAGGGTAATGCCGATGATGCCTATCTCAATTTCCCGCGTGGCGCGGAGCAGGGCAATTTCATCACCACCGTTGAAAAAGCCTACCTCAACCTGATACAGGGAAAACCGCAGATCAAGCAACTTCAGCAGCAGGTGGAAATACTGGAAGACCGTGTGCGCTACCATGTCACGCGCGAGGCAAAAACATTTTTTTACCTGCAGACACCGGACGATTACTACGCCTCCGAACACGAAATTATCTGGTTGCACTTCCTGCTCAGCTGGTCCTATTCACTGCAGGGAAAATTCGAAAATGCCTGCGTCGAAGCTCGCGTCGCGAGCAGCTTGCTGACACTGCCGTGGAGTCCTGCCGGGCATTTTGACGACCCGGCCATGCGCCTATTTCTGGCGGGACTGTGGACCATGTGCGGCGAGTGGCGAGAGGCGCAGGTGGATTTTCGTGCCGCCTGGATGATGGACAAGCGCCTTGGCTGGGCCAAAGAATTATCGGAACGTGACGGTGCGCCTGCCCACCTGTTTCTAGTGCTGGGCGGCCCGGGGCCGGAAGTGGCATGGACGCCGGAAATGGCACTCAACCCACTGCGCTCACAGCGGCAAATCAACTTCAAACTGCGCGGCCAGAAAAGCGCACTCAGCCTCACCGACCGCAATGGCTATCGCATTCAAACCTACCTCTCCCCCGATGCAGGAAAATGGTACGAACGCCATATCGAGCGCGAGAGTGCGCTGCATGAAATCATTCTCGACTCCGCCTTTGGCGGCAAGGCCACCGCCAGCGGCGCGCTCGCCTCGGGCAAGATTGCAACAAAAACCACATTGGGTCTACTGGTCGGCATTGGCGGCACCGCACTCGGCGCTGTCATGGCCAGCGAAGGCTTGAAATCCGACTCCGAAGATCTGCTCAAATACGGGCTGGTCACGGCAGCCGCCAGCATCACCTGGGGCTGGAAAACCATCACCGAGGGGTACACCTCAAGCGTCAAAGAATTCAAGCAGGATATCGACCCCAGCATTCATTACCGCTATGTTCGCTACCTGCCGGAATACCTGTGGGTGGGCTGGAGCGACCAAACGGTCGGCTATCCGGTGGAACTGAGAACGTCATCGGGTTTACGCAGCCGCATCCTGCAGCCTGTCGTGACTGGGCGCTCCAATTTTTCCATCGCGTTTTTACCCGATTCAAATCTTTCCTATGGTTACAACTATCGATAACTATTGCAGGTCGTGCTTAACACTGCCGCAAAAAGAATCAGGGCCGGCATCAAATTCGATGCCGGCCCTGGTTCTTGCTACTACGCCGCAGAAGCTTAATGTCATTGGGGAGGATCACACTCGGCCCCGTTGGCGATAACCCGGGTTATTACTTGCCCTTCAGCTTCATGATGCCGACCGCTTTCATCAGCACTTTTTCGAACACATGCTCCGAAGTGCCCTGCTTCATCTTGCGCATGAAGTATTTCTCAAACGCCACTTTCGCCAGGTGCACCCACTTGCCTTCGGAGAACCAGTTAACGTTGCGCGGCGGAATCTGTGGCAGGGCAACGAAGGCGATGCCGGTATCGCCGAAGTCGGCGAGGCACACGGCATTCCAGGTGGCGCGCTCTTCCGGCTGCTTGCCATCCAGCTCGGCGCGGATGTTGTGCGCGGTTGCGGTAACCATAGACTCGATCATGTAGCCGGTTTTGGGTGCGCCGGTGGGGACAGGTGTTGCTTCTACCGGCGGAATCGCCACGCACACACCGACCGAGTAAATATTCTTGAACTTCGGATTGCGCTGGTGCTGGTCGATCAGGATAAAGCCGCGCGGGTTGGTCAGCCCTTCGATGCCAAACACCGCATCAATACCCTTGAACGCCGGCAACATCATCGAATATTTAAAATCAAGCACGTGCTCTTTTTTCGGCGTGCCGTCTTCGTTATGCTCGGTGACATACATCTTGCCGGCTTCAACCCTGGTGGTCTTGGCGTTGCAGATCCACTTGATGTGGCGGCTGCGCAATGCTGATTCCATAATACCCTTGGAGTCGCCCACGCCACCCAAACCGAGGTGGCCGATATAAGGCTCTGCGGTGACGAAGGTCATAGGTACCTTGTCGCGAATCTTGCGGCGGCGCAGGTCTGTATCCATGATCGCGGCAAACTCATAAGCCGGGCCGTAGCAGGAAGCCATCTGCACCGCACCAACCACCACCGGACCCGGGCTCTTCACAAATTCCTGCCAGGCTTTTTCCGCTTCAACCGCATGTTCCACATGGCAGATCGACTGGGTATGGCCTTTGGGGCCCAGACCTTCAACCTCATCGAAGGCCAGCTTGGGGCCGGTGGCGATCACCAGAAAATCGTAGTCCACGTTCTGGCCGTTATCCAGCTCCACCTGATTTTTTTCCGGATGCACGCGCTTGGCACCCACCGCAATCAAATCAATCTTCTTGCGTTTCAGCACCGGTGCCAGTTCCATTTCAATATCGTCACGGGTACGCCAGTTCACGGCCACCCATGGATTGGATGGCGTAAAGTGGAAACGCGGATTGTTTGAGATGACGGTTATCTTGTCTTCTGCCCGTGCGTTCTCACGCATTTCATATGCCATCGGCAAGCCACCGATGCCAGCGCCTATGATTACGATATGTGCCATATTTTTCTCTCCTGATATGTGATTAAAGGACTTAATTATTTTAATGCAGACTCTTTTTGAGCTATTGGGGTTCTGCCAATGCCCAATATCAGCAATGATCGTGCCACAACAATATTTAATTGATAATAAACAATATATTTAAAAATAGACCGTTATGACAGAATTTATGTCATGACATTTTGGCAGTTTGAAAGTAGAATTTGCGCCCTTGTCATGACAAGTTGTCAGGTACTCCAAATGAACCAGCCCATCGCCTCAGAACTGCAATCCCTGATCGACGTACAGGACAATCCCTTTGTGCTGATCGACGAAAATTACCAGATCGTTGCCGCCAACCGTGCTTATTGCCTGAACTACGGGGTAGACCGGGAAAAAGTGCTGGGACGTTACTGTTACGAGATCTCGCATCTTTCTGCTGTGCCCTGCCACCAGAATGGCGAGGACTGCCCCCATCAGGAAGTATTTCGCACCGGCCAACTGCACGAAGTCATTCACACCCATTTCGACAGCCATAACCGTCCCGAACACGTGCGTATCAAGGGGCACCCGATCAGGGGAGCGGATCAGAAACTGTATTTGGGAGAAGCTGTTTTTCCTATCGCCAGCTCGGAAGAGCTGCTGTGCAATGACATGCAGATGGTCGGCACTTCGCCGGCTTTTCTGGCTTGCATCGAGCATCTCACCCGTGCCGCTGAGTCTGATGCGGCCATTCTGCTATTGGGTGAAAGCGGTGTGGGCAAGGAGCTGGCGGCGCAATTGATCCACAAGCGCTCTTCCCGAAACAAACAGCCACTGGTCGTGCTGAATTGCGCCTCCATCGCTGTGGACATGTTCGAAGACGAGCTGTTCGGCCATGAGCGCGGCGCATTCACAGGCTGTGTCGGGCGCAAGCAGGGTCTGTTTGAACTGGCTGACAAGGGCATCCTGTTTCTGGACGAAATCGGCGACATGCCACTTTTCATGCAGGCCAAGTTGTTGCGTGTGCTGGAAAGCGGCGAATTCAGGCGCATCGGTGGCACCGATACTTTGCGTGCCGATGTTCGCCTCATTTCCGCCACCAACAATGACCTGCTGAAAAAAGTGGAAGCCGGAGAATTTCGCCACGATCTGTATTACAGGATTGCAGGCATCGACATGCACCTGCCCAGCCTGAGAGAGCGCAGCAGCGATATTCCCGCACTGGCGCTCTCCATCGTCAAGCGTATTACCCGTATCGGCATGCCGCATTGCAAACTCAGCCAGGGTGCCCTGGAAAAATTGCAGGCCTATGCTTTCCCCGGCAATATCCGCGAATTGAGAAACATCCTGCTAAAAGCAGTTGCCGAAAGCAATAATGGTGTCATCAGTGCCGCCAACATTCATCTGGCTCGGCGAGCTGAAAGACAGCACGCAAATACACAACACGAAATACCTGTTGAAGTAATTCAGCAGGCTGAAGTGGTGAAATTACCCAACGTATCCATCGCTGAGCTTGAAGCGGAACATATTTCGAAACTACTGCAGAGCTACAATGGCCACAGACGGAATGTGGCCGACGCTCTGGGTATCAGCGAGCGCACTTTGTATCGAAAGTTGAAGCGTTATAACCCGGCCTAAGCCAGCTCGATAAACACCACGCCACCTTCCAGCTTCACCGGATAGTTACGCGCGCACCCCACGTCCGGCGCCACGGCATTACCATCTTCCAGTTGAATGTGCCAGTTGTGCATCGGACACGCCACTTTTTTTCCGAACACTATGCCCTGCGACAAATGTCCGCCCTTGTGCGGGCATTTGTCCAGCAGCGCAAACACTTCATTTTCCGCGGTGCGAAACAGCGCGATATCGCCTTGTACAGACTTCACTACACGACTGCCCTGTGGCGGAATATCTCCCAGCTTTGCTACTTGTTTCCAATTACTCATGATCCATCCCTTAATTTTTAAACTATTTAAATAGTTAAACTGTAAGTGCTGCAAATTCGCGCGCATTGACGTTCTCTGTTGCCCATGGATTCTTTGCGCCGTTCAGTGTAAACAACAGACGTTCATACAGCGCCTTGCGGTTCTCCGCATTGTCCACCACCTGCTGCTTGACGTAGTCGATACCGACGCGTTCGACGTAATGCACGGTACGATCAAGGTAGCGCGCTTCTTCGCGATACAGCTGGGTGAAGGCCAGGGTATATTCCATCACCTCCTCTTTGGTTTTTACTTTCACCAGGAACTGCGCAACTTCAGTCTTGATACCACCGTTACCGGCCACGTAGATTTCCCAGCCCGATTCAACACCGATGATGCCCACGTCCTTGATCGCCGCTTCCGCACAGTTGCGCGGGCAGCCTGACACGGCCAGCTTGAATTTGTGCGGTGTCCACATGTGGTCGAGCGCGTACTCGAGGTCGATGCCCATCTGCGTGGAATCCTGCACGCCGAAACGGCACCACTCGCTGCCGACGCAGGTCTTCACCGTGCGCAACGCCTTGCCGTAAGCGTAGCCCGAGCTCATGCCGAGATCGGCCCACACACTGGGCAGGTCTTCCTTCTTGATACCGAACAGATCGATACGCTGCCCGCCTGTGACCTTCACTGTGGGAACTTTGTATTTGTCCGCCACATCGGCGATACGGCGCAGCTGGTCCGGCGTGGTGATACCGCCGTGCATGCGCGGCACGATCGAGAAGGTGCCGTCTTTCTGGATGTTGCCGTGGGCGCGCTCGTTGATGAAGCGCGATTGCGGATCATCCTTAACCTCATGCGGCCAGGCGCACAGCAGATAATAGTTCAGCGCGGGGCGGCAGGACGCGCAACCATTGGGAGTGCTCCAGTTAAGTGCCTTCATGGTTTGTGGAATAGACAACAATTTATCTTTTCCTATCGCCGCACGCACCGCCTCATGGGTCAGATCGGTACAGCCGCACATGGGTTTAACCGTTGCAGATTGTGCCGCGTAAGCACCGCCCAAAGTTGAGGCCAGAATTTGCTCTACCAGCCCGGTGCATGAGCCGCAGGATGCCGAAGCCTTGGTGTGCTTGCGCACATCGTCCAGCGTGAACAGTCCTTTCTCCTTGATAGATTTGACGATGTCCCCCTTGCACACGCCATTGCAGCCGCACACCTCCATGCTTTCCGGCATGGCTGCTGCACTGTTTTGTCCCTGATGGCCCGAGTTGCCAAGATGCGACTGACCGAACATCAGATGGTCGCGTATGTCGGCAACATTCTTGCCGTCGCGTATCATCTGGAAATACCATGCGCCATCCTTGGTGTCGCCGTACATCACCGCGCCCACAAGTTTTTCATCTTTCAGCACCAGCTTTTTGTACACCCCGCCGGCTGCATCGTGCATCAAAATTTCATCGGTCTCACCACC
>Ga0105091_10001207_pt1 | contig 11200 bp, 9 predicted proteins | sample PPLLak1March2015_FD_87022 | JGI IMG/M metagenome (GOLD analysis project Ga0105091, IMG submission 87022) | Freshwater sediment microbial communities from Prairie Pothole Lake near Jamestown, North Dakota, USA - PPLs Lake P7 Core (1) Depth... | ecosystem: Environmental > Aquatic > Freshwater >... | reverse complement strand
TCGGTCAGGAGGCCGCCCTGTTCGAAGCCGACATAGCCGGGCGGGGCGCCGATCAGGCGGGATACCGCGTGCCGCTCCATGTATTCGGACATGTCGAAGCGGATCAGCTCGATACCCAGGGTGTAGGCCAACTGCCGCGCCACTTCGGTCTTGCCGACGCCGGTCGGCCCGGAAAACAGGAAGGAACCGATCGGTTTTTGCGGATTGCCGAGGCCGGAACGCGTCATCTTGATCGCAGAGGCGAGTGTATCGATCGACTTGTCTTGTCCGAATACCACGGACTTGAGGTCGCGGTCGAGGGTCTTGAGAGCGCTGCGGTCGTCGCTGGAGATGTTCTTCGGCGGAATGCGCGCGATCTTGGCGATGATTTCCTCGATTTCCTTGTTGGTGATGGTCTTCTTCTGCTTTGATTTCGGCTGGATGCGTTGTGCAGCACCGGCTTCGTCGATCACGTCGATGGCCTTGTCGGGGAGGTGACGATCGTTGATATAGCGCGCCGACAGTTCCGCTGCCGTGGTCAGCGCCGCCGCCGTGTACTTGACGCCGTGGTGTGCTTCGAAGCGCGATTTCAGCCCGCGCAGGATGGCCACGGTTTCCTCCACGCTGGGCTCGGGCACATCGATCTTCTGGAAACGCCGCGACAAGGCATGATCTTTCTCGAAGATGCCACGATATTCATTATAAGTGGTGGCGCCGATGCACCTGAGTTGGCCCGAGGAAAGTGCGGGCTTCAACAGGTTGGAAGCGTCGAGCGTGCCGCCGGATGCAGCACCGGCACCGATCAGGGTGTGGATCTCGTCAATGAACAGGATGGCGTGCGGATCCTCGTTGAGTTGCTTGAGTACCGCCTTGAGGCGCTGTTCGAAATCGCCACGGTACTTGGTGCCAGCCAGCAATGCGCCCATATCGAGCGAGTAGACAGTACTTTCGGCCAGAACTTCGGGCACATCTCCCTCGACGATGCGGCGCGCCAGCCCTTCTGCAATGGCGGTCTTGCCGACTCCCGCCTCGCCAACCAGCAAAGGGTTGTTCTTGCGGCGGCGGCAGAGGGTTTGTATGGTCCGCTCCAGCTCCAGTTCGCGCCCGATGAGCGGATCGATCTTGCCAGCCAGAGCCTGGGTGTTGAGATTCTGGGTGAAATTCTCCAGTGCACCGGCAGGAGCGGCTTCCTGATCGGCTTCCTGCTCCGGATCCTGGCGCGGCGCATTGCCTTCCGCTACCTTGCTGATGCCGTGAGAGATGTAGTTTACGATGTCGAAGCGAGAAATGCCCTGCTGGCTGAGGAAATACACTGCATGGGAATCCTTCTCGCCGAAAATTGCCACCAGTACATTGGCGCCAGTGACTTCCTTCTTGCCGGAGGATTGGACGTGCAGAATGGCGCGCTGGATTACGCGCTGAAAGCCGAGAGTGGGTTGAGTGTCGACTTCGCCTGAGCCGGCTATGGTAGGCGTTTGTGTAGTAACGAAGTCGGCCAGGGTTTTGCGTAGCTCGTCGATGTCGGCGGCACAGGCGCGCAGTACTTTGGCCGCGCTGGGATTGTCCAGCATGGCCAGCAGCAGATGCTCCACGGTAATGAACTCATGGCGCTTCTGGCGCGCTTCCATGAAAGCCATGTGCAAAGAGACTTCTAGTTCCTGTGCGATCATTTCAATTTTCCTCCATCACGCATTGCAGCGGATGTTGATGCTGCCGGGCAAATGCCACGACCTGTTCCACCTTGGTTGCGGCGATATCCTTGGGGTATACCCCGCAGAGCCCGGCACCTTCAGTATGTACTTTGAGCATGATTTCCGTCGCTTGTTCGAGGGTTTTAGAAAAATATTGTTGTAGTACCTCGACGACAAATTCCATTGGAGTGAAGTCATCATTCAGCAATACCACGTTGAACAGTGGCGGCGACTTTAACCTGCTTTTTACCGTTTCCAGTACCGGAGTTTCTTGACGCTTGCTACCCATTCGCTTCCTTCTAAGCATAGTAAAACCATTTTGACGCTGCCTGTGAATTTTTCAAGTACCCCAAGAGGGGAATGAAGAAAAATAACATCCATCTGTACGTTATGGTTTCCTGGTGAGTTCGGCATGTTCGGCGCGCAATACCTTGACCCGCGCCTCTGCAATGGAAAGTTGGTAGAAATCGCCGTCGCCTGCTTTCAAGCCGAGCTGCAACTGCTCGATGGCTGCGACCAGATTACCCTGGTGCGTGTAGGCTTCGGCCTGTGCCTGGTGAGAGAGTAGCATCTTGCCCTGCATGGCGTAGCCTTGCGCCTGCAGCTCGTAGAGCCGGCCGTCATTGGGGAAGCGGCGTAGCCGGTCGCTGACCAGCTTCAATACATCGCCGCTACGGCGATTCTGCAGAAGAATTTCAGCATAGCCGTACACCAGCGCACGGTGATTGGGAAATCTCTTCAGTACTGCCTTGTACTGGACGATGGCCGCATCTTGCGGGTCGGAGGCAGTCTTGATCAAAGCACCCAGATTTTCGATGATCGCGTTGGGCGTAGAGATCTTGCGCAATTGCGCCAGTTCTTGTTCGGCGCGCGAGATCTCCTTGGCACGTAGCAGAGCAGCGGCCAAGCCGTAGCGGCTGGCTGCTTCGCTGCTGAATTTCTTATCGCGTAGTACTTCTTCGAAGTGAGCAATTGCTTGCTGTGGCGTTCCCTCTTCTGCGCGCAGTTTGGCACGCACTAGCTGAAATTCCAGGCTGTCCGGAACCTGGCGATAGGGTTTGTTCTCCAGGCGGTTCTGCAGGTCGGCAATGCGGTCGCTGGTGATGGGGTGAGTGCGCAGGTATTCTGGTGCGTTATTTTCATACAGTCGGTTAAATTTTTGCAGTCGTTCGAAGAAAGAAACCGCACCGCGCGGGTCGAATCCGGCCTGGGCCAGCGTCTGTATGCCAATGCGGTCGGCCTCGCGTTCGTGCTCGCGGGTGAAGTCGAGATGGGTCTGGATGGAAGTCGCCTGCGCTGTTGCCATGGCGGCATTGGCAACCTGCGGGTTGGATCGCGCCGCCAGGATCGCCACCGCCAGAGCGGCGAGCGAAGTAATCGTGCTTTGCTCCTGTTTGGCTATAATGCGTGCCAGGTGGTGCTGTGTGACGTGGGCGATTTCGTGGCCGAGCACGGCGGCTAGCTCGGATTCGCTCTGTGCAGCGAGTATCAGTCCGGTGTGCACTCCAATAAACCCGCCTGGCAGGGCAAAGGCGTTCAGGGTGTTGTCGCGCAGAACGAAAAATTCGAAATCCTGGCGATTTTCAGCGCTGGAGGCTACTAGTCGGTAGCCGAGGTTGTTGAGATAGTCAGTTAGTTCGGTATCGTTCACCAGGCTGCGGTCATGGCGGACATCAATCATGATAGCCTCGCCGATGCGGCGCTCGGTTTTCGGAGAGAATCCGCTTTGCGATGCCTCGCCCAAGTCGGGCAGACCATCGGCCAGCACTCCCGGCATGGTCAGCAGCGGGATGAGAAGGGCTAGGTAGCGTAAATTCATGGTGCTATGATAATCGCTTTAAAAGATAAGTTCATTATTCAGGTGCCTAACATGAGCGGATTCACCCATTTCGACGAGGCCGGGCAGGCGCATATGGTGGGCGTGGCGGAAAAGCAGGAAACTCATCGTATTGCTCGCGCTGTGGGCAAAATTACCATGCAGCCCGCCACATTAAGTCTGATTCTGGAGGGCGGGGCCAAAAAAGGCGATGTGATCGGTGTCGCCCGCATCGCGGCAATCCAGGCTTCGAAGCGCGCCTCTGAACTGATTCCTCTATGTCACCCGCTCGCGCTCACCAAGGTCGGCGTGGAGTTCCACGTAGACAAACCCAATGCGGCGATCGAGTGCATTGTCACAGCGGAAACCCTGGGGCGCACCGGCGTCGAGATGGAGGCGTTGACTGCCGTGAGCGTCGGCTTGCTGACGATTTACGATATGTGCAAGGCGGTGGATCGTGGCATGCATATGGATGGCATCCGCCTGCTGGAGAAACAGGGCGGCAAATCGGGCCACTGGGTAGCGGCTGTATAGATGAGAATCTGAGCAGGGTTTTTGCGCTCTGGAACTTGTGAGGCGGTTGAAATATGAACTAAATGATGCGCGCGCAAAATTTTAAGTCATTGGAGATGGCTATTTTTTGATATATTAGCGAGCTCTGATTTTCGGTTTGAAGGAAAATATCTCCATGTACGGATCCAATATGTTCGGCATCAAGGAAATTGATGTCGCCGGGTTGCGCTCCTTGTTGAGCGAGAAAAAAAATCTCGCCCTGGTAGATGTGCGAAGTGATAACGAAGTCGCTTACGGCGTGATCGAAGGCGCTCTGCACTTGCCCTTGCACCTGTTGCCGATCAAGGCTGACGAACTCGATAAGGATGTTCATACAATCTTTTATTGCCGTTCTGGAGCACGTTCGGCGCAGGCCTGTGCCTTTATGGCGGCAAAGGGGTACGACAACGTGTATAACCTGCAGGGTGGCATTATGGCTTGGACGCAGTCCGGTCTGGCGCTCGCCAAGGTAGCTTGATTTTTGTCAGAGGATAGTCACGGCTGTTGCAATTTACCCTCATCTATATTATAAAATCCCTTTTTACACCTGAACCCCTCACTAAAGGAGACTGAGAAAAATGAATTTCGATAAAGAATTGGACGCTAGCGGCCTGAACTGTCCTTTGCCCATCCTGCGCACCAAGAAGGCTCTCGCCGAATTGGCTGCCGGGCAAGTGCTGAAAGTAATCGCCACCGACCCAGGTTCCGTCAAGGATATGCAGGCTTTCGCCAAGCAGACTGGCAACGAATTGCTGTCTTCTGCCGAAGCAGGCGGCAAATACCAGTTCTTCATGAAGAAGAAATAAGCAGTGGTTTGACAAAATAATAACTATCTAAACAACCTGGAGGCAACAAAACATGTCGAAGAAAATGGCGATTATCGCGACCAAGGGCACGCTGGACTGGGCTTATCCCCCCCTGATTCTGGCATCTACCGCCGCTGCATTGGGTTATGAAGTACAGGTGTTTTGCACTTTCTACGGATTGCAAATTCTTCGCAAGGATGTGAGCGGCCTGAAAGTCAGTCCTCTGGGTAATCCCGGTATGCCGATGAAAATGCCGTTTGGGCCTAAGTGGTTCAAGGGTATCAACTGGAATATTCCCAATATCGTTCAGGCGGCCGTTCCCGGTTATGAAATATTGGCGACCACGTTGATGAAGATGACCATCAAAAACTGTGGGGTCGCCACGATTGAAGAATTGCGTGACCTGTGCGTCGAGGCAGAAGTGAAATTTGTCGCCTGCCAGATGACGGTGGAACTGTTTGGATTCGAACATAACCAGTTCATTGACAATGTTGAATTTGTCGGCGCAGCATCATTCTTCGAGTTTGCTGGGGATACCGATATCTGCCTGTACATTTGATGTCTACGGCAGGTTGATTTGATGCGGTCTTAAAGTTAGGGCAGGCGATAAACCTGCCCTTCTTTGCTTTCTGGACTTCGGTTGCCCGAATAAATGCGCTGTAATATCGGCCTGTAACTGACGCTATGGCGACAGCAATTTGTTGGTATATTGCCATATTCGTTTAAATTGAATCCAGAACGTATTGAAAATATTCAACTTCGGATAAGAGTGGAATGGCGAAATTATTTTACAATTAACCTGTTTTGTTGCAAAAAAGCAACATAAAGATGTTTGATTAGTGATCTGTTTTAATTGATTAAATGGCAAATTAGCAAGGGCTAATGCGCTGAAATTACAAAAAGTATTTGAGACATGTAACGGTTTGTGACATATTCTGATCATGGCTAGCGGAAGGTCTGGATTTAGTGGTCAAGTAATCCATAATGGCCGGGCTTTGATAGAATTTACGAATTGATCAACGGAGGGCACACAAGATGAAATTAAAAGCACTGGTAGGCGTTTTGGCTGTTGCAGGTCTGGCAATGCCAGGAATTGCTTCTGCAACCAACGGTTATTTTTCCCATGGCTACGGCATGAAAGCCAAGGGCATGGCGGGTGCGGCAACGGCGACGGCGTCGGATGCCTTCGGTGGCGCTAACAACCCGGCCAGCATGGTATTCGCCGGCGATCGTCTGGATGTGGGCGTGGATTGGTTCAGGCCGATCCGGAATGCGGAGCGTACCGGTGAAACGGCAGCTATGGGCTCTATGAACGGTAAACATGAGAGTGGCAGCGAAGATTTCGCGGTTCCAGAGTTCGGCTTCAACATGATGATGGGCGACAAAATGTCGTTTGGCGTTACCATTTACGGTAATGGCGGCATGAATACCGATTATGAAGGCCTCAAGTTTGGCATGGGCACCGCCAATATGTTGGGTGGAACTTCAAGACTGGGCGTTGATCTGATGCAGCTGGTGATTGCACCTACTTTTGCCTACAAGGTGACTGAACAGCACTCCGTGGGCGTTTCTCCTCTGGTCGGCTATCAGCGCTTTAAAGCCGAAGGTTTGCAAGGCTTTGTTCCCATGTCTCATGATTCCGCCTACTTGACAAACCAGGGTTACGACAATGCGCTGGGTTGGGGTGTTCGTCTGGGCTACATGGGAAAACTGAACGACATGGTGTCGATTGGCGCCGCCTACTCAACCAAAATCAAGATGAGTTCGTTTGACAAGTATCGCGGATTGTTTGCCGAGCAGGGCGATTTTGACATGCCGGAGAACTGGAACGTGGGTATCGCGATCAAGCCCATCCCATCAACTACGATTGCTCTCGATTACCAGCGCATTAACTACGCTGGTGTGAAAGCGATTGCCAACCCAAGCACTAATGCATTTAGTTCTCAACTAGGGAACGTTGATGGGCCTGGTTTTGGCTGGGGTAATGTTGAGGCACTGAAGCTGGGTGTTGAATATGCCTACAGCCCGAAGCTGACTCTGCGTGCTGGCTATAGCCATAACGACAACCCGATTCAGTCTCGCGATGTAACCTTCAACATCATCGCTCCGGGCGTGATAACAGACCATTACACGCTGGGCTTCACCTACGGCTTGGGTAACGATTCCGAAGTTACCATGACCTACATGCATGCTAAGGAGAACTCGGTTACTGGTACTAGCTTGCTTACCCCGTTGAATATGGGTGCAAACTTTGGTAATGAAACAATCAAGATGTACCAGGATTCGTTCGGTATTGCTTACGGCATGAAGTTTTAATCTGGCCGTTAGCATCGTGAAATGAGCAGAATTGGGCTGGAGGTGAGAAATCACTTTCAGCCCTTTGTTATTTAAAATTAGAAAATAATAGGGAGACTGCATGAATCGCATAATGAAAAACCTGTTGCTAACTACTGTGACCTTGGGTCTGAGCATGGGGTCTGCCATCGCGGCCGACGTGCTCAAACCCTTCACGCTGGGATCCAAGGGCCCCGGTACCGTAGCGGAAAAGGTTGCTGCAGCAAAAACGGCACTGCAGGCTAACGGGTTTACCATTGCCGGCAGTTATTCACCTTTCCCGGAAACCACCATCATTGTTGTGACCAATGATGAGATGAAAACCACGGCTGCGAAGTCCGAGCATGGTGGTTTTGGTGCCGCTCAGCGGGTTTCCGTGACCAAGGCTGGAAATGACGTGCAGGTTTCCTACACCACTCCGGCATATATGGCCAATGGTTATCGCATGGCGTCTGACCTGCCGCAGACAGCGGAAAAACTGAAGGCTGCGTTGGGCAACGTGGAAGAGTTTGGAGCCAAGGGTCTGAAAGCCTCGAAGCTGCGCAAATACCACTACATGTTCGGTATGGAGTATTTCGACGAGCCCGTTCCCCTGGCCGAATACGGCAGCTACGAGGAGGCCGTGAAGGCCGTCGAGGCGAATCTGGCCGCAGGCAAGGGTGGCTGCACCAAGGTCTACCGTGTCGATGTTACCGGCAAGAAGGAATCCGTGTTCGGCGTAGCCATGAAGGGTGGCGACAAGTACATGGATGACAAATACATTATGAACATGATTGATTTTAACGACCTCAAGGGCTCTGCGCATCTGCCCCATGAAATGTTGGTTACCGGCAACAAGGTGATCGCGCAGTATGCCCGCTTTCGCATTGCCCTTAACTTCCCTGATCTGAAAATGTCGGGTGCGAACAGCTTCATGAAGATCATGGAATCTCCTGAAGCGATCAAGAAAGCCATGATACAGGCGGCTGGTGGTAAGGAATAAAACCAACAATAAGCCGGAGACGGCTTAATAATAAGAATTGACCCCGCTTCGGCGGGGTTTTTTATTTGGTTTACCTTCCGGAGGGGCAGGGTAGAAATGACCCAGGCAGCTTCCTAGCCGAGTTTGGCGAGTTGCGCCTTGAGTTTTTCCAGCGTGGCGCCGAAGTTCTCCATGCGCTCTTTTTCCTGTTCAACAACGGCAGCCGGAGCTCGGGCGACGAAGCTCTTGTTGCCAAGTTTGGTCTGTGCCTTGGTGATTTCCCCTTCTAGCCGGGTGATTTCCTTGGTCAGCCGTGCCTGCTCGGCTTCTTTGTCTACTTCGATCTTGAGCATCAGGCGGATATCGCCGACTACAGCCACGGGTGCGTCAGCGGCCGGCAGTTCACCCTGCACGATAGCGACTTCGGAAATCTTCGCCAGTGCCTGGATGTAGGGCGCCAGGGAGGAAATATCGCCAAGCGCAATGAGCGGAACCTTGAGTGCCGGGGAGAGATTCATCTCGCCGCGCAGGGTGCGACAGGCGTTGATGATTTCCTTGAGCAGCGCAACGCGTCCAACGGCAGCTGCATCGACCCGGTTAAGGTCAGCTTCGGGGTAGGGCTGCAGCATGATGCTGTCGCCATTTTTTCCGGCAAGCGGGGCGACCTTTTGCCACAGCTCTTCGGTGATGAAGGGAATGATCGGGTGAGCGAGGCGCAGCGTGGTTTCCAGTACCCGCACCAGGGTGCGGCGCGTGGCGCGCTGCTGGGCATCGCTGCCGCAGGCGATCTGAACCTTGGCCAGCTCCACGTACCAGTCGCAGTATTCATCCCAGACGAATTCGTAGATGGCCCGCGCCCCCATGTCGAAGCGGTAGGTGTCGAAAGCCTCGGCCACATCTTTCTCGGCCCGTTGCAGGCGGCTGATGATCCATTTGTCCGCGTCCGAGAATTCCAGTGGCAGGGATTCGTCCTGTCCGCAGTCCCTGCCTTCGGTGTTCATCAGCACAAAGCGGGTGGCGTTCCACAGTTTGTTGCAGAAGTTGCGGTAGCCATCGCAGCGCTGCAGGTCGAACTTGATGTCGCGGCCGTGGCTGGCGAGGCTGGCGAAGGTGAAGCGGATCGCATCGGTGCCGAAGGCGGGAAAGCCGTCCGGGTAATCTTTGCGCGTCTGCTTGGCAATGGATTCCGCCTGCTTCGGGTTCATCAGGCCGGTCTGGCGTTTTGCAACCAGTGCTTCCAGGGCTATGCCGTCGATCAGGTCGATCGGGTCGATCACGTTGCCCTTGGACTTGCTCATCTTGTTGCCGTGGATATCGCGCACCAGTCCGTGTACGTAGACTTCCTTGAATGGCACCTTGCCGGTGAAGTGCTCGGACATCATGATCATCCGGGCGACCCAGAAGAAAATGATGTCGAAGCCGGTCACCAGCACGCTGGTGGGCAGGAAGGTGGTGAGTTCCGGGGTTTTGTCCGGCCAGCCCAGAGTCGAGAACGGCCACAAGGCGGAGGAGAACCAGGTGTCGAGCACATCATCGTCCTGGCGAAGCTGCCTGTCCGGGCCGGCCTGCTTCTGCGCCTCTTCCAGATTGCGCGCGACATAGATTGTGCCATCCTCGTCGTACCACGCCGGGATACGGTGGCCCCACCACAGTTGGCGCGAGATGCACCAGTCCTGGATGTTTTCCAGCCACTGGTTGTAGGTGTGAGCCCAGTTTTCCGGCACGAATTTTACTTCGCCGTCGGTGACTACTTCGAGGCCACGCTTGGCGAGGCCTTCCATCGCCACATACCACTGGTCGGTGAGCATGGGTTCAATCACGCTGTGGGTACGGTCGCCGCGCGGCACCATCAGCTTGTGTGGCTTGGCCTCAACCAGCAGTCCCTGGACTTCGAGGTCGGCGATAATCTTCTTGCGCGCTTCATAGCGGTCCATACCCTGATATTCGGACGGCGCCAGATCGTTGATTTTGGCGTCTAGGGTAAGGATGCTAAGTGGCTCCAGATGGTGGCGCAGTCCTACCTGGTAGTCGTTAAAGTCGTGTGCCGGGGTGATTTTGACGCAGCCGGTGCCGAAAGCCGGATCGACATAGTCGTCAGCAATGATCGGGATGGTCCTTTCGCACAGCGGCAGACGCACATGCTTGCCGACCAGGTGCTTGTGGCGTTCGTCATCGGGGTGGACCGCCACAGCCATGTCGCCGAGCATGGTTTCGGGACGGGTGGTGGCGACGACCAGCGCTTCGTTGCTGCCCTCGACCGGGTAGCGGATATGCCACATGAATCCGTCTTCTTCTTCCGAAATCACTTCCAGGTCGGAGACTGCGGTCAATAACACCGGATCCCAGTTGACCAGGCGCTTGCCACGGTAGATCAGGCCCTGGCTATGGAGTGTGACGAAGACCTCGGTCACAGCTTTCGATAAACCTTCGTCCATGGTGAAACGTTCGCGCGACCAGTCGCAGGAAGCGCCGAGACGGCGCATCTGGCGGGTGATGGTGGAGCCGGATTCTTCCTTCCAGGCCCATACCCGCTTGAGGAATTCCTCGCGGCCGAGATCGTGCCGCGATACGCCCTTCTGATCGAGTTGGCGCTCCACCACGATCTGGGTGGCGATGCCGGCGTGATCGGTGCCTGGTTGCCACAGGGTGTTCTCGCCCTTCATTCGATGGTAGCGAACCAGGGTGTCCATCAGGGTGTCCTGGAAGGCGTGGCCCATATGCAGGGTGCCGGTGACGTTGGGCGGTGGCAGCATGATGCAGTAGGCGGGCTTGCCGGGCTTATCAGCCTGGATGGCGGCCTTGAAATAGCCGCGGGATTCCCACAGCAGGTACCAGTGCGCCTCGATGGCAGCGGGTTCAAAACTTTTGGCGAGTTCCATGGTTTGGAATTTCTTGGAGTAACGGGAAGGCGGCAATTATACCTGTTTTCCCGGTCGAAGCGGACCGGCGGTCAGGGCTGATCAGGGCCTTCGTCTGGGGTGTCTAGCCGTTGTTTGAGCGCTACACGCACAGCAAGCCGGAGATGTTCGCGTGAATGCTCGAGCAACTCGTTCAGGGCGCG
>Ga0105091_10001204_pt1 | contig 11214 bp, 10 predicted proteins | sample PPLLak1March2015_FD_87022 | JGI IMG/M metagenome (GOLD analysis project Ga0105091, IMG submission 87022) | Freshwater sediment microbial communities from Prairie Pothole Lake near Jamestown, North Dakota, USA - PPLs Lake P7 Core (1) Depth... | ecosystem: Environmental > Aquatic > Freshwater >... | reverse complement strand
GGCATTCCGGAGACCGAATAGTCACAACTGGAGCAGAGCACCACTCCAACCTGCTTCCCTGGCTTCGACTACGCCAGAAAGGCGTTGAGGTGGGAATTATCCAGCCTGGAGAATCCGGGATTTTTGATATCGAGGCATTTGAAGAAGCAATTACCGCTAATACAAAGCTGGTTGCGGTCAGCCATGCCTCAAACGCACTTGGCACCGTGCAGCCTGTCCGGGAGATTGCTGACATCTGCAAAGCAAAGGGAGCCTATTTTCTTGTTGACGGGGCACAGTCCGTACCTCATTTTCCTGTGGATGCCCGGCGCATGGGATGCGATTTCTTATGCTTTTCAGGCCACAAGATGCTCGGGCCGACCGGCACAGGCATTCTGTGGATGCGCGATGCGGTTATCTCTCCCCTCATACTGGGCGGAGGTACAGTCGAGGACGTCACAACTGAAGGATATACCTTAACCGGGGGCTACAAGCGATTTGAGGGGGGCACCCCGAATATCTCAGGCGCAATCGGGCTTGCGCAGGCTGTGAAATATCTCGAAAGCCTGGGGATGGATGCCGTATTCCGGCATGAACAGAAGCTTACTGACCATCTCCTTGCAGGGCTTGCCGGGATCGAGAATGTCACAGTCCATGGGCCGGAGAATGTGAAAAACAGGATAGGAGTTGTCTCTTTTACCATAGATAAAATTCATCCCCATGAAATCGCTTACCTGCTTGATGACAGAGCCGCAATTCTTGTCCGTTCGGGAGACCACTGTTGTATTCCGCTAATGAGGCATCTTGGGCTTGAAAACGGTACTGTGAGAGCAAGCCTTTACCTGTATAATACTCTGGAAGAGGTTGACCTGCTTATTGAAACCGTTGAGGAAATCGCACGCATCGTATAAGACATATCTGAGGATGTGAGAATATAACCTGGGAATATAAGGACATAGTCTGAGGATAATGGGGACACGAACTTAGGGTAAGAGGATACGCTCTACTGATATGTCCGGGAATATGATCTGAAGAAATGAGAATCTGGTCTAAGGATAGGTGTAAGGATGTACAGCACGGTTTCTTATATAAAAATTGATGACGAATCAATTCTTCAAGCCTCTCATGAGGTTGTGATGGAAATGCCTCTTACAGTCTTCGTCAACGGGCGCCATGCTCTAACTGCCATGATAAGCCCTTCAAGGCTTGAAGAATTCGTGACAGGATTTTTATACACGGAAAAGATAATCAGCAAACTTGAAGATCTCGAATCCCTGCGCATAGAAGAGCAGGGAGGGGGAGACGAAAATAAAAGTCCCAGTGGACTGAGTGCAAATGTCCTGACGAAAAACCCTTTTTCGATCATGCTTTCAGGTAAAACCGTTCTTTCGGGATGCGGCGGCGATACTTCCTATCTTGATGCTGACAGGCTTCCGAAAATCCAGTCCGACCTGGTCATTGAGCCTTCCGTGGTAAAAAATATAATGAAAGACACGCTGGCTTCCGAGCTTCACACCAGGACAGGGGGAATCCATATAGTAGGGCTTTTTGGGCCGGACGGCAGGCTCTGCATAATGGAGGATATAGGCCGGCATAATGCTCTTGACAAAGCAATAGGTTACGGGTTGAAGCATGGGGTGGATTTTTCCAGGACAGTTGCGGCCTCTTCGGGAAGGCTCTCATCGGAAATGGTAAGAAAATGTCTTATAGCCAATATCCCTATTATTGCATCCAGAGGTGCAACCACCACGCTTGCCATAAGGCTTGGGGAACAGTCAGGCCTTACCATTCTCGGTTTTGTCCGGGGCCAGAAAATGAATATCTATACAGGCGCAGAAAGAATCAGGGATAAGGAATCTGCCTGAGCGAAAGTCCTGATTACTGTACTCCTCGACCCCGGCATACCTTGCCTTATACGGACAAGCTGCTAAACGTTTATTGAGGAATCCAGATGAATGATCCGTTAAAAACAATAAGAGAAACAAAACCCCTTATACATCATATAACGAACTGGGTAACGATTTACGACAGCGCAAACATGACAAGAGCTTTTGGCGCACTGCCCGTAATGGCGCATGCCCCTGAGGAATGTGCTGAGATGACAGGGATTTCATCGGCTCTTGTGCTTAACATCGGAACCCTGACATCCGAAATCATTGATTCCATGCTTCTCTCGGCCGCCGCTGCAAACGAAAAGAAAATCCCGGTCGTGCTTGATGCCGTCGGGGTCGGGGCTACGAAATTCAGGGACGAAATGGCTGCAAAAATCCTTGGCTCGGTCCGTATTGATATTATAAAAGGCAATTACTCGGAAATTGCAAAACTGGCAGGCGAAAGCGCCGAGACAAAAGGGGTTGAAGCAACTTCAATTAGTGCGGACCCTGAGAAAATTGCAAAAAATTTTGCAAAGTTAAGCTCTTCCGTTGTCGTGATGACAGGAAAAAAAGACATCATAAGTGACGGAGAAAGGGTATTTGTTGTAAAGAACGGGCATGAGCAGATGGGGTCGATTGTCGGAACCGGGTGCATGGCTGCATCAATAATAGGTTCGTTTGCTGCAGTAAATCCTGATTACTGCGAAGCCTCCAGAGATGCTCTATGCTATTTTGGAATTGCAGGGGAACTTGCAGCCGGGAAATCAAGCGGGCCCGGAAGTTTCAAGGTTAACCTCTATGACGAAGTGTTCAACCTGTCGGATGAGGAAGCAAAAAGTATGATGAATTTTGAAGAAAAGTAAGTTCAGACTAAAAAAGAACTGTAAACTTAGAAGAAAAAAGAACCGTAAACTTAGAAGAAAAAAGAACCGTAAACTTAGAAGAAAAAGAAGAACCACAAGTTCAGAAGAAAAAGAGAAGAACTGTAAATAGAATAAAGTAGATTTATAAAAAGGCCTTTTTGAAAAACGTATAAACTGGACGGATTTAAGCATATGAACCAGAAAGATTTCAGCCGGAAAAGTTCCCTTTTGAAAGAAATCGACTTTTATCTCGTGACAGATTCCGCACTCTCAAAGAAAGGGACTTTATCCGATGTCAGGGAGGCAGTCGAGTCAGGCTGCAAGATTGTTCAGTACCGGGAAAAAGATAAAAGTACGAGAGCGATGGTCGAAGAAGCCTCCGAAATCAAGAGGATATGCAACGACAGGGCAATATTCCTGGTAAACGACAGGATCGATGTTGCTTTAGCAGTTGATGCGGACGGGATCCATATCGGCCAGGACGACATGCCCCTTGAAACAGCAAGACGGCTCCTTGGCCGGGATAAGATAATCGGCCTTAGTGTCCATGACAGGGAAGAAGCAATCCTGGCGGAAAAAGCCGGGGCTGACTACGTAGGTCTTGGCCCCATATTCGATACTGCTACAAAAAAAGATGCAGGAAACGGCATCGGTCCTCTTAAGATAAGGGAAGTCAAAGCTGCAATAAAGCTTCCTGTAGTTGCTATCGGCGGAATAAATAAAGAAAATTGCGAGAGTGTTATTAAAAACGGAGCTGACAGCCTGGTCGCAATTTCTGCAGTTGTGTGCAGTGACGATGTAAAAAGGGAAACTAAATACTTTATTGATATTATCCGGAAAATCAAAACGCAATCATGAGATAATTCATAGAATACGTATCAATCAAGTTGATTCCAAACCCGTTTCTATTCTCTAATCCTCAGAATTATTCAGGAATCAGAATTATTCAGGATTGCTTTAATAATCAGAAGTTTCATTGGTTACTTAAATCCGAGGTTCAAAGGAGTAATTTGGAGTTTTGGGATCGGCTTATCTATAGAAATGCTTTTTAAATCATTTACTTATTCAAAACACATACTGTTCCAGAACAAGCTCCTTCACTTTCCAATTCAAGCGTTGAGTGTTCTATGTGATGTTTTTCTAATTCGCTTTTAATGGACTGCCTCACATTATCCGGTTTTTGTAGATATTTGTCTTCGACAACGATATGAGCTGTTAAAATATCCGTTTCTCCTTCCAGAGACCATTATGGATATCATGAACCATTTTCACTCCTTCAACCGATAGGATAGATTCCTTAACCCTGTCAATATCGATATACGCAGGAACACCCTGTAAAGAAGATTAAGTGTTTCCTTTGCATTTCTCGAAACTCCCCATAATACAAAAATCGTGAATCCTATCGTCATTATGGGATCAATAACAGGTTCGTTCCAGAACCTGATAATTATTGCTCCGATGAGCAGGAATATTCATCCCATAATATCTTCGAGAAGATGCCATGACAAGATTTTTTCGTTCTGGCTCATCCCTTTCTTCAACCTGAAATATCCCAGACCGTTTATGATGATCCCAATGATTGCAATTAAAACCATTCCTTCGGCATTTACGGGTTCCGGATTTATCAGACGCGGTATGGCCTGGGACAGTATTAACAATGACCCGGCTATAAGCACAATAGTGGCAAATACGGCAGATAAAAGAGATAACCTCCGATATTCGAAAGTCATTTTACTCGTTGCAGGCTTTTTTGCTTTCTTTTCTGCAAGCCAGGCTACTATTAAATGCAAAACTGTCAGCAAAATCATGCAATGCATCAGCCAGCAGTGCTAAACTGTTTGTTAAGAGTCCTCCGATGAATTCTATAACTGTAAAGAGTATGTTCAAAGATGCAGCAAATCCCACATTTTTTCCCTATCTCCCATAAACAGTGCTTCTACCCATATCGTTATTAAATTTTCTGTACTTTATTTCATTTAAAACAAAGAGCGACTGCCCAGTTCAATTGAGCATTTGTTTCATAGAACTCCAGATGTCCAGCTTCATAGAACTCCAGATACCCGGCTTATAATGTTTAGACAATCGGGTAAACATTGTTTGCCTCTGGCATACACATTTTCTAAATACTACTTATTAGATTCATTAAATCAGTTTATTATAAATATAAGTTATCTATATGTTAAATTCACATATGTGAATCAAAAATTTAAAAGGTCTATGATTTTGCAATAAAAACTAGTAACATTAATAAGCCTTATATTCCGGTTATTGATAAAAGTCCCCATGCGTATGAATAAAATCCACTTGTCTTTAAAAAATCCATTTATATTCAAAAAATACTAAGATACTTGAGACAAATACATTTTCTTTGTAAACCTTAAATTTCGTATGCTATACTTTGCTAAGAAAGCTATTAACTGCTTCTCGGGATAAATTATGGAAATCGTTAGTGCAATAAATTCTCTAAATTTTTTAAAAAATGAAAGACTGATTATTTCCGCACTTTTATCCATAATTTTTCCCTGGTTTTTTTCAACATTAGAAGTTTATAATTTAAATATGGGATAAAAATGAATGGAAAACTTCTGAGATACATACAGCAAAATAGGGATAAAATAGGAATATCCCTTGTAATTATTTTTTTCTCAATTTTACTGGGAATACTTATTTTTCAATCTATAGAGTCCGGCTTTTTTTCCAAGCCCTCAAATAAAATCGTGTATGTGGCTGCCGATGGAAGTGGAAACTTCACCTGTGATGGTATTGATGATCAGGTAGAAATAAATCAGGCTCTTGCATATGTTGCAGAAAATCCGGAGTATTCAACTGTTCACTTGAAAGGTAACACTACATGCGTTATTTCTGACAGTATTTTAATTGAGAGCAATACAGTCCTTGAGGGAGACCGTACAGCTGTAATTAAACTTGAGGACAATGCAGACTGGACAGTGGGCAAGCCCATGATAACACAGATGGACAGTGACGGAGTCCACAGAGTCACAATAAAAGGATTCGAAATTGACGGGAACCATGACAATAATAAAAATAAAAAGAGAGGGCAAGGATATTACAATATGATCCATTTTCTTGATTCTAAGCATATAGACGTTCATGGTATGTATATGCATGATGGTCACGGAGACGGGCTAAAATTAGAGAGAAGCTCCAATATCAAGTTTTACAACAACAAAGTGTATAAACTGGGACATGATGGTCTGTTTGCTATTGATAGTAAGAACATAGAGGCCTGGAAAAACAGAATTACCTGCAGAACTAATGGCGGGCTTAGAGCAATGAACTCAAACCACGTAAAATTCCACGATAATGTAATCGATTCTTTTTACCACTGGAGTGCAGGCGGCGCTGGAATTCTGATTGAAAAAACGACAGGCGTCGTTAATGAAGTAGAGCTGTATAATAATACTATCAGTAACACTTATGGGCCCGGGATATGGCTGATAGGATACGAGGACTCATACTCCAGAAAAGAGGCAAAAAATGTCCATATACATCACAACACCCTCTACAATACCGGTACGAATCCAAGTATTAATTGGGTAGGAGGGATAGTGACCAGTGGGTTTTTTGATACTCTTATTGAAAATAATGTATTTGACGGGATATATCATGGAGCCATTATTAACATGTATCCTTCTTCCGGAGATTTAGATCACTCGGTTGATCTTTCCCCTCAGGGAACGGGATATAAAACTATTGTCCGCAATAACATAATTGTTGGTACCCAGAAGCGCACAAAGGATCCTGATGGGACAGGATATGCAGTAATTAATTATCTCCCCGAGACACATAAAATTGTGCTGGAAAACAACTGTATATACAACAATTTGGGTGGAACTTATAAAAACGCAAGTTCAACTACAGACATCTATGTAGCCCCTCTCTTTGTAAATCGGAGTAAACATGATTACCACCTGAAATCAAACTCTCCCTGTATCGGTGCAGGATATTCTTCATCAGGCTCTTCATGGTACCCTGCAGAAAACGGTAACAATAAAAATATAGGTAGATACGACTAATGCTGGAAGCCCTGGATAAATCCGTTTTATTATTAAGCAGATCAGGATTTTTCAGGAGTATTCTACCTATTTTTTGAATCGATCCCAGCTCCAGGGCTCATCAAGGATATTAACATTAACTTTTTCTATCCCGCCAGCACTCAGGACTTTTCGCCGAACCTGATCCTTAAAGTACTCAATCATGGGGCAGGAGCTTGTTGTCAATACAAGGTTTACGTCTACAGTTGGCCCGTCGACTATTACTTCCTTGACCAGGCCCAGTTTGACGATATCCATCCCTACCCCAGGGTCGATCACGTCTTTTAGCAGGGAATAAATTTGCTCGTCCTTAAGTACTGTTCCTTGAGGAGTTTCCCCATGTCCGGAAATTACCTCTTCATGTGCCTGGAACTCGTCTTCTAACCTGCTCAGCCGGTCAAGTATCTGGCTTATCACAATAAGTCCAGGATCAGGCAGCTTATCATGGTCAAGTTGCCCTACAGAAACCGGGGGACGTGGCTCCGCAATTCTTGCAGGAACTCCCACGACCGTAGCTCCGGCCGGGACTGGCCGGATCACAACCGAACCGGCACCTATTTTAGCCCCTCTTCCAACAGTAATTGGCCCAAGTACGGCTGCTCCTGAACCGACAACCACGTCGTTTTCAATAGTAGGATGACGCTTTGTCTTTTCCAGGGCTGTCCCGCCTAATACAACCCCCATATATATCAGGACGTCATCCCCCACTTCGGCAGTTTCTCCGATCACCACTCCGGACCCGTGGTCTATGAAAACCCGTCTTCCAAGCTTTGCCCCGGGATGGATTTCAATACCTGTCAACATTCTGGAGATATGAGAGAGCAGACGGGCAAGAAAGTAGAAGTGTTTATTCCAGAGCGAGTGGGATACCCTGTGTATCCAGATAGCGTGAAGGCCCGGATAGCAGCAGATTACCTCAAGTGTAGACCTTGCTGCGGGGTCTTTTTTAAAAACGGTTTCTATATCTTCCCTGATTCCCATTTGAAATCTTCCGATTTTAATTCTCAAATCTATGATCGATCAGCCAGTCATTTGATGACCAGTCAAATAATCGAGGACACTTCAATCAAACAGTTGGTGATAGCTTACTCAAACAGGTCAGTGCTCAGATAGCGCTCTCCCGTATCCGGCAAGATCACAACAATTGTCTTCCCGTTCATTTCTTCCCTGGATGCGGCCTGCAGTGCAGCATAGGTAGCAGCGCCTGAAGATATTCCTGCAAGGATCCCTTCTTCCTTTGCCAGTCGCCGGGCTGTAGCAGCGGCATCGTCTCCGGTAACTTTGATTACCTCATCGACCAGCTCAAGCCGAAGTACATCAGGAACAAAACCTGCACCGATTCCCTGGATCCTGTGCGGGCCAGGGTTCCCTCCGCTGAGTACGGGAGATTCGGCAGGTTCGACTGCAATTGCCTTAAAAGCAGGTTTCCTTTTTTTGATCACGCTGGCAACACCTGTTATAGTTCCGCCTGTTCCCACCCCTGCCACAATTACATCCGCTTTGCCGTCCGTATCTCTCCAGATCTCCTCGGCCGTTGTCCTTCTGTGAATTTCAGGATTTGCAGGGTTCTGGAATTGCTGGGTTATAAAGTAAAGCGCAGGATCGTCGGCAGCCATTTGCTCGGCTTTATTGACTGCCCCTCTCATCCCATCTGCTCCCGGGGTCAGGACGAGTTCTGCTCCCAGAGCCTTGAGCAGTTTTCTTCGTTCTAATGTCATGGTCTCAGGCATAACCAGTATGAGCTTATAGCCACGGGCCGCACAGACGCCTGCAAGTGCAATGCCGGTGTTGCCGCTGGTGGCTTCAACAATGGTGGTGCCCTTTTTGATTTTTCCTTCACGTTCGGCTTCTTCGACCATTGCCAGCCCTATTCTGTCCTTCACACTTCCCATAGGATTAAAGGATTCTACTTTAGCTAATACATCCGCATGCAGACCTTCTGTTATGCGGTTTAGCCTGACAAGAGGCGTATTGCCAATTGTCCAGGTTATATCGGAATAGATTCGTCCCATATTATCTACCGTCTCCTGCAGCTTATTTCTCCCAGGCTCCATGTAGTTTTTATTTTCCCTTTTATTCCCTTAGACTATATTATAAACTGCCAGTGATGTATGTTTTTTCACTCAAACCTTTTTCAGGCCTCATTACAGTTTCTCGAATTTAGCTTCAATCAGCCTGAAAATCCGGAATTGGAGCGGCCAGTACTGCTGCAACATACAGGCAATTTACAGAAATTCACAATTGTGAATTCATCTTATCTTAAATATAGTTATCGAGAACATATTTATTGAACAATTTCTTATTGAAAGAACATATCTAAAAACTGAAGGGATACCGGCAACAGGAAATCGAAAAACGATAAAGGAACCGATAAAAGTCGGCTTTATGCTTCGGATTCTGGTCAGTCTTCTGCTTTATCTTCCGCTTTATCTTCTGTTTTATTTTCTGTTTTATCTTCTTCTTTATCTTGCGTTTTGTTGTTGGCCTGTTCTTCCGGGACGCAGCCGCTATTGCACTTCTTTTCAATTCCTCTGGCACTTACGCAGATCTCACAGATCCTTACTACAAAGTCAGAGGCCTTATTGTCGATCAGGTCCTGAGCAAGTTTTTCGATCAATTCTTTCGTCTCGCCCTGAAACTCGATCCTGTACCCTCTTTTTCCGGAAATGTACTGGGAAACTGCCGATGGGGCAATCCCCAGCAATTTTGCCGACGTTGCCTGTGACTGTCCTTTTTTCACAAGTTCGATTGCAAGACTGGCCCTTATTGCGGGGACCAGATCCCACACAATCTTCTGACACGGAGTTTCCATAATTACCATCATTTTTTGAGATTTTAGAATTGAGAACGAATATATCTTATGTACATATATTTATTATCAGTGCAAGAAATAATAATAAGATTGTCCGGACGGACAGCGGGGAAGGTAAAAGTTTCTAGAGAACAGCTCAATTTTTAACAATTTTCAGAATTCTCCGAAAACTTTCCGGAATTTCTCCTGCATATCCATTTTTTCCGCGTATTTCATGATAAAACTTAAATAGTCACAATTGTTATGATTATTCACAATTGTGAAGGTGAACAATGTGACCGTTGAAGACAGGGCCATTTACATGGACAGCTCGGCTACAACTCCTGTAAGAAAAGAGGTTGTTGAAGAGATGCTTCCTTATATGACAGAAAATTTCGGAAATCCTTCTTCCATTTATGAGATAGGAAAAATCTCAAAACATGCAATAGACAAAGCCAGGAAAAAAGTTGCTGATGCGCTCGGGGCTGAAGAGAGTGAAATCTATTTCACATCCGGAGGCACGGAATCCGATAACTGGGCAATTAAGGGAATAGCCTTTGCAAACCGGAATAAAGGAAAACACATAATCACCTCTTCTATCGAACACCATGCAGTCCTGCATACATGTGCCTGGCTGGAAGGGCAGGGCTTTAAGGTAACATACCTGCCTGTGGATAAATACGGAATGGTTTCCCCTGAGGGGCTGCAGAAGGCGATTCGAGAGGATACTATCCTTATTTCCATAATGCTTGCCAACAACGAAATAGGGACAATCCAGCCTGTAGAGGAAATCGGAAAAATTGCGAAAGAAAACCGGATATATTTCCACACGGATGCAGTGCAGGCAATAGGCCATGTCCCTATCGATGTCAAAAAAATGAATATCGACCTTCTCTCCCTTTCAGGGCACAAGTTCGAAGGCCCAAAGGGCTGCGGAGCTCTCTACATCCGAAAGGGAATAAGAATAGAGCCCCTTCTGCACGGCGGAGCCCAGGAAAGAAAGCGCAGGGCCGGAACCGAGAATGTACCTGCTATTGCGGGCCTCGGAAAAGCTATAGAGCTTGCAGCAGCCGAAACTGAAGAATCAAATAAAACCCTGCTGGAGTTGAGAGAGCGCCTTATCAAAGGGCTTCTGAAAATCCCGAAAACCCATCTCAACGGGCACCCCACACAGAGGCTTGCAAACAACGTAAATGTCACGTTCGAATACATAGAGGGCGAATCACTTCTGCTGCTACTGAATGCGAAAGGAGTTTTCGCATCTACGGGAAGCGCGTGTAACTCGACTTCTCTCGAACCCTCGCATGTGCTTATGGCCTGCGGAGTCCCGCACGAAATTGTTCACGGTTCACTCAGGCTCGGTCTTGGAAGGACGAGTTCCGAAAAAGATGTGGACAGGGTACTTGAGGTTGTGCCTGAGATCGTGCAAAAGCTGAGAAATATGTCCCCACTGACCCCGAAAGAGTACAGAACCCTTTGAAAGAAAGCAGAGCACGATACAGGTGGAAACTGAAATACATTTGAAAGACATTTGAAAGACATTTGAAAGACATTTGAAAGACATTTGAAAGACATTTGAATAAAAACTCTGTCTTGGAAATCTGCTTTAGAATAATTTAAGAATTTAAAGATAGCATTGGAGGACAACTAAT
>Ga0105091_10001203_pt1 | contig 11217 bp, 12 predicted proteins | sample PPLLak1March2015_FD_87022 | JGI IMG/M metagenome (GOLD analysis project Ga0105091, IMG submission 87022) | Freshwater sediment microbial communities from Prairie Pothole Lake near Jamestown, North Dakota, USA - PPLs Lake P7 Core (1) Depth... | ecosystem: Environmental > Aquatic > Freshwater >... | reverse complement strand
GCATAGTCGGGCGAGGTGTTGAGTCCGGTGCCGGCGGCGGAACCGCCCAAGCCGATTTCGCACAGCGCCGGGCGCACCGCGTCCAGACTTGCAGCGCAGCGGGAGAGCGTCCACGCATAGCCGGCGAATTCCTGCCCCAGCGTGGTTGGCACTGCGTCCTGCAAATGGGTGCGGCCGCTCTTCACCGTGTCCTTCTCGCGCTCGGCCAGGCGCGAGAATTCTGCGGCCATGCCGTACACCGCAGCGATCAGGCGCGGCAGCTTGGCCAGCACGGCGAGGCGGATCGCGGTGGGGATGGTGTCGTTGGTCGACTGCCCCATGTTGACGTCGTCGTTGGGATTGACCGGCTGGTACGTGCCTTTTTCACCACCCAACGCCACGTTGGCGAGGTTGGCGATGACCTCGTTGCTGTTCATGTTGTGGCTGGTGCCGGCGCCCGCCTGGAAGCGGTCGACCACGAATTCGTCGCTATACTCGCCGGCGAGAATCCAGTCGCAAGCGACGACGATGGCATCGCGCTTTTCTTCGGGCAGCCAGCCCGGCTGACAATTGGCGCGCGCGGCGGCCAGCTTGATCCGCACGTGGGCTAGTACGAAATCCTTATCCGGACGGCGCCCGGAAATGGGAAAATTGATTACTGCGCGCGCAGTTTGTGCGCCGTACCAGGCATTCGCGGGAACCCGGACTTCGCCGAGCGAGTCTTTCTCGATACGGAATTCATTCATGGTGGAAAAACCAATGCAGACGTTACAAAGAATGCGATTTTATCCGATGTGGCTGGTCGGATTGCTGCTGGCGCTGACGGTGTCATGGGCCCAGGCCGAAGGTTTCAAGGTCACCGATACCACCGGCAAGACGCATACCCTGGCGGGCTACAAGGGGAAGTGGGTGCTGGTGAACTACTGGGCGACCTGGTGTCCGCCCTGCCTGGAGGAGATCCCCGATCTGATCGGGCTGCATGAAAACAAGAAAAACAATCTCGTCGTCATCGGCATTGCGCTGGATTACCGCAATGCTAAACAGGTAACCGATTTTGCCGAGGGCTTGCTGGTCAATTACCCCATCGTGCTCGGCAATCCCCAGATCGTGAACCAGATCGGGCCGATACAAGGTTTGCCGACGACTTATCTCTACAACCCCGACGGCAAAATGGTCGCCCAGCAAGTGGGGGCTATTACCCGTGCGTCGGTGGAAAATTACATCGCCAGCAAATCGGTCCCAGCCAAAAAATAAACCCTGTATCCATATGAGGAGGTTCCATGCGCCAATTGCTTATCGCGTTTTTCCTGTTGCTGGCTGCGCCCGCCTGGGCGGAAACGCGCGACCCGGTCAATCATTTCTTCCAGCCCAAATTTGGCGACTTGCAGGCTGATCTGCAGGAAGCCAAAAAGCAGGGTAAAAAGGGCATTTTCCTGTTCTTTGAAATGGATGAGTGCCCGTTCTGCGAACGCATGAAAACCACCATTCTCAACCAGGCCGACGTGCAGGATGCGTATCGCGCGCAGTTTCTGCTGTATTCGATCGACGTCAACGGCGACACTGAGTTGACTGATTTCCAGGGCAAGGACAACAACGAAAAGGCTTTTGCGTTTGGCCATCGCGTGCGCGCCACGCCGACGCTGTTGTTCTTCGATCTGGACGGCAAGCTGGTCGCACGCCATACCGGCCCGACCAAGGACAAGGCCGAATTCTTGCTGCTCGGCCGGTACGTGGCAGAGGGGGCCTATGCAAGCCAGCCCTTCACTAAATACAAGCAGGGCAAATGAGGCGCGCTGCATGGTGTGTGCTGTTGGCGTGCGCGCTGTCAGCAACGGCACAGGCTGAGCGGCTGACGCTGGACGCGGCGCTGGCAACAGTGACTGCGGCGCATCCCGACCGTCGGGTGGCCGAGAGTGATCTGGCGCTGGCTCGTGCCGACCTGGATCAGGCGGCAAGCCAGCAGGATTTCAGTTTGTTTCTGGATGGCAGCCTGCGCACGGGGCAACGCCCGGATGGCGACTGGAAGCCCGACAACATCGGCCGCATAGTCGCGCGCAAGCCGCTGCTCGATTTTGGCCGCAGCAGTCAGACGATCGCCGCGGGGAACCAGGAGATCGTGGCCCGCCAGGCAGCGCTCTTTGATGTCGAGAATCTGCGCCGTATCGATATCATGGCGCGCTACTTCGACGTATTGCTGGCCGACCAGCAATACGTCGCGGACAACGAATTTATGACGGTGGCTTATCTTGATTGGGACAAGGCCAGGGAGCGTTTTGAGCTGGGAATCGGTAGCCGTCCCGATCTGTTGCGGCTGGAGGCCTTCTTCCAGGATTGGCGCGAACGGCGCAACGCCAGCTTGCAGCGCATGCGCAGCGCCCGGCAAAAACTCGCCCATGCCATGTATCGCCCAGGCAATCTGCCTGGCGAACTGGCTGAGCCCGCCCTCAAGGGCAATGCCCGTCCGCTGCCCGAATATGAATCCCTGCTGCCCTGGGTGCTGGAAAAAAATCCGCGCATGCGGGTGCTGCAAGCGCAACTGACCGCAGCGGATGCACGCGTGGGGGCGATTCGCGCCGAGCGCAATCCGGTGCTGGAGGCCGAAGTAATCGGCGGCGGTTACAGCCGTGATGCCATTACTCGCGACGAACTGAGCGCCGGCTTGGTGTTCAATATTCCGCTGTATCAGGGCGGCCGCGTGGATGCCAGGATTGCGCGCGAGTTGGCGCAGAAGGAACGCAACGCCGCTGAGTTGGAGAAACTCAGGCTTGAACTGGCGGACACCCTGCTTGCCACCCTGCAGGAAATTGAATGGCTGCGTGGCAGCAGTCGCCCCGCGGCCGACCTTCAGATCGAATACCGTGACTGGGCGCTGGAGCGCGCACGTGCGGAATATGAACTCGAACTGAAAACCAATCTGGGCGCCAGCATGGCCGAAACCCAGGCGGCACAACTGCGCCGCAGGCAGGTGGAATACCGGCTGGCCCTGGCGTTGGCACGTCTGGAAGCATTGTCCGGCGGCAGCCTGCCGCCAGTTGAGGGAGTACGGGAATGAAGCAGCAAATGGTGACGCTTGCACTGACCGGGTTTTTTCTCGTGGCGGCGAACCCGCTGTGGGCATCGGACAAAGTCGAACTCACCACCCGCGTATCCGGCGTGGTGGACGAAGTCTTGGTCAAATCGGGGCAACGTGTAAAAAAAGGCGCAGTGTTGTTGCGTCTGGACAAGACGATTCTGCAGGCGCGTTTCGCTGAAGCGGCCGCGGAGCAGACGCGCGCGCAGGCTGATGAAGCAGATGCCAAACGCGATCTGGAGCGGGCGCAGGAGTTGTTCGATCGGACCGTGTCATCCAGCAGTGAACTTGAGGCTGCCACGCTGGCTCTCCTGCGTGCGCAGGCGGCCTTGTCGGTGGCCAATGCGCGTCATGTGATTGCACAACAGAATCTGATTGACGCTGAGCTCAAGGCACCGTTTGATGCTGTGGTGAGCGCGGTTCCGGGCGGCCCTGGCACCGTGGTGGTGGCTGACTGTCAGCCCCGTCCGCTGGTGATATTGGAGTCAGGTCAGCCCTGAGCTGGGATATCCGCGTGACAAGGTCTGCGTGTCCGTGGTCAGCTGCGGGAACCGGGACTTGGCTGGTTGTCAGCCGACTTCGTGCTGGGGACGTAATCCCAGTGGCGTTTCCAGGCGCCGACAACGAGATTGGGGTATTCCGGGCGGCCCAGGCTGCCGTTGTAGCGGCCCAGCGCGCGGAATAAATCACCGCGTTCGATGTCGATGTAATGGCGCAGAATCAGCGCGCCGTAGCGCAGATTGGTGCGCAGCTGGAACAGGTTGTGGTCAGGGTTGCCGATGGCCTTGACCCAGAACGGCATCACCTGGGTGTAACCGCGCGCTCCGACCGGCGACACGGCGTATTTGCGGAAGCCGCTTTCGACCTGGATCAGGCCGAGCATCAGTTGCGGATCGACCCCTGCGCGCGAGGCTTCCCAATGCAGTGTGGTGAGAAACTCCAGCCGTTCGGCTTCGTCGGGTATGCGCTTGGCGAGCCGGCGCGACATTTCCTTCAGCCAGGCCGCCTCATCCGCAACCTGGCGAAACGCAGTGCGGGTGACCGCAGTGTCGGCCAGGGCGCGCTGCAGCGACGAGCGCGCATTGGTTGACATCGCTTCCTCGCGCTGGTTGCCTGCCTGGGCGGGCAGGGCGAGCAGCAGGGTGGCGATTAGCAGGCCGATGTGCGTCGTTTTGTTCATGTCAGCTTTCCAATAAACCCTTCAAAAATTCAGTTGCACCGGCCAGCGCGATTTTTTGCGCCTCGCCGCGTTGCCCAGGTGCGGCCCGGCGCGGCTGGTACTCGATGATGCCGTCTTTCAGTCCACGCTCGCCCACGGTGATGCGGTGCGGGATGCCGATCAATTCGGCGTCGGCGAACATCACGCCGGGACGCTCGTCACGGTCATCCAGCAGCACATCAAACCCGGCGGCAGCAAGCTCGGCGTACAAGGTGTCGGCGGCGGTTTTAACCATCTCGCTCTTGCCGTAGCCGATGGCCACAATTACGAGTGAAAACGGTGCCATGGCTGCCGGCCAGATGATGCCTTTGTCATCGTGGTGCTGTTCGATGGCCGAGGCTACGATGCGTGATACGCCGATGCCGTAGCAGCCCATTTCCATCGCCTGGGCTTCGCCCGCCTCGTCCAGATAGGTGGCGTTCATCGCCTGCGAATACTTGTTGCCGAGCTGAAACACGTGGCCGACCTCGATGCCGCGGCACAGCTGCAGCGATCCCTTGCCGTCGGGGCTGAGGTCGCCAGGTAGGACATTCCGTATATCGGCCACAAAATCCGGTTCCTGCAGGTCACGCCCGAAATTAACGCCGGCCAGGTGAAGTTTCGGCTTGTTCGCGCCACAGACGAAATCGCTCATTGCAGCGACCGTGCGGTCAGCGATGACCTTGATTTTGACGCGGTCGATTCCGACCGGTCCGAGGAAGCCGGGCGGGCAATTGAAGGCCGCACGAATTTCGGCTTCGTTCGCCAGCCGGAAATCCGCCATGCCCTCCAACTTGCCGAGTTTGACTTCGTTCAGCATGTGATCGCCGCGCAGCAGCAGGACGATCATCTCGTCGCCGCCCATGACGGCGATGAGCTTGACGGTGCGGGTCAGCGGGATATCGAGCAGGGCGGCGACGTCCTCGCAGGTGGTCTGTTTCGGCGTGTCCACCTCACGTAGCACTTCCTGTGGCACGGCGCGCGGCGTGACAGGGGCGAGCGCCTCGGCCAGTTCGACGTTGGCTGCATAGTCCGAGTCCGGGCAGTAGGCGATCAGGTCTTCGCCGGAATCGGCCAGCACGTGAAATTCGTGTGAGGCGGAGCCGCCGATAGCGCCGGTGTCGGCGGCCACCGGGCGGAAAGTCAGTCCCAGCCGGCTGAAAACCCGGGTGTAGGCGTCGTACATCGTCTGGTAGGTTTCCGCGAGGCTGTCCTTGCTGGCATGGAAGGAATACGCGTCCTTCATCAGGAATTCGCGTGCGCGCATGACGCCGAAGCGCGGGCGGATTTCGTCGCGAAACTTCATCTGGATCTGGTAGAAGCTGACCGGCAATTGCCGGTAGCTTTTGATCTCGCGCCGCGCGACGTCGGTGATGACCTCCTCGTGCGTGGGACCGAAGCAGAAATCACGTTGGTGGCGATCCTTGATTTTCAGCATCTGTGGGCCGAATACTGCCCAGCGTCCGGTTTCTTCCCACAGTTCGGCCGGCTGCACCGCCGGCATCAGCAACTCGATCGCGCCGGCGCGGTTCATTTCCTCGCGCACCACCGCCTCGACCCGCCGCAGCACACGCAGACCCAGCGGCATCCAGGTGTACAAGCCCGAGCCCAGACGCTTGATGAGTCCAGCGCGCAGCATCAGTTTGTGACTGATCAATTCGGCTTCGGAAGGGGCTTCCTTGGTGGTGGAGATGAAAAACTGGGTGGCGCGCATGGTGAGACAATCGGGACGAAAAGCGGCATTTTAGCGTGCGGACGTGTAATCTTTCGCCCTCATTTCGGGACAGGACAACAATGCGTTTGAAATTTGGAAAACGTCAGGCAACTGATGACGGGCTGGAAGTGACCGAGGAACGCGGCATGCGTGTGCTGCACCTAGGCAGTCGCGCGATCCAAAGCGCGATGCGGGTGAGCCGGCCGTGGGATCTTGAACTCGCCTATACCCGCGCGATGATGGGCTTTCTGATGTTCAACCCGATGCCGCAGGATGTGCTGATGATCGGCCTGGGCGGCGGTTCGCTTGCCAAGTTCATCCGCAAGCAACGCCCGCAGACGCATGTCACCGCGGTGGAAATCGATCCGCAGGTGATTGCCGCCGCGCGCACGCATTTCGAGCTGCCGCCAGACGATGACACGCTCAGCGTGGTCGAGGCCGACGGCGCGCTGTACGTGCGGCAGCATCCCAGCTGTGCCGATGTCATTCTGCTCGACGGCTTCGATGCGGGGAACCAGGTCGAGGCGCTGGCAACGCAGACGTTTTATGCTGCCTGTCGCCGTGCGCTTAAACCCGGTGGGATCCTGGTGGTCAATCTGTGGGGACGCGACAGCGAGTTCAAGGAATATTTCGCGCGTCTCGCTCGCGCGTTCGACGGCGAAGTGGGCTGGCTATCAGTGCAGTACAAAACCAACGTCATCGTGTTCGGCTTCACCGAGCCGGGTGCAGCGGCGCGGCTCGATGCGGCGCGACCGAAACTGGCGGATCTTTCCAAACGCTATGGCCTGGACTTTCAGGGTTTCGCCCGTGATTTTCAATGGGTGGAAGACGTCATGCCTTTACTGGAATGACGTTCAGGCAGGTTTGAGTCAGCGGGCCTCGTGGCTGAGTTCCTCACCGAATCGGGCTGCCGGGGGGCTGTCGCCAGATTCGAGTGTTGGCAACAAACCCCAATTAAAACAATATGTAACAGCGCTTTTTGCATCGCGGCAGGTTTGCATTTTACGGCGGGTGTGAAAGAATGCGGGTAATCGAATTTTATAGATGGTGGCGGCCATGATCGACCGAGAAGGGTACCGCCCGAACGTAGGCATCGTATTGTGCAATGCGCAGAACCAGGTTTTCTGGGGCAAGCGCGTCAACCAGCACGCCTGGCAGTTTCCCCAGGGTGGCATTAATGCGGGGGAAACGCCGGAACAGGCCATGTTCCGGGAACTGGAAGAAGAGGTGGGTTTGCAGCCCGAACATGTGCGCATCCTCGGGCGCACACGGGAATGGTTGCGTTATGACGTGCCCCCGCACTGGACGCGGCGCGACAGTCGCGGCCTCTATCGCGGGCAGAAGCAGATATGGTTTCTGCTGCGGCTGACCGGACGTGACTGTGATGTCTCATTGCGCGCCAGCAGTCACCCCGAGTTTGATGCCTGGCGCTGGAACGAGTACTGGGTACCGATGGATGCGGTGGTTGACTTCAAGCGCGAGGTTTATCGCCTGGCACTGGAGGAACTTGAGCGTTATCTGCACAAGGACGTGCGTTTTTTACGGCAGCGCGCAAGGCGCCTGTGCGACCGGCGTGGTGAGGCGCTGGACCTGCAGTTGAAGCTCTGAACGGTGACGGCGGCGTGATGAAGATCCGGATTTACACTTCAAGCACGTTGACGACCGTTGCCGAATCGATGCCGGGCGTGCCTTTGTGGCAAATCGCTCCCACGCGCGACAGTGACGGGCAGCGATTGACCGATTTCATGATGCTGATTCCCCGCTTGCGGAGCCGGCCTCCTGCCGAGATCGAACGTGCCTCGCACGATATCCAGGCGCTGCTGGCGCTGCATCAGGATGTGGTGTTTGCCGACCTCAACCTGAAATTGAATTTGTTATGGGTGTCGTTGCGCCCCCGGCCCGGCGCGATAAGCGAACTGGTCGCTGCAATCAGACTGCGTGTACCAGGCGCCGTACTAGTAGGACATTACGCCGAACCCCGCTAGCCGGTTTCATCGATTCATCCCAGGCAGACATCAAAAATCAGGAGCGACTGCATGTGCGTACTTAGAAAAACACGTGGCCTCGTGGGCTTGATATTGCTCGGCCCCGGTATGGTCGTCGCCAATGATGCCTTTCCCGTTGCGGCGGACACACTCCCGCCCATTCAGGCAGTGCCTGCCATGGCTGCGTCAGCGCCGATGTGGTCGCAAATGATGCATGTTCTAGGTGCGCCCCCTTTTTACTCTATACCCCAGTCCGGTATGGCATGGCCAATGCCGCCACGGTATCCGGCGCCGATGATTATGCCGGCGCCCGCAGCATGGATGCCTTTTGTGTGGGTGTGGGTGCCCGTAGGTGCGGTGGCGCCTGCGCTGGCAGCGGTCGATTACGGTCCGGTGGCTGATACTCCCGTGATTGAGTTGCCTTTGGCAGATACGGCAGCGAATGCCGTGATTGCGCCGGATGGCATGGCACATGCTCCCGCAACAGTCGATACGGATAAACGCGTGACAGCGGGGGAAGCGACGTCGGAGGTGCTCCCGATTGATGTGCAGTCAACTACAGACTCGAGTAGCTCGTTGCCTGCGGCAGTTATGCCCGTCCCCGTTGCAGCCTCCCTTGTCGTACCCGTGAGCGCGGTCGTGGTGGATTACGGTCCGGTGACACCCACCCCGGTGGTGGATATGCTCGTGTTGGAGAAACAGCTTGCGAGGGCGAGTTTGCGCAAGTCGTCGCGGTCGGCGCTCAAACCTGCCGTGACCAAATCAAACAAACCGGATTCGACAACGGCGAGCAAACCCGTCAAAAAGCGCATGTGCTGGAATAACGGTGTGGTGGCACCCTGTCGCTAACGGTTGCCAATATCCCTGTAAACATCAGGGAATCCCACGCATTTTCCGCGTTCTTGTTCACCCAAAGCGGCAGAATTCGTTAAAATGATTAATTGCTAATTAACCCGCTGGAGCAAACATGTCCGTTTCCGAATTGCAGGTGCAGACCGCACTGAAAGAGTTGGTTGATCCGAATACCCAGAAGGATTACGTTTCGACCAAATCCGCTCGCAACATCAAGATTGACGGCAGCGCCGTCACGGTTGACATCCAGCTAAGCTATCCGGCGCAGAGCCAGCTCGCCAGCATCAAGCAGCAGGTCGAAGACAAGCTCAAGACCCTCGACGGCGTGACTGGCGCCACCGCGAATGTCACGTTCAAGATTGTCTCGCACGGTGTGCAGCGCGGCGTCAAGCTGATCCCCAACGTCAAGAACATCATCGCCGTGGCCTCCGGCAAGGGCGGTGTCGGCAAATCCACCACTGCTGTTAACCTGGCGCTGGCGCTGGCTGCCGAAGGCGCGCGTGTCGGCATGCTCGACGCCGACATCTATGGCCCCTCGCAGCCGACCATGCTCGGCATTACCGACAAGCCCGAATCGACCGACGGCAAGAACCTCGACCCGCTGATCGGCCACGGCATCCAGGCGATGTCGATCGGCTTTCTGATCGACGTCGAAACGCCGATGGTGTGGCGCGGCCCGATGGTGACGCAGGCACTGGAGCAGCTGCTCAACAACACCAACTGGAGCGAGCTTGACTATCTGGTGGTCGATCTGCCGCCGGGCACCGGCGACATCCAGTTGACCCTGGCGCAGCGCGTGCCCGTCACGGGCGCAGTGATTGTTACCACGCCGCAGGACATCGCGCTGATCGACGCGCGCAAGGGCCTGAAGATGTTCGAGAAGGTCGGTATCCCCATCATCGGCGTGGTCGAGAACATGAGTCTGCACATCTGCTCGAACTGCGGCCACGAAGAGCGCATCTTCGGCGAAGGCGGCGGCGAACGCATGTGCAAGGATTACAACGTCGAGTTCCTCGGCGCGTTGCCGCTCGATGGCGCCATCCGGGCCGACACCGATTCCGGCAAGCCGTCGGTCGTGTCGGATCCTGAAGGCCGTGTGACCGAAATCTACAAGAAGATCGCGCGTCGCGTTGCTGTTAAGATTGGCGAAACCGCGGTGGATCACTCCGCCAAGTTCCCCAACATCGTCATTTCCAATACCTGATGAGCATCAAGTCCGACCGATGGATCCGCCGCATGGCGGCCGAGCAGAACATGATCGAGCCGTTCGAACCGGGGCAGGTCAAACAGGCCAATGGCCGCTCCATCGTGTCGTACGGCACGTCGAGCTACGGCTACGACGTGCGCTGCGCCGACGAATTCAAGCTGTTCACCAATATCAACTCGACCATCGTCGACCCCAAGGCGTTTGATCCGAATTCCTTCGTCGAGGTCAAGGGCGATTCCTGCATCATCCCGCCCAATTCTTTTGCGCTGGCACGCACGGTGGAATACTTCCGCATCCCGCGCAATGTGCTTACCATTTGCCTCGGCAAAAGCACCTACGCGCGCTGCGGCATCATCGTAAACGTGACGCCACTCGAGCCTGAGTGGGAAGGCCACGTGACGCTGGAGTTTTCCAACACCACGCCCTTGCCCGCGCGTATTTACGCCAACGAAGGCGTGGCGCAGATGCTGTTCCTTGAGTCCGACGAGGTGTGCGAAATTTCCTACCGCGATCGCGGCGGCAAATATCAGGGCCAGGTCGGCGTCACACTGCCCAAAATTTAACGTCGCTGTCTCCTTGCCGACGTACAATCCGCGTTTTTCCACGTTGAGACTCAGGAGCCGCCATGCGCTTCCGCTTTCCCGTTGTCATCATTGACGAAGATTTTCGTTCCGAAAACGCCTCCGGACTCGGCATCCGCACGCTCGCCGAGGCGATCGAAAAGGAAGGCATGGAGGTGCTGGGCGTCACCAACTTCGGCGACCTGACTTCATTTGCCCAGCAGCAGGCGCGCGCCTCGGCCTTCGTGCTGTCGATCGACGACGAGGAACTGGCAGGAAGCGACGAGGATACGAGTAAGGCGCTGCAAAAGCTGCGCGCCTTTGTCGAGGAAGTGCGCTTCCGCAACGCCGAGATCCCGATCTTCCTGCACGGCGAAACCCGCACCGCGCGGCATATCCCGAACGACATCCTGCGCGAGCTGAACGGCTTCATCCACATGCTGGAAGACACGCCGGAATTTCTCGCCCGCTATATCGGCCGTGAAGCGCGCGCCTATCTCGATTCGCTGGTGCCGCCATTCTTCCGCGCGCTGACCCATTACGCGGCGGACGGCTCGTATTCCTGGCACTGCCCCGGCCACTCCGGCGGCGTGGCTTTCCTGAAGTCGCCGATCGGCCAGATGTTCCACCAGTTCTTCGGCGAGAACCTGCT
>Ga0105091_10001201_pt1 | contig 11220 bp, 9 predicted proteins | sample PPLLak1March2015_FD_87022 | JGI IMG/M metagenome (GOLD analysis project Ga0105091, IMG submission 87022) | Freshwater sediment microbial communities from Prairie Pothole Lake near Jamestown, North Dakota, USA - PPLs Lake P7 Core (1) Depth... | ecosystem: Environmental > Aquatic > Freshwater >... | reverse complement strand
GCAAAAAAAATCAGGGCGCAAGGAGCATTCCCCGTTCTCCCGTGCGCCCCAGCCTCTAGGTCGACCTACTAAATTAACGTAATCGTAGACCCCTTCCCTCCGGTAGAATATCGGTCAAACACTTTTTATTACGTACTCAGGAGTCCTACACCATGGAGGAGCCCGGCGAGCGCCGTTGGAAGTGGAGATGGCTAGGCTTGTCCTTGCTGGTGATCATAGTCGCTCTGACTTTGGCGGCTTGGCTGGGTGCCACCGGGCTGGCGCATAAGGTCGCGAGCGGATCGGTTGCTGGCCTGAAGTTTCAATATCTTGACGTCGGGTGGCGGAGTATCGGCCTGAGAGGCGGCCGTTACGAGCTTCCCGGTCCCACGATTCTCTCAGTTGCCTGCCGTTCCCTTACGGCCAGGCCGTCATTCTTTTCGTTTCTCACCGACCGCGTGAGCATAGCGGACGTCGACGTGGACCAGCCACGCATTCGGATTGAAAGAACCGGCACGCGCGCAGCAGCGCCGAGTGACTCGCCCCCTGCTCCCGGCGCACCGGCTCAGTCGCACGGGTCCCGGCAGAAAGGGTCGGTAGGAGTGCGACGGCTCGTCCTCAAAGAAGGAAGCGGAACATTCATCGACCGAACGGTCGGTGGTCCCCGCCCGGTCCAGATTCTTTTCCTCCGCCTGGAGGGCAGCTTGGAGAACCTGGAGTGGCCCGAGGAAGAAGGACCGAGCGAGGTGGCCTTGAGCTGTGTTCTCCATGGGAAACCGGATGGTACCCTGAATCTGAGTGGCTGGTTCGATCCAGCCGCCCGGTCTGCCGACCTCACCCTGCGCCTCGCCGGTTGCGACCTGAATCTGCTGCACCCCTATCTTGCGGGCAAACTCCACACGGTTTCCGAAACCGCGGGCATCGGGGACCTCGATCTCGCCATTGTCATGACAGGCGGTCTTTACGAGGCCAAAGGTGAGTTGCGCCTGCACGACATGAAGATCCCCGCCACCTCAGACAAGTTTCTTGGCGTCCCGGCGGTACTTCTGCGGGAGTATTTGAGGCTCGGCTCAAACCGGCTGGCTATCCCGTTCACGTTTCGGGGAAACCTCAACGAGGAGCCGTTCCCGCCCGACATGGGAACGATCCTGGCGGGTGTTTTGTCTGGTCGTCTGAAGATCAGCCCGAGTGTTACACCCGAGCAGTTGGACAAGATCGACAAGGGCCTGAAGAAGCTGAAAGACCTCTTGCGGTGAACTTCCGCTTCTCCGCGAACGTACTTGAGGCTCAGTCGATGTCACGAATTTGAATGTCAGTTGTTAATACTCCTCTTCGTGATTCGTCATGAGTGCAGGAGATGAAATGAGGGTGAAGACGATGGAATCAGCCATCAAGTATGAATCGGCCGGGCCGCTTTCAGGTGAGGTCGAAAAGCTGTTTCGTGATCACCACGCTCGGATCCTGCGAACAGCTTTTCGGATCACAGGGGACCCGATGGAGGCCGAGGATGTTCTTCAGACTCTCTTTTTGCGGTTACTCCACAAGAAACAGGACACGCAGTTCCGGCAGTCGCCTGGCGCATATTTGAACCGGGCGGCGGTGAACCTCGCGCTCGATTGCCTGAGAAAGCGAGTGCGACAGGTGGACATCGGCGACATGCGGACCGAGTTGTCCGATACTCGCCCGTCACCTGACCGGGATGCGCGGTCCGCGGAGCTCAAATCCTGGCTTCGTTCAGCCTTGGCCAGGCTGAATCCGAAGGCAGCGGAGATTTTTGCCCTCCACCATTTTGAGGGACTGAGCAACCGCGAGATCGCCAAGATCGTTGGAATGTCCTGGGGATCTGTGGCCGTAACGCTTCATCGCACCCACCTGCGTCTCCGAAAAGAGCTCCAATCAAATCCGGGAGGAAAATCATGAAGTGGAATAAGTCAGACGCCAAAAACCAGCTTGACGAAGCGATTCGCGCGGTTTGCGAGGAAGACCTGTCGGCTGGTCAGATGGAGCAGACGGCGACCAGGGTCCGGGGTTCGCTCGAGAACCGGGTGCCGGCAATCATTGCCGCCGAGACCGAGAGAATCGAGGGATGCCATAGCTTCCAGGCTCTGATCCCTGCTTATCTTTCCAATCGCTTGTCGTCAGCTCGCCGAACCCTTTTCGAGGACCACATGCGGGAGTGTGCGGCCTGCAGACGGGTTTTCTGGCAGGCGCGTTCAGGGGTTGCCGAGACTGCGCTGCCGCCAAAGAGCTGGAAACCGATCGTGGTCTACAAATGGGGAGTTGCGGCTGCGGTCCTCGTGCTGTTCGCCGTAATTAACATTTTCGTCATTCCAAACATCTTCTGGCCGGCGCAGGAAGTGAGCGCCACGGTTGAGCGGATCGACGGGTCACTGCACCAGGTAGCCGACGGGACCATGCAGCCGGTAAAACCGGGGCAGGTCATCAATGAAGAAGACACGGTACGGACGGCCAGGGGATCCAAGGCTTTTCTCAAGCTGTCGGATGGTTCGGTAGTCGAGATGAACGAGCGCACCGAACTTTCGCTTGATTCCCGGCGCGACGGCGCGAGCATCGATTTGCGGCGCGGCGGGATCATCGTCGAGGCCGCCAAGCAGAAAAGCGGCCGTCATCTTCAGGTCGCGACCTTGGATGCCCGCGTGACGGTTAAAGGGACGGTTTTCTCCGTCACTCGCGGCGTCAAGGGTTCACGCGTATCAGTCATCGAGGGCGAGGTGTCAGTCCAGCGTGGGAAATCAACCACCATTCTGAAACCGGGTCAGCAGGTAACCACACATGCCTCGCTCGTGACCGTTCCGGTTGCGGATGATTTCGCGTGGAGCCAGAACGTCAGCAAGCACATTGCTTTGATGCGCGAGATTGCCGTCGTCGGCCAGGCCATCAACGATGCGCTGGCGAAACAGCCGCTGCGTTACACGTCGAGGCTGCTTCCGCTGGTTCCGGCCGATACCATGGTCTACGCGACATTTCCGAATTTGAGCCAGACGGTTGGCGAGATCTACACGCTGTTTAGCCAACGGGTGAAGGAAAACCCCGAGCTGCAACAGTGGTGGGCGGAGCACCAGGACGACGAGATCGGTCTGGATGAAATCGTCAATCGGTTGACCACCGCGGGCAGCTTCCTCGGGAACGAGATCGTGATTGCAGTCGCCGATCTGCCCGGGGACGAAGCGCGACCGATCGTTTTAGCCGAAGTGAGTGATGCGGCCAAGTTGCGGGCTGCCATCGAAGACAGTATCGCCCGGATTGCGGGAGTAAGCGGCGAACAGCCGAAGTTGATGATCCTGAACGATCCGGCGGCTGCCCCGGACGGTGGCGAGGCTCTGCTTGTCTACATTGGACCGGACCTCTTTGTGGCGACGACAAACGCAGCCGAGATGAAGGCGATCGGACAGAGACTCGCCGGCGCCGAGTCCAGCTTTGCAACGACGCTTCTTTACGAGCGCCTGGCACGATGCTACTCAGAGGGCGTCGGTACCCTGTTCGCGGTCGACATGCAGACAGTCATCGCGGCCAAGGGAGAAGAAGATACGAAAGGAACCGGTTTTGGCGATATCGCGCACCTGATGATCGAGAACCGGACGATCGAGGGCGAAAACCAGAGCCGTGCGACCTTGAGTTTCAACCACGACCGTCGCGGCATGGCTGCCTGGCTGGCGGAACCGGCTCCGATGGCTTCGCTTGAATATGTCTCGCCGGACGCCTTTGCCATGGCCTGTTTCCTGGTCAAGGATCCAGTGGTCATCGTCGATGAGTTGTTCGAGCTTATCCAGACGGCCGGCAAGGCGGATTTGGGCGAGCTTGGCGAGTTCCAGAGCAAGACTGGTCTCAGCTTGCGAGAAGACGTCGCCGCCCCGCTCGGCCGCGAATTCCTCTTTGCGGTTGACGGCCCGCTGCTGCCGACACCTGCCTGGAAAGTGGTCGCCGAGGTTGATGACCCGGCTCACTTCCAACAGACGATCGAGCGATTGGTTGCCGAAGTCAACGCCAGGGCTGCCGCGGAAGGCAAGCCAGGGCTGACGATCAGCACCGGTTCGACGGGTGGCGTCAACTATCACAAGATCGCCTTTGGTGTCCTGGGACAGGAAGCGGACTATGTCTTTACGCCGGATGGGTACATGGTGATGACCGCGTCCCCGGCCCTGCTTCTGCAGACGCTGCAGTACCGGGAAACGGGCTACTCTCTGGCGCGCTCCATCACCGCCCTGATGCCGACAGATCGTAAAGACCATGCGTCCGCTCTTCTGTATCAGAACTTCTTGCCGGTTGTTGCCTCGCTGGCGAACTATGTGCCGAACAGTACCCCGGGGCTGACCCCTGAACAGGTCAACGGTCTGAGGGAGGCTGCGGCCAACACTCCGCCGACGCTGATCGCGGTTTACGGAGACGCAGACCAGATCACATTGGCAAGCCGAGGCCTGCCAGGGATGAACCTGGTCAACATGGCGGCCTTCTCGGACGTCAGCCGGATGGTGGAGGCGAATACCAAGGGCGCCAACGCCTTTGCGCCCACCAAGTAAGCAGGCAATCCCGGGAATGAAAGCCGGGCAGCCGGGGAGAGCCCTCGCTCTCTCCGGCTTTTTTTCTTTTCGGGAGGGCAATCAAGCCCGGATTCTACAGGAGCCGCCGGCATTAAGATCAGAGCCGCACGCCCGGCAAGGGTGTTGCATAAGGGTCTTAAGGCCTGAAGGGCCGGCACATAATAGCCCAGGGCGAAGCGTGCTTTTCGCGTAGCCCTGGGTCAACACGGTCTCGACCGCTAAGCCCTGTAAGGGCGTAAGATCCTGATAATGTTGCCGTTCTTGCGCCCTTTCAGGGCTTGCCCCCGCTTCACCCTTAGACCCAGGGCTCCGCACAAAGCGCTTTGCCCTGGGCTAATATGTGCCGGCCTTTCAGGCCTTAAGAACTTTTTCGACACCCTCTATCGTGCGCGGCTCCATTTGGTGGTTGCCCGTGCCTCCCAGGCACGCCCAAAGTTGGTTTGCGTCGAACTTTTTGGCCCCCTTCAGCGTTTTGACTTATGAGTTACGATTAGTCAGCCAAACACAATAAGGAGCCCGAGCATGCAGCCGGTCATCGAACTCGACGGTCTTTCAATAAAGTTCGGCCAGCGGATGATTCTGAAGAACCTGAAGGCCTCCTTCAACGGCAAGGCGATCGGCCTGCTTGGACCGAACGGTGCCGGCAAAACGACCCTGCTCCACAGCCTGCTCGGCTTTCATCCCCCGGCCTCGGGGACCGCGCGCGTCTTTGGTTTCGACGTCCGCACGCAAATCAAGCAGGTGAGGCATCTCATGGGCTACATGCCTGAGAACGACAGCTTCATCGCAAGCATGACCGGTATCCGGTTTGTCCGGCTGATGGCGGAGCTGTCCGGGCTTCCCCCTGCCCAGGCTCTGGAACGAGCCCACGAGACGCTGTTCTACGTGGGGCTCGGAGAAGCGCGGTACCGGAAACTGGGCACCTACTCGCTGGGAATGAAGCAGGCGGCCAAGCTGGCTCAGGCGATCGTGCACGGGCCTGGGCTGCTGATCCTCGATGAACCGACGAACGGGTTGGATCCACCAGCTCGGCAAAGGATGATCAACCTCATCAAGGATATCCGTGCCCAGGAGAACATGCACCTCATCCTCTCGTCGCACCTCTTGCGCGATGTGGAAGAGTGCTGCGAGGAAGTAGTGATCCTCAAGGAGGGCGAACTGGTCGTCTACTGCAACCTCGAGGAAGAACGCAAGGCGAATCGGAAGTTCCTGGAGCTGGAGATCCGCGGGGACAGCCGCCCGTTCGTGGAAATGGCCGAACGGATCGGGTGCGAATGCGCCGTCCAGGGCACCTCGAAAATCAAGATGGTTTTGCCCCAGGAGGTCGAGATTCGGGACTTGTACAGCCTGGCAGCCGAGAGGGAAATCCAGATTCGAAAGCTCAATTACAAGCGAGACTCGCTGCAGGACATCTTCCTGAAGGCGATGGAGGTGAACCGTGGCAGTGTATAAGCGGAACTACCAACGGTACGAGGGCCCATTGACCACTCCGGCGTTGCGTTTCTTGATCCTGCCCCGGTACGCGTACGAGCAGATCTTTCGCTTCAAGATCTTCACGGCGTTCTTCGTGCTCTGCTTTATTTATCCGACCGGCGCAGCCGTTTTCATTTATCTGCACCACAACGTCAAGGCGCTGCAGGTCCTTCAACTGCCGATCAGCGAATTGGTCACGATCGATTCCATGTTCTTCCTCGTGAGCATGATCGTCCAAGGCAGCCTGGCCCTTGTCATGACGACCTTGATCGGACCCGGGCTGATTTCGCCCGACTTGTCTAACAATGCCATGCCGCTTTACTTGAGTCGCCCGTTCACCCGGACTGAGTACATCCTGGGCAAGGCGTCGGTCTTGATGATTCTGCTCTCGGTGATCACTTGGGTCCCATTGCTGCTCCTCTTCCTTCTTCAGGCGCATTTGGAAGGGGGAGGCTGGTTGCTGCAGCACACCCGGATCGCCGTGGCGGTATTTGCCGGCTCATGGCTCTGGATCCTGATCCTCTCGCTGTTGGTGCTGTCGCTGTCGGCCTGGGTCAAGTGGCGTCCGGTGGCGGGTGCTCTTTTGTTCGGGACATTCATGGTCTCTTCAGGATTCGCCGCCGCTATTAATGCAATCATGTACACCAACTGGGGATACTTGATCGATATCTCTCAGCAGATCAAGATCGTCTGGAGTTGGCTCTTCAAGATCCAAACCGAGAACGCCATCCCCGTCTGGGGCGCCGTGCTTGGACTTGCAGGCGTGTGTGCTTTCTGCCTGCTGCTTCTCTCGAGGAAGATCCGAGCATACGAGGTGATCCGATGAGCAACGACACAGTCACTCTCGATAATGTCTCGAAGTTCTATGGAGAGGTTCTCGGAGTCAACCGCATTACCCTGAACATGACGCCGGGCATCACGAGCCTGGTGGGTCCGAACGGCGCCGGTAAGACAACGCTGCTCAACCTGATCTGCGGCTTGCTTCGACCGACTCGAGGGAAGATAAGCGTGCTCGGCATCGGGACGGACCACCCGGAGCGGTTGTTTACCAAAGTGGGGTACTGCTCGCAGTTCGACTCGTTCCCCAAGGGCTTGACCGGCTTTGACCTGATCAATGGGTACCTGCGCGTCCATGGTTTTCCGGCAAAGGAAGCGGAGCAGATGACGTGGGCTGCCATCGAGAAGGTGAATCTCACCGACGCGGCCAACCGGCGGGTGCACGGATACAGCAAGGGTATGCGCCAGCGGATCAAGCTGGCCCAGGCGATCAGCCACAATCCGTCGGTGCTCCTTCTGGACGAACCGCTCAACGGACTCGACCCGATGGCGAGATCCGAAGTAATCGGGCTGTTCCAGGAAACGGCCCGAAACGGCGCCCACGTGGTCATTTCGAGCCACATCCTTCACGAAGTCGACATGATCTCCGACCGGGTGATTCTCATGAACAACGGCTACGTGGTTGCCGAAGGAGACATCCACGGAGTTCGGGACGAGATGGAAGACCACCCGATGCAGATCATGGTCCGATGCGACAAACCGGCTCTCCTGGCCGCTCACGCCTTTCAACAGAATCGGGCAGTCGAGGTGAAACTGCACGAGGACGGCGGGGGACTGGTGCTGCGAACCCGAGACGCCGATCAGTTCTACCTGCTGCTCAACAGGGTGGTTCTCGACTGCAAAGTCGGCATCGAGGCGGTTGCGCCAACCGATGACGACGTGCATTCGGTTTATCAGTATTTGATCACCAATGATGGAGGGAAACTGTGAACAAGACGCCAACACCCGAAGGCACCAATGGCAGAGACCCGAACCATCATCATCCTCCCACCGAGGTCGAAAGCGTAGCTCCACCCACCGAGGAGAGCTGGCGTGATTGGCCCTGGGCCCTCTGGTATCGGCAGACCATGGCGATTCTTCGCCTGGAGATCAAGAGGAACTTCCTGGGCCGTCGCCTGATCGCGGTCTATTTCCTTTCGCTTGCTCCGATATCCCTTCTGGTGCTCCGCGCCCTGCTGCCGCTGCATGAGTCGGAGTTAGGGAACCCCGGCAAGGCGAGCGTGGTGTTTGCGATTTTGTACCAGGCCTTCACGCTACGCCTTGCCATCTTCTTCGGCTGCGTCGCCATATTCACCAATCTTTTCCGCGGCGAGGTGATGGAGAAGACCCTCCACTACTACCTGCTGTCGCCGGTCCAGCGGGAAGTGCTCGTCTTGGGCAAGTACCTGAGCGGAGTCATCTCGGCGATCACCTTCTTTGGCCTGAGCACGGCTGCCTGCTATTTTCTGCTCTACGCGCCGTATGGCTGGACCTTTATGGAAGAGCACTTCACCAAAGGCCCGGGGATGAGTCACCTGTTCGCATACCTTGTTGTCTCGTTACTTGCATGTCTTGGATACGGGGCGGTCTTTCTGGGAATCGGGCTGTATGTCCGGAATCCGATCGTTCCGGCTGGGCTTATCCTCATTTGGGAGTCGTTCAACTTCCTGCTGCCGCCGATCTTGCAGAAGATCAGCGTGATCCACTATCTGCAGTCGATCTGCCCGGTGAGCCTGCCTGCCGGGCCGCTGGCCATCATGACCGAACCGACCTCGCCGTGGATTTCGGTGCCCGGTCTGCTCGGCGTCATCATTCTGGTGATCCTGGCCGCGAGTTTGCGGGTTAAGACTCTCGAGATCACCTATGGCACGGATTGACGGCTGACCAGCTGACCGGCTGACCGGCTGACCGGCTGACCAGCTGACCGGCTAACCGGCTGACCAGCTGACCAGCGAACCGGCTGACGGCCAGGTTGGCTACTTCACTTCAGCGGGCCAAACCCAGCAACCGGATGATCTCCGCTTTGTCTGCCGACACCTGCACCGGTTTGTTGGAATAGGTAGCAGTGAGCTTGCCTGATTTCTCAATCAGCACGTTCTGATAGCTCGCGTGCTCGTACAAGTTATCGAGGTGGTAGTTGACGGTGTACTCGGGATCCTTCAGCTGGTGCCCTGTCAAGATCGCGACGACATCCTCGTCGGGGTCGATGGTGACCGGGCTTTCGGCTTGGTTTCTGAGGTTCATGAGTCGTTTGAGTCCCGCGATCGTGGTGGCGGACGCGGGCTCGCAGCCGATGCCGTCCCGCCCCAGGATGGCTTTAGCATCGGCGATCTCCTGCTCGGTCACGACGTCGCACCAGCCGTCGCTGAAGCTCAGCGCGCGAAGCGCTTTCTTCCAACTGATGGGTCGCCCTATTTTGATCGCGCTGGCGAGCGTCCATGCCCCTTTAACCGGGACCAGGTCGGCTGAGCTGGTCACGAGGGTGCGGTAGAGCGGGTCGGCCCCGCTGGCCTGGATGATCGTGATCCGAGGCACCTTATCGATGAAGCCCAACTCTTTCAGCTCCATGAGAGCCTTCCCGTAAGAGGAGCTGTTGCCCAGGTTTCCGCCGGGAACGACGATCCGATCGGGTATCCGCCAGTCCAGCTGATCGAAGAGCTCGAGCATGACGGTCTTCTGGCCTTCCAGCCGGAACGGATTGATCGAGTTCATCATGTAAAGGTCCGTCTCGCGGGCCAGTTCGCGCACGAGTCCCATGGCTGCGTCAAAGTCACCGTGAATCTGCACCGTGAGTGCCCCGTAATCGAGGCTCTGGGAGAGCTTGCCGTAGGCGATCTGGCCCTCCGGTATGAACACGACCGAACGCAATCCTACCCTGGCGCAGTAAGCGGCCATGGAGGCCGAGGTATTGCCGGTCGACGCGCATGCGACGACGCTTGATCCCAGGCGGCGGGCCTGCGAGACGGCCACGGTCATTCCGTAGTCCTTGAACGAGCCGGTGGGATTCCAGCCGAGGTGCTTGACGCGCAAGCGACGAAGACCAACGTACTGCGCGCTAATCGGGGCATTCAGGACTGGGTTATTCCCCTCGCCCATCGTCACTACATGGCGAAGGTCATCTCCTCGAAACGGCAAGAGTTCCCGATAGCGCCACACTCCGCTGACGTCGAGGGGGTCGTTGGTCAAGCGCCGTGTTCGGAACTCCTTCTTGAGCTGACCGACGTCCATCTGCGGGAAGTGATAGCAGACATCCAGCAAGTCCGAGCATCTCGGACACTGGTAGAGCTTCTCTCCAATGTGGAACTCGCTCCCGCAGGCGGTATCGATGCAGCGAAAAAAGAAGGGATCGCCTACTCCAGCAGTTGTGCGATCTCCTGGCGGACTTGAGGTGAGTTCCATTGGTTATAACCGACGTGGCGATAGGCTAAGCGGCCTTGATCATCCACGATGAAGGTAGTCGGAATCGCGCTGATGTCAAAGCGACTCGACAAGGTGTTATCGGGATCGAGGAGAACGGTGAACGGGTAACGGTTCTTCGCTAGAAATGCCCGGACCGTTTCCGCATCCTCGTCTGTCACGGCGACCATCTGCAGGCCCTGCGGGCCTAGCTCTCTGTAAAGCTCAGCCATAGAAGGCATTTCGAGCCGGCAGGGACCGCACCAGGTGGCCCAAACGTTCAAGAAAAGCGCCTTGCTCTCGATCTGGTCCAGCGTAACCGTCTCGCCGTCGAGCGTCTGAAAGGAGCCTGACAGATCGATCGCCGGCCTTTCTTCGGCAGCGAGCCATGAGTCCTCCGGTAACTTGCTGGATGACGGTGTGCGGGACCAGAACAGGGCTGCGAGGACGACTACAAGAAATAGGCTGACAGTCAGGATGGCCTTGGGAGCAGTCTCCTTCGTGCGAAAAACCAACCAGAGAACCACCAGCAAGATAATCGCGACAAGCCAGATCACTCGGCCATCTTAACAGAGATAGTTCAGTCCCCGAAGCAGATCCCGATTGATCTGGCAGCTTCGACGTATTCGCCGGACGGGTCCACTGTCCGCTGGTGAGCAATGGCATCCTTGAGCCAGACCGAAACGATGCTGCCGCTTTGGAGCGCTACCATCCGTCCGAACTCCCCCTTGGCCGCGAGGTCGACGGCCGCAACACCAAACCGGGTTCCCAGTAGCCGGTCAAACGCTGTCGGGCTGCCCGCCCGCTGGAGGTGGCCGAGAACCAGTACCCGCGTCTCGATTTGTGTGACTTCTTCGACCAGCCGTCCAACCACTGCCCCGATCCCGCCCAGGACCCCAACTGGCTGGTCAGCCCTTTTTTCCCTGTAAACCTGCGCGCCGCCTGCCTGGATCGCCCCTTCCGCGACGACAATCACGGTAAAGGTCCTGCCTGCGCG
>Ga0105091_10001200_pt1 | contig 11221 bp, 8 predicted proteins | sample PPLLak1March2015_FD_87022 | JGI IMG/M metagenome (GOLD analysis project Ga0105091, IMG submission 87022) | Freshwater sediment microbial communities from Prairie Pothole Lake near Jamestown, North Dakota, USA - PPLs Lake P7 Core (1) Depth... | ecosystem: Environmental > Aquatic > Freshwater >... | reverse complement strand
TGGAGCGACGCCGCCCCCGGTAGTCGATTGGGACAAAGCCGCCAGCCAGCCCGTCCCGCCCGCGCCGCTCGATGCCACCCGTCCGGCGACAGGCCTCTCCTCAAATGCACCGGCCGGAGGAAGCCCGGAAACTCCCGGGATTTTAAAACCGACCGGAAGCGATACCGTCGCACGCTGGCTGGACCGCCGATTAAAAACTTCCACCCTGAGTTCCCTCGATGAGTCGGCGCTGAAAGCCGGGGTAAGGCCTTCCACCCCGCCGCCGACCGGAAAGCCGGGAAGCAGCGGTACGCAATTGCCGACCTGGTTGGATTCGCAGAAACCGGGCGGGTCCGACACGGTCGTCCGATGGATGGATAAACGCGAGACAGGATCGCTGCGAAAGGTGACGGCCTCCTTCTCCGCGGTTTCCAGAAGCGCCGTGCCTGCGCCTGAAGAAATACCGGCTCCCCCGCCGGTGGCACCGCCGAAACCCGCGGCCGAAGTGCCGCATTTGGATATCCCCGCTGAGGAAATCGCCACTCCGGCTCGTATTCCGGTCCAGGCGGCACCGCAGGTGCAGGCGGTTGTGGAACCTCAGCCGCCCATCTTTGCCAAGCGTGAGACGCCGCCGGCGCCGAGACCTCCCGAGGCTGTGGTCAGCCGTCCGGTGGTCCAACCCGCGCCCCAGGCCGCCGCGCCGGTCCAGGACGAGGACGAAGAGGAGGGTGCGTTCGTTCCTCCTCCCGAATGGCTGCAGAAAGCGCTGGGAAGCGCCGTTGCGGAAGTTCCACCAATCCCCAAGAAACAAACCGGCGGCCTTCGGCCGGGGACCGTCACACCGGTTTCCTCACCGGCGTATACCATACCCGCGGCTCCTGCTCCTGCGGCTCCACCCACCGTACCGACAGTCCCGGCTCCGGTTGAGCGTCCGGCTCCGGTTTTCCGGCGGGAAACATTGCCGGCGGATGAACCGCCGCCTGCGGCTTCGGCGAATACCGGCGCATGGGTCCCGATTGCCCCGACCCCGGCCGCACCTGCGCCCGTGACGAAACCCGAAAAGCCCGCGAAGAAACCTGCCCGGAAGAAGCCCCGCAAGTTGACCGACATCGAAGCTGAAGTGCTCATCCGGGAAGCCCGCGTCTACCTGGAGACCGACCTGCAGAAAGCAACCGAGGCGTATCAGCAGGTCATCGACGACCCATCCAGCGCGGAGGTTGTCGCCGGCGATCTCACGACTTATTTGGAGCAGGATCCTGCGTCTCCGCAGCTGTGGAATCTTCTCGGGGACGCCTGCAGCCGCGCCGGCCGCCTTCAAGACGCTTACCGTGCTTATGCGGAAGCCTTGCGCAGGATGTAACCCGCGCGCCGCTGTTCCACCCGGCTCTCCTGCGGCGCCCGACTGCCTTTTCCCCCCCGGCACCCGTTGAAATGAGGAACTGTTGAATTTCCGCCGCTTGGTGATCATCCTCGCCTTTCTCGGCATCGCTTTCATGGCCGTCCGGCCGATGATCGACAGCGATACCTGGTGGCATCTGCGGACCGGCCAATGGATACTGGAGCATCGGGCATTGCCGGAAGTCGACCGGTTCTCACTCACCCGCAACGGCCAGCCCTGGTATTACCCGGGTTGGTTGTCGGAAATCCTTATGGTTGGTGTTTTTACCGCCGGAGGGTTGGCCGCCCTGAACCTGTTGTTCGCCGGCGCAATCCTCCTCGCCTTCGCGCTGGTGTACCGCAGCATGGACGGGAATCCGTTTGCGATCGCCATTGTTCTGGTGTTTGCCGCTGGGGCGTCGGAAATCTTCTGGAGCGCCCGGCCGCAATTATTCACCTTCCTCTTCAGCGCCGCCTTTTACCTGGTCCTGAGAAAATTCCTGTGGGGGAATTGGAACGCGCTCTGGATTCTGCCGCCGGTCATGGTGCTTTGGGTGAATATGCATCCCGGGTTCGCGGTCGGGTTCATCCTGATTTTGATAGCGCTCGTGGCGCAGGGGGTTTTATTTCTGGTCCGGCGTGAATCCCGTACCGATTCCGGCCGCCGGCTGCTTTGGCTGGGAGGCATCCTGCTGGCCTGTCTGGCGGCCGCCGGATTCAATCCGCACGGGCCGGCCGTGCTGGCCTACCCGTTCCAGACGGTATCGATACGTTTCCTTCAGAATTTCATCCAGGAGTGGCAGGCGCCGGATTTCCATAATGGGCAAGCCCAGTTGTTCCTGATGTTGTTTATGATCACATGGACCGTGATCGCGTACTCGCCAAAGCAATTGGAGGCGGATGATTTATGCTTCCTTGTGGTCATCGGAACCATGGGGTTCCTGGCCTGGCGCAACACCAATTTACTATCGCTCGTCGCCCCGGCCGTTATCCTGCGCTATGGTCAACCCCTGCTGGAGAAGTATCTGCCGGATTGGAAACCGGATCACGCGGTTTCGCGCATTCAATCCGCCGTCCATACCGCGGCGGTGACCATCCTTGCGTCGGCGATTCTGGTCTATGGAGTTTCCGTGCTCTCACCGGATTCACTCCAGGCGGCCGTACGCCGCCAGGCCCCCGTCGCCGCAGCCGATTTCCTGGCGGCGCATCCCGTCCAGGGCGGCCTCTTCAATTCGTACAACTTCGGTTCCTACCTGCTGTGGAAACTGCCGGAGACTCCGGTCTTTGTGGACGGCCGCACGGATTTGTACACCGATGAAATTCTGGACCAGTACCTCACCGTGGTGCAGGGCCGGGAAGGGTGGGGGGAGATTCTGGAGCGGTGGCAGATCCGGGTGGTGTTCGTCGAACCTTCCACCCCGATCTTGCATTTGCTGAAAGCGGAGGGTTGGACGGTCTACTACATGGATTCCCAGGCGGTCATCCTACTCCATCCCGAATCCTGATCCCATTCCGACATGTCGAACCGATTTGTATCCGAACGTCCCCATCAAACCGCGCTCCTCGCACTGCTCGTCCTCACCGCGCTATTGGCCGCGCTCGGACAGGCCTATTTCATCCGCCAACCGGGCGTGGTGGACGCGTGCTATTACTACGGTGGCGGGCTGAACCTCGTTCGCGGGCAGGGCTGGAACGAATACTTCCTTTGGAATTACCTTGACGAATCCGCATCCATTCCCCACCCCGGGAACATGTATTGGATGCCGCTTCCCTCGCTGCTGGCGGCGGCAGGTATGTGGATCGCGGGGGAGGGATTCCGCCAGGCGCAATTGCCCTTGATCATCCTTGCGACCGGTTTCCCGCTTCTGGTATTCCTGGCTGGAAAACAGATCACCGGCTCCTTCCGGACAGCCATCCTGGCGGGATTTTTATCGATAGCGTCCGGTTTCTACGCGGTGTATTGGCTGAATACGGAGAGTTTTCTGATCTTCGCCTGGATCGGAGGTTTGATCCTATATTTATCCCCGCGGCTGGCCGAAGGATACCGTTGGACGAACGCGTTGTGGATCGGCGTGTTGTGCGGCCTGGCGCATTTAACCCGCGCCGACGGGATTCTGTTCCTGGCCCTCGCCGGATTTCTCGTTCTGGGGGAGAGTACCTCGAACGCATCCGGGCGGATGCAGCGGCTGACGGCGCTCGGCGCGGGGTATCTGCTGACGAGCGGGTTCTGGTACGTTCGCAACCTGGCGGTCTGGGGAAGCCTGTTCCCACCCGGTGCTGAGAAAGCCGCCTGGTTGGTGGAATACAACGATTTGTTCCAGTATCCCTCATCCGGGATAACTATGGAACGCTTTTTTACCAGCGGCCTCGGCGGCATTTTAAACGCCCGTTGGACTGCTCTCCAAGACAATCTGATGACGACCTTTTTCGTTCTTGGGCTCGTTTTTCTGTTTCCACTGGTCGGATGGGGGATCTGGCGGCTGCGCCGGATTCCCGCCGTCCGGACGGCGTTGTTGTATTTTCTGATGATCTTCATCCTGATGACGTTGATCTATCCGTACCAGGGATCGCGCGGCGGATTTCTGCATTCAGGTGCCGCACTCCTTGGCACCGCGGCGATCGCCGCATCCGCCGGATTGGAGGATCTTGTCGACCGGTTGAGCCGGTGGCGCAAATGGGAAGCCGGCGGCGCGAAAACCATTCTCGGCGCCGGATTTGCCGTCCTGGCGCTGTCGGCCAGCGCGGCGATCTTTATCAACCGCGTGGTCGGCCCCGATCCCGCTGCCCCTTACTGGTCCAAGCTGAACGGGGAGTACGAACGCGGGATTTTGCGGCTTGGGACCGGATTGCCCAAATCGACCCGCTTCATGGTGAACAACACAACCTGCTTCCATTTCCTGACGGGTTTTCAGACGGTTCCCGTCATCGCCGGCGACCCTGCCATGCTCCTGGAGGCGGCCGACCGTTATGACGTCCAATATGTGATCCTGGATTCCAACATTCCGGAAGGGCTAAAGCCGCTGTATAGGGACGAGTCTGCTCATCCCCGCCTGAAAAAGATATTCTCGGAGGAATACGAAGGGATGATTTATATTTGGTTTGAAGTATTGCCTCCGCCGGCAGAAGACGGCCCATGAAAAAATATCTTATCCCAGCCGGTTGGTTGCTTCTCTGGTTGACCGGTCCGCTGGCATTCCTTCTGCTGGAGCGCGGCAGCGGCCTCTCCGGATTCCCCCTCGATGACGCCTGGATCCATCAGACGTATGCCCGGTCGCTTGCTGACGGGCAGGGGTGGACTTACGCCGGCGGGCCGCAATCGGCCGGATCCACATCGCCTCTTTGGACCGTCATGCAAATCCCCTCTTTTTGGTTTCATATCTCCCCCGTTGCCTGGAGTAAGGCGCTGGGAATATTGTTACTGCTGGCCAATGCGGTTCTGATCATGCTTTGGATCCGCAAAATCGACCGGAAAGCCTCCCGGTTCGCGCTCTTCTTCTGCCTGGGGGAATGGCACCTCGTCTGGGCGGCGGTGTCTGGAATGGAAACGATTCTCTATTGCGCATGGACGGCATTGGTTTTTTTTCTGATTTTTCCAATGGACTCTAATTGCGCGGAGAAAAAAACAACTCCTCCACGGATCCTCGGCCTCGGAATTATCGCCGGATTGGGGATCTGGATCCGGCCTGAGGCGGTACTCCTCTCGGGTCTAGCCTTCCTGGCGGTCCTGCTGCAATGGCGCCCGGTATCCGCCGGGAAAGCAGGTGTTTTCATTCTGGGGCTGCTGACTCCCATACTTATCTATTTCATGTTTATGTTCCGCCTGAACGGGCACTTGTTGCCGAATACCTTTTTTGTAAAAACCACGGAGTATGCTGTGTTGACTTCGACCGGCCTGTTAATCCGGCTGTTGCAGCCGTGGCTGCCGTTGCTGGCCGGTCCGCTCGCGGTGCAGGTCCTGTTCATCCCGGTCGCGCTGCTCTTCGCCATCCGCGAACGCCGATGGATTTGGAGTCTGCCGTTGCTCTGGGCCCTCGGCCACCTGGCGCTGTATGCCGTCCAGCTGCCCGCCACCTATCAACACGGGCGCTATTTCATCCCGATCCTGCCCGTGCTGACCGGTTATGGTGTTTATGGTTTTTCCCGGATCCTGGCAAAATGGGATTCGACGGCGGTCTTCCGGGTCATTTCCCGCGCGCTGTGGGCAAGCGTTATCCTTTTGACGCCGATTTTTCTGTGGATGGGGGCCGGGCAATATGTGCGCGACATCGGGTTTATTGATTCGGAAATGGTCGCGGTGGCAAAATGGATCCGCGACCACTCCCCCCCGGATACGGTCGTGGCCGCCCACGACATCGGCGCGCTTGGTTTCTTCGGCGAACGGGGAATCATCGACCTGGGGGGCGTGACCGATCTGGGCGCTTTGGACCTGCTTTCCGGAGAGGTTCCGTTGTGCGAATACCTCCGCCGGACAAACGCCGATTGGCTCATGACCATGCCGGCTTTTTATCCCGGGGAACTGACCGGGTGGACGCCCATTCCGGGATTCCGGGAAACATCAACCGCCGAAGAATCGGGCGGCCGGACTCAGCTGTATGAGACGCGCAACAACTGCCGCCGGTGACGCGCGGCCGAACGGATCGGAATTTCGCCGTTTGGTTTGCCAAGGAAAACCGGTAATGCTATACTATTTCCGAGGAATCGAATGGCCGGAATAAGAATTGTTCTCGTCGACGACCATCCTTTGTACCGCGAGGGCGTGAAGAAGGCCATCACGTCATTTCCGGATTTGACGATCGTCGGTGAAGCCGGGAACGGACACGACGGATTGGATCTCATCCGAAACACCCTTCCGGATGTGGCGATCCTCGACGTCAACCTGCCCGATGAAAACGGATTACAGCTCGCCCGCCGGGTAGGGTCGGAAATGCCGGACACGCGCATTGTGCTCCTGACCGGCTACACGGATTCCGAGCAGCCGCTGCATGCCTTCCGGGCGGGCGCCCATGCCTATTGCTCCAAGGACATAGAACACGAGCAATTGGCGGAAATCATCCGCGTCGTCGCCGCCGGCAAATGGGTGTACGAAGGCCGGATCATGGACGCCAAGGAAAAACAGACCTGGCTGGATGAGCAGATGGCCGGTCTTAAAAGCGAATCCGCCTCTGAGGATCTGTTTGCCCCCCTGACGCAGCGGGAATCGGAGATTTTAAACCTCGTGGCGCGCGGCTTAACCAACAAGCAGATCGGCTATCTGCTGGGGATCAGCGAGCAAACGGTCAAAAACCATCTCACGTCATTATTGCGGAAGATCGGCGCCAGCGACCGGACCCAGGCCGTTGTGTACGCCTTGAAGCACGGCTGGATCCGCCTTCCGGAGGGGAACGAAAGCACCGAGCCCGCCCCGCTGACGATGCCCAAAGAGGAATAGCCAGGTACCCCTATGACGAACGCTCCCCGGCCGAACACTCCTGCAGATCTGGAAAAAGAGACCCTGTCGGTGGAAGACCTGCTGCCTTTTGTCGGGTCGCAGCTTGAGGAAATTAAAACCCAAACCAAGGAACTCCGATCGCTCATCGATCAAAGCCGGAGCGAAGTGGAGAAAATGAAAATACGCCAGGCCTCGGAGGCCATGCGCTGGAAACAGATTCAATCCTCCTTCGACTCGGTCCCACGCGAGGATATCCGCAAGGCTTTCGAAAGTTCGATGGATGCCCAGCAGCGGTTGTTTGCCATGAGCGGACAACTGGAACGGTTGCAGGCACAGCAGGGGGTATTCGAATTATTCGGCAAGGCCCTGGAAAGAATTCATGAGACCTTGCATATCAACCAGCCTGAGGCGAGTTCCGGTCCGGCGCCGAAATCCATCGTAGTCCGCGTGGTGGAGGCGCAGGAAGACGAGCGCAAACGGCTCTCGCGCCAGATGCACGACGGCCCGGCGCAGGTGCTCTCCAACTTCATTCTCCAGGCGGAGATTGCCGCCCGGCTGTTCGAGATCGATCCGATCCGCGCCAAGGAGGAACTGGCCAACCTGAAGCTGTCGGCCAATTCCGCCTTCCAGCGGGTGCGCAACTACATCTTCGACCTGCGGCCGATGATGCTGGACGATCTGGGATTGGTGCCGACCCTGCGGCGCTATCTGGACAGTTCCAAAGACCAGGGACAGACGGAAATCTCATTCACCTTCACCGGAACCGAACGTCGGATGCCCAGCCACATTGAGGTTGTCCTCTTTCGGGCGATCCAGCAGTTGGTCAGCCTGGCGCGGGAAGACGCACAGGCCACCAAGATCAAAGTATCCGTGGATCTCGGAGACGCCCTGGTCAAAGCCATACTCGAAAACGACGGCAAACTGCTCGAGGAAAAGGGCGGCGAAGAGGATCCGCACGGACTGATTGCCCTGCGCGAACGGATTGAAATGCTGGGCGGGACCTACGAATACGCCTCGCAAGCCGGGCAGGGGACGTACATCCTGATCGAGCTCCCGGCCGCTGAATAAATCCAAATCGATTGTCCTGAAAAAGCCAGGGGAGAAATCCGACCGCCTCCCGCGGAAGGAAACTCCTCTTCGTCGGTCTCCCGAACAGCTCAGCCGCGCAGGTTCTCCACCGCAACCTCGCGTTCGCGCGCCCGCCGATCCCTTGCAGAAAACCTGCATCCATCAGCGGAGAAGGCGTTCCAGGGTTTAATTAGTACTAAAGTTTAGCAAATCCGGCTCGGATGCAGGGGGTTACATCCCATTTTTCTGTGCGGCAATGTATCCGCAATTTGATTCCAAAAGCATTCTATGTATAATATGGACAGATCGATCCATTCCGAGCGAAAGGAGGTGAATCCGATGTTCAAGAAAATGCAGAAGAAAGGCCAAGGCTTGGTGGAATACGCATTAATCCTCGTCCTCGTGGCAATCGTGATCATCATCATCCTGTCCGTCCTTGGGCCCGCGATCGGCAACGTATTCAGCCAGATCGTCAACAGCATATAGGTTGCGGCAATTCCTTTGCGATTTATTTTGTGGAGCCTCGAAAAATGAGGCTCCACATCTATTAAGAGTAATATTATCCAAATAAAAAATTACACTTATTTTTTACGCGTCTCCTTGACTTTTGTCATATTATTAGTATGATAGCTACCTATTCGGTGCCATTTCCACTGGGAGGTCCTCATGAGAAGAAGGATGTTCCTGATCCTGGCTCTGATCATATTCGTCGTCGCCGGTGTAATTTATATCGTATTCCAATTCGGCGGACTTGGCGGTGGAGCCGGCAAGGCGACACCGACAACCGAAGTCAGCACCTACAATATTGTTTTTGTCGCCCAAGACATCCCGGCCGGAACGGAAATCACAAAAGACAGCGTCATCATGGGCCCCTGGCCGAGGGATTTGCCGCTGCCTGGCCTGATGACGGAAATGTCCGCCGTGGTGGGAAAGCGGGCGCGGATCGATCTGCGCCGCGGGGAACCGGTCTTTTCCTCACAGGTCGTGGAGAGCGGTACGCTGGTGTCCGATACGGCATCGGCAACGGCGTTGAAGATCAAACCCGGAAAGGTGGCCATCGCGGTGCCGATGAACCGGCTGTCGGGCGTGGCATATTCCATCGGCAACGGGGACCACATCATGATCATCGCCTCGTTGCTGTACATCAACATCGACGCGGGTTTCCAGACCGATATGCCGAACAACATGCTCCTGGTCGGCATTGACGCGGAAGGCAAGGTCACATTCCTTCAGGTCCAGGGCGGGCGGATATTCAAAGAATCCCCCTTGAGCGATGTGCTGCTGGCCACGTATTACACGCCGCTTGAGTATCAGCGGCCGCGTCTGGCCAGCGCCATTCTGGTTTCGGATGCGCGCGTCTTGAACGTGGGCACGGTGAATACCCCGATGATCGCCGTCACAACTCCCCTCCCGGGTGAAGCCCCGACCACGCCGGTCACGACCGCCAATCCGGACATCCTCGTCATCGAGGTGACGCCACAGGAGGCGCTGGCGATCAGCTTCGTCATCCGCCTGCGTGCCGACCTCACCTATGCGTTGCGGTCGGCCGGTGACACCTCCGTGTTCAGCGTGCCGTCGATGGATCTGAAGCGCCTGATGGATGATTTTAAAATCGACCTGCCGCCCAACCTTTCCTACGGCACGGTACCGCGGATCGATATGCCATTCATCCCCGTGCTGGGAAACGACGTTCCCGTCGAAGTAAGGTAGGGAGACGGTGGCCGATAAAATCCGGGTCCTGATCGTCGACGATATCGCCGAAACGCGGGAAAATATACGGCGCCTGCTGCAGTTTGAGCGGGATATGGAAGTCGTGGGTGGAGCGCGGACCGGCAAGGAGGCCATCACGCTCGCCCGTGAATCTCAGCCGCATGTCGTCATCATGGACATCAACATGCCCGATATGGACGGCATAACGGCGACGGAAGCGATGTTGAAAGAGCTTCCCAATACGCAGATCGTCATCCTTTCCGTCCAGAACGAGCCCGATTACATGCGGCGGGCGATGCTGGCGGGCGCGCGCGACTTTCTTCCCAAACCTCCCTCCGCCGACGAACTGGTCAGCACCATCCGCAAGGTGGGACAGCGGGCGCTGGCCCAGCCTGTGGTGATGCCGGTCGTCCAGGCTCCCGGGGCGCCGGTCGGGGTCGGATCCAACATATCGCATGCGCATCATGGAAAGGTGATCGTGATCTACAGCCCGCGGGGAGGGGTCGGGCGGACGATGGTGGCCACCAACCTGGCCATCGCGCTGCAGACCACCGATACTCCGACCGTAGTGGTGGATGCCGCCCTCCAGTTCGGCGACGTAGCCGCCTGTTTGAATCTGCAAACCCGCAACAGTCTGCTCGATCTGGTGGAGCAGGCGGGCGAGCTGGACGCTGAACTGATCGAGCGGATCTCCATCCATCACGCATCCGGTTTGAAGATTATCGCTGCGCCGGCCCGGCCCGAGCAGGCGGAAGCCGTCCAGGGCGCGCAGATCAGCAAGGTGATCCGCTTTCTGACATCGGTATTCCAATACGTAGTGGTCGACACGTCCTCCGCGCTCAACGAGGCGACCATCGGCGCGATCGATGCCAGCGACGTAGTGGTGCTGATCGGCGCGCCGGATCTCCCGACCATTAAAAACCTGCGTATGTTTTTCGACCTGGGCGAAGCCCTAAACCTGACCCCCCAGAAGATTATTCTGATCATGAACCGCATGGACAAACGCTTCGGGATTTCCGCCGAGAAGGTTGCGGATCTCCTCAAGCAGCCGATCGTCTCGCAAATCCCGCTGGACGACCGCGTTGTGCCACTTTCCACCAACAATGGGGAGCCGTTTATCCTGCAGGACCGCACAAAACCCGTAGCCCGTGCCATTCTCGAAATGGCCCAAGCCATAAAAACCCGCCTGGCGGAGATCGCCCAGGCCGGCCAGCAGGAAGAAAAGAAGCCGGCCGCCGTCGCCAAGATAAGATGATCGAAGGAACCCCCTTCCTGTAGAAAGGAAGTGCCGTCGTGTCGCTACTCAGACGCATCGAGCAAGGTCAGTCTCAGACGCCTCAGCAGGAGGATCTCAACGCATCCCGATTGGCGGAACTGCGGTCCCGCCGGCCGGCGTCCCAGGCCGCGACTCAGCAGGGATCCCGCGATGCGTATTTCGATCTGAAGACCCGCGTGCAGAACAAACTGCTCGGGGAGCTCGATCCATCCATGGATGTCGGCCGGACGGCGGAAGTCCGCCGGACGATCGAGGAGTTGTTCGAAAACATTCTCGCGGAAGAGGCCATTGCCCTCTCCCGGGCGGAGAAGAAGCGGCTGTTCGAGGCGATCGTCAAGGACGACGTCGAGGTTGCGTTGCCCTTTTTCTTCCCCGTCGTGGCC
>Ga0105091_10001199_pt1 | contig 11226 bp, 10 predicted proteins | sample PPLLak1March2015_FD_87022 | JGI IMG/M metagenome (GOLD analysis project Ga0105091, IMG submission 87022) | Freshwater sediment microbial communities from Prairie Pothole Lake near Jamestown, North Dakota, USA - PPLs Lake P7 Core (1) Depth... | ecosystem: Environmental > Aquatic > Freshwater >... | reverse complement strand
TTGACGCGACAACAAAATGGCATCAGGAGGGATTTAGTCGGGAGATACAAGTTTTGGCCACCGTTGACGAAGAAACTCAGACTCACGTCTCGAACAGATGGGGAGAGTATGGATTCAATCAGTAATGCAGTGGGTGCCAATAACACTTTGTTTTCTACGAACGATGCATAGGTGAAAGCGAAAATATTAAATCACATAGAATTAAGGAATAGTTTGGGTGTGTCCTGTCATAAGGATATAGAACAGTGTAATGTCGCAGTTGGGACAATCTTGGAATTTACATGGTGCGAAGGGATGGTAGCATTAGATTATGGATAATGGAGGAAAGGAAGACAACGATGAACGCCCCTTTAGCTTGGGTATTTCTGGACAAAAACTACCAAGCAAGTCATCTGACCCACAAGGAAAATGTGCTCTTTGTGGTAAGCGGATTAAGATAGAAACACAGGGTCCTCGCAGCACCAGTGCTGGTGGTGACAATGTAAGCTACTCTCCAATAATAGAAACCGTTGAAGGCACGAACTATGAATTTGATTCACCTGATTGCGCAGTTATGTTCAAACGCTTGAAGAGTGTCTATGGTGAAAGATTAACTGGTCTGTTGGGTCTGGAACAGTTCATTTCCGATCCCTTTTGGAACCGAGTTACTCCAGATGAGGGCGAAATGATTCAAATGCAAAATGAGTCTCAGAGGAGAGTAGATACCCAAGATATTATTCAGATAATCGAAGAGCCAGATAAAATTATACAGGTAGCATTTGATATGATACGATCCGCGAAGAAGGAAGTACTAATTATGTTTTCTACTGCAAATGCCTTTAAGAGACAGATATCGATTGGCGGGCCAGAATTGATTAAGGAAGTCACTTCTTCCAGAAAAGATCTTGAAGTGAGAATTCTTACTCCAGCAGACCGGGACGTAGAATTAACATCCGTTGTTTTAGGGACTAAGCTGGATAACGTGATTGTGAGAAACATGGAAGCTACATTACAGACTAAGGTGACCGTCGTTGTGGTGGATAGAAAACTTTCTTTGGCCGTCGAACTAAAAGACGATTCACAGGACGATATACAGCAAGCACTCAGATCCGCGGTTTATTCTAACACAAAGTCTGCTGCCATTTCTTATGTTGCGATATTCGAAAGTCTTTGGAAGCAAGTTGAATTGATTGAGCAAGTGAATTCACTTTGTACACAGCTGAAGGATCAGCAAACCGACCAAAGAGAATTTATCAGTATTGCTGCTCACGAACTTCGTGCTCCTATCCAACCAATTTTAGGCCTTGCAGAAGTTCTTAAATCAAGACAAGAGGTGCAAATGGAAAAACAGAGAGAACTTCTTTCTGTTATTATACGTAATGCGAAGAGGCTTAAAGAATTGACAGAGAACATTTTGGACATCACAAGAATTGAGAATAAATCATTAGAACTCCAGAAGGAACCTCTGAATATTGACGAAATAGTGATCGGCGTACTTAACGATGCCTTGGATGAATCTGAAATTTCTAGGAACGTAAGACTAGTTTATAATCAAGATAAGAATACAAAATTTGATTCTGCCCTGCCTACTAGTCATTCTGAATCATCAATAGCCTTTGGATCAGCAGGCAAAGGATCTTCTCTCTCTGTTAAGGCAGATAGATCAAGATTAACTCAAGTAATGACTAACCTCGTTGGAAATGCAATTAAATTCTCCAACGACGGTGACATAGTTACTGTTTCAGTATCAGAGGAGAATAATATACGAGATTTAAAGAAGCGTGATAATGGCAGCAGCTGGAATAAAATGCTGCTAGTACGAGTTGAAGACACAGGAAGAGGGATAGATCCAGAAATAATGCCTAAATTGTTCAAGAAATTCGCGTCAAAGTCAGAGAAGGGTATGGGTTTAGGACTTTTCATTTCAAAGAACATTGTTGAAGCCCACGGTGGTGAGATATGGGCAGATACCCCCAAGAAAGAGAAGGGGGCAGCCTTTTCCTTTACGATTCCGATCGAATGACCCTTATATGTCTACCTTTAAATGCTCAGCCGTTAGAAAAATGATGATGGACTTTTTCCATTCTGGTGAGGTCACCTGATATGGTCTTTATTCTCTAACGAGAAGTTCTATTCTTTTCCCTCCTTAAATAAAAGGGTGGATATGATTATTGATAATAACATCCGCCGATGACCGACTGCATTCGAAACGAAGAAGGTTCAAACGAACCCTTTTATATAATAGTAAAATATCTCTTGGTATGACAACCAGTGAAAAAAGTAAAGTCCCTAAGATAGTGGCTTTAGAAGTTCTAGAAAAGAACGGTGTGAATGTAGATCGCTTGAAGGAACTAATAACGAAAGGTGTTGGCGCTGAATTCACGACTTATTATTATTATACTATCTTGAGAATGCATTGCACAGGTCTCGAGGGAGAAGGAATTAAGGAAATAGTCGAAGATGCCCGTATTGAAGATAGAAATCACTTTGAGGCTATGGTCCCCAGGTTGTATGAATTAGGTGGTGCCTTACCCAGAGATATTAGGAAATTCGCTGATCAAGCAGGGTGTCCTGATGCTTATTTGCCAGATAATTGGGAAGATATCAACTCGATCCTAAAGGTTCTATTAGAAGCCGAACAGTGTGCCATAAGGTCATGGGGTGAAGTCTGTGATATGACGACAGGTAAGGACCCTCGTACCTACGATATTGCTCAACGCATTATGCAAGAGGAAGTTGAACACGAAGCATGGTTTATAGAACTACTCTCAAAAAGGCCGTCTGGTCACTTTAGAAGGAAGTTTGTTGGTCAGTCACCTCATACAGGTGATCAAGGTAGCCTAATACACCTTTAATTTTTTGTACATTAAAGCACAATATTTCTGCGGACCAGATTAATTTAGTAAAGTGAACCGAAGCAGAGCTCGTCTTCACTTGCGATATGGTATACAAAAAGGGATCGTATCACACCGTGCTTTTGAAAAAAATCTACTCTGTCATTCCGTGAGAGACGACGGCTATTTTCGTATTATGTTCGAGCAATTGGGTCTGAAAAATATCATGAATTATTTGCAAACCCCTCAATTATGAAAATTTTTCATAATTTGCATATACGCATTTCTGAAATGGGAATGTCGGAAAGTTCTTTATATGAGCTAATTAGAGTAATACCGAATATAGTGCTTAGCGCATGACAAAGTGTATCGCATTTCACTCGTACAAGGGTGGCACCGGCAAGACTACACTAGCCGGTAATTTTGCCGCTGTATTGGCAAAGTCGGGCTTCCGAGTGTGTTTGCTGGACTTGGATGTTTATGCTCCAAGTCTTCAGTCGTATTTTATGATTGAACCGAAAAAGTGGATAAATGACTATCTTTACTCTGAGGCCGATATCGGGGAGGTAATGCAAGATCTCACTCCGAAAGTTTCGGAAATCGATACGCAAAGCAAGGAGATGCGGTCCACTTCCCCTCGAGGCACAGATGATAACGTCAAAGGTAAGCTCTGGATCGGATTTAGCAATGCGAGGAAGGAGGAGATATACAAGCTCGAAGGAGGTGCAGATACCACACGTAAGCAGTTCTTAAGGAGGTTCATCTTGTTGAGAGAACAGCTGATAACAAACTATGATGCAGACTATATTGTCATTGATACTAGCCCCGGAATAAGATATTGGTCTATCAATGCATTAGCTGTGGCAGATATTTTATTTCTGACCCTTAAAGCGGGAGACCTTGATATCGAAGGAACAAAGAAAATGGCCGAAGAAATATACAGCTCTTTCACTAAATTTGGGACCAAGTCATTCCTGTTGCTAAATAGAGTATCTGGATATTGTGCTCCAAATCCGCTAATTGCAAAGCCAGAAATGACTACCAGTAACAAATCTGTACCTTCGACTATCATTATCGAAACCCCTGAAGATACTGATGAAATGCTTGCGAGAGAGGTGAGAATGAAGATAATGTCCTCTATTCCATGCTACTGTGATATACAGTTCCTTCGAAAAGAATTCCTGACCGCTTTAAAGTTTCCTGCTCATCCATTTGCCAAGAAGATAGAGAGTTTGACTGAATCGCTGAGCAAGACGGCTGAGCAGCTCTGACAACTAAATAGCATGAAGTGGATCTAATTTCATCTTTAACTTGCAAAGTCAAAAAGCCAGTCAACGACCAGTCATTCTCTTGGTCAATTCACACATTATTGTTATTATTATTATTATTAATTTTATTATTGTCAGCCTAACTCCAGCTTTATCTTGTTGACCAATTCATTAGTTTCAATCGGCTTCCTTATGAAAGAGCCAAAGTTGAGAGAAGGATAAATTTCTCTCAGGGCAAGGTAATTGAAATCAAAGCCAGTAATGAAGCAAACCTTCACATCTTGATCGATTTCTTCTAGCTTCTCGTACAATTCAAAACCATCTATTTCAGGCATTCGAATGTCGACAATAACCATTACATATTTTCCCTTTATGAAATGTTGGAGGGCAACGTTTGGGTCAGTAAACCCGTCTACTTCGAAGCCACTTCGTTCAAGGCTCGCAGTAATTGATAGTACTATGTCTTCCTCATCATCGACTAGCATTATTTTCTTTAAAGTAATACTTCTCCACCTCTGGTTCTCAAGGCAAAAAGCAATTTACAAATCAAGATCAGTTCACAAAAGCATAGTAACAGATGATGATGACGCGAGGAATAAACCATAAAGACCACAGATTGGCCTAAGGATTTATTTCCCCTACTAAAGGTGGGGCAGTCAATAGTCCTTAGCTGTAAGCAAGAAATCTCAACTACTGCCTCAGCTAAAGATTTGTCTCTCATTCTTAACCCTCCCACATCTAGTAATGAACTTCATACCTGAGCAATTGCATAGTAATTGTTGCCTAGTATTATATATCAATTATAGAACAAATGACAACGAGATACGATTAAAAGTAAAGCTACTGATAAAAGTAGTCTATCGAAAGTATGGATTCCGAGCATTACCTCTTACAATTCAGACCAATAGAGTGATGCAAGTCATGCCAGGCTAGCCCTTTTCTCTAACTGCAAGATCCACATAGTTTAGAAATCTATCCCGACTAACAGGTTTCATTATGACTTGGTTTGCCGCCACGTCAGGCAACAATGAAATGAGTTCCTCGGCCGCATCGAGTGCTGTTACGAAAAGGATCCTAACTGCTGAATTAATTGCCCTCAACCTCTGGTAAAGCTGTAAGCCGTTAAGTTGGGGCATACGAATATCCATTACCACAAGGTCATATTTTGACGAGTCTTCTTTTGCAAATTGCCTCAGTGCCACAGTAGGATCTGTAAATGAATAGACCTTAAATCCCTGACCCTCAAGAAAGGATCTGTAAGTAAAGAGCATATCTGGTTGATCATCAACTAGCATTATATTCCCGCGGAATGTGTCATCTCCTTCGACACTAAGCCGAGACGGCAGTTCCTCTGTGAGACGAGCTTGTTGCAGAGCATGTTCATTTTGTCTTCGAACATCATGCTGGCGTAGTATAAGGTCCTTTAATTCCGGATATTTCACTCGACGATCCAAATCCATTGGTACAACTAAATGGATTGGGTATCTCTGTTTAAGCCCGATCGAAAATTCAGATATTTCTTCAAATTGAAACTGTTTTTCTAGAGAATTCAGTTTCTTGAGCACCTGGTGCAGATCGCCTCCTATAACCATTGAGTTGGGTGGTGCCTTATTATTGATCTTGGCACACAAGTTCATTGTAGGTCCAAAGAAATCCTGGTCTCTTGAAAACCTTGACTCAGCTAGCTCAAGTCTGCCGTAGTCAGCGCTTATTCGATACCCTATAGGCTGAATTCCTTCCTTTTTATAAAGGCTGTTGACCGTGCTTCTCAAATCCAATAAAGATATCCCACATTCAAGCACATTCCTAAAGCCCTCGATGCGCTCTACCTCAGCTGTATTTGGAAAATAATAGATCATTGAGTCACCGCCTGTCTTTAGCACCCTTCCACCAAAGTGTGTAATTATAGGTGAAACTGAATTAACAAATAGGGAGTAAAACTTTCTAATTTTGTCTTCATGAGCCAACGAAGAGGTGATCGCCGTCGAGTTGACTACATCAAGCATACATACACAGAAATCAGAAGAAATTCCTTGAAAGATTATATCGTCATGCAATTGCGTATAATCATCACGATTTCGTGAATCAAATTGATTATTACTACCAACCCTTTTACTCGGAGATTCGGAATTTGCGATATAGTCGTCATTTACCTCATCTTGTCCTCTCTCTTTATCTCCGATCATGGAACCTTTTTTTACCCCTTGTCCAGATTAAGTATTATTCTACCTTGTATAAAAGATTGCTCAACAGTGTGATCTATTACTATTGAATGGTTATTCAAAATCAAGTTCAATTTTGATGGTACTAATGTGATAGGAAATGATAGGGAACGATAGGCTGAAAGTTTTATCTCGTAAAGGTAATCGTCTTTAAAATAGTCATTATTTAAAATTTACGCGAGTTTAACGTTTATAATCTTCCAATTAATATACAACCGCATCTCGAATATGAAACACCAGAGACGCGTCGGGGAAGCGCTCACTATTGTCTGCGGTATAGCAATTGCTGGAATCGGCGGCGGTCTGGGGATATTGTCGTTAGTAGCAGGAGGACTGGCAATTATGGGATTGGGAGTAATTTCGTACTTCTGGCGATAGCTAGCCAAATATTTCATCTAGATAAATTTCATCGACTTATCATAACAGAGGCTAAACCAATTTTTGTTCTAATTTTATTTTATTTTGTTTCATTTTTTCAAGCAAGGGATCTTATTTTTGAGTAAAATAATAGCTCGGAAATTTCTCAAGGAATACGTCTGACGGCCATTTTGCCACTAAGCGAACTTTATTATCCCTTTAGTGCTCATAAGTAGCAATGGGAGCTGTATTTGACTCAGAGGATGTCGCCAAGAATCGTCGGAAGATATTCCAAAATGCACTGAAAGACCTACGCCCAGAAACTAAGGAAAGAATTGTAAGGATATTTGAAACATGGAAAGGTCGTGCGTCTGAAAAAGAGCTTGAAGAAATCCTGGGTGGTAAAAGCGCAAAGAAGTTTCGAGAACTGGTTGATAATTCTACCGATGAACTCAGCTCAAATGAGGTGGATAGCTTACGTCGGTTGTTTAAGGAATCCGTCACTTTCGACTGATCGATTCTTAGGTTAATGTTTTCAACAATCTGTGACCATGAACCCCGGATTCAGGTTCGGAATTGACCCTCAAATAACAGTACAATATTCAGGCGGAAGCAAAATCTTGCCCTAAGCGGTTCTGTGAGCTTCAGCCTTTATCAGAATTTTGCCGTTAATAGTCCACTTTGCACTGCCAAGTGTTTTTCCATCAGGACCTACAGCTTCCGGAAGATTAATTTCAAGGTTATCAAACGTGTAGGTCACTTCGGCCTCTTTCCCCGTCAGCCTATCAAACAAGTCTGCCAAAAGATCGGCCCATTGGCTAGCAGATTTAGAATCTTTATCACTACTATTTGTCATGTTACTTACCGATGGTATTAGGACTCCAAACCTAATAATAGTTTCTGATTGGAATTGCTTTATACCGCTAAAATTAGCGACGTAAAAAGGCTCAGGCTTGATTTCGAAAGAAAGAGTTCCTAAATTAAATCATGCCTATTGAACGATAATCTTTATGTTTTTTTGTGGGATCAAAATGTGGCCGTCAACCTCGTTCCCAGATTATCTAGCGCACCACCAATACCCTAAAAAATGGAAAAATAATAATGGGGAACATATATTTCCCTTACTGGTATATCTACAATTAATCAATTGTCGAAAATGACATGTCAGGTATGTCAAAATACCATACCTTCGGCGAATTCAGGAAGATACTGTTATCTTCATCGGCAGGTTTATGACAGTCTAATTGCAGAGTTTGATGCGGTCAAGAAGACCCCTAAGGGATCAAATGTGGACTGGAAAAAGTTTCTTACTGAAAAGATGAACAGTGCGCGTTTTTTACCAAAAGAATTAGGCGATGTCATTAAGGTAGAGCTTGAGAGTACGTAGACCTAGTAGTACATGCATTTTACTGGGCGAGGATATTCTATGATCGAACGACTACTACCCTTCACGATCTATAACTATGTCGCTTTGAGAAGACTTGGATTGGTGTATTCATTTATTCAGGACTGATTTTTATTCTAGGAGCCCCCATTTTCTGGCAACTTCCTTTACTTCCTCATCGGTAACTTGGTCGAAATTTTCATAAAACTGGCCAACGGCGCCAAAAGAAGATGGTGTAGTTATGACTTGAACAATATTTCCTTGCCTGGACAGTTCTGCGACCGTATCCTCAGGGGCAACCGGAACTGCAATTAACACACTTGCTGGATCATATTTCTTAATCCACTTAGCTACTACCATTACTGTAGCGCCTGTGGCGATTCCATCATCTACAATAACCACAGACCTACCTGCAATGTTGTAAGGTTTCGATGCAGGACGGTAAAGAGACATCCTTCTTTGAATCTCTTGTACTTGTCGGTCTATTTCAGCGTCGATGTACTCGGTTGAAACCTGGAGTGTTTGTATTAGACGTCCATTTAGGTATGCCGTCCGGTCCTGCATCACTGCTCCAATTGCTAGCTCTGGATTGTAGGGCGCCCCCAATTTGCGAGGAATAACGATATCAAATTCGCTCTGGCTGAATTTATTGGCAATTGCATCTCCTACAATGACTCCTCCACGTGGTATTGCTAATACCGTAACAGGTCCCGTCCTGCTTTCTTTTTTGAAATAGTCAGCTAAGACGCTGGCAAGTATTTCCCCTGCGCTCGTCCGATTTTTGAATTTAATATGGAAACTCCTCTTTAGTAATCTTCCCAGTATCAAACTATTTGGGTTTGACTACGGTATCCGCTACCTATTTCCCTTACTCATACTGGTGCCGCGGAGGCACTTGTATCTACCAAGAAAATTATTATGATCGTTTACAGACGGCATTACAAGTTCTAGAAGTGTCAAAAATTTGAACAGCAGCATAGATCTGTCGTATGACGTGAACTATGAGCCATGGTAGTCGAAACTGTTGGTGCATTCATTATTCAATCCTGAGTCGTCGTTATGATTTTCTCTTGCCCGATTATCTCCGTTAACAAGGTACTACATGCATCGGTCAAATCGTGGATTTCCTTCTTTTTTGCTTCGAAAGTGGCTTGTGTCTCTGCAACCAGAATCTTCTTTTCTTCGATCTCTCTCTTGTTTCGCTGGATCAAATCGTCAAGAGACTTTATCGAATTAAATGCCTTACGATTCTGATTTTGTTTTATGCTTATTACCTTCTGTTGTATCTCCCATCCTCTAGACTCAATTTTGGGAAACATGTCGATCGCCTTTTCCAAATATGTCGAAACCTTGTCTGAATCCTTTAAACTTATTGTACCTTTATTGACAGCTCCCCGTATCTCAACGAGTAATGTTCTGTAAGCCTCAATTATCTCACAGTCCTCTTTGCTTCGTTCCAAATTTTGGTTGGATGAATCTGAAAGACCGTCTGATTCAATCCTTCTCTGATTCAAAAATATCTCCCATGGAGAGTTAGAAAGAACGTCGATTTTTGCTGCCACGCTCTTTGAGACACCATAAGAATATTTCGTAAAAGCACGATTAAGATGCGAGAACAAATCAGAGACGTATTCACGGAATTCTGCCTTGCTTTTTTCCAATTCTCTAGCTTCAGATTCAAGTAGGGCATATTTTTTGTACTCGTCAGACTGTTCTATTTCGTGACGACGCGTTGTCAATCGCGTAATATCCTTTTCCAATTCACTTACTTCTGCTGACATGGTGGCTATTCTCTCCTTAGAATAACTCAAAGACGATATGTTGTTAGATAGGTCGGCAATTTTTTGGCTACAAGCGTTTGTATCTTCCAAATCGAGGTCATAGTTTTTGATCAATTTTGATGTCTTCTTGTTCAGGTTAGTAAAGTCTGCAAATTCAGATCTGAATTTGTCAGCATACTTCTTTAGAAATACATTGAAAAGTTTGCTGTGGGAGCCAGTTAGCTGACCGAACCGATTAGTAATTGATTCTAGTCGGTCTTTGAATTTGATTGCTTCACTGTAAGACGTTATTTCTGGAAAGCTAGAATTTGCATCTTTCAATATAGAGTTAATAACTGTGCTACGAGCGTTTTCCACTGCTGATTCAAATCGTTGATCCTCTACCTTAATCTCTTCATTCTGGAGATCAGCGGCCAAGTCTACGATTGACTGCAAACTTGCTTGCGCAGAGTCTCTAATTGGAGAAAGCTGTTGGACAAGCTCATCTGTCTTTTGCTCTTCAATCCTACGAAGCCGATTCGTTGCATCCTCAATGCTGATAGCTTTTCCCGACCATTCCGCGAGTCGTTGGGGGTCAGACCTGTCTCTTTGCTCCAATGCCAATTCGCTTTGGTCATATCCATCTGTGCTAGAATCCCTGTCTAGATCATTATTTCTCTCACCTTTTGAGTACCTGTCAAGTTGATCTGAAGACTCTGGTTTAAGTTTGGATTTGGATTTGAATCGGTTTTTTATAAAATCAAATGTAGGAGACAAAAGCAGTCTAAGTACCTCATGTACACTCTCTCTAACAAAATCTTTGCGGTACCACACACTGCCCAAGCGGATAAACACACTGGATCGTTCATTGGCAAACCTTGAAGAATATCAGCATACATAAGGACGAGAGTACCCAAAATGTTTGTGCTAAGGAGTAAACTAACTTCATGCATCGGAAACGTCTTTAGGCAAAACACAAATGTAGCTTTGTCTACATCGAGAACCGTTACCTAGCGATATATTGACCATGCATCTTGAAATTCGAACCTCAGTTTTACTGGGCCCATATTTCAGATTGTTTGGTCGGTTCATTAAAAATATGAACAATTTCTTGCGTTCGAAATTATGCAGGAGGCAAGAAATTTGCAAGAAGAAGTCAAGGAGATTTCTCAGAGATGTTTGGACGCGTAAACAGCACTTGCTACGAAGTATTGTGATTTTATGATGGACAACGCACATCAGTCCGAGTGAACACCTTCCCCAATTATAGATCCGTGCATAGGGGATGAATAGCCAGAATATATTGGAATTGGTGGTGGCGGTATGCCTGTAACGCCAAACAGCCGCCTTTCAGCTTCCGCAGTTGTCCTAATTCTATTCACAATAAGGTCAGGCCATATCATAGGTAAGATCAGTAAGGTA
>Ga0105091_10001197_pt1 | contig 11233 bp, 9 predicted proteins | sample PPLLak1March2015_FD_87022 | JGI IMG/M metagenome (GOLD analysis project Ga0105091, IMG submission 87022) | Freshwater sediment microbial communities from Prairie Pothole Lake near Jamestown, North Dakota, USA - PPLs Lake P7 Core (1) Depth... | ecosystem: Environmental > Aquatic > Freshwater >... | reverse complement strand
TTTCGCCCACCCTCACCCGGCTGTGCGAGGAGGATATGACTCTCTCCTGGCATAACGAGCAGAGCACCTCCCAGACCATCCTGCAGGGGATGGGCGACCAGCATATCGATGTGGCGATCCGGCGGGCGGAATCCAAATTCCAAGTTGGGCTGCATATCGAGCTGCCGAGGGTTCCCTATCGCGAGACGATCACCAAATCCAACAGCGCGATGTACCGTCACAAAAAACAGACCGGCGGGTCCGGCCAGTTCGGGGAAGTGAGCCTGCGGGTCGAGCCGCTCCCGGAGGGCAATTTTGAATTCGAGAATGAGGTCGTGGGAGGGGCGATTTCCTCCTCCTACATGTCCGCCATCGAAAAGGGCGTTCACTCGGTGATGCAGCACGGCGCGATCGCCGGCTACCCGATGGAGAAAATACGGGTTGCGGTGTTCGACGGCAAGGAACATCCGGTGGATTCCAAACCGATCGCCTTCGAGACGGCCGGCCGCGAGGCCTTCAAGCTCGCCGTCCACGGCGCGAGCCCGGTGCTCCTCGAACCGATCATGGCCATCCGGGTGATCGTCCCGGAATCCAACATGGGCGATGTGCTGGGCGACCTCAACACCCGCCGCGCGCACGTGCAGGGGATGGACACCGAACACGGCAAAAGCGTTGTCAACGCCACCATCCCGCTCGCGGAAATTCAACGTTATGCCACCGAGCTGCGCTCGATCACCGGCGGGCGGGGCATCTTCACGATGACTTTCGACCATTACCAGGTGATCCCGCGCAACGTGGCCGAAACGATCATCGCCGCCCATCAGAAAGAATTGACCGGCAAGACCGAAGAAGAGGAATAAGCTCCCGGTCCAATCCCGGGTGTGATCCCTTGCGCGGGAATCTCTCAGGTGGAGAGATTCCCGCGTTTTTTATTAAGGGTTGTTACGGTTCGGTAACGGAGGCTCAAAGTCCCCGCAAGCCTGTACAATCGATAAAGCGGCAGGAGGCCGGGAGTCTGATGATGTCGGGAAGAACAGCCCCAACGATTACTCCACTCGCAACCGATTCCTCGGCCTTCGGCCTCGGAATGACCTCCCGCGCGCATCCGATATTGGCGGCATCAAACAATCCCAAGCGGCTTCGGCTCTTAAAAACCCTCTGGCTTGGCGGACTGACCCTGTGGGGAATGGCTTTTCAAACCGGCGCCGTTTCCGGCCGCCGGCCTTCGGAGGATTACTACGCGTACCGTTCCCAATCGGGTGATTCCTTGGCTTCGGTCGCGAACCGGTTTGGGGTGGCCAAAAACGAAATCTGGGATACCGGCGGATTGCATCTCTCCGACAGAGGTTTTCTCGCGCCCGGATTAACCCTGTCCATCCCCAGGCGACTCCGGAACCTGACCAATGAGGCGCATTTGCTGCCGGACAGCGAATTTATCCGCTCGCAAACTTCTGTTAAATTCGACGTGGATAATTACATCCTGGGCAAGCGCGGATTTTTGCTCCATTACCGGGATGAGGAAGGCAGATCGGGCGCGGAAATTATTTCCAAATTGGCCAGGGATAATTCCGTCAATCCCAGGCTCCTGTTATCGCTGCTGGAATACACCAGCGGTTGGGTGACGGAGCCCGCCCCCTCTCCGCAAACCCTCGACTACCCGATGAATTTCCGCGACGTCTACCACCGGGGTTTGTACAGCCAGATGATGCTGGCAGTCGATTACCTCGAAAGAGGGTATTACGGCTGGCGTGACGCGAAAATCCTGAGCCTGTATTTCAACGGCGGGGAAAACATCCGGCTGGCTCCGGACCTGAACGCCGGAACGGTCGCGGTGATGTATTACTTCAGCAAAATAACCGGCACCTCCGCCGAATGGAGCGCGGCATTATGGAAATTCCTCGATCTCCACTCGCAACTGTTCGGCGACCCGCGATTAAGCCCGGCGGAACCGCTGTATTCGGGGGAAGTGTATCAACCTTACTTAATTCTGCCGTTCAGCTTGAGGCAGTCCTGGTGTTTTTCCTACGGTCCGCACGGGGCGTGGGATTCGAAAGGGCCCGCGGCGGCGCTCGATTTTGCGCCCCCGCAGGACGAATACAGCGGTCCGCTGACCCGCATGATCCTGGCTTCCGCTCCGGGCTGCGTCGTGCGTTCGGAGAAGAACATGGTCGTGCTGGATTTGGATTGCGACGGGTTGGAACAAACCGGATGGAACCTCACCTTTTACCATCTCGCCGAGGAAGGCCGGGCCCGCGAAAACAGCCGGGTCTCTCAGGGGCAGAAGATCGGGTATGCGTCGTGCGAGGGCGGGTTGTGCTCGGGAATTCACGTGCACATGGCGCGCAAATACAACGGCGAATGGATGCTGGCGGGCGGCCCGATCCCGTTTGTGCTGAGCGGCTGGCGTCTGGCGGCGTATGAACCGGAGGACGCGGCGGAGGGGTGGAGGTATTTCCGCGGCGGCCGCGCGGTCGTGGCGTCCATCGACTGCGATTTTGAGAATATGATTTACCGGTAAAGCCCGGGCAGAGCGGCCCGGATTAGAATGAGCCGTAAATGAACGGCAGCGTATCGGTGGAAGAGGCTCCGCGCAAAATCCACAATCCCGTGATGATCACGACGGCGGCAATTACGGCCACCGGACGCCATGCGCTCACCCACCCGGGGAAGCGGCGGAATACCGGACCGGCCGCGTCCAGCCCGAGGACCAAGAGCAGCGCGATCGCGGCGGGAAGCAAATAATGGAATGCCCAGACAGGCTGATTGAAGGAAACCATCCCCGCCAGGAATCTTCCGGCTTCCGGAACGGAGGATGCGCGGAACAGCACCCAGCCGATGCCGACCAGATGGAACGTTGCCGCGGCGGCGGGAATTTTTTCCCACCACCGGCGGGGGACGTACCCTAAAAGCCGGTCAAAGCTGATGAGTAACCCGTGCCAGACCCCCCAGAGGATAAAAGTCCAGGCCGCGCCATGCCACAACCCCACCAGGATCATGGTGATCATGGACGCGCCGATCTGGACCATCCGCGAAGCCCTCCGCCCGGTCGCGGTCATCCCCCACCGGCTGAGCGGAAAGAAAAGGTATTCCCGGAACCATTGGGTGAGGGTCATATGCCAGCGGTTCCAAAAATCCCCAGCGGAAACGGAAAAATACGGCGCCCGAAAATTTTCCGGGAGGGATATGCCGAGCAAACCGGCCGAGCCGCGGGCAATATCGGTATACCCCGAAAAGTCGGCGTAAATCTGGACCGCGTATAAATAGAATCCGCCGAGGTACAACGGCGCGGGAAAACCGGCGGCGTCCGGAGACGCGGCGGCCCGGAAGGAGATATCGGCGAGCGCCGCGATGCTGTCGGCGATGACGACCTTCTTGAACAGGCCCGTGCAGAGGAGCAGGAGTGACGATTGGGTCTGGGAACGTGAAAGCGACAGGGCCGGGCCGGCCATCTGCCGGAAAAAATCACCCGGCCGGACAAACGGCCCCGCGATTAATTTCGGAAAGAAAGCCAGGTACAACCCGAAATCCACGACACCCCGCACCGGCGCCATTTTTTGACGCGAGACTTCGAGAGTATAGGCGATGGCCTGGAAGGCATAGAAGGAAATCCCGAGCGGGAGCAGGATCTGGATCGAAGCCGGCGGCGTTATGCCGATTCCGCGGAGAAGCCCTTCCACATTGGCCAGGAAGAATCCTGTGTATTTGAAATATGCCAGGGCGCCAAGATTGACCAGAATGCTTAACCAAATCAGCCGGCGGGGGTGGGGATGACCGGGGAGGGCGCGGCCGGACAGATATGTCACGGCGGTCATGCCCAGCAGCACCAGCAGAAACCGTGCATCGAATGCGGCGTAGAAAACGTAACTTGCCAGAAGCAGCAGGGTTTTACGCCAGGCCGGGCGGGGCAGCAGCCAATACAGCAGGCAGACGGGGGCGAGGAACAGAAGGTAGAGCGGAGTGTGCAGGAACATCAGCCGCACTCCGCGGCGGCGAGCGCTTCTCGGACCGCCTGCGCCACCAACGCATGCCCGAGGGAATTCCAATGGGAATCATAGACCATGAACGGATCCGCGCCGCCCAGCACGGCCTCCACCATCAGCTCCGTCGGATCGATGAATACCAGATCGCGCTCGCGGGCGTAGGCGGCCAGCGCATCCCGCGCGGCAAGCGCGTTGGCGCGCATTTCCAGGATATCCGGAAGCCGGGCGGGATCTTCGACCAATTCGCGGTTGCCGTCCAAACGCAGGGATATCAAATCCCGCAGTGCGGGCTGGAGTTGCGCAGGATCCAAGGCGAGGGGGAAATAAATTTCCGGTTTTGTGGGCGCATACAGGACGGCGGTGCAGGCCGAATTCCGCCCCGCCTCCTCCGCCAATCCGGAAACGGCTGCCGTAAACTCAAGCCAGCCCCGGCTCGCCTGCCAATCCTCACGGGTCAGAGTGAGTGCGTACAGGTAATGGGTGCAGCAGGTCAGCGGGTAGGTTCGTCCGGGCAGGCCGATCTCGAGCGGATAGATCGGATCCGCGGAAAAGAATCCCGCCTGCCCGTAATAACGACGGAGGTACTCCTGGGCCAGCGGCAGCGGGAGAAGGGGGACCAGCCACGTGGATGCCGGCCGGTAATTGATGGCGTCAATTGGCGGCTCGACTTCCAGGATTACCCAGCGCGGTTGCCGCGGAAGACCGTAACGGGCCAGGTACTCCCGCTTAACCTCCAGACTGCTTCCAGGCTGGGATAGATTGACGACCTTCCAGCCGGCGGATTCGGCGAGCAGGGCGGGCCAGGGGGAGTTGTTGTGCGCGCCTAGAGAGAATGAACGCCCCAAAACCACCACGTCCGCCGTGGGCGGCAACGGAGGCGTATTCCGGAATCCGAATTCGTCCGTCTCCAGACGGACGTGCGCCTCGAGACGGTCTTCACCGGGGGGGATCGGCCGCACAAGGTCCGGCCGCCAGAAGAGCTGATCCCCGTCCGAATAATACACGTCGTATTCGGCGACGGAAAGCGGCGCATCGACGGGGGCGGGGGCGCCCAGGCCGCGCAGGCCGGCGAGCAGCGGGGGGTTGACCCGAAAAATAAATTCCAAAAGCAACAAGCCCAGAACGGTTCCCAGGATGAGTTGGAGGAGGGAGAGGACGGATACTGCAAGGCGACGCATGGTTTATTTTTCCCGAAACAGCCGCTCATGGCGGTTCGTGACAGATTGTACATGAAATCCGGTGCCGGGAAAAACTGAGATCCTTCGCGGTTCGAAAGCCGGGATGGAGAGAAGAGATTATTCGAGATTATCGATATTCCTCATCCCTCAGTCGTCGCTTTTTCTTTTGAGGATTGTGCGGATTTTTTATTTGTCATATTCCGGTCCCGCCAGACCGGTTGCATGAAAGGAAGGCCGGTTTTATGATGATTGGTCAGACTATTGCAGCGGAGATTGATCATGCCTGAAAATCAACCCGTCCTGACCGACTCGTCGATCCCCGAACGCGCGCTGGACAAGGTGGACACCTACAAGGAACCGCCGGCGCCGGCCAGCGTGATGACGATCAGCGCGCACCCGGACGACCAGGAATTCACGATCGCCGGGACCCTGGCCAAGTGGGCCCGCGCCGGGTGCGCGATCACCGTTGTATGCATTACCAGCGGCGACGCGGGCAGCAACGATCCGGCCAAGGATGCCGCGGATAAGCCGGCCCTGGCCAAACTCCGCGAGGAGGAGCAGCTGGCCGCGGGGCGGGAGATCGGGGTGAAGGAGACGGTCTTCCTGCGCTACCCGGACGGCGAGCTGCAGCACACCCTGGCGCTTCGCAGGGATCTGACCCGCCTGATCCGCAAGCACAAGCCCGAGGCGGTGATGTGCGGCGATCCGACCGCGCGTTTCTACGGTAACTCGTACATGAACCATCCGGATCACCGCGCGGCGGCGGACGCCGCCTGCGACGCGGTTTTCCCGTCCGCCGGAACCCGGCTCATTTTCACGGAACTGTTAATGGAAGGATACACCCCGCATTCGGTCAAGCGGCTCTATATGCACGGGTCCGAGAAACCGGACGTCTGGATCGACACCTCCGACACGATCGAACTGAAAATCCGGGCTTTGCGCCAGCATCGCAGCCAGGTGGGCGAGGGGGCGGAACTGGACCGGATGATGCGCGAGTGGGCGGAGGAAGAGGGTAAACCCCGCGGGCTAAAATATGCCGAAGCTTTCCGGGTGATGGTTATGGAATAATTTTCAGCTAAAAATAGTGAGTTTCGATGACGAAAGGCCTTCGATCTAATATATATAATAGGATGGATATTGTCCGATAATTTCGTTTTTTATCATGGAATGTGCCTGGAAAACCTTGCACTTGCAGGTATAATGCGTCAATCTGGGCCGGGCAATTAATTTTCCCTTTACGGAAAAAACATCCCTTGTGTGGGATGATACGGACATCGTAGAACGCATTCTTCATCGCTCATTTTTTAGGAAAGGAGGAAAATCCCATGTTCAAGAAGATGCAGAAGAAAGGCCAAGGCTTGGTGGAATATGCTCTGATCCTCGTTTTGGTAGCCATCGTGATCATCATCATTCTGTCGGTTCTTGGTCCCGCCATCGGCAACGTTTTCAGCCAGATCGTCAACAGCATCTAGCCGATAGTAGGATTTCCGCTTAACCGAGTGACGGCTGGGAGAATTCTCCTGGCCGTCTTTTTTTGGGGATGTTTAAGGCCGTTTTCGTATGAAAACGGCCTTAAGCTATCAAATTTACCCTAACCCTAGTACAATCTGATGGAAGATGAATTATGCGCAATTTTCTCTCGTGGCTCAAATTCTATGGAAAGGAGGAAAACCCATGTTCAAGAAAATGCAGAAGAAAGGCCAAGGATTGGTCGAATACGCGTTGATTCTTGTTTTGGTAGCCATTGTGATTATCATCATTTTGTCGGTTCTTGGTCCCGCCATCGGCAACGTTTTCAGTCAGATCGTCAACAGCATCTAACCGATCGTGGAAAAACCGTTACTCAGACGGCCAGGGAATTTTCCTGGCCGTCTGCTTTTCCGGTGTCTTGATGACTTGTGGTGACATCCGGCCGGGATTTTTATTCCCAACGCCTGCGCCGAAAGAAGCACTGCGGATTGTCTCCAAACGTTATTTTTTTTGATTCCGTGGGATCAGGCGCCAAAGGTGACTTGTTTGCCGATCGTTGGTTGCGGTTTTTTCAATGGAAAATAGACCTGCCGTATCCGAATAGAAAGGCTATTTTTCAACCCTTTGTTGGCGTTGTCTTCCGGAATCACCATACTAAAGTCCTGTATTTAACCCTCCCTTTATTGAGGTTCCACGCAAGATGCAGGATGATAGAGCCAATTCAGCCTTCATAATTCTTACCCGATTCTTTTAGAAAGGAGGTAAATCTCATGTTCAAGCGAGCGCAGCAGAAAGGTCAAGGCCTGGTGGAATATGCATTGATCCTCGTATTGGTCGCTATCGTGATTATCATTATTCTGTCAGTCCTTGGTCCTGCGATCGGCAACGTATTCAGCCAGATCGTCAATACGATATAAGAAGCCGACAATGCAAGTTCCCTAACGACGGACGGCCGGGGTTGGTTTACCCGGCCGTCACTTATTTCCGACAGAAAAACAGGTTCGGGAATCCAGAAGAAAACCTCCCCCCGCGGCTTGGCTGAGAATTTCGTGAGAGATTCCCCGCGAAACTTGGAAAGCAAATTCACCCGGATAAAATGGAAACCATTGGGCTGTCATTTTTCGAAGTACCGCAGCAGTGGGAATGCTGCCTGAAAGGCCGTTTAATTTTCCCCGCCAGACTCAATAGCGGCGTTTGAGACAGACCCACAGCCCTCCCTTTTTTCGATATTGGATAAAAAGGCCGAGCCCTGGGGAAGCGGATCATGCCGGATCGGGATCCGTGAAAGGAAGAGACAATGAAAAAGATATCTGCGAGCGGCGGAACACTTTACCGGGGATTGGCTATGGCGGTCATCCTGGCGGTACTGGCCGGGTGTAAACCGAAATCCGGAGCCACTCCCGAAGGCACCGGCACGCCCACTTCCGACGTGCTTTCGGGGAAAGTGACGATAACCATCCAGGATTACGAATTCCATCCGGATCATTTGAAGGTCAAAGCGGGGACGACGATCTCCTGGATTAACCGCGATCCGGTTTTTCATACCATTGTTTCCGATACCGGCTTGTTCCACAGCACAATGCTTGCCGTCGGGCAGATGTTTTCCCATACCTTCGAAACACCGGGAACCTACCCATATTATTGCGAGAAGGACGGCGGACCGGGAGGGGAAGGCATGTCGGGGGTTATTACCGTTGTGGAATAGGTCATAAACACAGTCTCATAATGCGATTGGATCGTCATCCCCGCGCCTGCCCCCGCGCAGCATCCCGGCTCGCATCTGGTTCATGAGCCGGGATGAATGCGAAGCGGGGTGTTTTTAGCGGGGATCCACGGCGGACTCAAGCATCATTAATCTCAGGCTCGCGCTGCGTGAACGCGCAGCTATCCGGACCTGCGCACCCCCGCGTGGATCCCGCGAGGGGAGGCGAGGACATGACGACCCATGGAAATTCTCTGGATTCCTGTTTCTGATTCCCCCTGGGATGTGGTTTAATCCGTCCATCCTTCACCCGGCGAATAAAAACATATGGTGTTCCTGGAACCGGTTGCCGTGATCGCCAGCATCCTCGCCATCCTCGGGATTATCCTGCCGGGTGCGGCCGTCCTGGCCTGGCAACCCGGCCGCCGATCCTGGATGGAGGCCCTCTCAATTTCGCTCGGCCTGGGAATGGCGATCATCGCGCTCCTCGCGGTTTTCGGAAGGACCGCAGGGCTTCGCTTCACCCCAACAATAATTATTGCGGTTGGAATTATTTCCGCGGTATTTTTCATCCTCGGCCTGATCCGGCGCGGATTGCGCCTGGGCATCACGGTCTTCACCGCGCTGGAGTTTATGGCGCTGCTCGGGTTAATCGCTCTTCGGTTTTATCAGGCGCGGGATCTGGCGCTTCCAGCCTGGGTGGATTCGGTTCACCATTCTTTCCTGGTGAGGCTTTTCCTCGAGCAGGGCGGAATCCCCGCCGATCTGCAGCCGTGGATCCCGGGGCCTTTTTATTATCACATCGGCTTTCACGCATCGGCGGCGGTTTTCTCCGCCTTCTCAGGGCTGGCACCGGACGCGGCGATCCTCGTCTTCGGCCAGCTCCTCAATGCCGCCGCGGCGCTATCGGCGCACCGGCTCTCCATGGCGATTCGCCCGGACCGCCGGCGGGCGCTTCTGGTCATGGTGTTGGTCGGCTTTTTCACGCAGATGCCGGCTTTTTATTTGAGTTGGGGGCGGTATACGCTTCTGGCGGGAATGGTGCTGTTGCCGCTTGCCATGGCCGAAGCTCTCGAGTTGGCCGCCCGCATCCCAAAGCCGGCCGGTCTCGTCCGGCTGGCCCTCCTGACCGCAGGGCTGCTCCTGACCCATTACCTGGCGGCGATTCTCCTGGCGGTCTTCCTGATCCTGACCGGCGTGTGTGTGCTGGCGACACGCGGACGCAGTCGGCGGATCATCGGATTGTTCGTTTCGGCCGGATCGGGGATGGCGCTGGCGCTCCCGTGGCTAATCCCCATGCTCCGCTATTCCAACGTGGCCGTGAGCGTCGATGTGGTCGCCTCGCCGGCGGCGGCGGAAGCCGCCTACTTCGCCGATTACGCCTTGTATATTTGGAAACTGCTCGGCCCGCTCCGGAATCAGATTCTCCTCGGAGCGGGGCTGCTGGCCGCGCTGGCCGCGCTTTTCCGGCGGGGGCCGCTGCGGATCCTGGCCATTTGGGGGTTGATCCTCGGATTGCAAACCCTGCCTTGGGGTTTGCGGTTCGAGCCTTTCAGGCCGGATCATCTGGCGATCGTGCTATTCCTCCCGGCAGCCGTGCTCGCCGCCGACGGCTTCAGCGCCCGGGCGGATTGGATCGAGCGCCACCGCCCGGGATTGCGCCCGCGTTTCTTCTTCGCCGGCATCGCGCTCGCCCTCTGCGCGGTCGGCGTCTGGCAGACCCGCGATATTGTCAACCCGCGCACGGTATTCGCCGATTCCGACGACCGGCAGGCCGTTCTGTGGGCGGCGGCCCATACGCCCTCCGAGGCGGTCTTCCTGGTCAACACGGAGTACTGGCAGAACGGGTTATACCGGGGGTCGGATGGCGGGTGGTGGCTGCTCCCGCTGGCCAACCGGCGGACTTTGCTGCCGCCGATGCTGTACAGCTTCGCCGACCGCGCCTACATCGATCAGACCAATATGCTGGCGGCGGAGGTCAGCCAACTGCAAGGCTGCACGGAGGATTTCTGGGCTCTGGTGCGGGTGCAGGGGATTACTCATATCTATATTAAGGAAGGTGTTGGCTCACTCAAGCCGGCGGATCTTGATAAATGCCGCGGATTGGAGGAGATATTCCGCATCGGGAAAGTGCGAATTTACAGGGTTAATTACGAGGATATTTCAGGTATACTTCTCCAAACCACCGATCCAATCCTTTTCATTTAAAACACAATTCAGAAAGAGAGGATCCTCATGACCAAGGATCTTCGCAAGGATTTCTTCTACGGAAAGAAAGCCCTCATCACGGGCGGTTCCAGCGGGATCGGGCTTGCCCTCGCCCGGCAGCTGGTCGCCCGGGGGGCGAACCTCTGGCTGGCGGCCCGAGATCGGTCTAAACTCGAATCCACCTGCCGGGAATTGAAAGCCGCCGCACCCGAGCCGGCGCAAGTCATCGGTTTCTCGGAGGCGGACATTGCCGTGGAGAGCCAGGCGCGGAACGCGGTGGAGCAGGCCGCGAAGGGGCTCGGGCCGCTGGATCTGCTGATCAACAACGCCGGCACGTCCCATCCCGGGTACTTCCTGGAAATGGACGCAAAAATATTCCACGAGACGATGGATACGAATTATTTCGGCACATTGAATATGACCCGCGCCGTAGTGCCGGAGATGATCCGCCGCGGGAAGGGACACATCGTTAACGTTTCGTCCGCGGCGGCCTACCTCGCCCTGTTCGGATATTCCTCCTATGCGCCCACCAAGTGCGCGGTGCGCGGCCTAAGCGATGTACTGCGCTGCGAACTCAAACCGAAGGGGATCCGGGTGACAATCGCCATGCCTCCCGATACCGATACGCCCTCGCTGGCCAAAGAAAAAAAGATCCGGCCCAGCGAATTGGATATCATTTCCGCCAGCGGCACGGAGTATCCGCCCGAGGCGGTGGC
>Ga0105091_10001196_pt1 | contig 11237 bp, 10 predicted proteins | sample PPLLak1March2015_FD_87022 | JGI IMG/M metagenome (GOLD analysis project Ga0105091, IMG submission 87022) | Freshwater sediment microbial communities from Prairie Pothole Lake near Jamestown, North Dakota, USA - PPLs Lake P7 Core (1) Depth... | ecosystem: Environmental > Aquatic > Freshwater >... | reverse complement strand
CTGCCCCGCCGTGCCTCAGAGAGGCCCTGAGGCGGGTGACTCTCGCAAATAAGATGTTATTTCATGGGAAATTACAGAGTTATACAGTTTTGGCAATCCTCCATTGCAACAGACCCGGAAAATGGTCTCTAACCTTCTTTCGTACAGACGATCTCCCATTTTTTAATTTTCTCGTTCAGGGAAAGCCGGGCGTTTGCCGGGCTTGTTGATGGCAGCACAACAACAGGGACCGGGACGGTCATCTTCATCATGGTAAAGTATCTCCCGGCAGTGCTGCCATTCAGGACGATGAGACGGAGTGACAGGCATGATCCAAAAAAACCGCAAAGATCATTAAAAACGGGGAATCGTATACGGGCATCGGCACTGCCCTGCCTGCAGCAGGAAGAGACAACATCCCACAGTGCGATCTTATGATCGGTTATCCGGGTCGTCCTTTCGCTGTAGGGAAGATGGTGGTCGATCTGAAACAGGGCTTCAATAATCTTCCAGAACTGGTTCTGCGGGTTCCCGTAGTATTCCTGGTGTTGCAGTGACTGACAGCTGGGAAAACTTCCTAAGATAATCACCTCTGTAGATGTACCACGGACCGGTGGAAGGCCAGGGGTACAGGAATGAGAATGTGCAGAGCGTGTATTCTTGTCCGGGCGCATGCGAACCAGGTATTTTTTGGGATTTTTCATTCAAAAAAAGTGATCAGGCCGTCTTATCCGTTTTATAATAGAGGTTGCAGTGGCAGTGCCCCTCTTTGGTGATTTCATCTTTATGGTACACGCACGGACATTCGATTGCGATATCCTTTTCCTCATCCCCGCTCCGGATACGGCATGGGCAGTAGGGCCTCCCGAACTTCTTTTTGTTCCGCACAAGTCCGCGGATCACGGTACCGCGTTGCTTTTCGTCAGTATTGAGTGTCCAGCCCTGCTTTTTTGCATATCCTTTTGCCCATTTGAGCATCTCTTCTTCTTCGGCATTTTCTTCTGTCATGACACCAGACCCCATCCGGATACTGTATTCATTCACGTATATTTCTTTATCAGGGACGTTAGTCTTTGCGATTGTTACAGGACTGTCCTCAGGAACACCGGCATCTCGCACTATCGTGCTTTTACCGGTTTTGTAATCCGTTCAGCCACTTTGTGGTAGGTGGCCATCACATCCCCTTTTTCGAACCGGTAAACATCCTTATCCAGTGACTCGCCGGTCTTTTTATCCCAGAGACGCATGGAGTCCATGCTGATCTCATCGCCCAGATATATCGTCTTACCCTGACGGCCAAACTCTATCTTGAAATCCACCAGCGTGATGCCCTGTGCTGCAATGAGTGTTGAAAGGAGCTGGTTTACTTCAAGTGCCATCTTTTTGATCCGTTTAAGTTCGGAAGGGGTGACGAGGTTGAGAGCAACGATGATCTCGTCGTTGAGCATGGGATCGTGGCGTGCGTCGTCTTTATAATCAATCACGATCAGGGGAGGAACAAGCGGTGTTCCCTCTTTGAAGGGATAATTCCTGACAATGGACCCGGCCGCGATATTCCGCACGATCACTTCAAGCGGGATCATCTCGAGTTTTCTGACCACCATGCGGTGAGGATCAAGCATGGTGAAAAAATGGGTCTTTATACCATTTCGCTGGAGGTATTCAAAGAAAAAAGCCGAGACTTCCGCGTTATAATTCCCCTTGTTCTTCAGGACATCTTTTTTTCCGCCATCGAAGGCGGTGATATCATCGCGGAATTCTACGATGAGTTTTAATTTGTCACTGGTTGTGTATACTGATTTTGCCTTGCCCTTGTAGAGGAGGTCTTTCTGTTTCACGATCCACTGCTCCTTGCCTTTACTGTTTGGTCGAGCCGGTTTATTAGGGGTTGCAAGTCCTTGTGATACCATCCTTTCTTTATATACTGCGGGTATATGCAGAGCCGTTCGCGGAGATGAGCGTCACCGACGATTTTTTTGAGTTCTTCCAGTGCAGGCCAGGGATGTTCGGGATTAACATAATCGATGGTGAGGGGTGAGACACCCCCCAGGTCATCAACTCCGCATTCAATGAGCCGGGAAGCATCGATGAGGTTGGGGGGGATCTGGATAGCAATCTCCTTTGGGAGAATGCTGCGTGCCAACCGGATAGTCGAACAAATCTCTTCGGTAGACGGTACCGGGAAATGTGCCATGGGTGTCCCTGGTTTGGGGCAAAAATTCTGGATAATGATCTCCTGGATATGGCCGTATCTCCGGTGAAGATCCCGGATTGCCAGGAGGGATTCTTCCCTGTCGGTCATGGTCTCACCAATGCCTAATAGGAGACCGGTGGTGAAAGGTATCCTGAGTTTTCCGGCATCCTCGATCATCCCCAGTCGTACAACAGGTTCCTTTCCTTTTGATCCGGCATGCGCAGGTACATGTGCAGTAGTTTCCAGCATCAGTCCCATGCTTGCATTTACTGCACGCAACCGGTCCATTTCTTCATAGGTAAGGATACCCGCATTGGTGTGAGGAAGGACCCCGCAGGCGATACTTCTCCTGCACATGGCTTCGCAATAATCAAGAATTGTTGTATAACCCGCACAGTTAAGATATGCCAGAAAACCCGGTTCTTCTTCCGGGCGCTCACCAAAAGTAAAAAGTGCTTCTGTGCATCCCAGTGCCGCCCCGTTACTCAGGGTATTTTCAACCTCCTTTGGTGACATGAGACAACCGTCATGGACCGGGGTACGGAAGCAGCAGTACCCGCAGCGGTTCCGGCAGACGGTAGTAAGGGGGAGAAATACATTCCGCGAGAAGGTGATCATGCGGTGCTGCATGAGAAAATGTACTCGTCTCATCTATTGAAAGGTGATCATGCAGTGTGGTATCTGCGAGACCCCACGAAAAACCGGAATATGAATTACAAGGTGTTTTTTTTGCCCGGACATTATGGTGTCGATATCAGCATCTTTTTTTCATTTCACTGCATATTTCGTATGAAATGTGCCCGCATGCCTTTATCCCCTTTAAACCTGTTAACCCGAAAACCCGGCTTTCCTGCGTGCTCAGCCAGGAGGAGAGGGAATCGTTTGCCCGTGCAATGCTTGCAGATGTGATCTCTGCAGTAAAAGACGTTAACTGCAGCCCGGTGGTAATAGGGACAGAGTTGTTCGACAGCGAAGATGTCCAGATTACCGTCAGGGATGCAGATCTCAACCAGACGCTCAATTCACTCATGCCCGAGGCATCCGGCCAACTCCTGATCATTATGGCAGACCTCCCTCTTGCTGATGCTGCTTCCCTTAAACGGGTCCTTGCCACCGGGAAGGATGTGGGGATTGTGCCCGGCCGTGGCGGAGGGACAAACGTAATTTACCTCAAAGAACCACAACGGTTTCATTTCGATTACTATGGCACGAGCTTTCTCAAGCATGTAAAAAATGCCGAGGATGCAGGGCTCTCTTACGAAGTGATCGATTCCTTCCGGCTCCACACCGACATCGATGAGAAGGAGGACCTTGTCGAGCTGTTAATCCACGGGACCGGAAAAAGCCGGGCTTACCTCGAAGAGCTCGGATTTGTGCTCACTGTAGAGAAGGGAAGAGTTGGAGTAGAGAGAAAGGGACAGAAGAATTAAAAGATGAATTCATGAATAACCTGTAAAATTTTTTTGAACGAATATTTTCAGGGTTCGAACTTGATTTCAGGGATGCACGCGCAAAAAAATGACGGAATTCCTGAATGGTTCAGGAAACACTGTTGTTTTTCCGCAACAGGCCCATGAACAGACATTCCTCTGCTGATATCGTTTCGATGCCGGTCTGGTCGCCGATGGGCATCCCCAGTCCCCGGATTACCGCGCCCGGGGTGCTCTCATCTGCCTCGCCCATGACCAGTTCAGCCGCGGAGGCGATATTGTCCGCGACTGCACGCTTTGTCACCTCGAGTGTCCTGCCAAACAGATCGCTTCTTCCACGATCGTCAATCACGGCAGTGATGCCGGCAGCCCCGATGGCGACCCCGCTGCACCCGCGCCGCATGGCATGGGTCCGGCTGTCGGCAATGATGACGCCGACCTTCGCGTTACACCGGATTTCAATGGCTTTTTTGATGGCGAGGGCACTGCGGTCCGGATTTTCCGGGAGCGGTGTAACGCAGCCAAGCGGGGCATTCGATGCATCCACGCCGGCATTGGGAAGGAGGGTACCATTTTTCATACACAAAAGAAACCCGGTTATCCCGCCGATAACAGAGTCGGTCTCCTGTAATACGACTTCGACTACCCGGGGATCCATCTGGTACTGGGCAGCCAGTTTCTCCGCCCATGCCGAAGGGGTGATGGTGGAAAGAGGAATGACATTACCTTCTGCCGTTGCTACAGCGGTTTCGGCCAGGACAAGGATGTCACCATCCTTAAAACCGTCGCACGCCGGTTGTGCTGCAGCAATAATGCAGTCCGCGATTGAGTCCCCGCTCTTTATTAACCCGGTTTTGAGCCCGAATACCGTAAACGAATCGTTCATTACTGTCCCGCCATGCGCTGGTATACACGGATGACATCCGAAGTCTGGGGAATATCGTGAGCCCTGACTACCCGTGCCCCTTTCTGGAGGAGCATGAGTGTGACGGCGAGACTTCCGGCAAGGCGATCGACGGGCTCTCTGTTGATTAGATCGCCGATGAAGCTCTTGCGGGATACCGCTGCAAGGAGCGGGCGGTCAAACACAGAAAACCGGTCAAAGTTCTGGCAGAGTTCCCAGTCGTTTTCCGGAGACCGCAGAGGAGTCCAGAGTCCGATGCCCGGGTCAAGCACATATTCCCCGATCCCCAAAGATTCACACCGGCCAACGACAGCATGAAGTGCTGCAATCGTCTGTCCGACTCCCACTGCATCGCCCGGCTGGCGTTGTGAGGCCATGAGAAATGCCGGGAGTCCCGAATCCGCGACCAGCCGTGCATAAACCGGAGACAAAAGTCCGGAAATATCATTAACGGCATGAATATCGTGCCTGAGGCAGACTTCAAGCACGCCAGGGTGGAGGGTATCGACCGATACAGGGATCCCGCTCCCGTCCATCTGGGTGAGCGCTTCCTCCATCCGTGACGCCTCTTCGGCTCCGGAGATCGCCTGTGCATGCGGAGCTGTGCTGCGTGCGCCGATATCGACAAGATCAGCTCCCTGTTCTGTCATCTCAACAGCTTTTGCGTAGACAGCATCGGTCGGCACGTATGAATCAGAATAAAATGATTCCGGACTGCAGTTGATCACCCCCATCAGGCGGATGGGGGCCTCACCGCCGATAACGAGGTTGTTTACCAGGCAGTGTCGCATGATCTCACGTTTGCTGCACGAAAGGTGTTCTCCATAAGGGTAGCGATGGTCATCGGGCCGACGCCACCCGGCACCGGAGTAATCGCCGATGCAACCTGCTGTACCTGTTCAAAGTCCACGTCCCCGACCAGTCTTCCGTTTAGCTGGTTGATACCAACATCAACAACAACAGCACCGGGTCTGACCATCTCCCGGGTGATGTAGTGCGCTTTTCCGACTGCCGAGACAATAATATCTGCCTGCCTGAGTTCCCCGGTCAGGTCCTTTGTTTTGCTGTGGCAGATGGTGACCGTTGCGTCTGCATTGGTGAGTAGTGCAGCCATCGGGCGCCCCACATCAATACTCCTCCCGATTACAACTGCCCGGGTTCCTGCAACCTCAATCTTATACTCCGAGAGAAGTGTCATGATCCCCTTCGGCGTACATGGGGAAAAACGCGGTCTTCCTGAAAAGAGAAGTCCGAGATTGAACGGGTGAAACCCGTCTACATCCTTTTCAGCAGAAACTGCGGCAATTACGCATGCAGCATCAACCTGGTGAGGGAGAGGGAGCTGGATAAGGATGCCATTGATGTCTGGATCATTATTCAGCTGGGTCACGGTCCTGAGTACCTGTGCGGTTGTTGCATCCGCGGCAAGTTCCATTCCCACCGATCCGATACCTGTCTTTTCACAGGCGCGGTGCTTCATCCGGACGTACATCTGCGAAGCCGGATCGCTGCCGACAATCAGGGTCGCTAACCTTGGGTAGAGGCCGGAGTCCTCGATCTCTTCTTTGAGGACTTCCATCCGCATATCTGCAATCTTTTTTCCGTCAAGGATCGTGGCCATGGGGGAGGTACGGTTATTTTTTTACTCGGGATGCAGGGTGAACCTGCCTGCCATCAGGGTAACATCTGCATGCACTTCCCTGATAACTGCTTCGTTATGGATATCCTTCAGTACCCGTGCGATCCACGCGCCTATCCGGCGCATTTCTGCCTCCTTCATGCCGCGGGAGGTGACTGCGGGCGTCCCAATCCGCAGCCCGCTTGTCACGAACGGGCTCTTCGTCTCATTCGGGATGGTGTTTTTATTCACCGTGATGCCGGCTTTACCCAGCGCAACTTCTGCCTCAAGACCGGTAATGCCCTGCCCGGTGAGGTCGAGGAGCATGAGGTGGTTGTCGGTGCCCCCGGACACAAGCCGCAGGCCGTTGTCGGTCAGCGTTTCGGCAAGCACTTTGGCATTTTTCACGATCTGTCTGCTGTATTCCTTAAACGATGGTTTGAGGGCCTCTTCAAAACATACCGCCTTTGCCGCAATGGTATTCATGAGCGGACCTCCCTGCATGCCCGGAAATACCGCTTTGTCGATTGCCTGTGCATACTCATTGTTGCACATGATCGCCCCGCCCCGTGGACCACGGAGTGTCTTATGGGTCGTTGTCGTGGTGAAATTCACGACCCCGACGGAATTCGGGTGGATCCCGGATGCACAGAGCCCTGCAATGTGGGCGATGTCTGCCATGCAGTATGCTTCCACACCGTCTGCAATCTCCTGGAATGCCTTAAAATCGATAGTTCTGGGATAGGCTGAGGCCCCACAGACGATGATCTGGGGTTTTTCCTTTCGTGCCATTTCCTCGACTGTACAGTAATCCAGCATCTCTGTCTTTGGGTCGACCCCGTACTGGGCGACCTGGTAGAACTTACCGGTGAAGCTGACGGGCGAACCATGGGAGAGATGCCCGCCCTGGTTGAGTTTCATGCTCAGGATCTTCTCTCCCAGTTTCATGAACGCAAAATACACCGCCATATTCGCCTGGGTTCCTGAATGCGGCTGGACATTTGCATGTTCAGCCCCGAACAGTTTCTTTAACCGATCACGGGCAAGGTTCTCTGCCATGTCATGGAATTCACAACCCCCATAATATCTCTTTCCGGGGTATCCCTCGGCATATTTGTTGGTCATGATCGACCCCATTGCCTCAAGCACGGCGTACGAAACAAGATTTTCAGACGCAATCAGCTCCAGTCCGTTCAGCTGGCGGAGCCGCTCCTTCTCGATGATATCTGCTATTTCTGGATCAGTTTTAGACAGATAGGACATATGGAGAAAGGTTGGCTGCAATCAGGTAATACCTTTTCCCGATAATAGTATAGTGTATTGGCCAGCATCCGGTAATTATCCGGGGGCAGCACAAATTCGCGGCATTGCTGATTCTCCAGGAAATAATATCCCGGGGGATCATGAAAATACGGATATCACGTTTTTGAGGTGTTTTTCAGGCGCCCACTGGCAGTTTTTTTGGGATGAAGCACAAACCTTTTTTCCTTATCTGACGATCACTACTATTATTTATAGAGAGCGCCGCACCAGTACAGAAGAATCATCAGGGCGCCCATCTGATGCAAAGATCAGATAGTAACCATGAACGCGACTGTGAGGAGAAACTGATACCGATGATGGAAATTTCAGGAACCGGAGCTGCAACCGAAGAGCGAATTGTTGCGATAGAAAAGAAACTGAGGGATATGGAAGCGCTTGTCAAGGGACTGACCCAGGAGCTGCTGGATCTCAAGTCCGTTGCCATGAAAATGGCCAAAACGACTGAAGAAGGTCGCAGGGCTGAGCTCAAACGTGCACAGGTCGGAGTACAGGGTGCCCAGCCGCAGACGGTTTCCCCTGCCGGGGCCCCAGGCTCTCCAAGCACCGTGGTCATGCGAAAAGGTGGAAAACCGGCAGATGCTCCCGCTGCGCCTCCGGAACAGGCAATGGACATGATCATGCAGACAGACGGTACCATGAAGCTTGAACCGCGCCGCGGAAATAAAGAATACATCGTTGCATCGGCAGGTTACGGTCGTAACAAGAAGGGAACATCTGTCAAGGGCAAACAAAGCGATCTAATCTACGCCGCAGAAGAAAACAAAAAGGATCCTGCAAAGAAGTAAGGAGCCGGATCTTTGCATATCACAGAACTGGAGATTGATAATTTCAAGTCTTTTTCCAAAAAGACAAAAATTCCTTTTTTAGAGGGTTTTACCGTCATTTCCGGGCCCAATGGTTCGGGTAAAAGCAATATCATCGATTCTGTCCTTTTTGTGCTTGCGCTGTCGAGCTCCCGGAACCTGCGTGCCGAGAAGCTTACCGATCTGATTAACCTCAATTCCGGAAGGAATACCGCAGAGGTAGCTCTTGAATTTTCCGACGGGACGAAGATCCGGAGAAGAATAAAACGTACCGGCAACGGGTATTACAGCTATAACTACCTGAATGAACGTCTCTGCAAGCAGAGCGATATTGTCGACCACCTTGCACGGCATGGGATAAAACCCCATGGTTATAATGTCGTGATGCAGGGGGATGTGACCCGCATCATGGAGATGAGTGACTTCGAGCGGCGAAAGATTATTGATGAAATCGCAGGTGTCTCGGAATTTGATGTAAAAAAACAGCAGTCTCTTTCCGAACTGGATATCGTGAGGGAGCGGATCGAGCGGGAAGAACTGCTCCTGATTGAGCTGACCCGGAGGGCAAATGAGCTGAAACGCGAGCGGGAGCACGCTCTGGAGTACCAGAAATGGCAAAAGGACCTTGCATATTTCCAGAACTGCCGTGCCGCCGCCCATCTCCATGAGCGTGAAAAGGAGCTGACCTCACTTCTGCGATCGACCGAAGAACACGGTATCCAGCTCGCCCGCATCGCCGCTGACCGCAGTCTTGAAGAAAATGAGCTCTCCTACCTGAAAGCCGACCTGGCAGATATTGATGACCTGATTAACAAGAAGAGCGGGTCTGACTATCTGAAGCTCATCGCTGAACTCGAGGAGGCAAAAGGCGGGATAAAACTTGCAGAGCAGACAATTGTGCGCCTGCGAAAGGATAAGGAAGCAAATCTTGAGGCAATTAACCGTGTCTATATGGATACGAAACGTGCCGAAGCCAGGGTTGCGGAATGTACCGACCAGATCCGCACGCTCTCTATCGACCGCACTAACATTGCCATGGAAGTTGCTGGAGCCAAAGCCCATCTTGAAAAGTTTGAGACAGAGATCCGGCAGCATGGTGAGGATACCGAGGGTGCCCGCGAACGATTGTTCGCCCTCCTAAAAGATCTTGAAGAAAAGAAGGGGCAGCGCTCGGAGATCCTTCACCAGCAGGATATGCTGATCGAAAAGAGCAGGATGCGCACCACGGAACTTGAACGCCTCACCCTGCTCCTCAGCCAGCTGGACGAGGAGTACACTGCCAAGCAGTCCCAGCTTTCCGACAGCGAGCGGAGTGTATCGGATCTTATCAGCGAGAAAAAAGAGCTTGATCGGGCGCTTGCAGAGCTGGAGGGTGCGATGTTTGCGCAACGGTCATCCCTGGAACGCCTCCGGACCGAGATCCGGGAATATGAACAGGATGTGTTCCGTCTCGAGGCAGCGCAGCAGGCCCGCGGCGAATCAGGTGGCAGGGCACTTGAAGCAGTTATGGCCATGGAGCATGTGCACGGAACGATCGCAGACCTCGGAAAAGCTCCTGCCGAGTATGCGACCGCTCTCAATATTGCTGCAGGGAACAAGCTTCAGTTCGTTGTCTGTGATAATGACCAGGTGGCAGCGGATGCAATCCGGTACCTGAAAGAAGAACGTCTGGGGCGGGTTACCTTTCTTCCCCTGAACAAGTTAAAACCCCCGGCCCTTCCACCGCTGAAAGAACCCGGTGTTATCGACTATGCGGTCAATCTGATCGAATACGATCCGAAGTTTGACCGGGCGTTTGCTGTTGCACTCGGGGCGACTGTTGTTGTGGATACCCTTGAGCGGGCGCGCAGACTGATCGGTAAGTACCGCATGGTGACGCTTGAAGGCGAACTGCTGGACAGGAGCGGGGCGATGACGGGCGGTGCGACAAAAAAGCCGGGTGGTCGGGGTTTTGGTGCTGCTGTAGATGACGAGATCATCCGCATCCGTGCACACCTTGGCGAAATCCAGGCTGAGGCGGCAACCCTTGAAGCGGGGATTAAAAGGATCACCGCCGAAGTGGATGCCCGGCGGGCAACGCGTAACGAGATCGACCAGAAGATCGCACGTTTCGGGATGTTCACCGAAGAGTTTTCCCGCAGGTTCGAAGCGATCACGGTTGAGAAACAGACCATTGATGTGGCTGTTGCCCGCCAGCAGGAAGAGACAAGAAACGGGGCATCCGAACTCACCGCACTCGAAGCATCTCTTGATAAAACCACAGAAACAATCAACGAAATCGGCGCCCGTATCGATGAGATCAAGAAACGGCTTGACGATACCAATATTCCGGTCCTCACCGAGCAGATAGAGAAGAAGAGAAAGGAGATTGAAGAGTCGGAGCGCCGCCTGCGAAACAAGGAAGGGGATATCAATGATGCCCAGCGCGAGCGGCAGCATTTTAACGCACGACTTTTGGAGCTGGCAGATGAACGTAAACGTCAGGATGAACGCAACCGTCAGATAGACACCGAGATCGCGGGTTCAAATGAGCAGATCGCTGCACACAAATCACAGATTGCTGTGCTTGAGGAACGGCAGAAGGAGTTTTCCGGTGTGCTCGACGAATTACGTACCAAGCGGGCAGAAGCCTCCCAGCACATCCAGGACTCTGAACTGAAGATAATGAAATTCGATGCCGAAAGGGAGCGGATTACGGTCCTGACGAGTGCGATTGAGGAACGTGCCCGGACTCTTCGCGGTGAAGTGGAAACGCTCAGGCAGCAGGTGGGTGATATGGACACAACACTCTCGCTTTCTGAAATCGAAGGGAAGATTGCAGAGGCAGACGGGGCACTGCGGAAGATCGGGGCCGTGAATATGCTCGCGATTGAAGAGTACGAGAAGGTGGAGAGGCAGGTTGGGGAACGAACAGAGAGAAAAGACACCCTCTCCCGTGAACGGGCGACCCTCATCGAGCGGATAGAGAAATTTGAGCAGATGAAGT
>Ga0105091_10001193_pt1 | contig 11246 bp, 11 predicted proteins | sample PPLLak1March2015_FD_87022 | JGI IMG/M metagenome (GOLD analysis project Ga0105091, IMG submission 87022) | Freshwater sediment microbial communities from Prairie Pothole Lake near Jamestown, North Dakota, USA - PPLs Lake P7 Core (1) Depth... | ecosystem: Environmental > Aquatic > Freshwater >... | reverse complement strand
CCATAGCCGCCATCACAATGCCTCCATTAAAACCAGGGCGTTTATGGCCATCACGGTGCATCACACGTACCGCTCCCGAAAACCTTCCCAGGAGGGTAAAATAGAGAAGAAGGAGCAATACGGTTACTCTGGCGGGAATGAAATTAAGTATGTCATCCATGCGGGCCGAACACCAGCCTAATCGTATCCGTTCATCGCGATATCCCAACATAGCATCCATCGTATTAGCTGCCCGATAGACCGACGCCCCGGCAAGTCCGAATAAGGAGAAGTAAAAAAGCGGGGAGATAATACTGTCTGTAATATTTTCCGTCATCGATTCATAACCAGCTGAAAGAATTTGTTCGCGGCCGAGATTCCCCGTTTCCCGTGATACCAGCATTTTCACTTCCGTCCTCCCGTTTTCCACCCCATCCTTCAACGCAGTTACAACGGCAAGTGTATGCTCTTCAAGAGCGCGCCAGGCAAAGCAACTCTTGAGCAGGAACGGCCCTGCGAGAAGATAAATATACCACGGTGAAACCGCACCAAACAAATAAAACGGAAGGGCAAACAGAGTTGCGGTAATGATCCAGAAAGCAACACCGGCAAATCGCTGGATGTTTGGGGAATATTTTTCCGGATTCCCCCACCATCCAATAAATCTCCCGAGGATAACGACAGGGTGCCAGGAGGAATGTGGATCGCCAATGAGACGATCCAAGACGAGAGCAGCAACCAATACAAGGACGGTTGCTTCTATTGCTGACGGTACCATGTGTATAGAGCACCAACAATAAGGATAATGAAGGACGCTGTATTGAGAAATTCAATTTTCGTGTAGAGCGAGGCACTGAAGAGGATCAGCGCAATACCCATCATGATCATCAGGGGATGGGGCCGCCCATGGGCAACCGGCTGAAGCGGCGGTTCATCCCTTACCAAGGATTTCTGGTCGTGCACACCTTGAATAACGTCAACGTGAAGGGATGTTTTTACACCCCCATATCCTGAAATAATCTCAAGATCAAAAAACCCTTCAGGACTCTCTTTACGTAACGGAATCGACAGGACTGCTTCATCAACGATATACATGTTTTCGTGGAAAAAATCAGTATACATTCCGGAATTGGGGGATGAAATTGTAATGTGGGTTGGAGCCCCGCGGTTTTTAAAAATCAGCCGCAGGGTGCTTCCAATTTCCCCCCAGATATTCTCCTTCGGACCCTCAATTATATTGATTCCTAACCGGTTAAGGAAAAATTCAAAAGAAGTGTCACGCGAAACCTGACCCGCAGCAGCCAGCACCGTGAATGACAACGGGAAATTCATCCTTCTCCTTTCCTTATTTTATTCTGGACGTCTGGGGAAGAAGATTGGGAATACCGTCGTGGATTGGATACCTTACTTCGCATACGCTGCAAAGTAATTCACCTTCCAGAATTTCATTTACATTCTCTTCTTCGACGTTGAGTACAAGGTCCCCTTTACACACCGGGCAGCATAGAATATCCATGAGCGCCCGTCTCATACCAGTTCATTCCTCAAATCGATAATCTGGGTCATCTCGGGTCCGGTGGAAATCAGAGTGATGGGGCTGCCAATTTCATCTTCTGCAACCTTTAAAAAGTTCTTAGCTTTTTTTGTCAGCTTTCCATACTCTGTAACTCCAAAACAGGTTTTATCCACATGATCGATGCCGGTAATCGCTGCCTGGGTGCATCCGTTGATCATTGCGGAGTACCTGGCCATATCTCCGTCCCAGCCCCCGATACGCCTCTTCCGGTGGGTGACCGTCCCAAATTCCTGGATACCCATCGAATCTGATTTTTCAGAAGACATCTCGGTACTGAATGGCCCTTCCCCGACGCGGGTCGGATATGCTTTGAAAACCACGATCACATCATCAATTCTGGTCGGTCCTACGCCATTATCGGCTGCAATCTGGGACGCCGAGGTGTCTTTACTTGTAACGAAAGGATACGTACCATAATAGAGAGAGATCCCAAAACCCTGCGTTCCTTCAAGCAATACGGTATTACCTTGTTTCAGCTCGTCATCAATCGCTTTGGGGACGTCAAGCATGTATTCAGCAAGCTCCGGTACATCTTTTGCCTGCGGCGAGATACGCATTACCCGGTCCGAGTTTGCGGGCCCGCATCCCGATCCCGTGCTTCCAATCTTTTTGGACAGGTGGGCACTTCCTTTATCACGCCTGATGTGATCTTCAGTAATTATACCACAGCGTTTATCAACAAATATCCGCCCTTTCACATCGAGCATATCGACTTCCTGTTTCAGAACGCGGGGGTCGACAAGGACACCACTGCCTATACAGAGTTTCGCTCCCTTGTAAACAAAACCGGAAGGAACCATTCTGACACCATATTCGCGTTCTCCGACCTGAACAGTGTGCCCGGCATTTGGCCCCACACCGCCGCGGGAGATGATTACAGGTTTGTCATTACATGCAATATGGGCAACAATCTTACCTTTTCCTTCATCCCCAAAAAATCCACCAACGATGATTGTACAGCTCATTGTAATATCAAGTAGTATTGATCAAGTTGCAAAATAAAGTATCCTGAGATCGTAATTTTATATCACAGGATAACCAGGCTCTGAAGAATTTTTTCCGCGGAATCAGAGACTGTTGAGGAGCATTTCCATACGGGCTAGAGCCTCATTAAGCTGCTTTCTTGAGACCGCATACGCACAGCGGAGATGGGATTCCCCCCCCACGCCAAATACGCTCCCGGGTACAACAGCTACCCGCTGCTCTTTTAATAGTCGCTCTGCAAACTCCGTATCCGAAAGTCCGGTGCCTTTCACCGTAGGAAACGCATAGAATGCACCTTCCGGAATATGTGTGGAGAGGCCGATGCGATTTAATCCTGCGACAAACATATTACGTCTCAACCGGTACTCATTCACCATATTATTCTTATCTTCTTCTGCAGATCGGAGAGCTTCCAACGCACCTACCTGACCCATAACGGGTGCGCAGAGCATAACATACTGGTGGATCTTCAGGATGGTTTCACAGAGATCTTTTGGAGCGCAGAGATACCCCACACGCCATCCTGTCATTGCATATGCCTTGGAAAAGCCGTTGAGCGTAATAGTTCTCTCCCAAAGATCGCCAACAGTGGCAGCGGCGATATGACTTCCTTCGTAAGTAAGTTCTGCGTATACTTCGTCAGTGACAAGTAAAAGATCATTATCTGTGACAATATCAGCGATTGCTTCAAGATCTTTCCGGTTCATCACTGCCCCCGTCGGATTATTCGGGAAATTAATCATGAGGGCTTTTGTTTTTGGGGTAATCTTTTCCTGGAGGGCATCCGGATTGAGTCTGAATTTATCAGATTCTGTGCATTCAACAGGAACCGGTTTGCCTCCTGCCAGTGTCACACACGGGGCATAAGAGACGTAACTCGGTTGTGCGATAATCACCTCATCACCGGGATCAACTATTGCACGGATTGCAATATCGAGGGCTTCTGATACCCCGCTCGTGATAATAATTTCATCATCGGCATTGTAGGTAAGACCATAATGCTGTTTCAGATAATTTGAGAGGACTTCACGGAGTACAGGCAGCCCTTTATTGGGAGTGTAGGAGGTTATACCCTGCTCAATGGAGTAAATGCTTGATTCGCAGATATTCCAGGGCGTACGAAAATCAGGCTCCCCTACACCAAGGGATATAACATCCTCCATCGTGAGAGCAAGATCGAAGAATTTTCTGATTCCCGATGGCGGGATGGTCCGTGCACATTCAGAAATAAAATTCCGCATAATCTCACCTTAGAAAGAGTAGGGAAGGCGTTCTGCTTCCTGTTGTTCAAAAAGAATGTTGCCATTTTCCTTATATGATTTCATAATGATATGGGTCGCAGTTTCGCGAATCCTGTCCATCGGGGCTACATGTTCAGATACGAAACGGGATACTTCCTGCATATTCCTGCCAGTTACCAGAAGCTGGAGATCATAGGTACCGGTCATGAGACGCAGGGATTTCACCTGCCTGAACCGCGAAAGCCGTTCTGCTATCCTGTCATAACCATAATCGCGTTCCGGGCTGACCTTGAGTTCGATGATGGACGAGACTTCCCCATTGCCTGCCAGCTCCCAGTTGATGACAGCAGTATATTTACGGATTACTCCGGCAGTCTCGAGTGCATGTATTCGAGCCTCTGTTTCTACCGCAGTAAGACAGGTCATCATACCAATTTCCTGTGCTGAAAGCCGGCTGTTATCCTCAAGAATGCGAAGGATTTCATGATCTTTTTCGTCCATAACTCCTCACCTGAACCATGTTTTTAACCATTTGGATTCCATTTGTTTCACGTCAAGGTCTTTTAGTCCGTTCAGTCGCGGATCCTTGAGCACTACTTCGCGAATCTTAGCTGTGTTCGAGTCAAACCACATCTCTTTTGTTCTGCCATACCGGCCACGGCTTACCACACGGGTATTTATCACACCGAGCATGTTCAACTCAGAGATGAGATCGGTGATGCGCCGATGCGTAAGTACATCCAGTTCAATGCTCGGGGCAATGTCCTGATAAATACGTGATACTTCCCCGCTTGTAAAGATATTCTGTCCGAGCTGTTCGAGTATGAGCATCGAAAAGAGGATAAGCTTGCTCTGTGTGGGAAGTGTCGCAATACATTCAATCATGCTATCAGTTTCTATCTTTGCCTGGGCCTGTTTTACATGCTCTTCAGTAACCTGGGTAGACTCATCACGGTCTGCAAGTTCGCCGGAAATTCTTAATAAATCAAGAGCACGCCGGGCATCCCCATGTTCCTGCGCTGCAAGAGCAGAGCATAAGGGGATGACACCTTCTGCTATGGCACCCGCAACAAATGCCGCATCTGACCTTTGGGCAAGGATATCGACAAGCTGAGGCGCATTATAAGGTGGGAAAACAATCTCCTCCTCGGAAAGAGATGAAAGTACCCGTGGATCGAGAAAATCTTTAAAACTCAGATCATTTGAAATGCCAATAATACTTACTTTGGAGTTTTTTAGATCGGAGTTTATCCGCGTAAGATTGTAGAGGGTATCATCACCACTTTTTTTAACTAGCTTATCAATTTCATCGAGTACAATTACCAGCACACCCCCTCCGGCTTCCAGTTGATTTTTCAGCTCGGCATACACCTGGTCCGTTGGCCAGCCTGTCATGGGGATATGCGTACGGATTTTATCGCTGCCAACTTCGTCTATACCATCAATGTTTTTTGCTATCTGGGCAAGAACCCTGTACTGGGTATCGATCACTTCACAGTTCAGGTGAACGATCCGGCAGACAGTACCCATCTTACTGCTTGCCTTTTCAAGTTCAGAACCTACATATCGGACACATGCTGTCTTTCCGGTACCAGTCTTCCCGTAGATGAGAATATTTGAAGGAGTTTCATTACGCAGAGATGGTGCCAGTATTGAAGCTACATTATCTATCTGAGGTTTGCGATGAGGGAGTATCTGAGGGCGGTACGAATGGCGGAGCACTTCACGGTCGCGGAATATCTTGTTATTCGCAAGGTATTTTTTAAATAACCCGGTAGATGGATCTTCTGGTTCAGGCATAGTTACACTAAGGAGCTGAAACTTAGTGACCTGAGACTAAAAAACGATCGGTTTATACTGTTTATAAACCCCTTCTCTTCCAGTGGAGTTCGCCCGATTTATAAACAAAATCGAGATCAAATCCCAAATCTTCACATTTGTTTCTTAATATTTTAATAATTCAAATTTATTTTTCTTTATCACTAATTCTCTTATTTAAATCATAATGATATATAGTCCGATGGGGGACCCCCCTTTGTTTCGTGTGGAAGTAGGGAATATTTCAGACTTATAATTAAATAAATACCAAGAATAATCTCAGTTAGATTTTATATTTATTACTATATAAAAGCATTGAAATAAAATTATTCCGAAGTTTTTCTTAATTAAAGTCCACAATTATCAGAATCTCCATTGGAAATGATGGGGTCTCTTCCAAAGCAACATCTCGTCTGAATCAGAGATTATTAAAGCGGAAAAAATAAGATAATTTTTTACGATGGATCAAAAACATATTTCACCAATTCATATCGTTGCTGCTATTATCACTGTTTCAAGTACGAGGACCAAAGAAAATGATACGAGTGGAAGAACTATCAATGAGTTATTGAAAAAAGCAGAAATTCCTGTTGCTCATTACGTTATCGTGCCAGATCTTATTGAAAAAATACGGTCTGAGGTCTATCGGTCAATGGCAAAATCGAACTGTATTGTTATCAATGGTGGGACGGGCCTTACTCATGATGATTGCACGATTGAAGCTGTTCTGCCCCTTCTTGAAAAAAAAATTGATGGATTCGGAGAACTCTTTCGATTGAAAAGTTATCAGGAAATTGGTGCATCTTCGATGCTTTCCCGTGCATTGGCAGGGATCTGTCATAAGAAGGCAATCTTCTGCATTCCAGGTTCAACTCCTGCGGTAACCCTTGCGACAAACGAATTAATCATTCCTGAGATAGCACATATCCTTTCTCATGCAAATAAATGACTGGAATGGGTGAATGATCTTTCTTTTAAAACGGAGAAGGTTTCAATACTGTTTTACAGCTATGTGGTCATTGACACCCATGAATTTAATCGTTCCTTAATAACCGTATAATGTCATAAAAGGTCTTCTTTTCTTAGATAAAAATTCCATACCGGAATAGAATTGCAGTTAAGGTTCGTTCTAACGGTAGACTTCAAGAAGGGCAATACGTTCAAGTACAAGATCAACAATCCTTTCACTGCCGACCATAGCAAGCTCTTCCGGGCTGATACTAAAAAAAGACCTTATTCGCTCCTCTTTCTCAGGAGTAATTTCCTCCCATGTCTCAGATACAAAGTGCATATGATATGAGAGTTCTTCCCAGACATTTCCATTTACCGGACTGGAACAGACAAACACAGCATTTTCCTGTTCATGAATTCCGAACGAAACTGCGACATTGCACTGACGCGATCCGGCAGCGAACAGGAGGGCCTCCATCTCAAATGAGTTTGAAATAGATTTTCCTGAAGAAAACGATCGCTGCGCGTAATCTAATGCTGCTTTTACATGGCGGTGTCCAGCCATGTTGTCTGCATTAAAAAAGATGATATGGGTAGAATTCTTCCGTGCAATCGACTGTATTACAGAAAGGAATTCCGAACGATCATCTACGGTCATCGTTGCCTGTCGGATTTCAAAACTATCAGGGGAGATTATCATTTTATCCACCAAAACGATTGAGTGTCGACTGACCTGAAAGGGACGCAGTCTGGGTATTCTGCGCTGACTGCATTCCTTTATTTCGCAAAATCTGATCAAAAATCTGTTCAGCGACACTCCGTCCCAATATTTTCGTCACTTCTTCAATACCATGTGCCAGGATCTCTTCAGGGGTTGTCATTCTGCTATTAAACAGCCTTCTTGCCCGAACCCTGCCGATCCCGCGGAGGCGTATGAGCGGCAGAAGTTCACGTCGGCTCCCGTTTTTCATACAAATCTCGTACTCACGTACTTTTGCATGGAACACTGTAGCAAACATACGTGCAAGTTCCGTACTTGCGTGCAAAAGCCAGGTCACACTTTCAACCATGCCATAAATATCTCCAGGCCCGACGGAATATCTCTCGCAAATCTTTGTATCTGATAGTTCATCAGTCCAGTCAGAAAGTAGCATCGCAGTTTTAAGTGAACGATAGTATGCTTCAGCCGACTCCTCTTCATCTGGCAGAAAAACCCAGAGTTCCCCGGCATGATCTTCTATCATACGGGACAAAGCAGCTATGTCTGAATTCCGAACATAAAGTTTGGGCATATCCGGAGTACTGCAAATTACCTGAAGCAGACCCAGATCGGAATACATTTCCTTTTCGCGCAGAGCACTGACAATCAATGCAGCACTTCTCGGATCGATATATAATTTCGAAACAAGGGTACCAAAATTTGTTGAACCGAGATTATCTCCGACTTCTACCACCATCTCAGCATCGATGAGAAAGGTCAGCGCCGCATCTACTGCTCGCTGAATAAGGCGTCCCTGCCGGTGTTCATGGACATAAAATGTCCGATTCATGAACATGGTCAGCTCATGACGGTTTTTTGCAAAACCGGATGCAACCAGAGATAATATGTGGGTGTAGAGAGCGGTAGGTTCTGCAATTTTTGAATGAACCTCCTCCGGGGGGGCTTCAATATACCATTCGAACAACTCCTCTACCTGCGCTCTGTCCTTGGCAATAAGTACCGCTTCACCATAGGGATCCAGCTGCGGACGCCCGGCCCTCCCTGCCATCTGGTGATACTCGCTCACGGGAATTGGCTGCATTCCCTCACCTGCCGCAAACCTCTGGTAATCGCGGATGATGACTCGCCGTGCGGGCAGGTTAAGTCCAGCAGCAAGGGTGGGTGTTGAAGATATTGATTTTATCAAACCTTTACGGAATCCTTCTTCAACTAAAGTACGCTCGAGTCGACTCAGACCGGCATGATGAAAAGCTGATCCCCTGGCAACGCATGAAGCAAGTGACTTTCCCATTTCAGTCTCAGCAGTTTTCAGGATACGCTCGGCGTATGAAGCAAGGATTGGATCTTCACTTTTAATTGCCGCGGCAGCACGTTTTGCAAAAGCCTCGGCATTGCGGCGCGATGAAACAAAAACAAGACACTGCCCCCCTTCTGAAATTGTATCAAGGCAGAGGTTAAGATCTTCATAGTTCTTTGATACTTCTTTGACCATTCGCTTCATATCCCGAAAGTGGATACAGTCTTCGAAAAAGACCCCCTGTCTGAGGTCAACAGGACGCCATGTACTCGTCACGAGGTCTGCATCCAGCCAGCTGGCAAGCCTTTCGGGATTTCCAATAGTTGCCGAGAGACCGATAACCTGCATGGAAGGATTCCGGGACCGCATCTTGGCGATCACCATTTCCAGCGTCGGACCCCTGCTTTCGGAATCAATCAGGTGTATTTCATCAATAACGATGAGACTGATATCTGCAATCCAGGCCGCATTATTGCGAAGGAGAGAATCCACCTTTTCACTGGTAGCAACAATGATATCATTTCTCCCGAGCAGATCATCACGACGGTCAAGATCACCGGTGGCAATTCCAACCCTAACCTCTTTATTGCCGAACTCCTCAAATTTTTCGGTTGCAAGAGCTTTAAGGGGAACGATATAGAGGCACTTTCCACCGGCTTTGATGCTATTGTGCATAGCCATTTCGGCAATCAGGGTCTTTCCGCTTGCCGTGGGAATGGCAACGAGCATATTTTTTCCCGTAAGTATCCCTTTTTCTATACACTCTGACTGGGGAGGGTACAGTTCGGAAATTCCAGCTTGGGTATATCTTTGCTTTAAATTGTCTGGGATTGCGATATCCTGGATGAGCATAACAGTTTTAATAATACATCAATCATTCAATTCATTACGTCCCGGATTTCCAGAAATAAAACGTCAAATTGTATTTAGAATTCAATTATCAGGGAATATCAAAATACCTCACTGAATCTGATGGTATTCCGGTATTAGTAATAATAACTGATCATATCCTGTTTTGCCTCTTTCTTTTTCTTGTCGAGGAATGCAAAGACATTTTCATGAGGCACCCCTTCGATGAGCATATCTATTGCCGCCCGGGCTGTTTTCAATTGCTCCGGGTACCCGATAAGGGCTATTGTTTTTCCAAAAACCGAGAGCTCGACATCGGTCATATCCTCAATCTGTTCCCGTGCCCGGCCATCTTTTCCGATTATTCTCCCCCGGAGCCGATCGAGCTGACGCGGGCCTTCTGCCATTCCGGAGAGATCAATTACATCAAGGAGCAGGTCTTCATCCTCAATCATTTCAAAAGCCCGTTCCGGCGAAAATCCACGGTTTATGGCGTTAATAACCTCCACAGCCCGCAGGAGGGATATTGTGTTTTCTTCAGAACCTTCAACCTTTACAAGCCCTTCCTTGCTGTCAACAGAAATTGCAGTATGGGTCTTTTCCTCAAGCTCTTTTTTTGTTGCGCCGCCTTTTCCAATCAGCACGCCCACACGGCTTCCGGCAATCTTTATCTCTTGCATCATGTTCCTATCACCTCGAATTCAGGATACGCTCACATTTCACAGCGCTGTTTCAATATACAGGTTAATTTGTATTCCTGGTTTATCATGGTTCAGCAGTATCAAGCCCGGTTACATCATTGAAAATCCAGACATCCTTACGCACATCGCAGCGGTTTTTAAAAAACCTGTTGATATTGCGGATATCCCGCATCAGAAACTGGTAAGCACGGGGGTGATCACGGGTGACCGATTGACCCATGTCAATGAGATATGGTTGGTCCCCGTATAATATATTGAATTCGCTCAAATCCCCATGCACAAGTTCGGCTTTGTTGTAGAGAATGTCGATATATTTCAGGATAGTTGCATACGTATCCGCCGGGTCTTTCATGTCTGCATTTTTGAGCTGCGGATAGGGTATCTCGTTCTCTCCCAAATATGACATAATAAGGATGTTCCGGTCCCATACGAGTGGTTCTGGAACGGCAATACCTGCCTCATGAGCCCGTGCAAGGTTTGAATACTCCTTTCTTGTCCACGCAAAAACAAGCTCTTTACGGGATTTTTTCACGCGGGAAAATCTCCGGTCTCCCGTGATGTAAGAGCTCATTGTTGTAAAATTTGCTGTGCGAATCCGATAGATTTTGATGGCAACCCCAACGCCGTTACGCTCACCATAGAATACATTAGCCTCCTTCCCGGTACTTATCGACCCACCGATTACGGACAACCACTTTTTATGGACGAGCTTGTAGAGTGCCAGGAGTGTGACCTCATCAAATACATCTTCAGAAACTTTGAAGTTGTCAGCATCTTTTATGCGGACACCCATCTCTTCAAGTTTCCTGTCAAATTTATCCAGTCGTTTTTCCAAACTCACCCAGAGTCACCAGCCAGTCGTCAGTTAATTCATGATTTACTGTATATACTCCCGTACCGGGGCAAGTATCTCAACAAGGGATTCGCCACAGGATTTCTTTAGATCAAGCGGATGTACCTCGCCTCTGCCGTAGGAAGATTCAAGATCACTGTAGCTCATGAATATCCGGTCCCCACCGAATTTTTCCGGTCTTTTAATGAGGATCTTCGGGAGGCGGGGGAAAATATGGTACTGAAATATCTGAAGAATGGGGTTCTCCGGAACCTCCGGAGGACAAAACGCCTTCTG
>Ga0105091_10001192_pt1 | contig 11248 bp, 8 predicted proteins | sample PPLLak1March2015_FD_87022 | JGI IMG/M metagenome (GOLD analysis project Ga0105091, IMG submission 87022) | Freshwater sediment microbial communities from Prairie Pothole Lake near Jamestown, North Dakota, USA - PPLs Lake P7 Core (1) Depth... | ecosystem: Environmental > Aquatic > Freshwater >... | reverse complement strand
TTCGCGCCGAACGGAATCCCGCGCGAGCCGGTCGTGCTGTTTGCGGGTTCGCTCATCCGGCGCAAGGGCGTTGCCGATCTGATCCGGGCCTTCGCGCTTGTCCGCTCCCGCCATCCCCAATGGCGCCTGGTGCTCGTCGGCGACGGGCCCCGGCGCGGAGAGTTGCAGGCGCTCGCCGCGGAATCCGGGCTGTCGGATTCGATCCGCTTCACCGGCAGCCTCGTCCCGGCCGAGACGGCGCGCTGGATGCGCCGGGCCGAATTGTTCGTCCTGCCGTCGCTCGAGGAAGGCCAGGGCGTGTCGATGCTCGAAGCGCTGGCCTCCGGCACGCCCTGCATCGCCTCGAACGTCGGCGGGATTCCCGAAATACTCCCGCCCGAATGGGGCGCGCTCGTCCCGCCGGCGGATCCCGGGGCGCTGGCCGCCGCGCTGCAGGATCTGATGGGGCGCGCGGACCGCCGGCGGGCGATGGGTCGGGCGGCCGCGGCCGCCGTGCGCGAGCGGTACGATTGGCCCGTGATCGCGAAGCGGATACTTGAGGTGTATGCGGGAGTGGTGTCATCCTGAGGCCGAGGGGTGACATGGGTGTCATTCTGAGGACGCGGTCTACGCGTCCGAAGGATCTGCTTCTCAGTATTGCGACGTCATCCGAGGTCGAGAGGTGACATGTCTAAAGTGGGAAATTTTTCGCAGGTATGATATTGTAGAGCGGACGAGAATCAAGGGAAGAGAAAGGTGGTCGAGTAGGGCTGAGCACCTGTCCCGAGCAAAGCGAGGGAACGCGAAGCCCGTATCGAGACCACGCACAAATCAAAAACAAAGAGAGGCATTTCGTGTATCGGGCCGGTGGTCTCGATACGCAAAGACCGCTACTCGACCACCTTTTCAAGAAAGGTGGTCGAGTAGGGCTGAGCACCTGTCCCGAGCAAAGCGAGGGAACGCGAAGCCCGTATCGAGACCACCGATAGAATCCGTATCGTTGACCATGTGGTCTCGATACGCCCGCGAGGAACTCGCGGGCTGCTCGACCACCTGATTAGGAGGCCCGCATGATCCACCGGAAGACCATCTTCGCCATCATCGCGGTTCTGGCCGCGCTTGCGTTTTGCGCGCCCATCCCGGCGCGCGCCGCCGCCACCGCCAAGCAGCTCAGCACCAACTTCACCCTGGTCAACCTGGATAAGGATAATCCCGCCACCGGCGCGATCTCCTACCTCCTGGAAAGCGGCGCGGATTGGCCGGGCGTCTCGGCCGGCAACCTCAGCTTCAGCCTGCCGCCCAACGGCGGCTCGATCCAGGTCAAACAATATTTCGATCCGACCATGCAGCCCGGGCGCGGCTCGGTCGTGATCGCCTCGGACAGCCCGGTCGGGGCGATCGTCCAGATCCAGGCCCGCGGCCAGGTCCCGACCCAGGGCGCCTACACCGGCTTCCTCGAGGGCCATTCGGTCTACTACGTCCCGCTCGCCGCCCGCAACCGCTTCACGCTTTCCGGCACCGGCAACAGCCAGATCATCATCCAGAATGCGGACGCCGAAGCGGTCACGGTCACCATCGAGCTGATCCCCAACACCGGTTCGACCGGCGGCTACACCCGCACGATCGATGCGATCCAGCCCGGCGTCTCCTATTATTACGATCTCACGGCGGAGACCAACCTGCCGGATAACTGGATCGGCTCGGCGGTTGTCACCGCGCTGAATTCCCGCAAGATCACCGTCGTCTCCAACTTCTTCCAGGGGCCCGACATCCTCCAGACCTTCAACGCCTTTCCGCAGGAGGAACTCGGTCCGGAGTGGATCGTGCCGATCTTCTTCTCGCGCCTGGAAAACGGCATGAGCACGGTGATCACCGTCCAGAACATCGGCGGCGCGGAAATCGCGGCCGGCGCGCTGGCGATGCACTGCCGGACCATCTGGGGCAACACGCCTGCCGAACTCGATTTCACCAATCCGTCCATCATCGCCACCAACGGATCCTATTCCTTCAACCCGATCGGCGACGCCCTGGCTTATCCGGTCGCCTGGGCCGGGACATGCGAAGTGCAGGCGCCGGGAGCGACCCTCGCGGCGATCGTCCAGATCCGCTACTACAATTCCCCCACCGGCGTGATCGGCGCCTCGGCTTATGAGGCGGTCCGCGCCGGCGGCACGGACCGGGTGATGTTCATCCCGCTGGTGGCCAAGGTCCTTCCGAACGGCTTCGCCAGCGTCGTCGGCATCCGCAACCTCGGCAACGCCTCGACCGCCCTCCCGTTGCATTACATTCCCGCCACCAACGGCAACTGCCCCGTCGCCTCCTGCGACATCAACCACGACGGCGTGGTCGACGCGGCCGATACGATCATCATCGCCGGCCTGGTCCTGCCCGGCGAAAGCAGCCTGCAGCGCAACCACCGCCTCGGCACCGGGACCGAAAGCGCCGAAGCCGAGAACGGGATCCCCAATAACTGGGAAGGCTCGCTGCGGATCGAGAGCTCGAGCCAGCCGATCGACGGCTACGTCCAGCTGACCTACTACAAGAACGTCGCCGGCGACCAGTTCATGGCCCACCGCGTGTTCACCCGCGCCCTGGCGTGATGAAGCACAAGCTGGTTGGCATGGCGCTGCTGGGTTTGATCCTCGCCGCCTGCGCGCCGGCGCGCGCCTCGGCTCCCGCAGGCGTTGACCCCTACCCGGCCGACGGCGAATACTTCGGCCCGGTCGCCACCGACGAGTCGAAAACCCTGCTCACCCCGCTGCCGCCCGCGGACGCGCCCGCGCCCGATCCGGGGCTTGCCTCTGTTTCCGGCGCGCTGTATTCCTACACGATAAAAAAAATCATTTCCGAGACGGCGTTCTACCTGACCCCGGCCGAGGGCGAAGCCCGCGATGCCATGCCGGCTTTTCTGGCCGGGCCGGATGCGGCCCGCGGGGATATCAACGGGCGCTCGGACGGATACGGCAATTTCGCGCTCACCAATGTGCCGCCGGGGAGCTACTTCCTGATCGTCTCGGCCCCCTACAACTGGTGCCCGGCGGAGACGGCGCCGGACGATCCCGCCGCGCGCCTGATCCGCCTGCAGGCCGGCGACCGGCTTGCGCTGGGAGTTGTGTACGTCTCGTGGCCGTGAGATAAAGGCGGTCGAGTAGCCCCGGTTTATGCGGGCGTATCGAGACCCCGAGATAGATGATAAGGTCTCGATACGGCTGCCAAAAACCGGCAGCCTACTCGACCACCTTTCCAGAATCGCTTTGATTATTGAGGTGGCGCATGTGCACAAAAAAGTTTGAAGACCAGCTGGAAAACCTGCTGCGCGACGCGCACATCTCCTACCGGCGCCAGCCCTCCATCGGCGGCCTGCGCCCGGATTTTATCGTCACCGGCCCGCGCGGGGAAAAGGTCCTGCTCGAGGTGAAGATGTGGGATCCGCGCGGCGGCAACACCGCCCGCGCCTTCCGCCAGGTCCAGCTCTATAAAAAAGCCACCGGCGCCGATCAGGCGCTGATCGTGATGCCGGATCTGAAGAAAAATTACAAACGCCGGGGCGTCATCAAGATGGACGCGGTCCTGCCCGCGCTCCAGAAAATGTTCAAGCTGCCGCAGGAAGGGGAGCCCGCCGCTCCGGTCCGCCCCCCGACCGAACCCGCCGGCGCGAAAAAGCCCGAGGGCGCCGCCCCCCGTCCGCGCCGCGCGCCGCGGCCCGCGCCCGAGCCGGCCTCCTCCAAGCGGATGATCTTCGCCGCGATGCCGTTTGCCGGCGAATACGACGACACCTACTTCATCGCCATGTCGCACGCCGCCGAGCAGGTCGGCGCCGACTGCAAGCGGGTGGACCTCAAGGAGTTCTCGGGCGATATCGTCACCGAGATCAAGCGCCTGATCCATTCCAGCGTCGCCGTGATCGTCGACCTTTCGGAAGCCAAGCCGAACGTGCTCTACGAAGCCGGGTACGCGCACGCCTTGAAGAAGCCCACCGTCCACATCTGCTCCACGCCGCTTTCCGACCTCCCCTTCGACGTCCGCAACTGGAATACGATCGCCTACAACCGCGGCCAGACCGCCCTGCTCAAGGAACCGCTCACCCGCCGGCTGAAGGCCGTGATGGGGAAGAAATAGCTTCGGGGTTGAAACCCCTCGCTTATGGCATGGAAGCCCTTTGGGCTTGCATGATATAAGGCAGGGCTTTAGCCCGACGGGCGATTCGCGAGGGCAGCCGCCGGCATGACGATCAAAAAGACGTCATCCCGGCGTGTTTTAAGCCGGGATCCATCCCGCTCCCATACATAAACCTTCTCCAATTCTCATGGGTGCCGGCTGAAAGACCGACGCGGTCTCGCATTTTTTCTTCCGCGTCTGCGGCGCTCGAATGCAAGCCCGCGTCGGTCTACTCACGCGGGCATGACGAATTGAGGGATTCCTGGATGCCCGATACGATCACTCGGGCATGACGGCGAATCATGCGATCGTCATCCCGGCGTGTTCGAGGCCGGGATCCATCCCTCCCCCATACATTAACTTCTCCAATTCTCATGGGTGCTGGCGTAAAGACCGACGCGGTCTCGCATTTTTTCTTCCGCGTCTGCGGCGCTCGAATGCAAGACCGCGTCGGTCTACTCACGCGGGTTTACGAACTGAGGGATTCCTGGATGCCCGCTTAATCCACCCTCGCTCCGCAAACATCACCACTCATAGAACATAAGGCGAGTGGTGATGCTCCGCGAGGGCAGGCGCGGGCATGAGGACGTTTATGTTTAGATATAGTAATAAATGATTTTCTCTGCGCCCTTTGCGTCTTAGCGGTGAGGTTTCTCTTCTTCCTTCCCCCCGAACGCCGACGGCAGTAACTTTTCCAGCGTGGTGACCTGGCAGATCCAGGCCTCTTCGTCGGCCATGATCACTTCCAGCTCCATCCCGAATTCCGCGAGCGCCTGGCGGCACGCGCCGCACGGCGAGGCCCCGTCCCGAGTGACCACCGCGATCGCGCGGAACTCGCGCTCGCCCGCCGCCGCGGCCGTAAATAGCGCCACCCGTTCGGCGCACAGGCCGACCGGGGAGGAGGCGTTTTCCACGTTCGCCCCGGAGTACACCCTGCCGCCGATCGTGCGGATCGCCGCGCCGACCGGATACTTGGAATACGGCGCGTAGGCGTTGCCGCGCGCGGCGCGCGCCGCCGCCACCAGTTGCTGGCGTTCCTCCGCGCTCAATTCATTTTTTAGGGGCATTGGTTTTCCGCATCTTTTTGGCCGGCACGCCTACAACCACCGTCCCCGCGGGCACGTCGTGCGTGACGACCGACCCGGCCCCGGTCTTGGCGCCCTTTCCGATCTTCACCGGCGCCACCAGCATCGTATCCGATCCGATGAACGCCCCTTCGCCGATCTCGGTCTTGTGTTTCCGCTTGCCGTCGTAGTTGCAGGTGATCGTCCCGGCCCCGATGTTGGCCCCCGCCCCGACGGTCGCATCGCCGAGGTAGGAGAAGTGGCCCATCTTGGCGCCCGCGCCCAGCCGCGAGTTCTTCGCTTCGCCGAAGTTGCCCATATGCACGCCGCGTTCGAGGTGGGAGCCCGAGCGCAGATGCCCGAACGGCCCGATCGAGACGTCCTCCTCGAGGGTCGCATCCTCCACCACCGAGCATTCCACCTTGCAGCGGTCGCCGACCGTGCTGCGGCGGAGGATCGAATTCGGTCCTATCACGCAGCCGCGGCCGATGGCCGTCTTGCCCTCGAGGTGCGTGTTCGGGAGGATCGTCGTGTCCTCGCCGATCACGGCTTCCAGCGAGATGTACGCCGTCGCCGGATCCTGCATCCCCACCCCCGCCTCCATCCAGCGCTTGTTGATCCGCCGGCGCAGGACGGCTTCCGCCTCGGCCAGATGCGCGCGGGTGTTGATCCCGATCCATTCTTCCTCATCGGCAACGGGTATCGCCGTCACGCCGCCCTCGCGCGCCGCCATCGCCACCAGGTCGGTCAGGTAATACTCGCCCTTGGGAGAGGTCTTCACCTGCTCCAGTTTTTCCCACAGCCACCCGGCGCGGAAGCAGTACGCCCCCAGGTTGATCTCCCTGACCGCTTTTTGTTCCGGCGTGAGGTGCGCGTCCTCGACGATTTCCGCCACGTTTCCCGCCCCGTCGCGGATCACCCGTCCGAAAAACCGCGGATCGTTGCCGATGCCGGTCAGCATCGCCAGCGGCCCGGCCGCTTTTTTACCCGCCTCCGCCAGCTGCCGCAGCGTCTCCGGCCGCCAGAGCGGCATGTCGCCGTAGAACACCATCACGAAATCCGCCTTGCCCCGCAGCGCGCCTTCCGTGCGGCGGACTGCGTCGGCCGTCCCCAGGAGTTCCGGCTGGAGCACGAACTCGGCCCGCGAGCCCGCCGCGGCCCGAACCGCGTCCGCCCCGTGGCCGATCACGAGCACCGGCCGCTCGGCGCTTACGCCCGCGGCGATGTCGAGCGCCAGGAGCACCATCGGCCGCCCGCACAGCGGGTGCAGCATCTTGGGAAGGGGGGATTTCATCCGGGTCCCAAGCCCGGCGGCGAGGATGATTGTCCGAAGTGTCATCGCATTATCCTTAGAGCCCGTCTTTTGAGTGCGGATCAGCGTCCGCCGGTGAAAATGAAACGAAGACTTCCCGACCCAGAGATTCGCAAACCTCTTCGAGTCCTTGAGTCTTCGTTTGCGTCGAGGCTGGGGCGCCAGGTTTCGAACCTAGATCCACGGATTCAAAGTCCGGTGTGCTGCCGTTGCACCACGCCCCATCGGTTGTTGCGCGCGGGAATTGTAGCACAGGAAGATGCGGCGGGGACGCGGTGCCTTAATTGAAAACCCGGTAGGGTGTGGGCGTGGCGTCTTCGGGGGCCAGGCCGAGTTTTTCGGCTTCGTCGAAGGTGAGCTTGCCGGGCGAAAGAAATCCGCCCGCTTCCAGAACCGCGTCGTCCCAGAAGGTCTTCGCCTCCTGGGATTCCACCAGCTGCTCGCCGAGATTCCATTCCGGTTCGGTGATGCCGCCGCCCACGGTCTGCTGAACCCAATCCGGCATGGGGACCACGCCGGAAGACGCTTCCTGCATCAATCGGTCGGTGTGGAAGACCTTTTCAAGCCGGCGCACGGCTTCGCTGATTTCATCGAACAGGGTTTGGGCGGGGATCGGTTTGGAAAGGAAGACCACCAGGCTCGGGCCGCTCGGCATCGGCGAGACGATCATCTGGCGCTTCTCGCCCGACACGTGAAAGATCGACGGCGGGTCATCCTTGATCTTCCCCAGGAACGGCACGGTGCGGTGCAGGACCGCGGACAGGGAATGCTGCACGGATTCCATGTCCTCTTCCATCACTTCCAGCACGTCGCCGGCGCGGTGAGTCGCCTGCCCGCTTTCCTGGCACAGCCAGGCGGCGTCCGCGTCCAGCTTCTGGCGCAGGTCGGTCAGGACTTTCGCGGCGCGGTCTTCGCTCGGCTGGAATTCCTCGCCGGCGAGGATCGAGCGCACGGCCAGGAGGAATTCCTCCATCGGCAGGGGCTTATTAAAGAAAGCGCGCACGCCGAGCCGCTCGGCCAGCGAGCGGATCGCGGGTTCGGAAAAGCCGGTTGTGACGATGACGGGGATGTTGACTTTCTGGATCTGCCAGCGCTCGACCAGTTCCAGGCCGCTGATGCCCGGCAGGCGGACGTCGATCACGATCAGGTCCGCTCCGTGTTCGGCCAGCTCGAGGGATGCTTCCTCCGCCGAGAGGGTGTCGACAACGTCCAGCGACGGATCCATCAGCTGGATCGCGCTATGGATCATCCGCGCGATTTCCCGCTGATCTTCGACGATCATCACGCGTTTGCGGCCCATGCATTCGATTTTAGCACATCTGTGCAAGCCGGGTCATCAACCCTTTAGTCCGCGTCCGCGCATTCCTCGGGGCGGGTATAATTCCGTGGATGAAAGAAAGCGCGCCGGCCCCGCGGCCACGCACCATGCTGTACGCCGTCCTGGGAGGGATCATTGCGGCGACGATCCCCTTTTACTGCTCGGCCGTCTTCCTGATCGTCCTCCACCCGACTCCCACGCAGGGTTCCTCCCCGAGCTACACGGCGCATGTTATTCCCACGCGGCACTTCCCGCTGACCGCCACCGCCACGCCCCCGCTCGGGCCTCTGCTCACCTTCACCCCGACCAACACCGCCTTCATCCCGCCCACCCCGACCATCACCCCGACCCCGACCGAAACACCCCCGCCCACGCGCACCCGCACGCCCGTCCCGACCGACACCCCGCAGCCGACCAGCACGCCGACCGAGGCGCCTTCCAACACCCCGGCAACGCCGTAGAGTCATCCCGAGGAGCGCCTTAGTCCGTCATTCCGAGGAGCACCTGCATTCTGTCATTCCGAGGAGCGCAGCGACGAGGAATCGGTAAATTGGATTAAATGGCGAGTTTACCGAAGCGAGCGATTTGAGAAAAAGTCACCGATTCCTCGGGGCTTCGCCCCGAGGCATGACGCCCATAAAGAGACCCGTATCCAATTTGGCGCGGTCTCGATACGCCCGCAAAGAACGCGGGCTACTCGACCAGCTTTTTCAACACCCATTAATTCTTCGTGTTCTTCAGGTTTTACTTCGTGTCCTTCGTGGATAGAGAATCCTCCCCCGCTTAGCGGTTTTGTACTTCGCTAAACGGGGGAGGAAAAAGGAGGGGGCTACAGCCTTTCCGCAACCGCTCTGGCCACGTCGATCGTTGTGCTCGCGCCGCCCATGTCGTAGGTGCGCGCCCTGCCCGCTTTGATGACGCCGGCCACCGCTTTTTCCAGCACATCCGCCTTTTCCGCTTCCCCCAGCCATTCCAGCATCAGCTTCGCCGCCAGGAAGGTGGCGATCGGGTTGACCTTGTACTGCCCCGCGTATTTGGGCGCCGAACCGTGGGTCGGCTCGAAGACGGCGAACCCGTCACCGATGTTGCCGCTCGAGGCGAATCCGAGGCCGCCCACCAGCTGGGCCGCCAGGTCGGAGATGATGTCGCCGAACATGTTGGTCGTCACCAGCACGCCGTACTCCAGCGGATTCTTGATCAGCCACATCGTCATCGCATCGACGTTGGCCTCCCACAGCGGGAGCCCGGGGAACTCGGCGGCGATCTTGCGCGCTTCGCGGGTGATCAGGCCGGAGGTCTCGCGCACCACGTTCGGTTTTTCCACCAGCGTCACGCTCGGGTAGCCGCGCTTGTGCGCATACTCGAAGGCGGCCCGCACGATCCGCCGGCAGCCGCCCCGCGAAAGGATCCGGCACGAGAGCGCGAGATCCTCCGAGGCGCTGGATTGGAAGGCTTTCATCGCCGGGCTGTTCGCCTCGAGCGCGGCGCGCACATCGGGCGGCAGCGGATGGAATTCCACCCCGGCGTAGAGGTCCTCGGTGTTTTCGCGGAACACCACCAGGTCTATACCCTCGCGGTAGTTGAGCGGATTGCCGGGGTAGGCCTTGCACGGGCGCAGGTTCACGTAAAGGTCGAACTGCTGGCGCAGGCGGACGATCGGGCTGCGATAGGTCAGCCCTTTCCCGGCCAGTTCCGGGGCCAGCTCGGCAGCCGCCTCCTCTTTGGGTTTGGAGGTGATCGCGCCGAACATCGCGCAATGGCACGTCTTGAGCAGGTCGATCGTGCGTTGCGGCAGCGCGTCGCCTTCCCGGCGCCAGAATTCCCAGCCGATGTCGGCCGCCGGGTACTCCGCATCCAGGCGCAGCTGATCCAGCACGATCCGCGCCGCTTCCATCACATCCTGCCCGATCCCGTCTCCGGGCATCCAGGCGATCCGGTACTTGGCCATCGATGCGTTCTCCTCGGTTTAATGGGACGAAAGTATAGCATAGGCTTTAGGCTCTCCACGAAGGTCACGAAGTAAAACCTGAAGGCTACTAAGTTTTTTTATCCTTTCTACTGGTAATTTAAATTTTGAAAAATTCGATCTTGACAAAGTATGTCATATATGACATAATGCCATTAGTACCTCGGATCGTTCATCACGGAACTCCAACCGGCACCCGGCCAATATGTTAAAGAAGAACATAGTATGGATTCATGGAGAAATCCGAACTCCACCATTTTCAACAGAGGCAAGAGTAGAAGCAGGATTTTTACTCGGTACGCTTCAAAATGGGGAGAACCTCAGTTTTCCGCATTCTCGTCCATTGCGGGAAATCGGGAAAAACTGCCATGAACTTCGGATCCTGGATGCTCAACACTCATGGCGAATCGTTTATCACATCGATTCCGAAGCGATTGTGATATTGGAAGTGTTCGATAAAAAAACCAACCGAACACCATTCGGGATCATCGAGGTATGTAAGAATCGGTTGGATCGATATCGGAAGAATAAAAGCCCCTGATAGGATTGACTCGGAGGAGAATTATGGATCGCGCAATGCGGCGCCGCCTGGAAGCCCGAGGTTGGAAAGTCGGTACTGCTTCAGAATTCCTCGGCTTAACACCGCAGGAAGAGCAAATGGTAGAACTGCGTTTGACGCTATGCAAAGCTGTTCGAGAAAGAAGGAGAACCAAACGTATGCCTCAGGAAGAATTGGCTGAGCGATTGAAAACAAGCCAATCTCGAATAGCAAAATTAGAGGCTTGTGATCCGCATGTCTCGACTGACATGATGCTGAATGCTTTGTTCGCTCTAGGAGCGTCCTTAAGCGACACTAGTAAGTTAATCGCCTCCGCGGCTAGAAAATAACCCCTTTTTACATAAACCATCCGTCATCAGGCTATCGAAATGTGACGGATGGTCTCTTTTTCCAGTCTCGGTAAAAAACGAATTTGCTATCTCATTAGCCCTCTGCTATTATCAGAATCTATGGACGATAAAGCGCTTTCGGAGCACCTCAAAACCCTCCTCCGGGCGCAAGGCCTTTCGGCGTTCGAGGCGCCCGTCCGCGACGGGGTCGCCGCCGCCTGGAAGCGCACGGCCCCCAAACAGACCGTCTCGCGCCTGGGCAGCCTGCACGCGCTCCAAGCCGGCACCGGCCGCGCCCCCCGCCCGAAGATCCTCCTGACCGCCCACATGGACAAAATCGGCCTGATGGTCACCCAGATCATCGACGGATTCTGCCGGGTGGCCGAGATCGGCGGGCTGGATCCGCGCATCCTACCCGGCCAACTGTTCACCATCCTCGGGCTTGAACCGGTCTCGGCCGTGGTTATCCTGCCCCCGGCCGCGCTGCTGCCGCCCGACCGGAAGGCCGAAGCCGCCCGACTGCAGGATCTTTGGCTGGATACCGGCCTGCCCGCCGCGGAAGC
>Ga0105091_10001189_pt1 | contig 11254 bp, 8 predicted proteins | sample PPLLak1March2015_FD_87022 | JGI IMG/M metagenome (GOLD analysis project Ga0105091, IMG submission 87022) | Freshwater sediment microbial communities from Prairie Pothole Lake near Jamestown, North Dakota, USA - PPLs Lake P7 Core (1) Depth... | ecosystem: Environmental > Aquatic > Freshwater >... | reverse complement strand
CCGTCGGCCAGCTCCCATCCCTTCTCGTATTCCCCGCGGCGGAACGCCAGCCAGGCGCGGGTCACCTGAAGGCTGTTCCGGCGGGTGACGTTTTGCGCGCGGTCCAGCCCCTCCCCGGCGATATCGAGGTATTCTTCGGCTTTGGAAAAATTCCCGCCCATGCCCAGGGTCATCGCCGCGCACACGTATACGCGCGGAATTTCGAAGCGCACGGGATACAGACGCCTGGCCCAGTCCTGGAGAGTCTGGGCGCGGCCGGATTCATAAATCCTTTGAACCTGCTCCTCGGCCAGCCGCGCCGCGCGCGGGAGGTTCCCGGCCTGGATGAAATACGAAAACGCCGCTTCGGGCAGCCCGATCCGGAGATTCCACTCGGCGGATTTTTCCAGCAGGGTCTTATGGCGCGCGGCGTCCCGCTTTTCCAGCTCGGAGAGCAGGTATTCGCGGAAAAGGTTATGGAACCGGTAGGTGGGCTGATCCTCGCCGGAGGCGACCACGAACAAACGGCGGGAATCGAGTTGTGAAAGCAGCTCGCGGCTGTCGCTGCGGTCCAGAAGAAAATCGCAGGCCGCCCGGTCCATATCCACCAGCACCGAACTCTCGAGCATGAACCGTCGAAGCTCATCCGGCTGCTGTTCCAGGACTTCGCTGGCCAGGAACTGATACACGCGATCCCGGCCGATAATCCCCCGGCCGAGCGGCAGACCGCGCCAAAGCAGATGGCTGCTCATCAGGATCCCGGTCACCCAGCCCTCGTTCGCCGAGACCAGCGCATCCGCTTCGGACGTCGGAAGCGAAATACGGTTGCGGGACACGACCAGATCCTGCACCTCGGCGGGCGTGAACCGCAGATGCTCCTCGCTGAAGCCTGCGGTTTGTTGCGCGGCGACGAGCGGGGTAATATGCAAACCCGGAATGTGGCGGCTGATCAGCAGCAAATGCAGCGCGGGCGGCAGATCCCGCAGGACCGCGTTCAACAGATCCGTAATCTGCGGCGATTCTTCCACCAGGTGAAAATCGTCGATCACCAAAACGGTGAAATCCGGCAGCGCCTGATCCAGGGCGCCGGCCAGCGCCGAGCCGAGCGCATCCGGTTTTTCGGATACGGCCGGCAAGCCGATCAGGTTGAGCGGCGGCGCCATCCACTCCGGAAGCGCGATTTGGAGGGCAGCCAGGATATCGGTGCAGAAGGAAGATGCGTCCCGGTCGCCTTCGTCGAGTTGCAGCCAGGCCACCGGAAAATCGGAGGAACGCGCGAATTGCGCGGCGAGGGTGGTTTTTCCGTATCCGGGGGCCGCGACCAGCAGGGTTAATTTCCGGAAAATGTTCGCCTGGACGGCTTCCAGCAGCCGGGGGCGTACCAATTCCCCATCCAGCGCTTTGGGTGGGTAAAACCGCGCTCTCTGCCTCGGGGCCGATGACGGAAGTACCATGCAATGGATTGTACTCCCAATCCCGCCGCCTTCCGCGCGCCCGCCCGCGGCGACGGGTCGGATATAATCACCCGCAACCAAATGAATTCGAATCCCAAATCATCATCGATAACCGTGGATCCGCTGCATCCGAACCCGGCGGCCATCCAGCGCGCGGTCGAGTGCCTGATCCGCGGCGGATTGGTCGCGTTCCCCACCGAGACGGTCTACGGGCTGGGCGCGCACGCCTTCGACCCGTCCGCTGTTCGCAGGATTTTTGAGGTTAAGGGCAGGCCGCCCACGGATCCGTTGATCGTGCATCTGGCGTCCTTCGCGGACGCGCAAACGGTGGCGGTGGATATTCCTGCCGTGGCGGAGGTGCTCGGCCGCCGGTTCTGGCCCGGCCCGCTGACGCTGCTCCTGCCGCGGAGCCCCTCGCTTCCGCCGGAGGTATCCGCCGGATTGGATACGGTGGCCGTGCGCGTGCCCTCGCATCCGGTCGCCCAGGCGCTGCTTCAGGCGGCGGGCCTGCCCATCGCGGCTCCTTCCGCCAACCTGTTCGGACACGCCAGCCCGACCCTGGCCCGTCATGTGATCGACGATTTGGGCGGCCGGGTCGATCTGATCCTCGACGCGGGACCCACCGACTGGGGGGTGGAATCCACTATCCTGGATCCGCTCCAATCGCCTCCGGTTCTGCTTCGCCCGGGCGGGATATCCCTCGCGGAACTCGAATCGGTTCTCGGACCGGTGCGGATTGCCGCGCCCGGGGAACGCGTCAGCGCCTCCCCGGGAAGACAGCCGCGCCACTACGCCCCCTATGCGCGTTTGATCCTTTGCCCCGGCGAGACTCCGGTGGAGATTGCCGAGTCGGTCCGGTCAATCGCCCGCCGGGAGCGCAAGGAAAATCACCGGATCGGATTGCTGGTGGCATCGGAAGTTGCTTCCCGGATCGAACCATCGGATACTCCGATCGTCCTGCGCGACCTGGGGTCCATCGGCGATTTGCGCATGATTTCCAGGCGGCTGTTCGCGTGCCTGCGCGAGCTCGAATCGGAAGGCGTGGATATCATCCTCGCCCACCGCATGCCGGGCGAGGGCCTCGGTGCGGCCCTCAACGACCGTCTGGCCCGGGCCGCGGAGGAGGACAAGTAACCTTAATATTTATTGGACAGGATTTACAGGATTTCTCAGGATTTTAAGCAGGTAATAATTATCCTTTGCGACCTTTGCGGTTTTGCGGTAAAAGGGTTTTCCTGGAAGACGCTTGCATTTGACCTCTTCCGCGAACAGCGGTAGCATCCCGATATGGCAACCATCCTGTGTTTAAACTACCCTCCCGCATTGGTAAGCCGGCCGGTGGTGGCGAGCCTGGTATCCAACTTCCAGCTGGAAGTCAACATCCTGCGCGCCCAGGTGACGCGCGAGGAAGGCTGGCTGGTCGTTTCGATCAGCGGCGATTCCCGGAAAATATCAGAGGCCGTGGAATGGCTGGTCAAAGAGGGGATCGAGGTCACCGAAAATCCGGAGATGGACGCCTGCGCCTGAGCCATGCGGAGATTAATCCTCAACGCGGATGACTATGGCCTGACCCGCGGGGTCAGCCAGGGAATTCGCTACGCGTTTGCCTGCGGGGCGATCACCTCGACCACCGCCATGCTGAACATGCCGGGATGCGCGGCGGATATCGAAATCGCGAGGCGCGACTCCCCTTACCTGCCGATCGGCGTCCACCTTACGCTCACGGCCGGCCGGCCGATTTCGCCGGCGGAGAAAATTCCGTCGCTGGTGGATGGAGAGGGCCGCTTCCTTTCAAGGGACGCCTTCCTGGCGAAGCTGAACGGCATCCGGCCGGAGGAGGCCGGGCTGGAATTCCGCGCCCAGATCGAGGCGCTGCGGACGATGAGGGTCCGTCCGGACCACCTCGACAGCCATCATTTTGTTTCGTACCTTTCACCCGCCCTGCTTGGGCAGATGCTGCAGCTGGCGAAAGAGTATACGCTTCCCGTCCGGCCTCTCGCCGCGGACGACGCCGAGATGGGGAAGCTTTTCCCCGGCCTGAGCAATTCGGTCGCGGCGTTTCTGAAAACCGGCGCGCGGGCGGAGATCCTGCGCGCATCCATCCCGACCGCCGACCGCCTGTACCTGACCTTCTACGACAAAACCGCGACCCAAAAACATTTATCCTGGATCCTCGGGGGTCTGCCGGATGGAATCAGCGAGATCATGTGCCATCCGGGGATGTCCGACGGCGATTTGCGGGCCGTCAGCGATTACGCCGGAGAGCGCGGGTATGAATTGAACGTCCTGACCGAATCCGGGTTGCCGGGAATTCTGAAGCAGCTCGAAATCCACCTCGTTCCTTACGGCCGCTTGAATGCCTGACGCCCCTCAACCTCCAATCGACCCGGTGCCGGAAATCGATCCCGAATTCGGCGCCGCCGGATTTCCCGGGGAAAAACCCCCGGCGACCGTACGCCTGGTGTCCGCTTTATTGCGGTTCGCCTTTCACCTGCTCTACCATCCGCTGGCGTTCACGTACGACCTGGTGGCCTGGATCGTCTCCGCCGGGGAGTGGGCGGATTGGAGGCGCTGCGTCATTCCCTTTCTGCCGCCCGGCCGGGTGCTTGAGATCGCGCACGGGACCGGCACCCTGTCGCTGGATATGGCCGAGCGCGGGCACGCCGTGACCGGGATCGACCTCTCCCGCGCGATGGGCAAAATCGCGCGCGGAAAAATCCGGCGCCGCCGGAAAACCGGCGCCCCATCCGGATCCGCCGATGAACCCGCGCTGGTTCAGGCGGATGTCAACCGGCTTCCGTTTCAGGCAGGTTCCTTTGCGGCGGCGACCGCCACCTTTCCGGCGGATTTCATTTTCCAACGGTCGACATTCCGGGAAGTCCATCGCATGTTGGAATCCGGCGGCTTATGGATCATGGTCCCGACGGCGTTCCCGGAATGGTTCGCAAAGCGGTGGCTGCCCGATGAAGAACCGCTAACCTCAAGCATGGTCTGGCGTTCCACCATCCGGAAAATGGAAGATTGCGGTTTCCGCGTGGGGATGGAGATCGTCCGCCGCCCGCGCAGCCGGGTGCTGCTCATCCTGGCGGAGAAACTGGATGATTCCACGAAGAACACGAAGTAATAACCTGAAGGACACGAAGGTTTTTTTATTGCCATTGCCAATAAACTCCCCCTCCGAGTGATAATCTCTTAGTATCCATAGCCTATCAGCAAGCTGTTGAAAAACGATCAGGGTGTCATTGCGAGGAGCGGAGCGACGAAGCAATCTCCTTCTTTTCCCGATGGGGAGATTGCTTCGCTCCCGGAGCTATTCCTGAGGGTATGCGAAGGGGTCGCTCGCAATGACACCCGTTAATTCCTTTTTCAACACCCTGGTAGAACTAATACCATTTAATCCTTCGTGTGATTCGGATCTTCTTCGTGTACCCTGGCCCCGCCCGGCGGAGCCGGGGCAGGACTTCGTGGATTTAACAAAAGCCTCCCTACGGGTCGGAGGAACCCGCAGGGAGGCCGAGAGGATTTTGTAGAGGATCGGTCGCCGCTAAGAGCGGTTGTTCTTCAGCCGCAGGAACGCCGGGAGTTCACGGTCGTCTTCCCCGTCGGTCATCCCGGAGTACGCCGGCACGCCCGGCCGGACCGAGACTTCCATCGGAATCGCCGCATTGATCCGCCGCGGTGAAATCGGGATGCCCGCCTGGGAATTCGAGCTCGGCAGGGTCATCTGCGACGCCTTCAGTGGCGCCGGCCGCGCGAGGATCCGATCCAGCTTGCGGGTCACGGCCGGCTTCTCGAAGCCGGTCGCAATCACGGTGATCCGCATCTCGTCCGTCAGGCTCGGGTCGATCACCGCGCCGAAGATCAGGTTGACGTCCGGGTGCGCGGTTTCCTTGATGATCGCCGCCGCTTCGCTGACTTCGAGCAGGCTCAGGTTGTTGCCGGCGGTAACGTTGAAGATCACGCCGCGCGCGCCGTCGATGGTGATGTCGAGCAGCTGGCTGAAGATCGCCTGTTCGGCCGCCTTGCGGGCCCGGTCCTCGCCCGAAGCGCGCCCGACCGCCATCAGCGCCGCGCCGCCTTCCTGCATGACCGCGCGCACGTCCGCGAAATCGACGTTGATCAGGCCGGGAACGGTGATCAGTTCCGAAATTCCCTGCACGCCCTGGCGCAGAACATCGTCCGCGGTGCGGAAGGAATCCTGCAAAGTGGCGCGTTTGTCGGTCAACTGCAGCAACCGGTCATTGGGGATCACGATCAGCGTGTTGACCTGCTCCTTGAGGCGGGCGATGCCTTCATCGGCCGTATGCGAGCGGCGGTTGCCTTCGAAGGTGAAGGGCTTGGTGACCACGCCGATCGCAAGCGTTCCGGCCTCCTTGGCAATCTGCGCCACGATCGGCGCCGCTCCGGTGCCCGTCCCGCCGCCCATGCCGCAGGTGATGAACACCATATCCGCGCCCTTGAGCGTGTCGTAAAGCTCCTCGGCGGATTCTTCCGCTGCCTTCTGCCCCATTTTCGGATCGCCGCCCGCCCCCAGCCCCTTGGTGAGCTTTTCGCCGATCCGCACGCGGGTGGGCGCATTCGAAAGCAGCAACGCCTGGGCGTCGGTATTAATCGCCACAAATTCGATCCCCTGCATGTTTTCGGCGATCATCCGGTTGACGGCATTCTGCCCGCCGCCGCCTACGCCAACCACCTTGATTCGAGCAAACGCCTCCGATTTCTGTACTGACGACATGGATCCTCCTCTCAGAATGTTGTTTCGCTTTTTATCCGGCCCGGGGCAAATTGCTCTCCGTGCCTCGGGCCTCCGCGCGGCTCCTCCGCCGGCGCGGGTGTGTTCTAGGGTGCCATTCCCTTCAGGATCGTCTTGATGAAATCCTGAACCTTCTTGCCGACGTCCGTGCCTTCGCGCGTGCGGGTTTTGTGCGCCGGCCGCGCCGACGCCATACCCTGGACTTCCTTCTGGAGCCAGATCAGCAGGCCCACGCTGGTGGCATAGGCCGGACTGTTCAATTGATCCACCAAACCCTTAAGTTCTCCCGGGTTGGCGACTCTCACCGGCAGGCCGAGGGTCTGGCTGGCCAGCGGCCGGACACCGGGCAGCAGGCTCGCCCCGCCCGTCAACACGACCCCCGCCGGAAGGTAATTCATCATCCCCACCCGTTCGATCTCCTGCGCGACCATGGAGAAAATTTCCTCCATCCTGGGCTGGATGATCGAGACGAGATCGGAGCGCAGCACCTGGGCCGGCGCTTCCTCGCCGAACAGGCGGACCATGAAGCTCTCGCCGGGAGTGATCTCCGAGGCGAGCGTGTGGCCATGGGCCAGCTTGATGGATTCGGCCACCTCGGCCGGCATGCGCAATCCATGAGCGATGTCCGCGGTGACGTGATTCCCGCCCACCGGCAGCACCGCGGTGTGGCTGACCGTCCCCTCGTGATAGATCGCCAGGTCGGTGGTGCCCCCGCCGATGTCGACCACGCCCACCCCCAAATCGCGTTCCGTCTCGCGCAGCACGGCTTCGGCCGACGCGATCGGGTTAAGGACAAACCCTTCCACTTCCACACCGCAAATCTGGACGCACTGGGCAAGGTTGCGCAATGCGGTCGAAGAGGCGGTGATGATGTGCGTTTCCATTTCGAGGCGGAAGCCGTGCATGCCGACCGGATTGCGGATGCCCTCCTGGCCGTCGACGACGAATCCCCGCGGGAGCACATGCACGATCTGCCGGTCGTACGGGACCGCGATCGCGCGCGCGGCTTCGCTCGCCCGGGCCACATCCTCCGCCGCGATGATCTCCCCCGCAACCCCCACCACGCCGCGGCTGTTGATCGAGGAGACCTGCGCCCCGGCCAGGCTGACCACCGCCGAGGCGATCTCGTAGCCCGCCGTGCGCTGGGCTTTATCGACCGAGGCGGCGATGGCGCGCGCGGCTTCCTCGACATTGACCACCACGCCGCGCTTCATGCCGCGCGAAGGTTCGATCCCCACACCGATGATCTGCAGCGAGCCGTCTTCCAGCTCCTGCGCGACCAGCGTGCAGATTTTCGTGGTGCCCACATCTATTCCGGTGTACAGATTCGCATTCATCCGATCCGCATCCTTGCCGCGGCGCTAGCGCCGGTAAAAAGGCTGCCGCAGGTTTTCAACGCTTACCATTCCCGGCTGGATCCCCCGGCCGGACAGGGAATCCATCAGGCGGCGGTACACGTCCAGCTTCTGATTGATCGATCCGGAATTTCCAAAATAAACCATCCAGCCGCCCGGATCCATCATCCCCAGCCCGTGCCCGGCATCGTAAATCAGTCGGGTGCCGGAGGGCAGCGCCACCGTCAGTTCCAGCGCATGCACGACGACCGCCGGATCAATATCCGCCTCGCCGTCGAAGGCGATCGGGAGCCCCGTCTCCCGGACTTCCAGCCGGACCAGATCCGTGCGGTCCGCCAGCGCCGGGAAGAACACGCCCTCGGCGTCGACCCAATAGGAGGAAGCCTCCTGGACCCACAACAGGATCGGTTCGCGTTCCCGGATGGTCACCGTCACCGCGCCGTTGAAATCCACGGCAACCGACGCGCTGCGCACCGCCGGAATCTTGCGAAGGATCTCCCCCTCGACGAAAGCGGGCGAAATCAGGAACAGGTTGGCGCCCGGCAAATTCGACGCGGTCAGGATGCTGTCGGCGCTCAGGTGCTGCAACCCGAGCACCATCGGCGCCTCGGCCCGGAACATCGGCGCGGTGAGCAGGAAGAGCAATCCCGCGCAGGCCAATCCCGAAAGAATCGTGGCCAGGCCGCGCGGGGAGAATGAGAGCGTCAGCACCGGCAGCTGCACTTCCACCCCGGGATCCGCCAGGGGGATGTTGTACATGCGCTGGACGCGCGCAGCGCCGTTCCGCGGGCGGATTTCCCATACCGGCTGAGGCGCGGCGGGGCGCGCCGCAGCCGCACGGGAATTCCAATTCAAGCTCCGCGGCGCCGGTTTTTCGCGCTTCCGGCGCAGCTGCTGGGCTCGCGTATTTTTTTCCTGCTTCCGAATTCCGATCGCCATGGTTCCCTTATGGTGGTCGAGTAGCGGTCTTTGCGTATCGAGACCACTATTGATCCGGCTTGGTCTCGATACGCCCGCTGAAACCGCGGGCTACTCGACCGACTTTGTCAGCACCTAATTCTTCCTGAAGCTCCGTTCGCTCTTCGTCCGTTCCGCGTGCCGTTCGAGCGCCAGATCGATCAGCCGGTCCAGCAGCGCGGGATACGCCAATCCGGTTTTCTCCCACAGCTTCGGGTACATGCTGATGGTGGTGAATCCCGGCATCGTGTTCAATTCGTTGATGTACAGCGCGCCGGTTTTGCGGTCCATCAGGAAATCCGCCCGCGAAAGCCCGGCGCCGTCGATCGCGCGGTAGGCCTCGACCGCCATGCGCTGCACCTCGCGGATCTTTTCCTCCGGAAGCGGCGCCGGGATCAGGAGCTGCGAGGTCCCGTCGACGTATTTCGATTCGTAGGAATAGAATTCGCGGCTCGGGATCACCTCGCCCGGGATGGAGGCTTGCGGCTGCTCGTTGCCGAGCACGCTGACCTCGATCTCGCGCGCGTCGATCCCGCGTTCGATCAGCACGCGCCGGTCGTAGCGCGCGGCTTCGGCCAGCCCCTCGACCAGATCAGAGCGGCTGGCGCAGCGCGAGATTCCGACCGACGACCCGAGGTTGGCCGGCTTGGTGAAGAACGGATACGGAGACGTTTCTTCCGCCCGCCGCAGCACGCCGTCGAGGTCGTGGGCGATCTCGCCGCGGGTGCAGAGCACGTACTCCAGCATCGGTATGCCGTGCGCCCGCATCAACTGCTTGAAGAGCGCCTTGTCCATCGCCACCGAGGAAGCCAGCACGCCCGCGCCGACATAAGGGACTTCGGCCATCTCGAGCAGCCCCTGCAGCGTGCCATCCTCGCCAAACGTCCCGTGCAGCACCGGGAACATCACATCCACCTCGCGGCACAGCCGCAGGTGAAGCTCCTCTTCGTTGCCGTCTGGCTTGATCTCATAAATGCGCGCCGGCCCCGGTTCCGCCAGAATCGCCGCGCGCGGCGTTTTTCCGCCGCGGGTCTTGAGCGTTTGCATCACGCCCTCGCCCGCGATCCATTTGCCTTCCGGCGTGATCCCGATCTCAGTCACGTCGTAGCGCGAGCGGTCGAGCGCCCCGAGGACCGATTGAGCCGACATCAGGGAGACTTCGTGCTCCCCGGAGCGGCCGCCGTAGATTACGCCGATCCGCAGTTTAGCCATGGTTCCCTCGCAGCGCTGCAGGCCAGTCGCCGGCCATTACGATCTCCGGCTCGAGCTCGACCCCGAATTTCTGGCGGACCGTCGCGCGGGCCAGGTCCATCAGCGCGCGGATATCCTCGGCCCGGGCGCCGCCCAGGTTGACGAAGAAGTTCGCATGCTGCTGGGTAATCTCCACGTTGCCCATCCGGTACCCTTTCAGTCCCGCCGCCTCGATCAGCCTTCCGGCGAAATCCCCGGGCGGATTCTTGAACATCGATCCCAGCGATGAACCCGAAGGCTGGGTCGCCCGCCGCCGGGCCAGGAGCTCGCCGACTTTGGCGACGGCTTGCGAGGGATCGCAGCGGGTGAGCGCAAATTCGGCCGAAAGTACAACCGTCTGCCCGGGCTGTTTGCGGATCATGCTGGAGCGGTACGAAAAATCCAGCTTTCCGGGCTCCACCATCCGCCGGTCCGCCGAAATACCCGTCTTTTCAGGCGATTCCATACGTTGCAAGATTTCTACCATCCGCAGCGTTCCGGCCGTATCACCCCCGAATGCCCCGGCATTGCCCACCACCGCCCCGCCGACGGTGCCCGGGACTGTAGCCGCCCACTCCAGCCCGCTCCACCCGAGTTGCGCCGCCTGGCGCGCGAGCGCGCCGATCGAGGCCCCGGATTCGGCCCACACCACCGCCGTGTCCTTGGAGCCGTCTTTCCCCGGCCGGAATTCGAACCGCTTAGCCCGGTTGTAGATCACCAGGTCGCGGCAGCCGGCATCCGAGATCAGAGTGTTCGATCCGCTTCCGAGCACGAAGAACGGAAGCTCCTCCTGCCACAGCCAGGCCGCCGCCTGCGCCAGTTCATCGGCGCTCTGCACTTCCAGCAGCGCGTCGGCGAGCCCGCCGACCTTGGCCGTCGTCAGGCGGCCGAGCGGCACTTCCTCCTGCATCCGGTTCCCGAACTGCCGGCGCAATTTCTCCAGCGGCAGGATCGGGGCGCGGATGGCGGTGCCGCGCTCGGAATCCAGTATCCGCATCCGGCGCAACACTTCCTCGCCCACCCGGTTGGCGTCCCCCGCGCTGAGCATGACCAGCACGTCGCCGCAGCGCAATTCGCGGGTCAGGTACGGGACCGCCTCCATCAAACCGGGAATATAGACCGCCTCTGTGTTGGTCATGGCGCGTACCACCTCCTCGATCGGGAACGCGGCGTCCATCGGCTCGCGCGCCCGATACACGGGAAGCACGACCACCTTTGTGGCTTCCCCAAAGGCCTGCACGAACTCCTTCTCCAACACCCTCGTCCGGGAATAGGTATGCGGCTGCCACACCGCCCAAATCCGGCTCTCCGGGTAACGCTGGCGCGCCGCGGAAAGAGTCGCCCGGATCTCGCTGGGATGATGGGCGTAATCGTCGACCACCGTGATCCCGCAGGCTTCGCCCATGATCTCGAAGCGCCGTTCGGCTCCGTGGTACTGGGCGAGAAATTTCGCGGCGTGCGAGAACGGAATGCCGCACAGGTCCGCCGCGCACAGGGCGGCCAGCGAATTGCAGACATTGTGCATT
>Ga0105091_10001188_pt1 | contig 11256 bp, 7 predicted proteins | sample PPLLak1March2015_FD_87022 | JGI IMG/M metagenome (GOLD analysis project Ga0105091, IMG submission 87022) | Freshwater sediment microbial communities from Prairie Pothole Lake near Jamestown, North Dakota, USA - PPLs Lake P7 Core (1) Depth... | ecosystem: Environmental > Aquatic > Freshwater >... | reverse complement strand
ACGGCGGCGACCTCCTGGTTACCGAGGTGTCCATCGTGGCCGGCAAGGGCAAGCTGGTGCTGACCGGCCAGTTGGGCGACGTCATGCAAGAGTCGGCGCAGGCGGCGATCAGCTACGGCAGGGCCCTGTTCAGCCTCAGGAAATTCCGAGAGGCAGAAACGATGCTGACGCCATTTTATCAGAAGGGGTCCAAGGAGGTCCTTGAGCTCCTGGCCCGGGCGGCCCACGCCGGCGGAAATTACGCCGGGGCTATCCGATACTACAAGGATTACATCTCCGCCTTCGGGGCCAACTTCTACATCCTCGCGTTCCTCGGCGATTGTCATTTCGGTTTGGGAGAGAAAGAGGAAGCACTCGCGGCCTGGGAAAAGTCCTTGGAAATGAATCCCAACCAAGATGAGCGCGCCAAGAGGGTGAAGGATTTGAGAAAATGAGCATCATGAACAAAGGGATCATACTCCTGACACTCCTTTTACTGGCCACCAACGCCAGCCTGTTCTCTCAAGCCGGGATGGGGAACGGCCGCATCAAGGGAGAGATCCGTTCGGAGAAAGGCGACCCGGTCCAAGGCGTCAAGGTGACCGTCGTGAACATGATCTATAAACAGAGGTTCACGAGCACGTCGGATGAGAAGGGCCGATGGGCGGTTTCCGGAGTGGCCGCTGGCCAATATCAGATATCCGTCTCCAAAGAGGGATTTCAAGAGGCCACAATGGACCTCACACTCAGCTTTGCCAAGACCCTGGTTCATACGCTCGACATCACCATGAGGTCGGAGGGATCGGGGCCGTCCGAGGCAGGTCCGGAAGGTATCCCCGACCCTCGGGGTGTCGCCTTGTCTAGGCTCTTACAGGAAGGCAACGCCCTCTTTGCCCAGCAAAAATACGACGAAGCCCGTATCGTTTTCGAAAACCTGCTCAAAGACAATCCGGAGACCTACCAGATCCACATCAACATCGGTAACTGCCACCTGCGCATGAAGCAGTACGATCAAGCCATTGCCGCCTACTCGGAATATATGAACATAATCGCGGCCAAGAAGAACGACTTGCAGGGCGACGCCGAAGCCGCCGGCGTCCTGTCCGCCATCGGTCATGCGTATATGGAGCAGGCCAACGTCGAGAAGGCAAAGGAATATTTCCAGAAGGCGATTGACGTCCTGCCGCGTGACGAAGTCCTCCCCTTCATCGTCGGTGTCATCCTCCTCAACCAGGGCGATACGGAGAATGCCATCAAGTACTTCGGGATGGCCATCAAGATCAAGGAAAACTGGGGGCCTCCCCACCTTAGGATCGGATATGCGTTCCTGAGGATTGGCGAATACAAGAGCGCCGCAGAGCATATGAAAAGATTCCTGGAGCTGTCGCCTGATGATCCGGAGGCGGCGGGGATCAGGAATCAGCTCCCTATGATCGATGACTTGGCTCAGAAGAAAAAAACAGGCAAATCCCCGACTTCATGATATTCCCACGCAGGGATGCCGGCGGAAAGATGAAATGTGGACGGCTATCCAATTTTTTGATATTTCGCCAAGCGCTTGCGTCTCCACGAGATCTCTACCTCCGCCAAGGAGGTCTCATCACCCATGGCTCGCAGCAGGCCCTGGGCCTGGTGATCAGGCTCCTGGCCGGGCCGGGGGCTAAAGCGGTCATCGAAGCCCCGACTTATTTCAATATGATCCCGCTCCTCAGGCTCAACGGGATGTCGATCGAGACAGTTCCGATGAGGAAGAACGGCCTCGACATCCCCATCTCATGAACATACTCCGCGCGCACGACGTGGGCTTCATCTACACGATGCCGGATTTCTAAAACCCGACGGGCAAATCATTATAAATCAACATGCTGAGGAGGAAACAGCTTTTTCATGCATAATTCAGGTCAGCAGGGTTAGAAGAGGAAAATGCTTAAAAAAAAGGGGCAGGAGGGCGAATCCTCCTGCCCCTTTTTAGCTACTTATCCGTTCGTCTAGAATCTGAAGGTCAATCCGATTCTTCCGTTTCTGGGGGGGAACAGGCTGCTCGGCTTTCCGAAGGCCGAGGAGCCATCCGAGTACGTGGCGTAGGGCGTCATGTTAACATGGTAGTAGTACTGGGCATTCAGGGCGTTGAAGAGGTCGAATTGGAGCTCGATCTGTGTTGTCTTGATCTTGAAGGCCTTGCCGATGCGGAAATTGAGGTTCCAGGAGACGGGCTGGCCCCGGACGCCCCTTTGCTCCAGGTTGATCTCGGGATATCCCGTGCCGCGATATGGGCGAACGGCCGAAGGGATGGCGGAGGTGCCGATCCGCGCGTTCCAGGCTATGCCGGACATGAGGCGCAGGTCGGCGGTCAGATTGATGCCCAACGGCGCGAACCAGGTGGTCATGATCTTGCCCTGGTGCTCCCGGCTCCACTGCCTGCCCCACTGGAGCGGATTGTCGATATAGGCCGGATCTGTATCCATGTTGTATTGGGGGAACCCGAATAAATCGTTTGAGCCGTGGCCGGAGAGATTAGACTTGCTGTTCTGATAAGTATAGGAGGCCATGAAGGACCATCTTTGGGAGGGCAGCTTCTTGAGGATGATCATCAAGAGATGGTCGTTCTTCTTGGCAAAGGAAGAATTGGCCAGGGTCAAATCGGAATCAGGAAGCCGGTCGATCTGGTTCCAAAGGGTGATCGTGTTGCCGAGCCAGGGGTCCGTCCACTCGTATTCTTCGAACGTGTGCACAGCGGATGACCTGAGGTGGTACCGATTGTGGTCCCTCCGATAGATGTAGTCGATGTCAAGGGCGAATATTGGGCCCAACCTGCGGGAGATACCAAAACTGAAGGTGTGGTTGTTGTTCAGTTTGATATCGGGATCGACAGGGTAGGGCTTGGACGAGGTGACGGTTTGATAGAGATTCCCGGGCTGGGCAATGAGCGCTAAGCGCTCGGCGATGTTTTCAGGGGTCGGATCGAAGGTTCCTGCCGGCAGATCGGCGGCGTAATAAAATGAGTCTGAGTTGCCCGGAAAGCAGTAGTAGTAGGTCTGGGTGATGGGCTTGTTGTAATAGATGCCGAAGCTTGCCCGGACGATGGTCTTCTGGTCGCCGGTGATATCGTACGTGAATCCCAATCGGGGAGAAAAAGCGGAGAAGCTGGCGATATCGCCGGAGCCCGAATAGTTGCGGGCGTTGAAAGCCGGGTTCTCATATCTCAAACCCAGGTTGATATAAAGGTGCTTGTTGACTTTGATGTTGTCCTGGAGGAAAGCCCGGACGCTCTGGATCTTCCCAAGGAAATCCTGGTTCCCGCCGACGACAGCTTCCCACGTGACTGTTCCGTCCTCATTGGGAGCATAGCTGTAAATCTGGCCCCCGCCGCTATAAAATCTTGTCTCACCCGCGCGGCCGTCCTGGTATTCCAAGCCCAACTTGAGCTCGTGGGACATGCCGAGAAGCTCGTCGGCGTAATAGGTCAGAGCGGAGTTGAGTTCAAGATTCGAGGAATAGACGTTTCTTGTCATATTCCCGCCGAAGATGCCGTAGGGGGAGGTGTTCGTATATTGGGGCACATCAGGGGTCACGGGATCCCATGAGATCCGGGACTTGAAGTAGGCCATCTTGAGGTAAAGATAGCTGTTCTCGCTCAGAATGGAATTCAAGCTGGCGAAGACCGTGTGGTTGGGCGATATGGAATGAAAGGCGACCGATGGATTGTAGTAGGCGGCGTATAATCCCTGGTTTCCCTGGTCGGCGTAGCTGTGGTTATACATCAGGCTCAGTGTGTTCTTGGTGTTGAGCAGGTAATCGAATTTGGCGTAGCCCCGCCAGACATCGAACGTCTGATAAATCGTAGATGTCTGCACTCGGGGCCATTTCGATTCCCGGCCGCCGGCGAAGGAAAAGAACAGCTTTTCCTTGATCAGAGGGCCCGATACGGTCGCCGTGATATCGTAGTCGTGCTTCCAGTAGTAGGCGTAGTTGTAGAACTGCTGTTCGTTGGTCTTCTTGTAGTTGGCGTAAAAGGTTTTGCTGTCCGCATAAACTCCGGATAGGGAGCCATGGATCTCATTAGAGCCGCTCTTGGTGACGATATTGACCGCGGCGCCCGTATAGCTTCCGTATTCGGCCGAGGCGCCGATGCCGGTGACCTGGACTTCCTCGATCGATTCATAGACGGGACTGAGGGTCGTATAACCGACGCTCGGATCGCTGACATCCACTCCGTTCAAACGGAATGAACTGGTCATGGATCCCCGGGCCAGATAGATGCCACCGCCTCCCCAGCTGACGTTCCCGGATGTCCCGTATGCGGTGTTGTCGAAGACGCCAGGCGCGGCATTGACGATATCGATGAAATTCCGCGAGGTGGGTACGTTTTCCACCTGAACGTTGGAGAAGTTTGTGATGATCTGGGGTGTGTTGGTCTGGATCAGCGGAACCGTGCCGATGACGGTGACCTCGGACTCCAACTTTGCAGCCGCCATCGTAAGGGTCAGCGGAGACGATACCCCGATGCTGACGACGATATTGGGCAGCTTGATCGTGTTGAATCCTGACAGGGTGGCGACGACTTCATAGATCCCGGGATTTAGGGTGACAAAACGAAAAGAGCCATTCTCATTGGAAAGGCGAGAAAGAGACCTTTGGAACAGCTTTTCGCTCGAAATCTTGACCTGGACTCCCGGAAGCGGTACCCCGGCTTCATCCTGGACTACCCCGGAAATCTCGCCTTTTTGTTCGCTCTGGGAAAATCCCAGATAAGGAATCGAAACGCATAGAGCGAAAACCAGAATCAGAATCGACAGTCTTCTCATTTCTCATTCCTCCTTTCTTTTGAACGCATATTACCCTCGAGGACACAAATCCGCTAGGCATAGGACTACGTTTATTGTACTTGATGGTATTTGTCAAGGGCCAATTTAATAGATTTCTGCCAGTCCAATTTAACCCTCTCCCCATTCTTTGGACAGATTAGGGGCTTCCTGAATGTATCTGATCCTACACAGATCCTTTTATCACCGGCAGTGTCGACCCGCCATATGGCATGATCAATACGGTCGCATCGCTTCCGAGTTTTCCAAACGCCTCATCCAGCGCGTCCTGCACTGAAGCATAGGGCTGCATGAATATTCCGCGGACGAATTCCGGATCCATTTCCGAGACGAGGAAGATATCCGCGTTTTCAAGCACCAGGGCAATCGCTGCGGCTTTATGCCCGCCCAGTTGAAAATCGTGCTGGATGCGTTCCACCATGGATTCCGGCGTAGGCGACCCAGTCATCCATTCCTCGAACACATGCTCGCCCATGCCTTCTAGACATGAGCCAACAAGAATGATGATGCCGCCCTTTTTGACCGCGTGCTTCGCATTGTCGAGAGCCTTCTGCGTCTGGTAAAGGTTCAAATCCTTTGGCGCGCCGCCCTGCGATACAATGACGATATCGGCACGGGAATCGATTTCCTTTTTATAGAGCCGGTCAAGGAATTCGCAGCCGGCGCGATGCGCTTCGATGAAATGTCCCGCCACTGCATGAATGATCTTTTTGTGTTCATCCAATACCACGTTGACGATAAAATCGATCGGACAGTGTTGAATGGCCTCTTCCAGATCCTCGCGAACGGGATTCCCTTCGAGGATACCCGCGCACGCCCCGGGCAGAACCATACGGCTGTGATTACATTGAATCGCATCCCACGTCGACACCCCCGGCATGACCGCCTTTGCTCCGCCGCTGTAGCCCGCAAAATAGTGATATTCAATATTGCCCAGGCAGATACGGCGGTCCGCTTCAGCAACGATCCGCGTCACATCCACCGGCGTGCCCAGCTTCGTGCGTCCCATATGGACAGAATCGTGCGGATCTCCATCCACACAGCGGATCTCACCGATGGCACGTTCACCCGCCAGTTTTTTCATCTCCTCCGGCGTGTGTACGCGATGGATTCCCAGCGAGAACACCAGCGTGATGTCCTTGCGTTGTATCCCCGCCGCGTACAGTTCGTCCAGGAGCGGCGGCAACACGAGGTAGGATGGGAGCGGGCGGGTGATGTCACTGGTCAGGATGACGATCTTCTCGCCTGCTTTTACGATTTCGCGGATACGGGGTGTGCCCATAGGATGTTCCAGCGCGTATCGAACGGCCGTCGCGCCGGTGCGGACAATCTCCACCTGGTTGGGCTCAAGAACGCTTATGACATTCCGGTCGGGGACGTCCACCTGCTGCGGTTGCGTCCCAAAGCCGATTTTAAGCCTCATGCCGGTCACCCGTGTTGCTTAGCTTTTGATCCGTGGCGCAAAGCCTTGACCACCGGCAGTTCCTCGCCTGTTAAGAAGCGGATGAGCGCGCCGCCGCCGGTGCAAATGTAATCGATCTTGTCCTGTTTCTTGTATTTATTGGTTGCGGTAATACTGTCGCCGCCGCCGATGACGGTATACCCTTTTGTATCTCCCAGCGCATCCCACACGGCTTTGGTGCCATATTCGCTCTCCGGCTTCTCGAACACGCCCATGGGACCGTTGACGAACACGGTCTTGGAATCGCGGATCACCCGCTGGTAGTTGGTCGCTGTCTCTTTGCCGATATCCACGAGCATCTCATCACCCGGCAGACGGTCAATGTTTGTTTCGATGCGCATACCATTTTTTACAAAGGCCAGGTCGGTTGGTAAAACGATCTTGTCTGCGAATTTTGAAAGAACGTCCTTAGCCGTTGTGATGAATTCCTCGTAGCCCTGTTTGCGGATGAATTCCCTGGATGCTTCGCCGATATCGATCCCTTTCGCCCAAAGCATGATGTTGGCCACCAGACCGCCGGTAAGCACATAGTCGGCAACGCCTCCCGCCAGCACCGTATTCATCATCAAGAACGCATCGGATATCTTCGCGCCTCCCAGAACGAACGTGCAGGGACGTGCAGGGGATTCCATGATGCCGGAAATGACACAGAATTCCTCCTCGAACAACCGTCCCATCGCGGAGGGCAAAACCTGTTCAAAACCGCATAAACTGGGCTGATCCCGGTGGGCGGCCGCGAACGCGTCGCACACATACAGGTCGGCCAGCGGTGCGAGCTTGCGCACCAGAAGGGTCTGTGCTTGCTGCTCATGCGTGAGTTTCAGCTTCATCTCAAACAAGGTCTGTTCCTCGGAGAGAAAACGCACGTTGTCCAGCAACAGGATCTCACCATCCTTCAGCGCTTTGATGGCTTCACGAGCTGCGGGACCGCATACGTCATCAAGGAATTTGACCTCCCGGCCGAGGAGTTCCGAAAGGACTTTGGAATGCGGTTCGGTCGTGTAGAAGTTCTTATACTCAATATCGCTGCCCTGATGCGCCATCAACACCACCTTCGCTCCCTTGTCGGACAGCTCCCTGATCGTCGGCACGCAGGCACGTACTCGGGTGGTATCTTTGAGGGTATTCGTTTTACGGTCGATGGGCTGGTTGATGTCTACGCGCAAAAGGACCGTTTTACCCGCTACCTCCACATCATCCAATGTGTTAATGTCGAATCGCATAGACGATCTCCTTTCCGTAAAGAGTATTTCAGCCGCGGGCAAACCCTCGAAATGTGTTTGCCCGCGGCTGATGCATTATCAACAGGCTTTATCGCACCTTCATATCGAGGTACTTGTTGGTTTCGGCGGTCCCTGTCTCGCGTGTCGTCTGCATTTTCATAGCGGCACGGATCGCGTCCACCGTCTCAGGGATGGTCACGCTCTCCTGCGGGATGTTGATGGCAAACATGATATCATCGCCCGATTCAACGATGCTGTCTTCCCACAGGCCGATCTCGTACATGTCGCCTCTGGGGTTGCCCAGATCGCGCGCATAACGGAAAAAGGACGCGTTGCCGAGGAAACCGTCTTCCAGCCTGACGACGCGGATGCGGGGATGCTGTTTGAACGCCGCCTGCGCCTTGTCTTTCGTGATCTTCTGTTTGCCCGTGGCAACCACGGTAATGATGTGGCCATGGGTTACGGGGGTATGAACCAGGATGCCGGTCGCTTCTACGTGCGGCATGATGGTCATCAGGTCCACCGCCTGATGCGAAGGAGCCTTATCTATCTGCAACGCGTTGGTCAGGCCGCGGTGGTAGTCGCCCGGGTCCGCCACTCGGCGTATGATGGTGATAGCGATCTTCTTAAGGCCGCCACAAGTGCGGTCAAGGCAGTCCACGGCCCGGATCAGGCCGGTGGTGTTGCAGGAGGTCAGCTTGAGATAATCCGCACCCACGCCCTTCTCATAGTTGGCATATCCGTGGAAAAATACGTCTGCGACGGAGTTCTTCTCGCCGCCCTGAAAAACCGCTTTGACGCCCTTGGCCTTATAGAGCTCCTTGTTCTTGGCACCCACGCCGCCGGGTGAGGAATCCAGCATGAGGTCCACCTTGCCGACCAGATCCTCGAACGTCCCGGAAATGGGTATGCCCAGCGCATCGAACTTGGACTTGTCCGCACCGCTCACCAGATAAAGGTCGTACGGCATGCCCTTTTCATGCAGCGCGCGGACGGATAATGAAGGCACCAAGTCGGCAACGCCGACAAGCTCCATATCCTTCTGCAGAGCTACGCCGTCCGCCAGGCGCTGCCCGATAACGCCGTACCCAGCAACTCCTACTTTTACCTTTGCCATATGATGTTCCTCCCTTATTTTTTCAGAGTGTCGATTTTCAGCCGATGACGTCTCGAATTTGTGCGATACCGGTTTCCAGGCTGGTCAGCACCGGAACCTTGACGCTTTCCAGGAAGCGCATCAGGTGATACATACTGCCCTGCGCCAGCACGATGACATCGTTGGTCTTCGCGGCTTCCCGGACCTTTGCGATGACCATTTGGTTGTGTTTCTCCTTGTCTCCCGTCTTCAGCAGGAATTCGTAAGCACCTTCTACAAAGCAGCGGTTGACCTTAACTTTCTTGCCAGCCTCCCTGGCCATCTGTTCCACCAGCCGGCTGGACGGCTCGACCGTCGAAATCGCCGTCGCGATCACCGCGATCTTGCTCCCCAGCTCCACCGCCTTCTTCGCCATCGGGGCGTCGATCTTCACAATGGGAATCTTCAGAAGCTTGGCCGCCACATCCGCTGCCTCTCCCACCGACGAGCATTGGTTCAATGCGCACACACAGCCCAGCTCCTGCAAATTGCTGTAGTAGTCGCACATGCGGCTGATGATCCAGGGGGTAATCCCCTTGTTCGCCAGCGCTTCCTGCAGCAGGCTGTCATCAATAATGTTGATCATCTCAACTTCGGGAAGTTGACTCTTGAACTGCGTTTTGATGTCCTCCACCGAGTACAAAAAGGTGTGGACCACGCCGACCCGTTTTTTCATACTACATTCTCCTTTCGTTAAATGAATTTTGGATAAATCGAATCCTACGCTTGGTGTGCCGCCTCTTCATTAAATCCTTTCCTTCAGCCTGGGGAATATCGTCCCTCCTTCAGGCACATACGCAATCGCTTGCTCTGTAGCCTCGTGCGGAGAGAGACCGCTGATTTTTGTACCTCTGTGAATGGCCTCTCCTTCATATTGGGATGCATAAGCGATGAGATCGATTTCAGTGTCTAGCTTTTGCCTGTCCCGTTAATCTCGATCAAAATGACGATTTGAACCTCTTCCCCTTCTGAACGATACGTCCCTCAATATGCATTTGTTTCTTAAAAAGGGTTAACTTGCCTGCGACAATATTCTGTAATATTATATTATGCCATCTTCTCAGTTGTCAAGAGATTGGATCGCGCCTGTCATTTAAAGATTGAAAGTGGACTGTTCTTAGCTGATTTAAAGGTCAAAAGTGGACTGGGGGGTTCGGCTGTGGTTTAGCGTTCTGATAAACAAGGAGGTTAACCCATGGCCAAACAACTCCACAAATCCTTCAGCGACCAACAGGTTCGAGTCCTGCTTGGGGAAGACCTGATTTCTCCGCGTTCGACGCCCCCTCAGGCGCCTTTCCGTCTCGCTTATTTGGATAAAAGCTGCCACACGGAATAAACGACGATTCCCAGCATGGCCACGGAGCCGATGACGAGATAGAGGTCATAGAATTTACTAGGTCTGAGCTTCGGATCGAGGAGCTTGAAGCGGTGGTAGAAAGAGCTGTAGATGATGACCAAAAGGATGAATGCCGTTCCCCAGCCGCCGATCTGAACCATCAAAACCGGGGTCTTCATGACGAGGGCCGTCAGCGTGTACATCGCCGGAAGGCCGATCCCTGAGAAGAAGATGACCTTGTTGATCTGCGAGTGACTATGGAAATCGATGAGCTTGAGCCTCGCCATGACGTCGGCGATGATCCGCTGACTGCCGGCGGTCCAGGATATGAGGGTCGAGAAGAGGCAGGCGAAGGCGCCGAGGGCGAAGAAATAGATGACCCACCGGCCTCCCAGAACCCCGGTGTACATCGAGGAGAGGGTGCGGACCATGGTCATGCCTTCCGGGATCTTGCCTTGTCCGTGGAGCACCGAGGCGCCGAGGATGTAGAACGCCAGCGTCGCAACGGTGTATATGATCATGGCAAGGGTCGCATCGAGATACATGACTTTGAACCAGCCCCTGGCCCGCGCATACCAGGCTTCGGATCCATCCTTCGGTCCGGTCTTGGCGGCGTACCCTTTTTCAATGCACCAGTAGGTGTACTGGGTGATCTCGTCGCCGCCGATGCCCGTGATCCCGAAGGCCCCGATCGCCGCGAACGCGGCTTCCTTCGGCAGGCGGAACGTGAACCCCCGGAGAATGTCCACGAGGCTGAATGCGTACTTCGTGAACATCGTCAGGATGGCCATGCCCATGGTGAAGATAACGAAGCAAATGACCAGCACGGTAGATATGCGCTCGATCGCTTTGTAGCGGCCATAGGAGAGCACGAGGGCCGTGACGATCGCGATGAGAACGACTCCGAAGTCCACGTTGAAACGCGGGATGGCCAGATTTACGCTTTGGGACGTGGAATTGAGGATACCGCCGAACTGGATGAACTTGGCCAACAGCATGATCAGCCAGGCCCATACGGCCCAGCCCGCGACCAGCCGGGGTCCCGGGAGAGTGTTCCAGAAGGCAAGGGCCGGCTTGCCGGTGGTGATGGACATCTTAGCCATCTCGAGTTGCAGGATGATCTTGAGCGCGCAGCTCAAGACGATGGCCCACAACGTGATGAACCCGGCCTGGGCGCCGAGCGACGTTGTCGCGATGAGCTCTCCGGATCCGACGATCGACGCCGTGATGATGATGCCGGGGCCGATGTGCTTGAGCCTGCCGGCAAGGGTTGTCGGGGGCTCCTTCATCTGGTCGGT
>Ga0105091_10001187_pt1 | contig 11257 bp, 10 predicted proteins | sample PPLLak1March2015_FD_87022 | JGI IMG/M metagenome (GOLD analysis project Ga0105091, IMG submission 87022) | Freshwater sediment microbial communities from Prairie Pothole Lake near Jamestown, North Dakota, USA - PPLs Lake P7 Core (1) Depth... | ecosystem: Environmental > Aquatic > Freshwater >... | reverse complement strand
GCCTCGTCGGCCGTCCCCGGATGGTCGCGGTTGAAGATGCTGTGCACGAACGCGCGGTCGATCGGGCGGCGGTTCTTCGAGGCGTACTCGGGGAGTCGCTTCCGCCGGTCGGCTAGCGTCGGGCTGCCTTCGCCGGTCCAGACGAACGCGTCGAGCGCGAGCCGCGCCACGCGCTCGGGGTGGCGCTGCGCGAACAGCGCCGCCTTCAGCGCGCCCGAGGAGATGCCGTAGATGAGGAGCGACTTCGCGCCGGTGGTGTCCAGGATGTAGCGCGTGCCGGCGTCGAGATCGTCGGCGCCGTTCGAGATGTCGGCATTGATCGGCCGGTGCTTGTCGGAGCGGCCGTAGCCTTCGTTGTCCATGCACCAGGTGTCGAAGCCGCGCGCGGCGAACCAGTCCATCACCGACGAATCGGGGCGTCCGGGCACGTGCAGGTCGAACGTCGGCTGCGAGCCCATCGAGGAGCCGTGCACGAACAGCACCGTGCCCTGCTTGGCTGTCCCAGGGGCCTGCGGCTTCTGCCAGAGGAACAGCTTGACGTCGCCCTTGCGGGTCCAGTGTTCCTTGCCGGTGGTCTGTTGCGCTGCGGGGGCTTGCGCCATCTCGTTTCTCCTCGGGTGGCCGCGAAGTTTACCGCCGCCGCGCCGGATGGCGCTCGCGCGCAAGTGCGACGAACGCGCGCACGACCGGGGACGCTTCGCCGGCGCGCCACGCGATCCCGATCTCGACCCGGGCGCCGCGTTCGGCGAGCGGCCGGTAGACGACGCCCGTCCGGCGCAGGTGCTCGAGCGACGCCGGCACCAGCGCGACACCCATCCCGGCGGCGACGAGGCTCACGATCGTCTGCATCTGGATCGCTTCCTGCTCGATGCGCGGCGCGAACCCGGCGCGGCGGCACGCGCCGAAGATTGCGTCGTAGAGCGAGGCGCCGACCTTGCGCGGGAACAGGATGAACGGCTCGTCCGCGAGCGACGCGAGCGCGATCGCCCCCTTCGCGCGTGCCTGCGCGGCGCCCGCGGGCAGCGCGGCGATCAGCGTGTCGTGGACGAGCGGGACGTACTCGAGCCCCGGCGCGTCGACCGGCGGGAGCACGAGCCCGACGTCGAGCTCCGCCTGGCGGAGCGCGGCGAGAAGGACGTCGCTCGTCGCCTCCTGGAGCGCGAGCTTCACGCCGGGGTGGCGGCGGCGGAACTCCGGCGCGAGCTCCGGCAGCAGGTTGTATGCGGCGACGCTGATGAATCCGAGCGCGAGCGTGCCGACCTCGCCCGAAGCGAGGCGTTGCGCGCCGGCCTTGAGGCCGTCCGCCTCGCGCAGGAGCCGCCGCGCGTCGGGGAGGAGCGCCGCGCCGGCGGAGGTGAGCTGCACCGAACGCTTGGTGCGCGCAAAGAGCGTCGTGCCGAGCTCTTCCTCGAGGGCGCGGATCTGGCGCGAGAGCGGCGGCTGGGAGATGTTCAGCGCCCGCGCCGCGCGGGCGAAGCTCAGGGCTTCGGCGACGGCGACGAAGTAGCGGAGATGCCGCAGCTCCATTAATGCCTGTTGAGTATCAGTCGGTCGATTCTAATGTATTGGACGGTATCACCGGCCGGGGCGAGAATCGGCGCTCCCCCATGGCGCCACAGCACACCGCCGCCTACGCCGCGCTCGCGTTCACGTCGCTCGTGTGGTCCGGCAACACCATCGCCGGCCGGGCGCTCGCCGACGCGATCCCGCCGGCTGCGTTCTCGTTCTGGCGCTGGGTGCTGATCCTCGTCCTGCTCGCGCCCCTCGTTCGCGGCGAGCTCGGGCGGCAGTGGCCGGTCGTCCGGCGCGCCTGGCGCATGCTGGCGACGCTCGGGCTGATGAGCACCGCGCTCTACCACGCGCTCGTGTACTGGGCGCTGCACTACACCACCGCCATCAACGCCCAGCTTCTCAACTGCACCATCCCGCTCGGGGTGATGCTGATCGGCTGGCTCGCGTTCGGCGCGCGGCCCGGCGCGCGCGACTGGCTCGGGTTCGCGGTGTCGTTCGTCGGCGTGGCGGCGATCCTCTCGCACGGCGAGTGGCAGCGGCTCGTCGCGCTCGAGCTGAACGCCGGCGACTTGCTGGTGCTCGTGGCGATGGTGGCCTGGTCGACCTACACCCTGCTGCTGCCGCGCCGTCCGCTCGAGCTGTCGGCGTTCGCCTACATCTTCGTGACCGGTGCGTTCGGGCTCGCCGGCCTCGCGCCGGTCTACGCCTGGGAGCTCGCGACCGGGCGCGGCGCGTTCGCCGTCACGCCGGAGGCGGTCGCGGGCATCGCCTATTGCGCGATCTTCGCGTCGATCCTGACGACCGCCACGCTCAACTTCGGCGTCGACCGCGTCGGCGCGGCGCGCGCGTCGTTCTTCACCCATCTCGTGCCGGTGTTCGGCGCGGCGCTCGGTTACCTGCTGCTCGGCGAACGGCTCGGCTGGTATCACCTCGCCGGCTTCGCATTCATCCTGGCGGGAATCGCCCTGTCCAACGGCGCGCTCGGCGCGTTGAGCAGGGCGTTTCGCCCGGGCTAGACTTCGCACCCACGCAAAAGGAGGAGGCAGTCATGGCTGACAACTGGCGTTCCAGGACCATCACCGGCGGCGTTGCCCGCTCGCCGAACCGCGCGATGCTGCGCGCGGTCGGATTCGGCGACGGCGACTTCGAGAAGCCGATCGTCGGCGTGGCGAACGGGCACTCGACCATGAACCCGTGCAACGCCGGCATCCAGCCGCTCGTCGACCGCGCGATGGCGGCGCTCAAGGACGCGGGCGCGATGCCGCAGGTGTTCGGCGTGCCCACCATCACCGACGGCATCGGCATGGGCACGGAGGCGATGAAGTACTCGCTCGTGTCGCGCGAGGTGATCGCGGACACGATCGAGACGAGCGTGAACGGCCAGGCGATGGATGGCGTCCTCGTCGTCGGCGGCTGCGACAAGAACATGCCCGGCGGGATGATGGGGATCGCCCGCATGAACGTGCCGGGGATCTACGTCTACGCAGGCACGATCAAGCCCGGCAAGTGGAAGGGGCAGGACCTCACCATCGTCTCCGCGTTCGAGGCGGTCGGCGCGTACGCCGCCGGCAAGATGAGCGACGAGGATTTCGTCGGCATCGAGAAGAACGCCTGTCCCTCGGTCGGCGCGTGCGGCGGCATGTTCACCGCGAACACGATGTCGTCGTCGTTCGAGGCGCTCGGCATGAGCCTGCTCGGCTCGTCGCAGATGGCCTCGCCGGATGCGGAGAAGGCCGATTCCTCCGCCGCCTCGGCGAAGGTGCTCGTGAATGCCATCCGGCAGAACATCCGCCCGCGCGACATCATCACCCGCAAGTCGATCGAGAACGCGATCACGCTCGTCATGGCGACCGGCGGCTCGACCAACGCCGTCCTGCACTACCTGGCGATCGCCGCCGCGGCGGGCGTGAAGTGGACGATCGACGACTTCGAGCGCGTGCGGCGCAAGGTGCCGGTGCTGTGCGATCTCAAGCCCTCGGGCCGCTTCGTCGCGACCGATTTCCACAGGGCGGGCGGCGTGCCGCAGGTGCTGAAGGTGCTGCTCGTGAACGGCCTGCTGCACGGCGGCTGCAAGACCATTACCGGCCGCACCATGGCCGAGGAGCTGAAGGACGTCCCGGACTCGCCGCGCGCGGACCAGGAGGTCATCCGGCCGTGGGGCAAGCCGTTGTACGCGCACGGGCACCTCGCGATCCTCAAAGGCAACCTCGCGCCCGAGGGCTGCGTCGCGAAGATCACCGGGCTCAAGAACCCGACGATCACCGGGCGCGCGCGCGTCTTCGACTCCGAGCCCGAGTGCATGAAAGCGATCATGGCCCGCAAGATCAAGGCGGGCGACGTGGTCGTGATCCGCTACGAGGGACCGAAGGGCGGGCCCGGCATGCAGGAGATGCTCGCCCCGACCGCGGCGCTCATCGGCCAGGGCCTCGGCGAGTCGGTCGGGCTCATCACCGACGGGCGGTTCTCCGGCGGTACCTGGGGGATGGTCGTCGGCCACGTCGCGCCCGAGGCATTCGTGGGCGGCCCGATCGCGCTCGTGAAGGAAGGCGACTCGATCACCATCGACGCGAAGAAACGACTCATCCAGCTCAACGTCCCGGCGAAGGAGCTCGCCGCGCGCCGCAAGAAATGGAAACAGCCGAAGCCGCGCTATACGTCGGGCCTCATGGCCAAGTACGTGAAGCTCGTCTCCACTGCCAGCAAAGGCGCGATCACCGACGGGGCGTAGCGCCCGCGATCCGCGGCGGCCGGATGCCGCATGCCGCAGCGGGTCCGACTATCGTCGCGCGGCGAAAGCTGGAACAATCCGCGCGTCCGCCGGTCGCGGGACGGTCGGCACGGGGGAGGGGTCATGCGGTCGGTACTGATCGCCAATCCGAAAGGCGGCAGCGGCAAGACCACGCTGTCGACGAACCTCGCGTCCGCGCTCGCGCACGCGGGCGAGACCGTGTGCCTGTGGGACCTCGACCGCCAGCACTCGGCCCTCGAGTGGCTCAAGCTGCGGCCCGAGCATCTGCCGCGCATCGTCCGCCTCGACGAACGGGGGTCGGCGCCCCGCCGCGCGAGCTGGCTCGTGCTCGACTCGCCCGCCGGGCTGCACGGCAAGCGGCTCGGCGAGCTGGTGAAGGAGGCCAACCGGGTGCTGGTGCCGATCATGCCGTCGGTCTTCGACATCGCCGCGACCCGCGACTTCCTCGCCGAGCTCGCGCAGGAGAAGGCGATCCGCAAGCACAGGACCTTCGTCGGCGTGATCGGCAACCGCGTCGACCCGCGGACGCGCGCCGCGACGCAGCTCATCACCTACGTCCGCGAGCACGACATGCCGCTCGTCGGCTGGCTGCGCGACACCCAGCTCTACGCGAACGCGGCGTTCATGGGCATGTCGATCTTCGACCTGCCCACCTGGCAGTCGGAGCGCGAGACGCCGTTCTGGCAGCCGATCGTGGACTGGGTGCGGGAGGCGTGACGCTGGAAGCGCTCGCGAACCTGCCGGAGCCCGCCCGGCGCAAGCTCGCCGAGATCGGCCCCGTCTGGGGCACCGACATCCAGCGCCACCGCGATCTGGTTCTCGAGATCTATCGTCCGCTGCTCGCGGTCGCGCCGAAAGCCGGGGTCGGCGTGACGCGGGGCGTTCCGTACGGCCCCGATCCGCGGCAGATCCTCGACGTCTACCGCAACGGGCGCGCGGCAAATGCACCGGTCGTGCTGTTCGTCCACGGTGGCGCGTTCGTGCGCGGCGACAAGGACGTGACCGACGAGGTGTACGCCAACCTCTGCTACTACTTCGCTCGGCACGGCTACCTGGGCGTGAACGTCGAATACCGGCTGGCGCCGGAGTCGAGGTATCCGGGCGGTGCGGAGGATCTCGCCGCAGCGGTCGCGTGGGCGAAGCGCAGCGCGCGCGACTTCGGCGGCAACCCGGACCGTCTGCTCCTCGTCGGGCATTCCGCAGGCGCGACGCATGTTGCGGGCTACGCGTGGGATCCGACCCTGCCGGTGCGGGTCGATCCGGCGGTGAAGGGGCTGGTGCTGATCAGTGGCCGGCTGCGCGCGGACGGTCGGCCCGACAATCCGAACGCCGCGGGTGTGCGCGCGTACTTCGGCGATGACGAGTCGCGCTACGAGGTGCGCTCGCCAGTGACGTACGCTGCCGCCTCGCCCCTGCCGGTGTTCCTGGCCATCGCCGAGCACGAGAACCCGCTGCTCGACGTCTACGGCGCGGAGGCCCTGCACCGCATCGCCGTCGCGCGCGGCCGCGCGCCGCGGTTCCTGCGCTTGCCGCGCCACAACCACATCTCGATCGTCGCGCACGTCAATACCGCGGAGGACATCCTCGGCGGCGAGATGCGGGACTTTTTCGCGAGCGAGTGCGACCGACGATCCTGACGCCCACCGACCGCGGCGAGCGGCGGACTACAGGGCCAGCAGATGCTTCGCCTCTGCTCCCCGAATCGCGCTGAGCGCGATCGCGCGGTCGAAGGTGACGAAGCGGCCGCCGTGACGAACGGCGAGCGCGAGGAGATACAGGTCGGTCAGCTGGCGCGGACCGTGGATGCGCGTGGCATCGGCGACGCGCTCGTCGAGCAGGCTCAGATCGTCCGCCCAGAATGCGTGGTGGGTGCTCGCCGTCGCTTCCCGCAGGCGCTCCACTACGCCTCGCACCGGCAGCGCGTTCGGATAGCCGTGGTGCGACATGATCCGTACGCAGCCGTTCTGCGTGATGGGGCAGGATGCCCAGCCGCCGGGTGCGCTCTCGTGAAACCACTCCCGGGCGCGGCCGTGCGATGCGTGATCGGCGTCCAACAGCGCGATGAGCACGTTGACGTCGAGCAGCGCCCGCATCAGTAGACGTCGTCGTCGCGCAGCGAATCGATCAGCTCGTTGGTCACGATGCCGCCGCGCGGCGGGAACGGCCGGAATCCGTATACGGCGCGCGGGTCCCGAACGCCGGCAGGTGCGCGCGGGGCAGCGAGGGCGGTCCGCGCGAGCGCCGAGATCACCTGGCCGGCAGTCTTCTTCTCCCGCCGGGCGATCTCCTTGGCCGCCTGGAGGACGTCCTCATCGATATCCAAAGTGGTGCGCATGCATCAGATGCTAATGCATCACGCATCTCCGGTCAAGGCTCCCACAGTCGCCGACTGGCGATCGCCGCGCCCTCCGCCATCGCCGCAAGCTTCGCAAAGCAGATCTCCGGGTCCACGAGCGCATCGCCGGCGAAGGTCGAGAAGCCGCAGTCCGAACCCGCCATCACCCGTTCGCGCCCCACGATGTCGGCGAAGCGCACGAGCCGCTCGGCGACGAGCTCCGGATGCTCGACGTAGTTCGACGTCGACTGGATCACGCCCGGCACGAGGATCCTGTCGTCGGGGATCTCGCCCTTCCGCTCCGCGAATACCGTCCACTCGTGCGCGTGACGCGGGTTCGCGGCTTCGAACAGCAGGGCCTGCGCCCGGACCTTCATCACCGTGGGAAAGATCTTTTCGAGCGGGATGTCGCGGTGATGCGGCCCTTCGTAGTTGCCCCAGCAGAGGTGCAGGCGGACGCGGTCGGCGGGGATGCCTTCGAGCGCATGGTTCAGCGCCTCGACCTGCGCTTCGGCGTGCCGCACGAAGTCGTCGTCGCTCTCGCCCTTGTACGTCAGGTGCCGGCCCATGGCGAGGTCGGGGCAGTCGACCTGGAGCAGGAAGCCCGCGTCCACGATCGCGCGATACTCGTCGCGCATCGCATCGGCGAGGGCCTGCAGATAGTCGTCCTGCGTCCCGTAGTGCCGGTTCGTCTGGAACACCGCGATCACGCCTGGGGATGCGGCGTTCATGAAACCCTCCACCGCATCGCCACCCGCGAGCGCGGTGCGGAACCGGGCGAGATCCGCCTCGAGCGGCGCGCGATCCTTTACCGCGATCGGGCCGGTGCAGCAGGGCCGCGCGAGCCTGATCGCGCCGGCGCGGCGGGACATCAGCTTGCGGAAGAAGCCCGGGAAGTCGTCGAGGTCGGCGCCGCGCATCGCCGGGCTGTCGCCGGAGAAACCGCTGAGGCGATCCTTGATGTAGGTGGCGTAGCTCGGCTTCGACTGCTCGCCGTCGCTCACCACGTCGACGCCCGCCGCCCGCTGCTTCCGAACGATGTCGCGGACCGCGTCGGCCATCGCGGCGTCGAACGCCGCGCGGTCGTAGGGCTCGCCCGCTTCCTTGCGTGCGAGCAGGTCGACGACGTCCTGCGGCCGCGGCATCGAGCCGACGTGGGTGACGAGGATACGGTCGGTGCTGGTCCTCACCGCCGCTCCGGCTCCGATCGCGGCAGTGTCTGGCATTCCTCGAAGATGCGGGCGCTGCAGCGCGCGCAGATGCCGCGGTCGAGTCCGAGGAAGATCGACTTGATCGCGTGATATTTGGTCTCGAACACGTTCTCGCCGCCGATCGCCGCCAGGTGGCCGGTCCGGACGAGCCGCTCGCGGATCGGCGGCCGCAGGCCGTGCAGGTAGAGGCCGCCACCTGCCGCGCGCCGCCGGAGTGCTTCGGCCGCGAGCACATTGCCGCCGGCGAGGTCGACGTAGTTGACGCCCTTGCATAGCAGCAGCAGATGCTTCTGGTCCGGGTGCCGGGCGCGGAACCGGTCGAGCACCTGTTCCGCGTGGTCGACCGCGCCGAAATAGAGCCCGCCTTCGAGCCGCACCAGCTTGAGCTGCGGGCATTCGTCGAGCCCCGCCTCCACTTCCACCGACTTGCGGGTCTCCGCGAGCGGGTTCGGAACCACCGGCACGAACCGCGGCTGGGAGGTCTTGTAGACGTAGATGCCGAGCGACAGCAGCACGCCGAACAGGATCGCGACGTCGAGATTCATCAGCAGCGTCGCTGCGACCGTCACGCCGAGCACCGTCGCCTCGCCGCCTCCCGCGTGCACGATGTGGCGCATCTGCTTGAGGTCGACGAGCCGCCACGCGATCATGATCAGCACCCCCGCCATCGCCGCGTAGGGCAGGTACGCGACGAGCGGCGCCACGGCGGACACGATCAGGACCAGGAAGCCGGCCGCCGCGACCGCGGCGAGCGGCGTACGCGCGCCGGCCTCGTAGTTGGCCATCGAGCGGTTGAACGAGCCGCACGACGGGAAGCCCGAGAAGAAGCTCGCCGCGAGGTTGGAGAGCCCCTGGCCGACGAACTCGCGGTTGGCGTCGAGCCGCTGCCCCGAGCGCAGGGCGATCGACCGCGCGACCGAGATCGACTCGATCAGGCACAGCGCGGTGACCGCGACCGCGACCCCGGCGATCGGCTGGATGAGGTCGAGCTGGAAGCTGGGATAGGAAAGCGGCGGCAGCGCGCCCGGGAGCGGGCCGAGCGTCCGGATGCCGGTGACGTCGGCGCCGAGGGCGATGTTGAGTCCATACGCCGCCAGGCTGCCCGCCACGACCGCGACCAGCGGATAGGGGACCCGTTTGACGAACCGCTGCGCGGCGAGCCCGACCGCGATCGTGATGGCCGCGACGAGTGTCGGGTAGATGCTGATCTCGGCGAGGTGGGTCAGGAAGTACTGCCAGGTCTTCAGAAACGCCCCGCGCGGGATGGCCATCCCGAACAGCTCGCCGAGCTGGGTCGTCGCGATCAGGATCCCGACGCCGGTCGAGAACGCGACGACGACCGTGTGCGAGATGAAGTTCGCCACCGCGCCGAGCCGGAAGAGCCCGACCCCGAGGAGCGCGACGCCCACGATGAACGCCAGTGTGAACACCGCCTGGACGTACTCGGGCGAGCCAGGCGCCACGATCGGCGACAGCGTCGCGAACACGACGAGCGAAATCGCGTTGGTCGGCCCGGAGATCGAATGCCACGACGAGCCGAAGAGCGCCGCGACGGCGGTCGGCACCATCGCGCAGTAGAGCCCGTACTCCGGCGGCAGCCCCAGGAGCGTCGCGTACGCGATGCCCTGCGGCAGTACCACGATCGCGCCGATCAACCCCGCCAGCAGATCGGCGCGCAAGGTCGCCGGCGTGGCCTTCGGCCACGTACGCGCGAACCGGGAGATCGGGTTCCAGCGCGCCACGTCGCGCGACTCAGGCCGGAAACTTCGCCCGCAGCTCCGCCACCTGCTCCGGCGTGAGCAGGCGCACCCTCTCGCCGCGGAGCATGAGGAACAGTTTGGCCGTCGCCTCCAGCTCCTCGACCGCGTCGGCGGCGGCGGCGAGCGTGCTGCCGGCGACCACGGGGCCGTGGTTGGCAAGCAGCACGGCGTGATGCTTCCCGGCGAATCCGCGCACCGCGTCGGCGAGCTTCAGGTCGCCGGGCGCGTAATAGGGGACCAGCGGCAGCCGGCCGATGCGCATCACGTAGTACGCGGTGAGCGGCGGCAGCACGTCGCTCGCGTCGACGTCGGCGAGCACCGAGACCGCGACCGAGTGAGTCGAGTGCAGGTGCACCACCGCGCCCGTCGCCTGTCGCTCCTGGTACATCGCCAGATGCAGGAAGTTCTCCTTCGACGGCGCGTCGCCCGACACGAGCTTGCCGTTCCAGTCGAGCTTCGAGAGCCGCGCCGGGTCGAGCCGGCCGAGGTTCGAGCCGGTCGGCGTCAGCAGCCACCCGTCGCCGAGCTTCGCGCTGATGTTGCCCGTCGAGCCGTGCGTCAGGCCGCGCTCGTAGATCGAGCGGCCGAGGAGCGCGATCTCTTCGCGCTGCTTGGCTTCGGTCATGACGCGCGGGTACAAGGGGGCAACGCCCCCTTGTAGATCTCCCAAGTCAGGCATTGCCTCATGACGACTGCGCCAGCGCCTTCTCGAAGAAGTCCGGCGCGCCGAAGTTGCCGCTCTTCAGTGCGAGTGCGATGCGGGGTCCGCTCCCGACGCTCGTCGTCCACGGCACGCCGGGATCGATCTGCGGACCGATCGCCAGGGCCTTCACGCCGAGCGCCTTGACGACCGCGCCGGAGGTCTCGCCGCCGGCAACGACCAGGCGGCGCACGCCGCTCGCGACGACCCGCTCGGCGACGAGCGCGAGCGCGTCCTCGACGAGCGTCGCCGCCCGCTCCGCCCCGAGCTTCGCCTGCACCGCGGCGACCTGCGACGGCTCCGCCGTCGAATACACGAGAAACGGCTTGCCGGCCTCGAGCGCGGTTGCGATCGCCGCGAGCGCCTTCGCCGCGAGCCGCGCGGCATCGGGGTCGGCAATCGGATCGAGCGCGTGCGCCGGATGCCGCTCGGCCATGCGCGCGACCTGCTGGCGTGTCGCGGCGGAGCAGCTGCCCGCGAGCACCGCCGGCTTGCCGCCGACAGCGGGGAGCGCGCCGGCATCGGTGCGCGGTTGCATCAGCCCGGCGGCGAAGAAATTCTGGGGTAGCCAGAGCGCGACGCCGGAGCCGGCAGTGACGAGCGCGAGATCCGCGCACGCGCCGCCGATCGCCATCAGGTCCTCGTCGACGATCGCGTCGACAATCGCGTAGGCCGTGCTCTTGGCGCGGAGCTCGTCGAAGCGAGCGCGGATCGCCGCGGCGCCGCGGCGCACGGTCTTGTGCTCGACGAGCCCGACCTCGCGCTTCGTCTGCCGCGCGAGCACGCGCACCAGGTTCGCGTCGGTCATCGGCGTGAGCGGGTGGTCTTTCATCGGCGAGTCGGACAGCAGGACGTCGCCGACGAAGAGATGACCCTTGTAGATCGTCCGGCCGTTCTCCGGGAACGCGGGGCAGGCGATCGTGAAGTCCGCGCCGAGCGCGTCGAGCAGGGCGTCGGCCACGGGGCCGATGTTGCCGGCCGGCGTGGAGT
>Ga0105091_10001185_pt1 | contig 11262 bp, 9 predicted proteins | sample PPLLak1March2015_FD_87022 | JGI IMG/M metagenome (GOLD analysis project Ga0105091, IMG submission 87022) | Freshwater sediment microbial communities from Prairie Pothole Lake near Jamestown, North Dakota, USA - PPLs Lake P7 Core (1) Depth... | ecosystem: Environmental > Aquatic > Freshwater >... | reverse complement strand
GTGGAGATGAGCTGCTCCATCGTGCCGCGTTCCCATTCGCGGGAAATTGTAAGCGAGGTGAGCAGGGCGGCGATAATCATCATGATGACGGCGATGAGGCCGGGGATGATGAAGTTGCGGCTTTTGAGGTCGGCGTTGAACCAGATTCGGGGCTGGAAATCGAGCAAATCCGGCGCATTTAAACCCTGACGGGCAAGCGTCTGAGTCATCAATTGAGTGTTTACGGTTGAGGCGATTGAATTTGCATATCCAATCGCGATGGTGGCGGTACTGGAATCAGAGCCGTCAACGAGCAATTGGACGGGTGCAGGCTGCTTTGAGAGAATGAGACTGGAGAAATCAACAGGGATTACCATTGCCATCAGCGCCTGATTTTTATCAATCATTTCCTGAAGCTTTGCGTAATTATCAGTGTACCCTACAATTTTAAAATAGCGTGAATTTGAAAAATTGAGGATGAAATCACGGGACTGGCTGGATTTATCCTGGTCCCAGATGACTAAAGGGACATTATCTACATCAAGTGTGAGGGCCGTGCCGAAGAGGACCAGCAGCAGAATGGGAATTGCAATCGCAAGGGCCAGTGAGCGGATATCACGCCTGATTTGGATAAATTCCTTATGAGCAATCGCAATGACCCGGCGCAGGTTCATTTGTGCTCCTTATCATAGTTTTGAATTGAGCGGATGAATACATCCTCAATAGAGGGCTCGACATCAATTTTGTATTTTAATTTAAGCTGACTGGTTGTACCCATAGCGATGATGCTGCCTTTGTAAATCAATGCGATCCTGTCGCAGTTTTCGGCATCGTCCATATAATGAGTAGTGACAAATACGGTAACACCTGAATTTGCCATTTGCCTGATGAGGGCCCAGAAATTTTTTCTTGCTATAGGATCTACGCCGGAGGTGGGCTCATCGAGAAAGATGATTTTGGGCTCGTGAAGAAGGGCACAGCCAAGGGAGAGGCGCTGCTTGTAACCGGTGGAAAGTGTTTTTGTGAGGCGGTTTTTAAACGGTTCGAGGCCTGCCATCTCGATAACCCAGTCTCGTTGATGACTAATTTTATCCTCGCCAACGCTGTAGATACCGCTGTAGAATTCGATATTTTCATCAACAGTGAGGTCATCGTATAGCGAGAATCGCTGGGACATATAGCCGATATTCTGTTTGATTTTATTTTGCTGGCGGATGATGTCGAAACCGCCGACAGAGCCGGAGCCGGAGGTTGGGTCGAGGATGCCGCAGAGCATCTTGATCGTCGTGGATTTACCTGCGCCGTTTGGGCCGAGGAAGCCGAAAATCTCGCCGCCTGCGACATCGAAAGTGACTCGGTCAACGGCAACAAAGGAGCCGAAACGCTTTTCGAGATTGTTTACCTCAACAGCCTTATGATTTTGCATGTTCGTATTCATTAATAACCGTAATAAAAGCTTCCTGCATGGATTTGGCGGCGTTTTGATTTTTAATATTGGCAGGGGTATCGCAGCGCAGCAGCTTGCCTTTATGGAGCAATCCGACTTTTGAGCAGCGGTCTGCTTCCTCGAGATAGGCGGTTGATAGAAATATTGTAATTTTTTGCTCGAGCAATTTATAGAGAATCTGCCAGAAGTCCCTGCGCGAAAGCGGGTCGACGCCATTTGTAGGCTCATCGAGAAAGAGAATTTTAGGAGTGTGAATGAGTGCACAGGCAAGGCCGAGCTTTTGTTTCATACCCCCGGAAAGGTTGGCTGCGATGCGGTCTTTAAACTCAAGTAAGCCGCTAAATCGAAGTAAGTCTTCTATTTTTGCATTTCGCCGATTTGAGGGGATGCAGTAAATATCGGCATAGAAATTAATATTTTCAATTACAGTGAGCTCTTCGTAGAGACCGAAGCGCTGAGGCATATAGGCGATATTTTCTTTGAGCTGCTCGGATTGCGTGACTATATGTTTATCATCTACCCATGCATCGCCGGCGGTGGGATCGAGAATTCCGGTCAGCAGGCGTATCGTAGTGGTTTTTCCCGCGCCATCCGGGCCGACAAGCCCGAAGATTTGTCCGGATTCTATTTCGAGATTGAGATTATCGACAGCAGGCAGACCATCGAATTTTCGGGTTAGACCGACTGATTTTATGGCAATCATATTTATTCGATTATTATATAGCCGTCGGAGGGCATGCCGGGTTTTAATTCCTGATTGGTATTGTCGACGTCAATTTTTATTCTATAGACGAGTTTGACCCGCTCTTCGGGCGTTTGAATCTGCTTTGGGGTGAATTCAGTCTTGGCTGAAATGAAAGAAACCCGGCCTTGATATTCTTTATCGGGGAAAGTATCGGTTTTGATGATGGCTTTTTGATTCAGCTTTATTTTACCCAAATCGGTTTCGATGATATAGGCGGTAAGCCATACATCATTAAGGTCTGCGACAGTAAAGATGGTTGTGCCGGGCTGGACGACTTCCCCGGCTTCTGCGCTTTTAGTAAGGACGTAACTATCAACCGGGGAATTGAGGTCAGTGTACTCGAGATTTATTTTAGCGATTTCAAGTGATGCTGCCTGAGCTTTTAATTGCGCTTCGGCCATAACAAAATTATTTTTTGCGGCATCTCTCTGCTGGACTGTCACAGCGCCGGTTTGAAGCAGGTTCTCGGCGCGATTATATTCTGTATTTAGCCAATTGTGGTCAGCCTGTGCGCGGTCGAATGCGGCCTGGGCATTGTCCCTGGATTGTATAAATTCTTTTTTATCGAGGCGTGCTACTGTTTGTCCCTTGCTTACGGCATAACCCTCATCAGCGAGAAGCTCGGTAATTTTACCGGGCACCTGGAAAGAGAGGCGGACTTCTGTCGCCTCGATATTGCCTGAGACATGAATGGTTTTTGATGGGCTGCTGATATTGCGGAAATAGAAGAAAGCCGTAATCAAGATTATGATTAATATAATAATTATAATAAATATTTTAGGTTTCATTTTATATCTCGGAAAGTTGAAGCAGAAAGATTTTAACACAGCTTATCAGGGACTAAAAGAGAATATTTCATCACAGAAGAACCTAAATTCGGTAATTACACTGAGTTTTTTGACAAAATACTGATTTTATGTTAAAATAGTCATTCTATTATGGAGGAGTAAAATGAAAATTATTGGTTTGTTTATAGTTAACCTTATCATTTCCGGGTTAGCGCAGGCGTATCCATATCAGGACCCATGTCAGCCAATTGAAACAAGGGTAGAGGATTTATTGTCGCGGATGACTCTCGATGAAAAAGTCGGCCAGATGACGCAGGTATTGTCTAATATTTCGCCATCTGACATAACAACTTATTATATAGGTTCAATTCTAAGCGGCGGCAGCGATGGGCCCGGCGGCAATAACACGGCAGAAGAATGGGCGGATTTATACGATAACCTTCAATCGAAGGCATTGGCCACGCGTCTGGGGATACCAATTATTTATGGAATCGATGCGGTCCACGGCAATAACAAAGTGCGGGATGCTGTTGTATTTCCGCATAACATCGGATTAGGAGCTGCTAATGACCCGAACTTGATGGAAAGAATGGGTGCGGTTACCGCCAAAGAAGTCGCTGCTACGGGAGTGGACTGGACATTTGCGCCTTGCCTGGCAGTTGCACGTAATGAGCGGTGGGGCAGGACCTATGAATCTTTCTCAGAGGACCCGCAGATACACGAAAATATCACGAGCTCATATATAGAGGGTTTTCAGGGGACTGATATAAATCATATGGGAGGAGAAAAGATAGTCGCCTGCGCCAAGCACTATATCGGCGATGGCGGCACAACTAACGGCATTAACGCGGGAAATACTGAGTGCAATGAGGCAGTTTTAAGGACGATTCACCTGCCGCCATACGAAAGCGCGATAGATGCGGGTGTGGGGACATTCATGACATCTTTTAGCAGCTGGAACGGGACAAGATGCGTTTTTTATACGTGGCTGGTTACCAACCTTCTTAAAAATGAGCTGGGTTTCGATGGTTTTGTTGTTTCAGACTGGGAAGATATCGGCAGCAGCTCGACTAATATCAAAAATGCCATAAATGCCGGAATCGATATGTCTATGGCACCGTATACATGGAACTCATTTATAATTAATCTAAAGCCGCTTGTGCCAAGCCAGGTTCCTCAAACCCGAATTGATGATGCCGTAAGACGGATACTTCGAATCAAATTCAGGGCTGGACTCTTCGAGCATCCTTATGCCGACAGGAGCTTACTGCCGTATGTAGGCAGCCCTGAACACAGGGAAGTTGCGCGTGAGGCGGTAAGAAAATCGCTTGTGCTGCTCAAGAATAAAAAACGTGTCTTGCCGATAGCCAAGAATGCTGATGTTTTAGTTGCCGGCACCAGCGCAAACAGCCTTATAAAGCAATGCGGCGGCTGGACCATCGGGTGGCAGGGGATGCCGAACGAAAACGATACAAGCGGCACGACGATTTATGGAGCTATTCAAAATACGTGCACAGGAAGTGTTGGGTACAATGTATTCGGGTACGGGGCCGCGGCATACGATGCTGCTATTGTTGTGGTAGGAGAAGGTCCTTATGCTGAAGGCAGCGGCGATGACAGTGATTTGTCTCTTTCTTCTGCAGAGATTACGATTATAAATAACGTGAAGAACTCAGGGACGCCTTACGTGATAGTCCTTGTCTCTGGCAGGCCGATGATTATTACAAATCAATTGGCTGATGCTAATGCCTTTGTGGCGGCGTGGCTGCCGGGGACAGAAGGGCAGGGGATTGCAGATGTCCTGTTCGGTGATTACGGCTTCACAGGCAAATTGTCTTTTTCATGGCCCAGAGATATGACACAGGTTCCTATCAATATCGGCGATTTAAATTATGATCCGCTTTTTGCATTTGGCTATGGATTGGTGACTCTGCCGGACTATGATGGCGATTATGACGTAGATGTTGTGGATTTGGAAGTAATTTGCAGCTCGTGGCTAAAAACACAGGGACAGCCCGGCTTCGATTGGCGAGCAGACCTTTATGGCGATGGTGATAATATTATAGATTTTTCTGATTACGCGATATTTGCGGAGAAATGGAATCCGTAATTTGAAAGGTGCTTTTTAATTAAAATCTATAAAGTTTTCGATTGTATCGAGTCTTAATAAATCAGCGTATCCGCCGGATATTCTATATTGCAGAATAATTATATGTTTTGTGCTGTGATATAAATAAAGGTTAAAAAACCCTTTGCAGCCTTTGATTGGATGAACAACATAATGAGGCGGGGTTTTGTATCCTTTTTCAAACAGTTGAACCACTTCTTTGAGATTGTTATAAAATCTCGATGGATTATTAAGAAGAGTTACCATCCTTAAGTAATCTTCTTTAAATTCATCCATGTACCTTATTTTCACTTACCAAGTTCCTTAAACAATTCCTTTGTATTTTTCACTTCATGCAATCCCTTGCCGCTTTTCGCCCTCGCTATTACTTTCAAACTCTTTTTATCCGGCACGCTTAAATCAAAAGGTATTCGTCCGGCACTGACGACCTTGTATAGATAAAGCGCGATTCCTTTTGATAAAGTCAAGCCCATTTCGCTAAACAGTCTTTCGGCGCTTGTTTTGATTTTTCCATCGATTCTCATATGTATATCTGTGGTCATAATCATTCCTTTGCCTCAATATTTATATGCCCATTTGTGTACACATGTTGTACATATAATGTACATAATAATTTCGGCTAAGTCAATAATAATGTTTATTGCTTTTTACCTTATTTTTTATAGTTATTACCATTGGGCTTCGTAGAACGGGCCGACGTAACCTTCTTTTTTGGGTTCGGGGCGGGTCTTCAAAATCGCTTCTGCAATAGCTGCATCGGCAGGATATGTAATCTTGATATTGGATGAATCGGTCTCGACGATGGAAACGGGATGGCCGAGTGCCTCGACTAGCTGAGAATCGTCTGTGATTTTTTCAGTATCTGTATTCGGTGCCTTTTCGCGGGATTGCTTGAGCAGCTTTGTTTCAAAGACCTGAGGAGTCTGGGCTTCATATAAAGAAGAACGGTCAATTGTTTTAACGATTTGGCCGTCTATGACTTCTTTTAGCGTGGCAGTGACGGGACAGGCCAGAATCGCTGCGCCGGTTTTTGCTGCGGCCTTGATTACTTCATCGGCCCATTTGGCAGTGACACAGCAGCGGGCGGCATCGTGAATCGCAACAAGCTCGATGTCATCTTTCAATAACTCGACAGCTTTATTGACGGTTTCAAAACGAGTTGCCCCGCCAATTAAGAGTTTCACATTAAAAAGCGTCAGATTGGCGCCATATCGGATATTGACAATTTCTTCATCTTCCTGCGGGATAGCGAGAAGTATTTGTTTTACATCTTCACGGTTTGAAAATAGTTCGATACTTCTGAGAAATACCGCACGGCCTCCTACATCAACGAATTGCTTGTGGCGTTTTGAGCCAAAGCGTTTGCCGGGGCCTGCCGCACAAATTATAGCCGCTACATTAGGCATTGTATTTCTCCATCAAACATCACATATTTCGATCGCACGCTCAAGTGATTTAAGCGGGTCAGAAGATTTCGGCATAAATTCGTGAGCGACAAAGCCGTTGTAGCCGGTTTTTAAAATCGCCTTCATTATCGCAGGATAATAAATCTCCTGTGTTTCATCGATATCATTTCTGCCGGGGACGCCGCCGGTATGATAGTGTCCGATATATTGCTTGTATTTCTGAATAGTGCTTATGATATCGCCTTCCATAATCTGTGCGTGGTAAATATCATAAAGAATTTTAATCCTGTCAGAGCCGACCTGTTTGCAGACCTCGACACCGAATTTCATATTGTCGAACATATAATCCTTGTGATTGACTTTGCTGTTTAGATATTCGAGGTGCAGCGTGACGTTTTTCTGTTCAGCATAGCTGAGGATTTTCTTTATACCTTCGACGGTGTTTTTGATCCCATCTTCTTCGCTGATGCCGTTACGGTTGCCGGGAAAGCAGATGACATTAGGAAAGCCGAATTGAGAGGCCGCATCGATGCTTGTTTTAAGCTTGGCGATACATTCATCATGATTTTTGGTATGTGCGAGGCCATCGGTAAGGCTGTGTGAAAAAAGCATCGTGCAAACAAGGCCAGCTTTTTTTGCGGCGGGCAATTCCTGAGGCTCGAGCAAGTCGATACCCTTTAATCCCATCTGTGCGCATATCTGGCAGAATTTATCGAGAGGTATTTTGCTATAGCACCATCTACTGACGGATTGTTTTATACGCCCGTTTTTAACAATATTTTTGATTTCATCGGCAAATGTTTTTTTTACAGATGCAAGGGCTGTTATCCCTGCAATTCCTGTTAAAAGATTTCTGCGGCTTATAATCTGATTTTGTTTTGGAATCATTTATTTTTCCTTTCTGTTTTAGAGCATTTAGAACACTATTATAAGGATAAACATTAATAATGAGCAGGTCAACCATAGTAAGACATTTTTCGCAGAATAGACGAGTGCGGCTATTAATCACTTGTCGGCAGGCTTGTCAGATTTTTCTTCACCTGTTCGGCCGGGAAGCTGCTCGGATACATCCTCAGAAAAGCCGTAAGCGTTGCCCTGGCATCGGCAAGGTATTTCTTTTTCTGTTCGCTGTTTGCCGCATCCTGCTGCTGCCAGAAATGGATCTTCAGCAGACATAAATCATACAGGGCTTCCATTCCTCCATCAGTATTGGAATGAACAGTGTGAACCTCGGCAAGTTTTTCCGCAAGGAGCTGTTCATCAGGTATAAGTTTGACTTGAGCGAGGATTATATTGTCACGAAGAGGGTCAGTCTTGCTCATTTCAGACAAAAGGTTATCGAGCTGGCCCGAATATCCGGGATTATTCGAATTTAACGTAATAAATCTTGCCAGCCGTCTGATAGAATCCGGCTTTGTGGTGTGATTTTTCGGATTAATAAGCATATGAAGCTGACTGATTTTTCTTTGCAGCTCCATTAATTTCGAAACAGTCATTACAGATGCGGCGGGCGGACGAAAGAGGCTGAAAATTGATTCTTCAACAGGCTGGTCACTATTGAGCAGCTTCAATCGGTTTTCGAGCTGATTGGAAGCTTCGGATAATATTGCTTCAGCTTCATCGAATTTTTCCTGGCCGGCCCATTGCATCGCGATTCGCCAGCGGGCTTCAATAGCTTCAGGGGTGCTGCCGAAATTTGTATAAAGCTGGAACCATACTGCACGGGTGCGCTCAAACGGATAATCGCAGCAGAAGCGAAGAGTTTCCTTTGTATCGAGCATGCGGTAATCGGGGCTGTACTCAGTCAAAATCGCCTTATAATAAAGAGCTATCGGCATTCGTTTGCTTCGAGGCCACCGATCGATAAAGTAATCGTATTGCGTTATAAGCCATTCTCTTTTTTCCTGATATCTCAAGTCCATTGGAACAACAAACCAGGAAGGCCATCGGTCATGAACAAGCTGGGCCTGTATTTCAGATTTTAATTCTTTTCGAAGTGCGATGGGCTCTGTCGGATAGAAAAAACCCCCCAGATATTTTGCTACAGAAGGATTTTTTATGGCCTTATCAATTGCCTTGGTGATATTGCGTTCGCGAAATTCGGGAACATGTTCGGGATTATTGCGGGCGATATAGAGCTGATAATCAAGCTCATCGAAGCCTACTTTGAATTTAAAGGTGGTTATCGCAAGGACAGATAAGATTATTACAGAAGAACAAATCAAGCCGGGCCTGTAACGTGTGAAATGGCCAATCCCGAGAACGGCACCGGAAATGCCAAGGCCGATTATCCATGCTCCTATCCATGGGGTGAAGGAAAAGCCCAATTTAATCGGTTCAACGTCTTTGGCGCCGCCGAAAATTCCCCAATATAAAAGCTGCGGCAGCATGCATAATGTCAATGAGGTGATACGCGACCGGAATCGCAGCGGCCGGCTTGTAACTGCAATGCAGCTTATAAGAATACTAATGGCGAAAAGCGGCAAATCCGCCAGGAAAAATAACGCCAGAATCATAGGCAGGCTGTAAACGAAGCTTAAAAGCTGGGCGGTGAGCACAGGAACAAAGGCCATTATTGCCATAAGCAGTGCAAGGACAACAATTTGCCAGGGGTATTCAAATATGCTGACGCTTGTTACCAGCAGTTTGCCGATTTGCCACGATGATGGCGTAAATATTGCATTGATATTGAAAGACCAGGGGGAGCCGGTCATAATTTTTGACCAGAACAGGCAAACTGCGATAAAAATGCTTATGGTCAGCAGCCAAAAGCTAAGGACGTTTGCATGGCTGTAATGCAGTGTCGGCCCGGCAGTCAAAAATGACTTGCTGGTTGTTATCGGGGCCTTATCATTTCCATTAATTTTACCGTTATTTTCCGGCATAAACCTTTTTCATAGCTATTTTTACATTGTCTCCTCGCGCTTGGCTGAATGATTATTAAAGCATTTTCGATGTGCTTTGTAAAGAAGGGACATTCATTAAGAGGTTATAAAAATGAAAGTTTTCCTTGTGCCTGAATGTAAAAATGGGGAATAAAAACAAGAGGGCGGCTGCTAAATTAGGCAACCGCCCGTTGGGTGTGGATACTTTATTTATCAAAGTTAGATGTGAAAACTAGCGGGTCAGTAATTCGAATCGTGTTTTGGCCGAAGAAATATTGGCCGGATTTTAACTGGCCGACAATATAAAGCTCGACAGGGCGAATTCCTGTAATTTCATCGAAAATATCATTGGCATCAAAGCGAGAAAATATGCAAATAGGTTTATATCCGAAAATAAACTGCCTGTGAGATTCCAGGTCACCCGGATACAAAAGTATAGGTGTATTATTATCTAGCTGATTTCGGGTGATTCTGTCTGGAAGTCTTAGAAGTGCCATTATATTTTTTTGCTCGGATTTTTTATTAATTACACGAGGCGTTATTAGAAGCGTGCCTTTAACTGGTTCAATGACATTTATTTCGACATAGTTGGGTTCGGAATCTTTCCAGCCGTCATTGACCACCAGTTCAATTGTATGAGTGCCTGCGGGTAATTCGATAATTGGATTTACACCATTAGCCTCAAAATCATTGCCATCATTAGACCATTTCCAAAGATATGTTAACTCGTCACCATCTTCATCGTATGAGCTGCTTGCATCCAAAGTCACATCTGCTATGCCGTCGATCCAGGCATAGGCAATCTGATTTGGCCCGGGATTGGCAATCGGTTTTGTATTAGCAAGCGCAAGAGAATAGTATTCCCCACAAGCAATAGCTACAAAGTTATTTCCTATAGGTGGTGTAGATTGGCCATAAACCGGCCCGATTGATTTTGTCCCCCAACCGACAATAGAACCATCTGACTTAAGACCCAGAGAATGGTAATCACCTGCGGCAATGGCAACAAAAGAAGAATTTGGAGAAGGCACATTGCAGACTTCATAACCTTTGTAACCCCAAGCTGCAACTGTTCCATCTGACTTGAGACCCAAGGAGTGAAACCTGCCTGCTGCAATAGAAATAAAATCGGAATTTGGGAAAGGAACATTACATACTCCATAACCGTTGTAGCCCCAAGCAGCAATTGAGCCATCAGATTTCAAGCCAAGTGAGTAATCCCATCCCGCTGCAATAGCAGTGAAATCTGAATTCGGAGACGGGACATTACATTCGCCGTAATTATTAGAACCTGTGCAAATTATTGAACCATCAAAATTGATAGCAAGAGAATGGTAAAATCCTGCTGCTATGGTAATATATTTTTTCTGATCAGGTATATTTAATTGACCTTGAGAATTGTTGCCCCATCCAATAAAAGAACCATCAGACTTCAAGGCAAGGCAATGAGATACTCCAGATGCGACGGCAATAAAATCATTTCCTTGGGGTGGTTTTCGTCCGTAGCTAACGATTGAACCATTTGACTTTAAGGCAAGAATTGAATCAGCTCCTGCAATATTTATGAAGTCGCTATCTAAGGGAGGTCTTGATTCACAATAACTATTAGTTCCCCAACCAACTATAGAACCATCAGATTTCAAGGCAAGACAATGAGAATGACCTGCTGATATAGCAACAAAGCCATTTTCTACAGGTGGTATTATTTGACCTCCATAATTATACCCCCATTGCAGGATAGAACCATCTTTCTTTAAAGCAATTGAAAAAGTACTTCCGGCCGAAATAGCAATAAAATCGTTTCCTTCAGGAGATGTTGTAATTCCGTAATCAGAGCCGGGTTCATCAAATATCCCGGTTCCCCAGCAAACAATTGAGCCATCT
>Ga0105091_10001183_pt1 | contig 11269 bp, 13 predicted proteins | sample PPLLak1March2015_FD_87022 | JGI IMG/M metagenome (GOLD analysis project Ga0105091, IMG submission 87022) | Freshwater sediment microbial communities from Prairie Pothole Lake near Jamestown, North Dakota, USA - PPLs Lake P7 Core (1) Depth... | ecosystem: Environmental > Aquatic > Freshwater >... | reverse complement strand
GTCATTACACTGGGCAGCGCAAGGCGCATCCATTTCGATGAAGAGATGGGTGACGCGCTCACCGATGCGCTTGACGGATTCGCGGGCGACGCTAACGTTCGCGTTGTCGCGCACCCGATTACTTGAGTTGAGGTTTTTGTACCATCGTCTTTTTTTGAGTTAGAATTTACTACTTTACATTTATCTTTATCTTTCATTACAGTCTCATTTCATCATTTGCTTTATCATAAGTCTTGCGACTAGCGTTAGGGACACATGAGGGTTATTCACTAAAGAATCTCTCTAGTTCGTCAATAAGAAAATCTGGTCTCTCCTCTGCGATCCAATGTCCAGAGAAAGGTACTATGCCACCACGCACATCCGTAGCGAGCGACTTCATTGATTCCAGTGCTGCTGTGCCATGACTATATTCTCCACCTAGAGCCAGAACAGGCATTTGAAGCTTGACATTAGCATGATCTTTATTCTGTTCTACAGTTGTTGGGAATGCTCTATAGTATTCAAAGCCCGCACGCATTCCCCCTGGTGCAGAATATTTACTAACAAACTCGTCTATATCGGCTGGAGTGATTGCCGCTGGGTTATACGCATGTCTGTAGAACCATGAGAGGTACTCTCGCTCTTTTCCAGCTGTAAGCATTTCTGGTACATCGGGGGTCTGTTGGAATCTAAACCACCAGACAGAGTCTTCAAAACCAGAAGGAGGCAGAGGGGGAAGATCCAATATTACTAGCTTACTTACATTATTAGGATGGGAGGCGGCATAAGAATACGCTGTCAGGACCCCTACGTCGTGTCCTACTAGGTAAACTTTTTGGTCAAGTCCCAAGTGGGATAACAATTGATAGATATCTTCTGCGGTAGTATTACCGTCATAGCCTGTTAAAGGCTTTGACGAATCTCCGAGTCCACGGAGATCAGGTGCTATTACGGTATAGTTTTTAGCTAATGCAGGCATGACGTGCCTCCATTCATACCATGTTTCTGGCCATCCATGCAACAAAACTACGGGTTCCCCTTGACCCCCAATTACGTAATGCATCTGAATTCCATTAACAGATGCTGTATGATGCGAAAATGTGACGTTATCGATCTCAAAGGAAAGATCTTTAATAGGTTTACCTGCGTCGTACGCAGTTTGTTGTTGCGGTTGTTGTTGCTCTTGTGAAATGCTTCGTTGCAACGGGTTTAGTACAGTTGGACCTGCGACAAGAATCATGACAGTTAGGGCTACGACGATAGTTATATATATTGATATCAAGCTCAATATAGGACCTGAGGATGTAGATAAATTTCTAGAGTCTTGGGCTTCATGTGCAAAAACCATGAAGCAGCCAGCCTGGATTCATATCCACACAGCTTCATCGCGGGATTTCTGGTAGTACTGTATTCATCAACTACACGGTTTTTGAATCTGCAGAACACTTTAAGTGTGCCTCTAACAATCCTGACTTTCAGTCTGGACTATTCAATTATCCAGTCAATTCAGTTGTATTTCCTCATTTGTTCAAGAAGGTCGCTGTTCCTGGTATCTGTGTCGACTTAGTAAATGCATCTCTTGAATGACGCTCTTCACTACTGCATCCGGCTAGTCAATATGGTTTGGATAGGCCACACATCAGGCTCTATCGCCTCCTGAAATATATCAAATTTAACAAAATAAAGGACCCGGACTTAATAAAACAATGGTTTCTATTTCAACTGAAATGCCAATGTTACTTTTAATGCACATGTAAAATGTTATTCGATTCTCATCTTGAGGATAATGATTTTCTATATGGTCCCCTTGTTCTTTTTCGAGCTTTTTCTTCCTCATCTGCTCTTTCTAATAGCATGGATTCCGCGTTGTTGTTATCAGATGCGGTAAAAGTGTCATCGAACTTATCATGGACCTTTATTGAATGATTTTCTAACTTCGTCTTATCAAAAGTCTTCTTGCATAACCGTCACCGAAATAATTCGTTAATCTGAACAACCGAACAATTTAATCCATACTGCCTTAGACTCTCCACTTGATCCTCTATCAGGTAGATAAGACGTCTTCAATTTCCAGATATATTGTGTTAATGTCCTCTCCTATTGCTCTAAGCATACCTAGCCTCCAGTCCTACAAAGCATGCGGAGCACTATTATCGAGTCCGCGGCGAAGGATGCAAATAGAACATTATGATTGTGTAAACTGAAGCACTTTTTAAGCAGCAAACGACGTACGTCACTAATACTGACAACAAGTCCCTTCACCTTCTGGGACTTCTAGAATCGATTCATACCAGAAACACCTAGAGCTTGTTCACGGACAGAAGTCAATTCAATTAATACGAATTTTAATTTTGGGAGAGGATTCGCTGGAATTGAAGTTCTACGGGAGCTTCAAAAAGCATTTCAGAACGATATAGCAATAGACCTAACACTTGTAAGCAGGGACAATTTTTTCCTCTTTACACCTATACTTCCTGAGATATCCTCAGGAATGATAGAGACAAGGCATATTGTAACACCGTTGAGACTGTTTTGCAATAGAGCAAAATTTTATGAAGCTGACGTAGAGTCGATCGATATGGACAATAAGCAGGTTATTATAGGCCATAGGATTGGAAAACAGACAAAACCTACTGAATGGCGTAGCCACATACTGAAATATGATTACCTAGTTATAGCGTTAGGAAGTGAAACGAATTTCTTTGGTATGAATGAGGCTCCTAAAGAGACATTTACTCTAAAAAGCCTAGGTGACGCCATAGTTCTACGAAATCATGTAATTAGTATGTTGGAACTGGCAGATATTGAACATGAAGAACTTGATCTTAGGAAAAGGTTGTTGACTGTTGTCGTAGTAGGTGGCGGTTTTTCAGGAGTTGAAATTGTAGGCGAATTGAACGATTTTGTACTCGATTCAATAAAATGCTTTTACCACAATCTGCAACAAACCTATACTAGAATAGTCCTTGTAAACTCAGGCCGAAGGATACTCTCTGAGGTAACCGATGAATTAGCAGAATTTGCATTAGAAAAGATTAGAAATAATGGAATTGAAGTGCTGTTGAATACGCGAGTAGTTGATGTAACATTCTCGAGAGTTGAACTGGATAATGGAACTGATATATCAGCACAAACATTTATCTGGGCTGGCGGAGGAAAGCCTCAAAGCATACTATCGACCTTGCCGTGTGAGCATGATAAATCGGGGAGAATAATGACTAACAATTTTCTCGAGGTCCTGGATTCGCTGATACCATTATGGTGCTCGGTGACTGCGCATGTATCACCATTCCAAATACGGTGTAGTCAGCTCGTTCTCTCCTCTCTTTTTTTGTCGGAGAATCCCATTTGAGAACTAATATTACAGTGGGGGCTCAAGGGTGTGTGAACCATTTCTGACATATAAATTGGGCTGAAGGTAGCCCCAATGGATTGTGGGAGAGAACCATACTTCATGCATATAGATAATATAGACAGAAAATAGATAAAATAGGCCAGACTCACTGAATACTCATGGCTATAGATATAGCACCTTACATTGCTGAAATACAGAGATTAATGGGTGTCGTTTACCAGAATGCCAAAAGTTCAGGACTTGGTACCGGACAAATATTTACTAAAGATCAAAAGGATATTCTTATAAGTGGCGCATTTAATGCGGCGACAAAATTAAGTAAGGAGATTTATGATGAAGTAAAGAAAAAAGAGGGTAGTGCATATGATTGGCCAGGCAATGAATGGGACATGTTAGCAGTCGCAATGATCTTTTCTTCGTGGTCTGCTTGGGTTTTCAAGGCTAAATCTGCGGATCCGCATCCAAATAGGGTACCTACTCGCGAAGGTGCTAAGGCGGTATCTAAATATGTCGATTCCATGATAGCAAACGCAGTTAAAGGGGGTCAAAATATAGGCAAGGATAACGGACAGTCTGAAGGCAGAAAAGAGCCGATAAATATATCATAACATCGGGGTACGTTTTGTGGTCTAAAATGGTAAAATGCGAATAGATAAGTCAAGTTACTACATTTAGGAACTCGTACAGTTTAAGTTATTCCTTTTCACAGTCAAATACAATAAGTTAGATTTAAGACGGCAGGAAAACTCGTCGGGTCAGGTTCAGTGTTTATTGACTGTAAGATACGTTGCAAAATAACAGATGATATCAGTAGATAACAACAACTAGTTCAGCAGTAACAGGTGATAACAGAGAAAAAGCTATTAGCAACGGTTAGCAAAATTATTAATGTCTACAAAAATGCAGGTATTGCTGAATAAAAAAGAAAAAGAGAAACTTGTAATTCAATTATACCAGGAGGGGAAAACCGTACGTGATATCGCTTCGGCAGCGCACGTATCTTTTAGCGAAATTGGAAGAATTGTAAAAAAATTAGATGGAAGTGCTAGTGGTGAAAATGATATTAATTTAAGTAACAAATCCAAAGCAACCCAAGCAATGCATTTATTCAAAAGCGGGAAAAAACCGATCGAAGTGGCTATAGAATTAGATATATCAGCAGCAGAGAGATAGAAGATATCTTACAGGAGTATTGGGTTCTGATTGGGTTAGATGAATTGGCTTTAGTATACTACGAAATTAGAAATTATCTTGATCTATTCCTCAAGTCATATCATGCATTGAAAAAGAACAAATCGGTCAATCAAAATGATATTGGGAGGTTATTGAGATATGCAGTTTATGACTTACCAGCTTTGGAAAATAAAATTCAAACATTAACTAGTGATGCAATGTTCTTGGAATGGAGAAAGAAGAGATTAAGAGATGAAATAGTAAAGCTAAGCTCAAGTACACAATATCTAAAAAAGTCATTACATTGGTATGAAATGGAGATCGAAGAAAAGAAAGAGATAATATCAAATTTGAATCGACAACTAAATCAAAAGAGCGATGCATTAGAAAAACTAGCTACGCTCACAGATAAGTAACTGCCAGCAGTAGTATCTTAGACATACATGGAACGAGTTCTTGTCAAGATCCAAAGCGAAAGTGGTGATTTATTAAATACGCAATTTCAATTAGAGCGAAGAATCCGAAAACCGCCATTGAAAATTTAAGTAGTTCTTTTTTCATTATCCATGATATGTTTTTATTAGTTTTAAGTGTATTTTATGCATCTTTTGGCTGAATCGACGGTCATTTAATTTTATACGATTGTGCTGGATCATTGCATAGTTATCGCTAAATATCAAAACACTTTCGATAGGGAAAAGAACAACTATTGAGAAAATTTAGCATAGTACAATTTAATTAATATTTTGTATAACCATTGAGTTAATATCGTGATGGTTTTGCTAGCTCGATGCGCTCAATGTTATTCATCTGTCAATGATTCCATTTAAATAGAAATTGAAAATCATGAGAGTCAAACTCGGTAAGCGTGTTGATGAATCATGTACTATCTGTTGTTCAGGAGTTTCTTGTCTGTTAACTAATTCATTATTTCGATAGAATTCCATCTCCATACCTCGGGTCACATTATAATTTATTCTGAATGATTCATTCGACGAAATGGGAATCAGTTCTGTATTACAGGAATTGCAGAGATGACAACGAAGAATTTGTGATAAAGACTCTAAGTCATCAATTCCGAATAAAGACGCACACCAATAACATGAATTGCAAATTACAAAATAAATATGATCGGTAGATCGTACAACGGTATTATTTTCTCTTTCTATAGTATTAGAAGAGAGCTTAGTTTTTTGAAGTAGCAAGTCATATTCTATATTAAATCTTATCATTTCCATTGCATTTCTAAAACACTCTGATCGCCAGCTATAGTCTTAATACGTTTTCGTCTCTCTCATCTAATCAAAGTTGGATGTTTAAAAAGTGATCATTGTCTGAATCGCTTTGTGTGATCTCTAACATTCCATTTATTTTATATTCTGAGCTATATGCATGCAAATTCTGACTAATTATCTGTTTACCCAATTCTAACATTATTTTATAATACTTTTAATCAATATTGCATACTGTCATCTAACATTATCCGATCCCAACCAATAAACGATCAAGTCGGTGACTCGGCCCAACTATTCCACCAACTTTGATCCAATTCTAATTTCACGGGTTGATGAACTGATAATAATTAATGTCACTAAGAACATTGGATGAGTTGAACAAATCATCTAGTGGCTTATGTCAGTTAACTAAAACTGACGAGATGAAAGTCAATACTTTGAAGCGTTACGGCTGTTCAGTAGATAGAATCTAAATAGTTTGTTGGTTACAATCTCAGTATGGGCCAACAAAAGCATCAGTTGCTAAAGCAAGAGCTGACCGTTTCTCAGATTCTGCGTATTTATGGAAAGCAGTTTACCCAAATTACAGAACAATACTCGGATGGACATAATGGTAGATGCGCTATGGGTGTAATAATGAGCTATTTTGGGTGGGACGGCAAAGACGATGTTAGAGCATCAAGAAAACTTTTGAGCGCATTTATTGCATTAACACATGCCGGAGTGAGCAAAGGTTTAGTCGTCCAACTCAATGACTCTGGTATGTCTTTTGATGAGATTGCAGAATATTTGGACCCAGGTAATGAATTAGCGAATTTGAAATAAGAACTGTTCATACTACATCTTTAGATAAAGACGCACCGGCAGAATACTGGATGTAATGATTTTTGAATATTGGGAATCGATTTCAAGATCAAAAAAGTAAACAGAGTCCAAGTCAGATTGACTTTAAGTCTGGTAAGTGTATCCTTCCAACAACTTGATAATTCTCTAAGGAAGTGCAATGATAAGCATATCCAGAATTAATCCAGCTATTAATAGAGACGTTGACAATGATAGAAAGTTTCTAAATAGTTTATCAACCATATTGTTAGTACTTCCATGAATCAACAGTTCCAGCTGCTAAACGAAAAGCGATCTACTTCTCAAATTATACTGAATTATGAAAAGCAGTTTACGCAGATTACAGAGCGATACTCCGATGGCCATAACAGTCGATGCGCTATTGGTGTTTTGATGTCATATTTGGGCTGGGAGGGCAGATTAAATTTTGACACAGCAAATAATCTTCTTGCTGTATCAGATGTGCTGAAACATGCCGGTATAGAAGAAGACTTACTAATAGAAATGAATGACTCGGGTATGTCATTTGATGAAATAGCTGATTACCTATCTAGGTATCGATAAACGTCTGATGTAATTGAATTACCGATGTAAATCATACTCAAGATAATTTCTTCCATCTGGTGTTACTACTAATTCATTAAAAGAATTCTTGATGATGAAATCTATCTGCTGCAATGTCTCGACTCAGATTCTAACAAGTTTCTTATCATCATCCAATCTTTCTACAAATAGTTCTTCATTCTTGCCCCCAGAACTAGATCTAAGTATATATTCTAGTCTCAGTTGATGTTTTCATGTCGGAGATTCTGAATTCAAATCATTATTTTATTACGTTACCGAATATTTTCACGAATAACTTTTGTTCTGTCTCATCTGCTTACTATTCCCCCATCATTATGCCAGATATTCATAAAATATCAGATATTCTGAGATCAATCCGTAACCGTAACCGTACGGGTACAAGAATACCTCAAATTCTATATGAAACTTACATTCCATACAATCAGTTAAAAGAGTATTTGATTATGATGGTTCAAAATAATCTAATTATATATATCAAAGAAGATAAGATATTTAAAATTACGGAATATGGGATGCACGCTCTAAAACTATATGGTGAAATTGATAAATTATTAGTTTACAACCCGATTAAACAATCGGTTGAATAATGAGATGTAAAAGCAACAGTAGTACAACTCTTCTTGGTCGGCTACAATATTATGATTACCTGGACAAAATTGGCGGTAGCAAATATTGGTGATGAATTAACCACAATATTACTGCATTCCATTTTTTTATATTTAGAATATTTTTGAACAGTTTCTTGCCGCTAACATTGATCTATTTCCACCAGTGACGGTTTTTATCTGCAGATTTCATCATGTTCTAAAACCTATTTCAGCATTTAAGAAATGGAGTTGGTCGGTGTATAATATGGGTATGGGAAACACCAACCAACCCCAGTGCAGTTAATAATGATTTTACATCAATGTGAGCGATTTAACATTTCTGAATTGAATGGGCGTGACTCACTATTCTTGATGGAATAGTTAATAACTTTGCCGCTTATAATAAATCAGAAATAACAAGTTGACAAAATGTTCAATATCTATTCTTGTCGTCTTTTCTATGATCGGCGCCTTAAGTTTATTGTCATCTGGTTCTACATCTGCACAATCGAATCAGTCATCCCAGCAGCAACAGGCTCCTCCTTTGCCGCCACCAAGTGTCATCCCGCCTATGAATAATGAGACCAGTCAGGGTTTTGGCAATGTAACAGATGTTCAAAATTTGACAGGACTAAATCAGGCTGCTATGCAGAATGAAACAGGTAACCAAAGTGCGGCTGGAGGACAACAGCAAGGAAATCAAACCAGTAACCAAAGTGCGGCTGGAGGACAACAGCAAGGAAATCAAACCAGTAACCAAAGTGCGGCTGGAGGACAACAGCAACAGGGTAACCAAAGTGCAAGTAATCAAACAGGTAACCAAAGTGGTTCTGTTGTAGAACAGGTAGGGCAAGCTCTTAATAAGATGTTTAGTGGAGGGTAGCATATAATTACAATTCCAATATTAACAGTACGAATTGATTCAGAGTTCATCTATCTTTCCATGGTACTGGGCCCAAGGGTATCCGTGCCGATACCGGTTCTTAAAACGGGTTCCGCTATTCTAGATTCAAACATAGAGATAAACTTTTTGAAAAGCTGGGCCCAAGGGGGTAAGATTCCTTAGGCAAAGGGGCTCATTACATTTAGGAGAGATATGCTGATTAAAATATGTTTCAGTTTATAGAATCATTTTGAATTTGGTTTATACCTGCTACATTATTAATGGCTACTGTAGGCAATAGAGAAGACTATTTCTGTCTCGATGGAGAGGAAAGCCATTCAAACAAATCCTGTAATACATATTCTTCTATTTGACCACCTGAAGTTACCCATTGATTGGTAGGGACAAATGTATGTCCAAGATCTGGATAGACAATAATTTGATGGTCAGGATGATTTGCTTCTGTTAATCTTTGTTGTAATAACAATGCTTGTTGAAGAGGGGTTTGGCTATCATTTTGTCCTTCTAGTATAAGGATACCAATATTTGAAGATACGTTCCCTATCATGCCGATGACGCTAGGCAGGGCAGAAAAAGATTTTCCAAGACTAGGGCAACCGTAGAGGGCTATGCATTTCTCCGACAGCTGTGAGGCATTTATAGATGTATCATTTTCATATCCTCTTACAAGTGCAGGCTTAAGCACACCTTCAATACTAATCAAGTCATCATTCGTGTTGTTCTGTTCAGTAACGTTAGTCGGGTTAAGAAGAAGTTGAGTTAGGTTCCCACCAACCAACTTCTGAAAGATAGGATCTTTTGATGCTTCCTTCACTGATATCTGTCCAAGACGACCTTTATCTAATATGTTCTCAGCATAAAGAAGAGGATTAGCGACTTCCTGGAAATATATAATATCAGTCCACTTTTCAGCTACTGGAGCCATTAGGACTATATTTCTGACTTTATCAGGGTTATCGGCGGCAATTCTTGGAGGGAAGTTAGTACCTTCACTATGTCCAATCAAAGTAGCCTTTTTAGTTGCATTTACTTCAGGTTGCTGCAATAGTACCGATAAAGCCTTCTCTGCATCTTGCTTCAGATTGTCAAATGTAAGATTGCCCCATGCATTACTATCTGATATCGTGAAGTTCGGCCCCACACCCCTCTTGTCATATCTAAGAACGGCAAATCCTCTCTCTGAGAGATGCTCAGCTAGATGCCCATAGTATATTGCCTTGCCATATAACGGTGTAATTACTGAACCAGCACCAGCGCCCGGAAAGATAATTACACCAGGGTATGGTCCTTTTCCAATAGCAGGAAAAGTTAATTGAGCGTTGGTCTTTAACCCATTACCAAGATCAATAGTTAGATTTCTATTCTTTACAGTCTCTACATAGGGTTGAGCATACGCTTCAGCAATTGTTGTGTTATGATGTAAAGTGGATTCACTGAGAATTGAAACTGACATAGCAATCAAAAATACTGCAGTGATTGTTATTGATACATATAAGACGTCACGATTCTTCCAGCTGTAACCTGGATTGACGACCATATCTTCTTGAATAACTCGAGCTCCGTAATAAAGTTATTACAGCGATTTTCGTATATTTAAGATGCTATCCAAAATATCAAAAATGGAAGATAGAAGAGTCAAAAGTGTACCTGCCTATCTTCAGAAACATGTGGAACAGTTACAACTTTACCCTCACCTTTGTCCACAAGTACGAATTCTACATCCAAACCAATAGCAGGAGGGAGCTAACTCAGGACTTTGTTACCATCTGACTAGTACCATCCCTACTCTACTTCCATAAGTCTAAATAAGTGGCTATAGACTCCGCCAATCTTCTATGAAACCACGCCATATCGGAATCGCCTAGGCTTGCAAATCGCTTACTCAAAGCCACTTCATTCTTAAAAATCTCAACTAAACGAGCCTTTTCTCTGGCTTTATCCCTATCTAAATATTTATCTGTCACCTTAAAAAGATCGTCTAGCTCTGATTGCCTCTCTTCTGGACTTGACATAAGTTGATTTGATGCATCTAAGTTTTAAGGGTTAGTTAGTCGTATCCTAATCGCAATGGGATATATGGAATTTTCCCGCATACTATCCTAGGCTTACTACGGATTATTGGTTCCCTACCGTTCATTTTATTTAGTTAATGATCTATTATTAAAGGTGGGCCTAAATAAAGGGACAAGATTGACGTTGGCCCGAGGGGGTCCGGAGTAATATTGATTCTGTAACGATCCCAATAATTAGAAACGATAGACTATCATAAAAAGCTTATTCTCCCAAGATAATTAATTTTCTGGAGTTATTATTCCAAGTCAAATTACCGTGTTGCTCTAATCAGCTAGTTCTTCGTGTCACTCAGTTAATAATTCAACTACTTTGACCTGAAGTAGATAGGAATGTATTTAATATCTCACTAACCTCAGCCGGATATTGAACCATTATTGCATGACCCGCATCTTTGATCTGTACAAGCCATGCTCCCGGAATTTTGCCTGCAATAATTAAGGCATTTCCATGTGGCACGAGGTAATTATCATCTGTTCCCGTTATAACCAACGTGGGTTTAGCTATTTTCGCGAGCTCGTCACAAGCACCACTCCAG
>Ga0105091_10001182_pt1 | contig 11270 bp, 11 predicted proteins | sample PPLLak1March2015_FD_87022 | JGI IMG/M metagenome (GOLD analysis project Ga0105091, IMG submission 87022) | Freshwater sediment microbial communities from Prairie Pothole Lake near Jamestown, North Dakota, USA - PPLs Lake P7 Core (1) Depth... | ecosystem: Environmental > Aquatic > Freshwater >... | reverse complement strand
TGCATTCGATTGAGATTTGGGCCTCAAAGCACCTTTAATTATTAAAATTTTAGAATTCTCAGGATTATTAGAATTCTCAGGATTATTAGAATTCTCAGGATTATTAGGATTCTCAGGATTATTAGGATTATTAGGATTCTGAGAGCATTTTTAAAATCGGGAGTGAAGTCAGCCCGCATCTTAATAAAAAAGAGGAATTTTATAAAAAAAGTAAGTTACCGGATGATTACAGATCAATTAACGGTAACTGCCTTCTCAGGTCAGGCAAATAGCCTTCTCTGTGCAGAGCGATTTTATAATCGCTTATTGTTCTGCATAATTTGTGTGTATATTTTATGCAGTTGGTACCAACATTCCCCCTGAACAGCATTTTTTCGGTTTTTTCTATAAATTCGGGGTAAGTAAATATCAGTTCTTCTTTGGTGTGCAGGAACAGGGCTGTAAAGTCCCTGTGGATGCCCATGCTTCTTTTAAGCAGTTCAACGTTCAGGTGATCCTCAGACAGATAGGGGTTGAATTTCACAAAGGTGTGAAAATCTGCGATATTCTGATTTAAGGAGTTGAGGATTGAATACAGCACGTTATCGGTCTCCGGAAGGGGGATATCCGGAAGGTCGAGGTACTCTCCATCGAAAGTTTCGTTTTCTTTTATATTTTGATCCCGGGTTGTATCACGGTCCATTTTATCACCCTGGTGTGACATTTTGTTTAATAAACAATATGGTGGTTCCCGTCTTATATAACGGGTTCGTCACTTGCTTTGAGGTGGCTGAGGTACACTTACTGGATTTTGCTTAGGGTGGCTCCAAGTACATCCAGTGTGTCTAACTTGCCGGCGTCTCCGTCGCTTCCCCACTCGAAGCGGTTGTACGCACACGGGTTAGATGCTTCAGATTCCGTTTTTTCTTTACGAACCCAGCCTGAAAGTTTAGCCCTGGGGTTCTGTAAAATAAAATCAATTAAACGTTTAGGCTCTTGCATCTCACCATATATAAAATTTTGTCTTAATAAAACTGAATAAATATAATTAAAGAGGGATCGTTGCTCAATTCCGCTTAAATTCCCATTTTATAATATATCAAAAATAATTCAAGAATAATTCAAGAATAATTCAAGAATAATTTCGGATGATTCAGGGATGATAGGATATGTACCTGCACCTGGCATGACAGATCTCAGGATTCTTTTGAATCCCCTGAACTCTTTCTGTTCTCGAGCATTTCCATCCCGAAAGCCGCAAGTCCGTATACAAGGCTCAGTACAAGAATAATTGTGGCACCGGATGGAACATCCAGAGCATATGAAAGGCCTATTCCAGCGACGCTGATTACAGTTCCGAAGGTTATGGAGATCAGCATCATCTGTTTCAGGTTATGCGTAAATTTACGGCTCAGGGAAGCAGGAATGGTAAGAAGGGCAATTACAAGGATAATACCCACGACTTTAATAAGGACTACAATTGTCAGGGCAATAATGCAGAGCAGGAAAAGGTAAAGCTTCTCTGTAGGAAGGCCCTGGACGGTTGTGAATTCTTCATCAAAACAGAGGGCGAGGAATTCCTTATAAAATAAGTAAACTGCGCCTACTATCACAATATCAAGAGCCAGCATGAAGTAAAGGTCGAAGCGAGGCACTGTCAAAATGTTTCCGAAGAGGTAGGTCATAAGATCAGGAGCATAACCAGGAGTCAGGTAGACAAAAATTATCCCAAGCGCCATTCCGAGAGACCAGAGTATACCTATAGCACTGTCTTCCGGGATTTTAGACTTCTTGCTCACGGTTCCCATGACAAGAGCCGAAACCAGGCTGAAGGGAAGAACGCCGAACATAGGATTGACTCCCAGATAATAACCCAGCCCGACACCTCCAAAGGAAGCATGGGCTATCCCGCCGCTAATGAAGACTATTTTTTTGACGACAACGTAGACCCCAATAATCCCGCAGGCTATGCTTGCAAGAATTGCGGCTGCAAGGGCATTCTGGATAAAGCTGTATTGCAGAAGCTCAAACATTTTTATTTCTCCGTCTGTTTTTCGAACCAATTTCGATCTTCATTGGCTTCCCTCATGATTACTCAATACCCTGTGAGGTATTCCATGAGCAATCAGTTCGACAGGGCACTGATAGGTGGCTTCCAGATCCTCAACCGGGATTTCCCTGGAGTTATGGTAATGAAGAGTCCGGTTTAAACAGGCTATTTTATCGACATAAACCGAAACCGCACTGAGGTCGTGAGTAACCATGATAATTGCCATTTCGTGTTTGAGCCTATCCAGCAGGCGGTAGAGTTCATCCTGCATATGAGGATCTAGCCCGGCGTTGGGTTCGTCCAGAAGCAGAAGTTTGGGGTTTGTGGCAAGAGCTCGTGCAATAAAAACTCTCTGCCGCTGCCCGCCCGATAGCTGGCCAATCTGCCTGTTCCTGTACTGGAACATTTCTACCGTCTTCAGGGCCTCTTCGGCAGCCTTTTTGTCTTCTTCCCGGTATTTTTTCAGAAAACCCGTATGGCTCATCCTGCCTGTAAGCACAACTTCCCAGACACTGATAGGAAAGTCAAAATCAAAACCTCTGTATTGAGGGACATAACCCACAAGCTCTCTGCTCTTCTCGGGAGGTTTCCCAAAGAGTTTAACACTGCCCCTGTAAGGCTTCAAAAGCCCGAGCAGCACTTTGAGAAATGTAGTCTTTCCTCCCCCATTAGGTCCGATTATCCCAAGCAGTCCACTGGAATCTTTAAGTTCCAGATTTATTGCCTCAAGAATTGTCTGGTTTCCGTAACGAACCCAGACATCCTTCAGTTCTATAACTTTCTCCATAGCCTTCCCTTCAGAATATCGTTTTTATTTACCGGATTACGTTCTTTTAAGATTCGGATACAGGACATGCATGCTGCCTTTACCAGGCCTGATTGCTAATTTTGCTGACTTCACACAAGGTTTCTGGCAAAAACATCGGATACATTGTCCATATTTGCAATGTAATCCTTCGCAAGAGGGTCAACAGCTATGACCTCCCCGCCTATCTCTTCAGCTACAGCTTGAGCACTTCGCGTACTGAACTGGGATTGAACAAAAATCACTTTAACCTGCTTTTCCTTTGCCAGATCTACGAGTTCGGCCAGATCCTGAGCACTCGGCTCTTTTCCTTCAACCTCAACGGGGATCATGGTAAGGTTGTAATCTGCTGCAAAATAGCCCCATGAAGGGTGGTAAACCATGAAGTTCCTTTCCTTTCGCCCTTCCAGTTTTTCCCGAATTCGCGCATCCAGGTCATCCAGTTCCTTGAGGTAAGCATCCCTATTCTGGGCATAATATTCTTTGTTTTCAGGATCGATTTCCACAAGTCCTTCATAAATGTTCTCAACCATTATCTTTGCATTTGCAGGCGACGTCCAGATGTGGGGGTCCAGTCCAGTTTCTTCGTGATCAGCTTCAAGTTCTCCTGCATGTTCCTCTGCTCCCTCCCCTTCATGATGCTCGTGGGCAGCAAGTTCCTTGAGTTTGATCCCATTAGAAGCGTTTACGATCAGAGTTCCACTATTGATAGATTCGAACCTGTCGATCCAGACTTTCTCAAAGGGCATATCGACTCCGACCGTAACATACATACGGGCTTGACTCACTTCTCCGAGTTCTCTTGGAGAAGGCTCATAGGTGTGAGGGTCTGCTCCCGGAGGAATAACGACAACGGTTTTTACCTTATCTCCGCCCACTTTTTCTACAAACTCAGCCTGAGGAAGTACGCTTACAGCTACGACTATAGGCTCACCCGACTCTATTACTTCTACTTCCTGTCCTGTACTTTCATTAACCCGGGAATCACCTGGGCCTGTACAGCCGCTAGCAAAAAGGCTCAGACCAACAGTCAAGAGCACTAATAAAGGTAGAATTTTCAGATTCATACTTGAGATCCCGCCTTCTTCACTTTCATTTTTTACTTGGCTCATGAATTTACTTCCGGATGAGATAAAATCAACATCAGAGGAATAAATGACATATTTCCAAAATTTAGTATATTTCCAGAGTCTGAATCTTCAAATTCTGTAATATCCAAAGTTTGGCATATACCCAAATTTTTGAGTTATCAGGTAATTTTTTTGGTGTAAGCCCAAATTTGTCTCGAAGCTCATTAGGGCTTTATATAGTGTTGATTTTTATTTGGCACATCACTTAGCTCTTCACTGGCACTTTTTTGGCACTTTTTTGGCACTTTTTTAGCACTTCACTAGCCCTTCGCCAGTACCTTATTTTAGCATTTCATTAACTTTCATAATATTCCAGTAATAACTCAGTAACATTTTATTAGCACTTTAGCATTTCATTTAGCATTTCGTTTAAAGCTTTATTTATTCCGGGAATTCCGGTATTCAATGATGATTTTCCTCATGCAAGCATTTTTCATGACTTATTTCTCCGCATACTCCGAACATCGGATGACCCATTGAGCTGCAGATTTTATTTACAGCATGCCTGGAAACAAAAGCCTCAAAGCGCGAGACCTCATCACATGCTTCCTCCGACGAAAGACCGTAGTGGGTTAAAAGAAGACTGAGAATCCTGTGCCTTCGGACAAGAAATTGCGTATATGCCTTCCCCAGTTCCGTCAGGTCCACACCCCTGTAAGGAACGTGGTTCAGGTAGCCTGCACTTGCAAGCTCGTTTAAGGTCTTGCTTGTAGTTGAAGGGTCGACCTGCAGGACTGAGGAAATCTCTGTGGTTTTTACAGTGCCTCCTTTTTCAAGAATGAACTTAAGATAATCTACCTTTCTCGGGGAGATTTCAAGGCCTGTAAATTCAGGATAACTTTGCTCATTCATATAGAGAAATATAAAAAACCGGTATTTATTGTTTGCCACACACCAAATTATAAAGTTATAATTGTACTATAGCAAAATCAGAAGAACTGGAAAAATCTAGGAAGAATGGCGGTTAAAAGCCCAGGTAAAAGGAAAAGCTCAGTAAAAGAAGACGTACGCAGCAGATACCAGCAGGAAACTCACAATGCCCATCAGGGCACCTCCAAGGGTATTTGACCTGAAAACCTCAGAAGGTTCCAGTTCTGCAAGCTCTCCAAAAATCCAGAAGAAAGGATCGTTGACATGGGAAATCACAAAAGTGCCAGAAGCCATTGAAAGAATCAGGATTTCCGGAGGAAGCCCGAGTTCAGGAACCAGAGGCAGTAAGAGGGAAGGTGCAATGAGCATGGTCACAACCCTTGATCCCTGTACGGTTTGAAGGGCTGCGGCAACGAGAAAAGGTATAAGGATATGAGGAAGGCTCAACTGCAGGAAAAGCTGGCCCAGGGCTTCTCCTGCCCCTGTCATAGCAAGGGTTGCACCGAGTGCCCCTCCTCCGCAGAGGTCGAGGAGGACAACTCCGCTTCTTCTCACAGCTTTTTCGACAAGTTCACTCAGCGCGAAAGATCCTAATCTTCTGCCGGAAAAGATGGAGAGAATAACTCCTATAAGAAGCGCAATATTCGGATTTCCCAGAAACGTAAGCACAGGATACGAGTGTTCAAAACCTGCCTGAAGGAAAATAAGGAGCAAAGGGAAGAAGATAGGAGAGTAAGCCTCAAGCCGGCGGGGGTTTTCGACAGTATTTTTATATATTTCTACGTTTTTCTCCTGAATTTCGGCTCTCTTTTCACTTACTCTATTAGAAATACCTTCAGGTTGACTCTTTCCCAGTCTTCTGGCATAAAGGTAACCTGCAATGGAAGTCGGAATCGCGATAAGAAATCCCAGGATAAAAAGCCGGTCCGTGTTCGCTGAAAGTTCCTGTGCTGCCGAAATCACTACAGGTGAAGGATAGACCAGGTTAAATGAGGCAACAGCTCCGAGTGCAAGGGCTGTTGCAGTGGAAATAGGGGGGTTATCGAGCCTGGAAGCCAACTCTTTAGCTATTGGAATAAAGATAACATAGGCAAGAATGTAACACATAAGGGGCACAGAAAAGAGAAAACCAAGGAGATTCAGGGCAAATAAAGGACTTCTGGAAAAACGTATAATGTCAGAGGCTATTAAGGACATTCCTCCGGTTCTCTGGAGCAAAAGCCCGATAACACTTCCACAGGTAATAATAATGGCAAAACGGGAAAAAACACTGCCCAATCCCCTGGTTATTGCTTCGACAGTAGCGAGGGGTTCTCCTGCAAGGATGCCTGTAAAAACAGATACAAGGACAAGGCTAAGAAAAGGGTGCAATCTCAGTTTGGCTGTAAAAAGCAGGATGCAAAGAAGGGCGAAAAGGAATATGATCACAGGATGCATGTTTAAAACCGGCTCGTGAGTTTTTAAATATTCACTTCAACAGAAGGCAGCTCACTGATTTCAAATATTTTTAATTAAATATTCTTTCATTATTCCTTTTGTGAGAAGACAGTTCAGCGAGTTTAAACATGCTCTCTGGTAGGGGACATTCACTCAGTTTAAATCTCCTCTTCAGGAGAAGACATCTGACCGAGTTCTTCAATCTCTTCTTCCCCAAGTACCCTTGCAAGGTTCAGGAGAATAAGAAGCCTGTTCCCCACTTTTCCGACACCTGCTAGATATTCCGCATTAATTTTCGATTTGATCATCTCGGGGGGCGGTTCAATTGAGGAGAGAGGCAGGCGCGTGACTTCCTTTACAGAATTTACAAGCATTCCAATGACTGTGTCTTTGACTTCCACTATGATAATTCTGGACAGGCTGTCAGTCTCTTTCGACTTGAAGCCAAGCCGCTTATTAAGATCTATCACGACGAGAATTTTTCCCCGCAGGTTAATTAGTCCTCTTATGCATTCCGGAGCCTGAGGAATGCGGGTGATTCTCGGGACCGGAACAACTTCGGAAACCTGCATGATGTCTACTCCGAACTCTTCGCCTGAAAGCTCAAAGGTCACTAAATGGAGAGTTTCTTCCGAGAACCCTGAATTCTCTTCTAATGTTTCTTCAAACATTTGAATTCCTCAAATTAATTCCGGGATTTTAACTGGTTGTGTTTTCTGATACTTCTTTTGAGTTACCAAGCCTGAACTTTTCGGTAGCTTTTCTCATCTTTTCCCCGAGCAAAGAAAGGTCACTGGCCATATTGGCAAGTTCTGACATCGAAGCACTCTGTTCTTCGAGAGCTGCAGCAGTTTCCTGCGTTCCTGCGGCGGACTGTTCCGAGATTGAGGAAATATCCTCCAGGGTGGAAGTGATCTCTTCAATGGATGCAGACTGCTCTTCTGTAGCAGCTGCAACATCTTCTATCATATTTGTAATTTCATTGATTGTAGAAACTATCCCTGCAACCATTTCAACCGCGTTGTTAACGGATAGTGAACCGACCTGCACATCTTTTTTACTGGCTTCTATACTTTCCACGGTTTCACCGATACTGCTTCTTATTTCATCGATTAGCTTGGAAATGTTATTAGCAGCGCGGCCGGATTCATCGGCAAGTTTTCGGACCTCATCGGCTACAACAGAGAAACCCCTTCCGTGTTCGCCAGCTCGGGCAGCCTCAATTGCAGCATTCAGTGCAAGCATATTTGTCTGGTCCGCAATCCTGGTAATAAGAGTTACAATCTCATTAATTTGTTGAGATTTGGAGTCCAGTTCCATTATCACTTCCTCAGTCTCATCAACAGAGGAGCGAATAAGGTCCATTTTTAACAGGATTTCTCTTGAAGCATTTCCTATATTACTGACAGTGTTATTGACAAGATTTGTGTTTTTAGAAACTTTCTGGGTATTTTCGGCAATTTCCTGGATATTATGTGTCATATCCTGCATTGCATGAGTTATATCCACTATTTTTGTACTCTGCACTTCTGTCCCGTTTGAAATCTCAGCTGCGGTATCGGAAATTTTTCTTGATGCCGACGCTACCTCCTCAGAAGAAGCAGACATTTCTTCCGAAAGTGTGGAAAGGTGAAGCGAACTTTCCTGGATTTCTTTAATTAGACTACGAAGGTTTTCAACCATCGATTTAAAGGCTTGTGAGAGCTGAGAGATTTCACTTCTGGAGTTTCCTTTAATATCAACACTCAGGTCTCCTTCCGAAATCCTGTCGGCCGCTCCAAGTAATTCGTAAATGGGTTTCCTGTAAAGGTTCAGAATTATAAAAACGAGTAGAGCCCCGATAAGCATCGAAAGAAGAGTAACGAGAAAGATCTTATTTATAGAATCCGTTATCAGGGCGTCAAGTCGCTCTTTCTGATCGGTACTGGCAGCTTGAGCAATTCCTTCAACCTGCGCAGCTATGGTTGCCATATTTTCCACTTCAGCCGCCTTTCTCTCTTTAAGAACTTTCAGGCGATCAAAATCAGTCCGGATCTCTGTGGCACTGGCAATTATTGTGTTTCCACGCTCAAGATTTTCGGGTTTCGCCATCTGTTCGTCCAGATTCTCGGTAACTTCAATTATATTCCCCATTAGCCGATCAAAATTTTCCGCATACTGAGCTTCGGGATCAATTATATAGTTCTGATATTCGTTTCGAGCTTCCATCGCAAGTATACTGATTTTCTGGGCTTCCTGAGCATTGGATAATTTTTGCTGGAGGACTTCACTCGAAGAGCCGTTCTCCACATACTGCTGATATTGAAGCATCTGGTCCTGGTAAAGCTCGTCCGCTTTTTGCAAAATAAGCTCGCCATTTGAGATGATATCGGTTCTCAGGGCTATCTCTTCATCGTTTGCTTCAACATAGCTGTCAAAAGTTTCCCTGAATTCGCCGGAAGTTTCCAGAATAGAATCCATCCGGTCCTGATTTACTGGGTCAAGATAGTCAAGATATATTTCTTTGGATATAGCTGCCTGCGTGGGCACAAGATTAAGATCTTTATAAGTCTCTTCTTTATAAGCAGGATCACCATAAATAACGTATCTTTCCTGGGCTTCCAGGGCACCCTGCATATTATTCATGATAAAGGTCATGTTTTGAATGGCTCGAGTCTTCTTTTCAACATCGTCCATACCCTGATAGCCTGTGTACCCAACAAAAAAAATCAAAACTAAAAGAAGAGCAAAGCCTATCACTACATGCCCTATTTTTGTGTTTTTATACATCTTTCTCACCCGTGGCTACAGCTTCTCCGCCTCTCTACCCTTTCTACCTGCAATCGGGCTATTAACCTGTCAGCGGTACCTGCTGAGGAAGGTAAACGGGCGGAAATATCCCTGCAGGAAATTGCCTGATCTTCCCATCCAGTTATCCAGTACAGACTATTTGAGAATTGATAAATTTTCTGATTCATTAAAAAGTAGGAACCAGATAAAAGCTTTGACTCAGTAATCTTTTTTGATCATTGATTTTTCATTGGATAATTTTTCACCGGGTAATCTTAATCAGTAACTCTTGAGGCATCTACCCTTTGTCTTCGCGCTATCCTTTTATCCTCAAGAATCTGCCGTTGTAAGAAATTTTTCGACCTGTGAACCAAAATCGCCAAAATTTATGGGTTTGGCAAGAACGGCATGACATCCAGCCTTAAGGAACTTTTCTTTACTTTCGGGATCCGAGTGACCTGTAACTGCAATTACCTTTATATTCCGGGTTTCAGGATTAAATTTGATTCTTTGAAGCAGTTCAAGACCGTGCATTTTCGGAAGTTCCATATCAAGCAATATCAGATCAATTTTCATTTTATTGAGGACATCGAGGGCTTCAAAACCATTTTTGGCCTTTTTCGGCTCATATCCAAGGGACTTAAGTAAGTCTGCTTCGATCGTCAGATTAAGTAAATCATCTTCAACAATCAAGATTTCAGGCACTAAAACCTACTCCTGGGGGGCAGCTTGAAGATTTTTGTAAAGGGAAATTTTTGTAAGAAGAATTTTATAAGCAAGGTTTTTTGTAAGAGGTATTTTTTATAAGTGGGCTTTTATAAACGAGATTTTTGTAAATAAGATTCTTTTAAAGAAGTGTTGATAACGAATCTTCCTTGAAAGACCTGATGCAACGAAATATTAAATAAAATTTAAATAAAATTTCTCATTTATATCTTTAATAAGTATATTTTAGACCTGCAATTATAAGTATATTTCAGACCTGCAATTGCGTCAGGTTTAACATCTCAATTTACTGAGTAATATATGAAGTTCGAGAGAATATAAATTTATTTGCTAACTTTAGAGTCATGTTTTCAATATATAAACAGAGATAAAAATAATTTATTTAAACTATGGTATCATTTTTGGTATTATTATTTCAGGAAAAAGATTTGAAATTAATACCAGATTAAGTTTAAAACAAATGTAGTAGTGTTTTTATTTTTTAAAGCGAATATCATTAACGTTTTTATTTAAATTTACAGATCAAAACCGGGGTTCGGCTGAAGAATTAGAGAGAGCTTATAAATTTTACAAATAGTCTGTTAACATGCCAGTTACCGAGATCTTCTAAACAAACTTTGAACTCTATAATTTACTAAAGATAATTAAAAAAGTTTAATATAGCAGGTCTCGTATATATTTTTCTACACAATTGGGATAGATCTGCCTTAACAAGAAAACTTGCGCTGGTTACATTTGTTAACCCTAGGCAGCTTTCAACTGAAATTCTTTGATTCATAACATTGATTTATGAAGAATACGCAGGCGAGAGGCGAGATTCGGCACAGATAGGAGTAAGGTGTCGGAACATTCCAAAAAAAAGGAGTGTGAAATATTATCCGATATTGTCGCTTGTTCAAGAACAAAAGAAGGGAAATGCATGGCCAGAGTTATGATCGTGGACGATGCCGAATTTATGCGAATGATAATTAGAGATATTCTTCTGATGCACGGACATGAAGTGGTTGCTGAGGTCGGTGACGGAGAAGAAGCAATTCAGACGTATCTCGAAGTAAAGCCCGATATTGTGTTAATGGATATAATTATGCCAGATATGGATGGAAAAGAGGCATTACAAAAACTTCTTATTATGGACCCGGAGGCAAAGATAGTAATGTGTTCCTCCCTTGGGCAGCAGGCGCTCATAACCGAATCAATGAAAATAGGCGCTATGGGTTTTATAGTAAAGCCTTTTGAACCTAATGGAATGCTGGATGTAATAAGAAAAATTGCTGAGCCAAATTAGACAACAGGTTTGAACCTGCAGTTAAATCAGGTTACTATTAAATCAAACTGTGTTAAGTGAAGCTACATAAATCAAATTACGTCAAATTCTATTACTGTTAAATAAATTATTATTAGATCAGGTTATTAAGAATTAAACTCTACATTTAATGAAAAAGTGCTTGAGATGACTATCCGCGCACTCATAGTAGATGATTCTGCTTTAATTCGCAAGCTCCTT
>Ga0105091_10001180_pt1 | contig 11276 bp, 15 predicted proteins | sample PPLLak1March2015_FD_87022 | JGI IMG/M metagenome (GOLD analysis project Ga0105091, IMG submission 87022) | Freshwater sediment microbial communities from Prairie Pothole Lake near Jamestown, North Dakota, USA - PPLs Lake P7 Core (1) Depth... | ecosystem: Environmental > Aquatic > Freshwater >... | reverse complement strand
CTTTCCATGCAGAGTAATCCAATAATTAGCACGATCTTTTCGTTTACATTCTCTCGAATCAGTCGTGCAGAATGGGCCTGACAGGGCACTCCAATAACTGCAATCCTTTCGTATTTTTCGAAGGCTTCCTTGAGAGCTGCAATCACCGGATCTGAGGTGTATTTGGTCCCTTTTGTCTTATCAACGTCTTCAGCATTTGTCAGTAAAATTACTTTAGGTTCCCAATTTTCATCTCGGGTAATACCAACGGCACAGTCAATTTTGCCTTGTCTGAAAAGGGTTTTAAGAATCCCGGTGGCTACTCCTCCGTCCTGGCTGCCGATATTTTCTTTATATCTTGCGCCAAAGAACTTGCGCACGTTTGCAAGCTCGTTCTCGATGAAGCCGTCCACTACGGGGCAGATCCTGCTGCAGGTTAAACAACCTTCGCAAACCTGGTATGCAGCCCCTTTTTTATAAAGGCTCAGATCATTCGGATCTCGAATTTCGGCCGCCTTCTTTACAGTAACAGCCCCTATGGGGCACACGGCCTCGCATGCCCCGCAGGCTGCACATATGTCATGTTCAATGACTTCTGCAATTTTTGGTGGCAATCAATTACCTCCAATGCCTTAATGTGCTTGCCTTACAGACAAGATGTTTTTAAAAATATGACTGGTAAGATAAAAATATTATGCAAGATGTAATAATAATTACATCTTTGCAATGATTTCTTTACCTATAAGCTTTATTGCTTTTTCTTTGTCAGGACCGATAGGAGATCCGGCTACGATCTGAGTGACTCCGATTGCCTCGAGATCTTTAATTCTCTTCATGCAGTCCTCCGGAGTGCCGCAAATTGCAAAAGCTTCGATCATTTGAGTTGTAACAAGTCCACCCATGAGGGATCCGAAATCTCCCTTGGCAATGGCTGTACCGATCTGGTTCTTGGCTTCAACTGGAATGCCGTGGCGCTCGAGGACGAGATCTGGAGAGCCTGCAACAATGAAAGCAACCACTACTTTTGCAGCATTGACTGCTTTTACAGGGTCTTTGTCAATTGAGAAGCAGGCGTATGCTGTAACATCAACTTCTTTCGGGTCACGGCCAGCTTTTTCAGCTCCTTTTTTGATCTGTTCGACAGCGACCTCGAAGTCCTTCGGGTGGGAAGCGTTGATAAGGACTCCATCTGCAACTTCCCCGGCAAGTTCTAACATTTTAGGGCCCTGGGCTCCCATGTAAATAGGGATTTTACCAGCACTAAAAGCAAGCTTTGCACCTGCGAACTTGATCATTTCTCCATCCATGGAGACCTTTTTACCTTCATGGAAACTTCTGATTGCCTGGATTGCTTCTTTGGTAGTAGCAAGAGGCTTTTCCCATGCGACACCCATAGCATCGAAGGTCGCCTTATCTCCGGGTCCAAGACCGAGAATTGCCCTGCCGCCTGAAATCTCGGCAATTGAGGCAATACTGGATGCTGTAATTGCAGGGTTTCTGGTATAGGAGTTTGTAACTCCGGAACCGATCTTAATACTGTTAGTGTTCAGAGCGAGAACGGTGAGAGTGGAGTACACATCACGGTTGTTGTAGTGGTCAGTGATCCAGACATAGTCGAATCCCTGCTGTTCTGCTAGCTTTGCGTAATATGCGATCTTTAAGGCAGGATCGCTCGGCACAAATTCGATTCCGAACTTCATCTTAAATTACTCCTTATCTTAAACTACTCTTTATTACTGTTTGCTGGTAAGTGGATTTTTAAGTCTTTAAATACACTCTTTCGAATAATAATTAATATTCATTATAATAAATATTAATATTAATCTCTAAGCAGATTCACATAACCGTATTCAAGAATCTATATATAATTAACTGTATTAAATGAATTGTATTTAAACATTTTTATAAAAACATTTCTTTAAAAACGTTTCTTTAACTCTTCTCTGTATCATATGCCTTTTCAAGTCTGGCTCATTCAAAAGAAATATTCATAATTTAAAAACCTTTTCCAGAAGCTGATTTTTTAAACCCCTGTTTCAAATTATGCTGGTTTGAATTAAGGAAAATAAATTGTAAAAATAAAATGTAATCATTTTTTCATCAGTGTTATCTCTGAAACAAGGAAAAGATTTATATTGGAAAGTGGTCGGCAGCAGAGTCTCCGGGCATACTCTGCTAGAGTAACTTAAAGATGTGGTACAAACAGATAATGAAAATGCGATAAGAACCATGCTTGAACCTCAGGCATAACATGAGTAAAATTTTATAATAGAATTCGCTTAATAGTGAAAGAAATCACACGATTTTTTGGAAAATCCTTACAATTATATACAAAGAAGGGTTATAATGAATAATCATTAATAAAAACCAAGAATGAAATTAAACAGAGATAACCTTACGTAAACTTCTTTGATAAAGTCAAATTCGAGGAAAGGAGGTGAGCTGTTTATGGGCGTATCTGCTAAAGGGGAAAGATACCTATGTGAGATCTGCGGCAACGAGGTTGTCGTAGAAACAGTAGGAGGCGGAACTCTCGTTTGTTGTGGAGACGAGATGACTCTTATTGAGTAATAAAGGTTTCTGCAGAATCTTAATCAAAAGTATATTTATATGCACTTAATGCCAAAAACTTTCAGACAAAGAAATTACTTTTTGACCTGGAGGAAAATCGATGAAGTGCTATGAATGCGCCAGAGAAGGTAAAGATACGGATGCCGTTGGGATTTGCATTGTATGTGGGAGAGGTGTTTGCAAAGAGCACCTTCTCCGTGAGGAAACCCCTGTCTGGGAAGGAAACTATCCGATAGAGCTGAAAACTGATCTTGAACACATTAAAAGGATTGTCTGCCTTCCCTGCCATGAAGCTCTGAAGGAGAACTGCCTGTTTAATGAGGTTTGTTGAGGTGGCCAAGAATGCTAAGATGTTACGATTGCTCTGAAGAGAATAAAGTCAATGAAGCTGTAGGTATTTGCATTGTCTGTGGAAAAGGCCTCTGCATAGAACACATCAAGCAAATAGAGTTGCCAATGAAAGGAGGATATCCACTGCCCCACCTTACACTAAAGAAAGATCTTCCCAGAATGATGTGTCATGAGTGCATAAACACTACTCTTGGAGACGAATTCTGCGTTTAAAGCAATGGATGGAAAATTACTGGTATTTTGTAGAGACAGCATCACAGATAGGCAAATCGCAAATAGCTGCTGCGATAAACAGTATGAATTTATATTCTAAAGGGTAGGAGGCCAAATTTGACAGAACATAAAGAAGTAGTGGAGAGTATAGGAAAGAAAATGGGGTTCAAACCCCATATTCTGGAAACTCTTGAGGAACTTGACCCTGAATTTCTTGGCAAGTACAGGCGTTGTGATGGGAAATTGCTATCTGATGGAGCCCTGCCTGCAAAAACAAAAATCCTTATGGCTCTTGCAGTCGTGGCATCCAAGCAGTGTGAAGCCTGTACTGTAGCGCAGATGAAAAGCGCTCTTAACCATGGGATAACCAAAGAAGAAATCATGGAAGCCATGGATGTTATCTTTATTACCTCAGGAGCTCCGGCTGTTGCTGCTTGCAGAGAAGCGCTGAAACTATTAAAATAAAAATATCCGAAAAAATGGTCCCTAATTTAATTTTTTAAAACTCACTAAGTCCTATTTCAATAATACACGGATATTGTTATGAGAAAATGAAGTTTATTAAGTCCCCATTGACCTATTGTTTTGATTAGATGTATTGGATATTTTTGATTAGATATGGGATAGGATATTTTCGATTAGATGTATAGGATTGTTACTGATAATGACATCCTGGCTACACAAACCCGAAAGAATTTATTCGAAGCTTTTAAAATGCAATAGATGAAAGTAAAAAAGATGGGGGAATTGTGATCATGGTCAAAACCGTAACTGGAGAAGAAATCAAACAGCCTGTAGATCCTGAAAACCTTACTGAAGGTGAAAAGAAACACATGCCAGTTATTGAATCTCCTGAAAGAGTAATTGCTGGTGAGCCTTTCGAAGTCATTGTCACTGTAGGTAGTATTCCGCATGTAATGGACGAAAAACATTACATTGAATGGATTGAACTTTATCTTCACAATACATTCATGGGACGTAAAGAACTCAGTCCGGCCCAGGGTGAAAAAGCAGCAGCCACTTTCACGATAGAAGCCGATAAAGCCCTAATTGCCATCAGAGAAATAGAGACATGCAGAATACGTGGAGTAAACATTTGTGGAAACTGCGGGGAAAAATCAGTTATAACAAAACTGCATGCTATGGAACGCTGCAATGTCCATGGGATCTGGGAGACACACAGGGAAATCGAAGTCATGTCCGGAGAAGATGAAGACGGAAAAAAATGCGTATGGGAAGCTTGAAATCTGATTTATTTCCACTCTATGAGGGCAACTTTGGAAATGTAATGGCTCATTAATTTGAAGGCTCATATTAAAAAAGGGGCACAGGCTTGCAATCTGATCCAAAGAATTGTTCCATATCTAAAAATTCTGGAAAGCTGATTCTAATGTCCAGATTCGGCGATAAGGCAAAAATTAAAAAATTGGAGCGTAAAATTATTCAGGAATATAATTATGTGCCCTAAAAGCATACATCACGCACATATATTAGAGTATATGAATAAATTTTCACAGGTAATTCCGGAGGGGACATGCAAGAAATCGAAGCTAAACCGATAAAAATTCTAGGAATATCAGGAAGTCCCAGGAATATGGCAACTGATTTTCTGGTTCAAGAAGCGTTACGGATCGCAAAGGAAAAATACGGCGCAGAAACAGAGTATTTTTCCTCCAAAGGGAAAAAATTAAACTTCTGCATTCACTGCGACTACTGTATAAGGACAAAAGAAGGCTGTATTCATAAGGATGATATTTCGGGAGAACTGTACGATAAAATGATCTGGGCCGATGCCTGGATTATAGGGACTCCCGTATATCAGGGAAATGTTAGTGCCCAGACAAAAACTATAATGGACCGCTGCAGAGCTGTTGTTGCCAAAGACCCGAAGGTCTTTTTAAATAAAGTAGGGATGGGAATCGCAGACGGAGGAGATAGAATAGGCGGGCAGGAACCGTCCATTCAGACAATCCTGAACTTTTACATAATCAACGAAATGATTCCTGTTGGAGGCGGCTCTTTCGGAGCAAATCTTGGGGGAACTTTCTGGTCAAAAGATAAAGGGGCAGAAGGGGTTTCCGAGGATTTGGAAGGTATGAAAAGCCTTAGAAAAACCCTGAAGAAGCTCATCCAGACAACCCAGATGGTAAAGAAAGCTGCAGAAACCTGAAGCCAGAAGCCCGAAATTTACAGAAGGCAAATAAGCAGTAAATTCAGGAAAGCTGCAAGTTTCAGAGGTATCTATAATTTCAGAAATAGCGTTAAAAACAATACGAACTATTCGAATAAAAGACAAAAGTAAATGCAAGTACCTGCAAGTTAACAGAAATTTCATGCCAAATTAGATTAATCCGGATAATAATCAATTAAAATTTATATTGAAACTTAAATAGTCAATTAGAATTTATATTGAAACTTTTTAAAGAGGGTGTTATTTTGGTAGAACCATTAGGTAAGAATATTAAGCGCATAGCATGGGGAATTACAGGTTCCGGAGACCAGATGATTGAGACCTATAGCGTGCTGGTAGATATTAAGGAGCGAACCGGCATTGAAACAATGGTTTTCCTGTCTAAAGAGGGTGAGACTGTAATGAAGTGGTATCATCTATGGGATAAAATCCAGAATGATTTCCCTAATTTCAAAGTAGATGCAGGCCCCAACTCTCCATTCATTGCAGGCCCACTGCAGAAGGGATACTACGATTTCCTGCTAATAGCCCCGGCAACCGCAAATACTGTAGCAAAGATTGTATACGGGATTGCTGATACCCTTGTCACGAATGCAGTTTCCCAGACTGCAAAGGGGAATACACCTATTTTTATCATGCCTGTAGACCAGAAAAGGGGAACTGTGAAAACCGCTGCACCCAGCGGCAGAGCTTTTGAGCTTACTATGCGCGAAGTGGATGTGACAAACTCAAAAAAACTTTCAAGAATGGAAAATATCATACTACTCGAAAGTCCTTATGATATTTATGATATCTTTGGGCTTGAAAGACCTTCTGAAGATATAACGAAAAAAATTAGAGTACGACCTAAAAAAGCGAAAAAACAAACCTTAAGTTAAAGAGAGTGCACTAAAGGCTTTAAAGTAGAGGTAACCTTAAAGGCAAAAAATCTGAGGGGGTAAAGGGTATGAGAAGCGCATATCAGGATGTAGTAGAGGAAGTAAGGAATCTTAAGGGGATTGAAGAAGCCATAGCTCTGGCAATAGAAAGGGAAATAGAAGCAAGGGATTTTTACCTTAGTAAAGCGGCTCTAATGGACAACCCGAAGTTTAGAGAACTCTATGAGGAACTGGCGGATGAGGAAAAAAAGCATATTGGCTACCTTGAAACATACCGTGATAGAAAAGAACTGCCAGTAATCACTACGGAAGTACATAGCGGCCAGTCTTTCACCCCAGAGTTCGATGTTGCTAGAACGAAAGGCGGTGAAATTACTCTTGGAGATGCAGGTATCCTTCTTGCAGCCATGAGGCATGAAAGAAAAAGTGAAGACTTCTATTCGGAATTTGCAAAAAGAGCTGTAGATGATGCCCAGAGAAACTTCTTCGAGATGCTGGCAGGATATGAGAGAGGCCACTATGAGCTTATCGACAGCTATCTTGATGCAATAACCAGGTTCCGAATGCAGACATGAAAAGCCTGAATATGAAAAAACTGGAAACGGACATGGGAGTATGAATACAGAAGGAGAAATAGGCAGAACTGTCGAGCTTTCTGAAGGGGTTTACTGGGTAGGAGCAATTGACTGGAATGGCAGGGACTTTCATGGGTTTACCACTCCCGGAGGAACAACCTACAATTCCTACCTTGTAATCGGGGAAAAGACTGCCCTTATCGATACTGTAAAAGCTCCCTTTGCAGGAGAGATGCTCAGACGAATTAGCCAGATAATCGACCCTTCAAAGCTCGATTATATTGTAGTGAACCATATGGAGCCTGATCACTCTGGTTCCCTTGCAGAGCTTAAAAAGCAAACTAGTGCAAAAATTCTCATTACAAGAAGAGGCGTTGATATCCTTAACGGCTACTTTAAGGACGCAGGTAGTGAGAAATGGGACATTGAAACCGTGCAGACCGGAGATCAGCTGGATCTTGGAAGTAAAACTCTGGTTTTTCTGGAAGCCTCTATGCTTCATTGGCCTGACAGCATGGAAACTTTCCTGAAAGAAGACCGGATACTCTTCTCGAATGACGGTTTCGGGCAGCACATAGCCACCTCAAAAAGGTATGATTTCGAAGTAGGGGATGTCATGCCGGAAGCAGCAGAGTATTATGCAAATATACTCATGCCCTTCCATATATCGCTTCTCCGATTCTTCAGGGTTCTGGACGAGCTGGGAATAGAGCCTCTGCAGATAGCTCCTTCCCATGGAATCATCTGGAAACAGGACCTTAAGAAAATACTTACGGCATACGGAGCCTGGGCTAATGGGGGAGTAAAGGAAAAAGTTCTTGTCATATACGATACGATGTGGGGCAGCACGGAAATAATGGCAAACGAGATTGCAGAAGCAGCCCGTATAGAGGGAGTTGAAGTAAAACTTCTTAACCTCCGAAAAAACACCAGGAGCCATATTATGAGGGAGATGCTCGACGCAGCCGTTTTTGCAGTGGGCTCACCAACTCTTAACAACGGGCTCTTTCCAACAGTTGGGGATTTTCTGATATATCTCAAAGGCTTGCGCCCCCAAAAGAAGAAAGCTCTGGCGTTCGGGTCTTACGGCTGGGGAGGAGGAGCAGTAAAACTCGTAGAGCAGGAACTAAAAAATGCAGGGGTTGAGGTGCTCGAACCCGGGCTGCAGGTAAGGTACAGGCCGTACGAAAAAGAACTTGAGAGATGCAGAGAACTTGGAGAGCAGCTTGCAGCTGTTGCAAAAGAGCAGCAAAATTAATTTTTTAATCCTCTTTCGAGACTCCTTTTCTTTTTAATACTTTTTTCTTTTCAACAACTTATTCTTTTTTACTCCTTCCTCTGAAGGTTTCCAGCTTCGGCAGCCATATAGATTTGACACTGCTGCCCCGAAACTCCACAAAGAAATACTTTCACTCTGCTAGGCTGAGATTAATAAGTACTGAAGTAGTTTTTGCGAATAGAGGTAAATACAATGGAAGAGATATTCAAAGGATTGGTTGAACGTGCTCGGTACTATGAGCAGTTTGAAAGCTTCAGAAATGCAAATCTTTCCGGACCTTTTGGGGATACACAGCTCATGGGCCTTAAAATGAAGGCTTCAACCTGAGTATGGGCAGTAAGATTTGTTAATCCACATAACGAATAAATTAATCAAGTAATAGATAACAATAAAAAAGCTGCAAAATCTCTAAAAAATCTGGACACTGAAAAGTGAGTTTCAGGAAAAGGTTAGAATTGGAAAAGAAGGTAACAATAAAGGCGGAAAGAAAATTACCTTCTAAGATGGAGGAAATCCTTCTAAAATGGAGGAAATCCTTCTAAATGAAAGAAATCCTTCTAAATGAAAGAAATCCTTCTAAATGAAAGAAATCCTTCTAATGAAGGAAATAAAGAAATGAAAAATAAAAAATTGATAAAATAAAATAAAATAAAATAAAAATCGAAAGTTAAAGTGAAAATCGGGAATGAGCCCCAAATAAGGTGTTTTAAATTATTTTCACTTTAAGCTCAAACTCACTTTAAGCTCAAACTCACTTTTCAACAATTTCCAGTTCGGCTTTTAAGTCCTGCCCCAACTCTACTTTTGAAAAGTCGCCGCTCGTGGGAAGTTCCATAAAAAAAGCATTTGTTGTATCCAGAACAGCAGTTCCGTTTTCAAGCTGAAGCTCAAGGACATGCCCTCCCGCACTTCTGTTCGCGGTAATGAAATGAAGGTGATATCCTGGAACATTGATTCCTTTCACGTAGTCTGGAGTTCTGAATCCTACGAGTGTGCCGCTTACATTTTCATATTCAAAAACAGTCTGCTTAGAAACTGCATCCGCAAGCTTGGGGTATGGTCTTTCCTGCTTTGGTACACTTCGTGCCTTCAGATATGAAAAGTCCCCGTCAATTTTAACAGCATAAAACAGGTTTTCCGAAGGCAAGTTCAGGTCCAGATACTGCTCAAGCTCTGTCAGGTTCATTGGCTTTTCAAGCCGGAAATTTTCGTCGGCTTCAAAATGGGTAACTGTGGCAAATGGAGTGGTCACATTTTCAGAAACAGGATATGCAATCCCATCGGTTTTGATCTGATAATAATCCCCGTCAAGAGCCAGCATTTCTCCATCAAGTCCATCTAAAGTCCCTATTCCGAAATCTCCGTGAGTTCCAAGTTCCCCAATTGAAAGAACTCCATCGTAAACTCCTTGAAGCAGAGCATCGATTGTGGAGACCTGGTAAAGAATATCATTTCCGGCTCCAGAAGAGCCGGAAGTTGAGTTTTCACTGCTTTTGAACTCCCCGGAAAATCCATTGGAGGATTCCATGCAGCCTGAAAGAAGAATAGATAATAAAATTGAAAAAATAATCAATAAACTTTTTTTAATCATTTATATCCCTTATAAAATACTTATTGAGATTTTTGTATTTAATACTTTCTAAATATTTTATTGAAAGCTATAAACATAGTGACAAATATTTATAAAATATGAAGCAAAATGATAGTACAGTAAAAGGGGGAATTAGGTATGAATGAATTTTATGAAGAGCTTGTTGAGAGGGCTCAATACTATGAACGGTTCGATTTTGTAAATAAAAATGAGAAAATTCAAACCGTATTCAGAAAGAACAAGGAAACCCGAACGGAAGAAACAATCATCGAATGTTAGCTTATAAATGTTAACTTAAAAAATAGGGACAAATGTTAAGTTGGATAGGGTTTGAGGCAACAAAAGCGTTGCCTCTTAATTGTTTTTTAAATTGTATTCATATACTGACGTTTTTATTGCCTTTTAAGCTTTTATGATTGTCGAATGATAAACTTCTATCATCTTTATACTTTAATCATTTTTTATGACCTTTGTAATCTTTTCTCTCCATGAATAGGATTAGAAAGTAATAAGAAGAGAATAAGAATGAAATCAGAAAAGGAATCAGAAAGGGAATCACAAAGGAAAATAGAAAGAAGAATGGAAAGGAAAATAGAAAGAAAAATGGGAAGGAAAATAGAAAGAAAAATAAAAAGGAAAATAGAAAGGGAAATGATAGACAATAAAGAGGTGAACAAGCTTGCAGGAAAAAGAGCTAGCGGAAAAAAAGATGTTCCAATGTCCTGTGTGCAAGATAACCTTTGCAACAAAAGAAGAGTATGAAAAGCATGTGTGAGAAAAAATGACAGATGAAATGATCCATCGAGAGTTTAAAAGCAGTTAACGGAAGAGGGGGCTTAAAGATGGAATTGGGGATAATAGGGCTTGGCAAAGTAGGGGGAAATATTGCCCTGCAATGTACGGATAAGGGGATAAAGGTTGTCGGAAAAGCCAGGGAACCAAAACCCGAGCTTACAAAAAAAGGTGTAACAGTCGTGGAAGAATACGGAGAGCTCGTAAATTTCCTGAAGAAACCGAGGGTAATTTTCCTTTCCCTACCTGCAGGACCTACCATTGACAATGTACTCAAAGAACTTGTACCTTATTTAGAGAAGGGAGACGTGGTCCTGGACGGAGGTAACTCGTACTATAAAGATTCCATACGAAGGGAAGCCGAAATTTCAAAACAGGGTATTCATTTTGTGGACTGCGGGACCAGCGGAGGGATTGACGGAGCCAGATATGGGGCATGTTTTATGGTTGGGGGAAAGCCTGAAGCGGTTAAAATTTGCGAACCCATCCTGAAGGCCCTGGCGGTTGAAGGAGGTTATCTTCACACAGGAGCTTCCGGGAGCGGGCATTTCGTAAAACTCGTGCATAACGGAATCGAGTTTGGAATGCTTCAGGCTATTGGTGAAGGGGTCGAACTGCTATGCGGGAGCAGCTTTGACCTGGACTTACTCGATATTTTTCGTGTCTGGTCCAATGGCTCGGTCATAAGGGGCTGGCTGGTAGAACTTATGGAAAAGGGCCTTAAGGATTTCACAGCTCTTGGAGAAGTGCCCGATTATGTAGAAGATACCGGAGAGGTCAACTGGCTCGTAGAAGAAGCCATCGAAAAAGAAATTCCAGTTCCGGTGATTACCCAGTCCGTAATAGAGCTTTTCAG
>Ga0105091_10001176_pt1 | contig 11280 bp, 10 predicted proteins | sample PPLLak1March2015_FD_87022 | JGI IMG/M metagenome (GOLD analysis project Ga0105091, IMG submission 87022) | Freshwater sediment microbial communities from Prairie Pothole Lake near Jamestown, North Dakota, USA - PPLs Lake P7 Core (1) Depth... | ecosystem: Environmental > Aquatic > Freshwater >... | reverse complement strand
GGCGGGCGATCTCTTTGTCGTTCGTCGTCGCCGATGCTCTGGCATCGACTCCTCCTCTCTTCTCGACCTCGCCTCGCCAGGGCCTCGGCAAACGTCACCGTATTTCTGAAACGAGGCACTAAGTGTGACGCCGCCGATCCTTAATCGGATTCGACTTTTCCTCGGTTGATGCATCCTATTAGTTGTATGCGGCTGAGAGGAGTGTCGCTCTGCTTACTGGCGGTGTGTCTGGCGACGCTGGCGGTGTATTCGGTCTCCTTCCCCGGCGAATTCCACTATGACGACTACCCGCTGATCCTCGACAATCCCCGGGTCAATGGCGACACTTTTCCCTTGTCGCTCTTCATCGATCAGTACGGCGGCAGACCGTTGACCATGTTGACGTTCTTCATCAACCACGGGACAGCCGCTGACGTTGTTTGGAGCTACCAGGCGATCAACCTTTTGCTCCACCTGTTCGCTTCCTGCCTGTTCTTTATCGTGGCAAGGCGGCTGTTCTCCAGCGTTTCGGGCACGGTTGCCGATACCGGGTCAGGACGCGAGCTCGCCGCGCTCTTTGCTGCCTTGGTATTTGCCCTTCATCCCCTGCAAACCCAAGCGGTCAATTACGTCTGGTCACGCTCGGTGATCTTGATGACTTGTTTCGGACTCCTGGCGCTTTTGATCATCAGACGGGCAGGATGGTTGGCACTGATCTTTTTCCAACTGGCGATTTGGAGCAGGGCGGAAGCATTGATCTTGGCTGTTCCGCTCGTTGCCCTGCGACCCCGCGCCTGGAAATGGGTGGTCCCGGCATCGCTGGTCAACCTTGCTCTTTTTGTCCGTTCCGTCTCGGTTTATTCACCGCGTGAAGTGGCCTGGAACCACTCCAACGCCCTGTCCTATTGGCTGGCGCAGCCTTACGTCTACTGCAAGTACCTGCTACTGATGCTATGGCCGCGGGGTCTTACGATCGACCACGACCTGAAAGTCAGCGCCTGGAGCGCGGCTGCGGGGGCGGTGGCCCTCCTAGTCCTGGTGGCCATCCTTGTGCTGATGCGGCGACGGTTGCCGGAATCGGCGATCGGTTTAGCGTGGCTGGGTCTGGCACTCCTTCCATCGGCTGTAATTCCGAACACGGACCTGTTGAACGAAAGCCGTGCGTACCCGGCGATGATCGGCTTCGCTCTCGCGGTGGCTGGCATGTGGCTGGCGTTGAACCGTCCGGTCCCATTTCGACGGCGCTGGCCAGCGATGCTCGTCGCAGCTGTGCTCCTGGCTGGGCTTGTGGCCGGCACGTGGGAGCGGAACAGGATCTGGCGCACCGAGGTGGGTTTGTGGACCGACGCCGCAGCAAAGGCGCCCGGCAAGGGGCGTGTACATTACAACCTCGGGTCGGCTCTCGCCCGGCAGGGCGATGTCCAGAGAGCCCGGGCTCATTTCACACGCGCTCGGGATCTCGACCCGGCGGACGACTATAGCCACGCCGCTCTGGGCTACTGTTACGAGCAGGCGCAGGAGCTTCCATCAGCTCTCCGTTGCTACCGAAAAGCAATTTCTTTGAACCCAGACAACGACTACGCCCGGGAGGGCCTTGAGCGGATTCGGCTCAGGGTCGAACTTGAACGACCGGACGAAGGATTATAATATTCTCTGTCTTTCACGACCGCCGCCTGGCGTCTTGAGAAGCAAGAATTGAGGCACTCATAGTGAAGTATCTGAACCACCTGAACGCGATGATCGCGATCGTCGGAGTCTTGATCATCGGGAACACACTGCTGGATACTTTTTGGCGGCCGAATACCGCAAAGCGTCCAACGATTGACCTCACCTCCCCGCGACCAGCGAAGGCAGGAATCAACCCGAAGACCCCGCTGTCCACGCCACAGGGACGCAGGTCCTCCGCCTTGCCCGCCACCAACCGTGCTCCAATCGGGGGAACCCGCGAGACTCCGCAACCCGATCCGAGCGGACTCGCAGGGCAACCTGCCAGTCCGGCCGGCAATCCCGCTATGCCGGTCGAACGGCCTTCGGCCGCCCGAGGGAGTTCTGGAGTAGTTGGGCAACCTGGGCCCCTGGGTGGAGCGGTGGACAACTCGAGCGATTCGCTCCACCTGGAGGAGCCAGCGGGGGCAAGGAAAGTTGCCCCTATGCCGCCGCGACGCTACACCGGCCGACCCAACCCGCAATCGCGCCCAACTTATCCGGCGCCGCAGAACAACCGTGGAACAAAGCGGGATCAGCCGCAGGCGGATCCGAACGCACCCGCCACTCCACCACCCCGGTCCTCGATGCCCCAGTAGCGGCCGGGAGCCAGCTGACCCCGGATGCACGTTTTTTCTTTACGGTGAGTGCGGATCGTGCTCCGGTCTACACTCGTCACGCAGGTCTTGGAGGAGATCCCTGGCCTCACGCATAACATCCTCGACCTGCACGTCCTCGACAAACGACGCCTGGTGAGAGCAGTTGTCCTGAATGGTGTTGCGACCACAGACCGGGCAATCAAGGCGCCAGGACAGAACCGGACGATGGCGCGTGCGCCACACAATCCCCGCCGTGATCATGTTTCCGCACCAATAGATCCCCACGGTCCGGGTCCCCGCAGCAGCAGCCAGATGCAATGGGCCCGAATCATTGGAGATCACCAGGGCCGCTCGCCTCAGCAATTCGAGGACGCCGCCCAACGACAAGTGACAGACCACTTCGGCCGTCTGCCCCATCTCCCGGCAGACGCTCTGTGCAAGCGCCGCCTCGGACTGGTCGCCGGTGATTAGGATTCGATAGCCAACCCGGGCAAGTTGCTCGCCCACCTGCGCGAAGAGCTCCGGCGGCCAGCGGCGGCGCATGGCGGTCGCGCCCGGATGCAGGACAACAGTTGGCCGGCCGTCTTCTGGGACTGCCCTGAACGCCTCTTCCACGTCCGCCTCCCTCGCCGCCAGGCGGGGTTCGAGGGCTACCGGGGAAGCTCCGACCAATGCGACGGTTTCGAGATACCGAAGACTCTCCGGCTGGAAATAGACGTACCGGAGCCACCGATGCAGTGGAGCAGCCTCGGCAGCCCTGAGGCCCACCGTCAGAGTGGCACCCAGTCTGCTCACGAACGGGTTTGAGTACCGGCCGCCGCCATGCAGCTGCACAGCAAGATCAAATCTTTCCTCGGCCATTGAGTGGAAGAATCTGTCAAGGAGCGCGTCGTCGTTGACAAAATCCTCAGGCTCGCCGACACCCGCACATCGCGGAATGATGACGACCCTGTCCACGGGACCCGGGCGCCCGGTCAGGAATTCCTTATGCCACGGCTTCCCGAGCTGAACTATCTCAGCGTGTGGAAACCGTGCCCGAAGGGCTTCCAAAGCGGGAAGAGCAAAGACGTAATCACCGATCCCATTCGCCCGCAGAACCGCGATCTTTCGAACGGACAGCGGGGATGGCTGTTGGGAAGAACGCATGGATTCCTTTCTTAGAATCTGAGGGGGGCCCGCGGATAACGCGGATATGACGCGGATCTCGCGGATAAAGGCACGCCCGGACGTTGCGGGCGTGCCTTTATCCGCGAGATCCGCGTCATATCCGCATTATCCGCGGGCCCCCTCCGGTCCCTGACCTCCAGGCCTGCTCAGCAGGCGCTCGGCGGCGACAATCACTTCGTCGACCGTTATTTTTTCCAGGCAAATGGTGCCAATGGGGCATTCGTCGTAGCTGCACGGGCGGCAGTCGACTGGGTGAAATATGGCCGGATGGATTTTGTCATCCAGCGCCGCCCACTCCTCGGGTCGGGTGCTTCCGAACAGCGTGATGCTCGGCGTTCCGAGCGCATACGCAATGTGTGCGGGGCCCGAGTCGTTTGTTATCAGAAGATCGAGCGAGCCAATCACACCTCCCAGAAGGGCCAGGGAGGTTCGACCGGTCAGATCACAGACCACCCCGCGGATCCCCGAAACAACCTCGCGCAGTATCATCCGGTCGTCTTCGGTTCCGATTATGACGGCGGAGCCTCCCAGGCGGTCTGCCACTTGATTGGCCACCGCCGCAAAGCCCGCCGCTTTCCAGCGTTTGGTCTTCTCTCTTGCTCCCGGATGGAGGCCGACCAGCGGGTGCGGCAACTGGGACAACATTCGGCCGGCTTCATCGCGACAGTCTTGACTGACGGGGAACTCGATAGTTCGATCGTCACAATCGATCCCGAGGAACCTGGTGAAATCCAAGAGGCGGAGCACCTCGTGGCGGTTTACCGGGTAGGGAAATGCCGCTTCAAGCCTGCCCGGCGGATCTCCTTCGCGAACGAAGCCAACCGTCTGTCTAGCGCCCAGCATGAGAGCAACCGGATTGGAATAGACCCCGGAGCCATGCATCTGGACCACAAGGTCAAAGTTCTTGGCCTGCATTTCTCCCAGGAAGTGCAGGCACTTTCGCGCCTCGAAGAACTGATCCGCGATGCCGGGAAACCCGGGGAAAGGAACGAACCGATCGACCGAGCGGAGGCCGGCAACCAGCTGCTCGAACATCGGCAGCGCGATCAGGCTGATTTCGGCTTCCGGAAATGCACCCCGGATCGCCCGCAGTGCAGGCGTCGCGCAGATCAGGTCGCCGAGCCGAGACGCCCGGAGAATTCCCACCTTGCGGATCGGCCGGGACACGCGAGCAATGAAACCCGGCTCAAATGGGTCGTTCATTCCCAGCGAGGATTCCGACCGCCGTAAGCACCGGTACCGTTGGATTCCTTGAACGCCCGGCTTTCGCGCGGACGCGCCTCGTTTACGGTCAGCGCCCGACCATCGACTTCCTTTCCGTGGAATTCGCGAATTGCCTTCTCTCCCTGTTCTCTGGAGGACATTTCGACAAACCCGAACCCTCGCGAGCGGCCTGTCTCGCGGTCAGTGATCAACACGGCTGATTCCACCTGACCTGCCTGCGCGAAGAGTTGTTCGAGGTCCGAAGTGGATGTGCGGTACGAGAGATTTCCGACGTAAAGCTTCATGGTCATACTCTTATTCTTCCTCCGTCAACTGGAGTGGAAGAGGGGGCGGGGCCGGACGACGGTGCCGGGTCGCTTCCCTCCCACAGATCACTACCTGCTCTCGAGTAGCGATCCCGACTACCGACTGCCTGTCGACCAATAGACATCAATCAAATCTGGAAGCTAGAGAGAAGGTTAGGAAAAGCATAGCGCAGGGCCGGGCGCCCTTCAAGCGCCCGGCCGAACCCAGCCGAGGACCTGCGGCGAACTTGAGCTTGGGCCGCCCGAGGGATAATCTGGAGTGGAGGGTAGATCGGAAGAAGGGCGATGATGTTTTTCGTTCTGTTTTCGGCCGCGGTACTCTCCCTGCCCCTACTTGCGCACCCCGCGCAATCAGCCAGCCGGGAAGAGGTTAAGGCGATCCAGGTGACCTTGAAACAACAAGGCTACTCACCAGGACCGATAGACGGCATTCTCGGGTCAAGAACCGCCAAGGCTCTCCGGGAATTCCAGAAACACAAGAAGTTGCCGGTGACAGGCAAGATCGATCAAGCGACGGCGGAACAACTCCAGGCGGCCATCGGCCCCTCGGCCCCGACCAACCTGAGGGCTGTGGAAATCAAAGCGGAGTGACGAATCTTCGAGATTCGCCCCAAGCAGGAGGAATCATGGCGGAAGCGGATGTGTGCTCAGGATGTCAGGGAAGCGGAAAGTGTACTACCTGCGACGGAACCGGCCAGATGCGCGGTTGGTCTGAAGGCAAACCATATATAGCAGACGTAACGCAGGGGGAGGTCAACCCCGACCGCGGACAGAAAGCCTGTTCGCGCTGCCTGGGCACGGGCACCTGCCAGGCGTGTCTTGGATCGGGCAGGGCCAAGTAAAGACACGACCCAAGGAAGCTCACAACCAGGGCGACACCGGGTTTCAGGTTCGCTCACGGGGACAATCCGCGCACTTCGCTGAAAAACGCTCCGTTTGCGGTTCCGTTCGGCTCGACGACCCGGGTGCGTGTGCTCCAGTTTCGGCCAGAAGGGAGCTGTTCAGCTCGAGCTGGTCGCCTGGCGTGCGTGACCGAGCGGTTCAGAACCGCAAGCGGAGCGCTTTCGAGCGAGAGCGCACGGATTCTCACCGGAAGCACCCAGCTCGCAGCCAACTGTTACGATTGCAGCAAGGACGACACACGAAGTCGTTACTTCAGCACGGCCAACTCGCGCCCCACAGTCTCGAAGGTGGCGATCGCGCGATCCAGTTGCTCCCTTGTGTGAGCCGCCGAAATCTGCACCCTGATACGAGCCTGGCCCCTCGGTACGACAGGGTAGCTGAAACCGACTACAAAGATCCCAAGCTCGTTGAGACGTCGAGCCATTTCAACGGTCAACCGCTCGTCCCCCAGCATTATCGGCACGATCGGGTGGATGCCGGGCTTTATGCTGAACCCGCGTTCGGTCATCTTTGACCTGAAGTAGTTGGTGTTACCGGATAGCTTGGTCACGAGCTCGGGCCGTTCCTGCAGCAAGTCGAGGGCTCTCAGGGTACCCGCGACGACGACCGGCGCGAGCGTATTCGAGAACAGGTAGGGACGCGACCTCTGTCGCAGAAGAGAGACCATCGGGCCGCTGCCGGCGGTAAAGCCTCCCGACGCTCCGCCCATCGCCTTTCCCAACGTGCTGGTGAGGATGTCGATACGGGTCTGGACCCCGAAATGCTCCGGCGTCCCACGCCCGGTCGGGCCTATCAGTCCGGTCGCGTGGGAATCATCGACCATGACCAGGGCATCGTATTTGTCAGCGAGGTCGCAGATCTCGGGCAACGGTGCCAGGTCACCATGCATGCTGAACACACCATCCGTCGCGATCAAGCGAAACCGCCTGTCGTTCGATTCACCGAGCTTGGTCTCCAGATCCTGCATGTCCAAGTGCCGAAAAATCTTTCGCTGCGCTTTGCACAACCGCACTCCGTCGATGATGCTGGCGTGGTTCAGCTCGTCGCTGATAACACAGTCATCGGGTCGCAGGAGAGTCTCGAACAACCCTCCATTCGCGTCAAAACAGGACGTGTAGAGGACCGCGTCCTCCGTACCGAGGAACTGCGCGATCCTGGCTTCCAGTTGCCTGTGGAGGTCCTGCGTACCACAAATGAAGCGGACGGAGGCCATGCCAAAGCCGTGGGTCTGAAGCCCGTGACGGGCAGCATTCAGGATTTCCGGATGGTCGGCGAGCCCCAGGTAGTTATTGGCGCACATGTTGATCGCCTCGCCGGATTCCGTGCGCACAAGCGAGTTTTGCGGGGAGACAATGACACGCTCTTCCTTGAAAAGTCCTGCCTCGCGGATTTGCTGCAGTTCGTCTCTCAACCAGCTGTCGTATTTGGCGTTGTGGTGCATATGGTCCTGCCGTTGTTAGAACGAGTATTTGAGAGCGACTTCGATTTCGCGTGCTCTTCCTGCGCCAAAAATCTTGCCGTATGTGGAAGTGTCCAGCACCGCCACAGGATCGTCGAAATTAACCTTGTTGAATGCGTTGAAGAACTCCACTCGTAGCTCGACAGCATCCCCGTCAGCGAATCGTGTCTGCTTGACGATGCTGACATCCCAATTCTGATACCCGGGTCCTTCCAGTATGTTACGCCCCGCGTTTCCGAAAGAGTAAGCGCCGGGAGCCGTGAAGTGCTCGGTTGCGAACCACCGATCGATCGAGCGTTCGGCGGGATTAAGTCTGCCCGATCCGATTCGGTCTGGCCGCTCGCCGCTCAAGCCGTCGTTGTTGGTATCACCAGCCATCAGAACCGAAAACCGGTCGCCATTCTGTATCCTGGTGATCCCGGTCAGCCGCCAACCGTCCACGATCCACCGAATCCAACTATCGCCGAGATCCGAGGCGAGCGGTCGTCCGCGGCCGAAGGGAAGATCGACGATGTACCGAAGCGAAAAAACCCGCGTCGGAGACCATCCGGCCGGCGCCTTCTCTGCTCTAAGATTCCGCGGATTGGACGGAAGGTTCGAAAAGCTGTCGCTGAAACTTCTGCCAACACGAAAGCCGGAGTCGATTGAAAATCCGCCCGAGAATCGACGCTCCGCGCCAAGATCCAGGGCGTGCTCGGTGTAGGATCCACTGTTTGTGACGAGAGTGAAACGGCCGAGTTCCTGGTTGGGGCGCCGCGGCTGGTAATCTCCGGTCCCGGGCAGGGGAACGTTTCCGGGGATGACTCGAATCATCCGGGTGCCCTTGTTGCCGTCATAACTCGCCTCGAAGCTCCAGTCTCGAAAGAGCTCGCTTTGCAGGCTCAGATCCCACCCTTGGTAGTAGGGACTGCGCAGGTGCGGGTCGATACCGCGCACCGACAATTCAGCCGGCGCGGCCGCCCGAAAAGGATCTGACAGATCGATTAACGGCTCTTCAACAGGCGATTGGGCAACCTCCGACCAATAAAAAGGATAGTTGTGCCCGAGGTAATTCAGGAAGTACCCGGGCGCAGCCGATTCATAGCTGATTCCGTAAGATGCCCGGATAACCAGGCGGCTTGTCCCAAAAGGATTGTAGCTGAAACCGAATCGCGGTGCCCAGTTGTTCCAGTCTGTCAACACCATGCTCCCGGAATCGTCCGGCAATCCCTGTGAGATCGCCTCGGCGCTTCCCGCCACGACCAGATCGCCGGCGGGCGACGGTTCGAAAAGGAGCGGTGCAAAGCCGGAGACGTTCGCACGCGCTGATGCGTACGGCGGATAGACGCTGTAGTTCAAGGAAAATGAGGCGGTGAGCCGAGGCGTCACTTTCCAGCTGTCCCGGAAGAAAAAGAGCCAGTTAGAACCCCGGAGGTCGCTGCGGTCCGAACCAACTGCCCGCGAGGCCACCTCCGGCATCCCGAGCAGGAAATCCGCGAAGGCATCGCCCGTGTAGTAACCGTTGAATACGAAGCGGCCGCGATGCGATCCCCCGAACCGGTAGTTGTTGTACTGGCGCAGATCAAAGTCGGCGCCAAAGCGAAGCGTGTGTGACTCCAGGGCGTAGCTGAGAGTCACGTCGGGGAAGAGGCCGTTGAATGTCGAGGTAACCGGGGAGGAACTGTCTCCGAACCCGGCGTAGCCCGAGAGGGAAAACTCCGGGTACCCCTCATCCACCGGATCAGACACGTTCAGCCCTGATATACCCAACGAGTTGATCAAGCCCGACTGGCCCGAGTTCCGGGACAGCCGCTCGTTGCGGCTTCGCATGAGACGGAGCGTGCCGTCTACGCTCACTCGCTTGCTGAAACTCCGGTTCATGTACAACCGAAGATCCTCAGAACCAAACTGCTCGTCCGCCACGAACGCCGGCAAAGGGTGAACCCGGACGGCCTCTCCGCTCGTCCGGCTGTAATCGATCGAGAGCTTTGACTGATCGGCGAACTGATAGTCAACCTTCTGTGAGAATGAATCCTGGTTGTGAACCACTGGCTGGTTGTTCACATAGTTGCGGTCGGCGTCGGTCCGGTTCGGATCGGCCAGGAGCACGAGCAATCGTCTGGCGACCGGATGAATGCGCGAATCAGGCAGCCGGTTATTTTGAAAAACCTCGCCGCTCAGTGGATCCCTGAGTTGTACTCCGTCGACCGACAGCAGAGATCCAAAATCTCCCACCTTCATGGCCGCTGTCGGAAGGTGGGAGAGCAGCGTTGAACCCTGAACAATTCGCAGCCCGTCGTAGCTGCCGAGCACCTGGATCTTTGCATTGAGCGAGACGGCAAGACTGAAACCGAACTGGTTCCGTTTATATTCGGGCAACGGTTCGCCGACTGGATCGAAGAAATTGCGGGCATCCAGATTATCGTTTCGATGAAACTCGTAGACGCTGCCGTGCAGGCGGCCTCGCTTTCCAGCGGGAAACGGATTCAGGGTCGATTCCAAGTCGAAGACCGCGGCAGCGGTGGTGGCGACCGGAGGCACCAGCCGGATTTCGAAATCGCGGATGGCGGCGAGATCGGGATCAAGTTCCGGCGGCACCTCTGCGGGCTGCCCCGGCGACTGCAACACGAGCCGCTTCTGACCCTTTTCCTGTAACTGAATCTTGAACGTCACCGCGGTTGTCTGCTCGGTCACGACCAGGTGAAGATCGTTCAGAACACCAGACTCGACAATGTCTGCCGGAATTCCTTCCAGAGCCACGGAGTAGTCGCCGTCTGGGAGACCGAGCGCGAAGTCACCGAGCGGCCCGGTCGCACACCGCAGTTTTTCGCCGCTGTCGAGGTTGGTGACAACGACGGAAACATCGGCCAGACCCTTCCCGAATTCATCAAGAACCTTACCCTGGACGTCGGCGCCGCGTAATGAGCCCGAAATGACCATGAAGATCCAAAGGAGGGCAACCAGCCGTCTCAAGATCACAGCAGCAACTCCCCATTAACCACCATTTGGGAGATGGGGAAGGAAACGACCACGTCGGATTCCGAGGTCGGCACGTCCAGCTGGAAACTGACTGTCTGGTCGGAAGCCGCCACTACAGGGTCCGAATCGATCTGGCGTGGAAAAACGAAACGCGCACCCAGGCCGTCCCCCCGCGGAGGGAAGTAGGCAACGACCGGGACGTTCGGGTGCCGGACCGTTGATAGGTAGACCCGGTTCTTCACTGTCTCCAGGGTTTGAGACTGGAAGAACTGTTTCATACTCCGTTCGGTGTCCGGGTCGTTCGACCGGAAATTTACGGTGACGACGATAAAATTCTGCGACGGACGTTCAAGTGCCCGAACGGCAGCTGCGAGCTCCTGTCGCCGCACCTCGTCTAATTCTTCATGCCCGCTGCCGAGCTCCGCAAGTCGCAAGAGGGCCTGCCGGATTGGGGGAGCGGAAAGAAAGCGAACAAAGAAGGTGCTGTACAGCTCCTTCTCTCCAAATACTCCGCTTCCGATTCCTCCAACCAGCCGGGTGTACGTCTGTTGCCTGGCCCAGGCGGACTTGTTCAAGACAGCAACGGTTTCTTCGAGGCTCGCGGATTCAATTGGCTTCCTGGGAGGGGTGACCGGGTCGGCAAAACCGAACGAGAGGAACAGAAGAAACGCGCACATCACGATTCGGGACACACCAGCACCTCGGAAACTTGAGAGTTGTTACTTTATCGTTCGAGGGGTCAGGAAGCAAGGCCGCCGGCGCTTCAAAACCACGGACCAGAACGTGCTCACACGGACGCACGACGCGCCTACGAGATCTATCCGTGTTGTCCGTATCGGTCCGTGTTCGTCCGTGTTAGCGGATGATCGGCTGGTTGGCGATAATGCGCGAAGGGTTTTCCCACATCCAGGTCCGCACCTGGCTTTCATCGTACTTGCTCAGAAGCTTCTGGCAGACATCGAACAACGTCGGCGGGCGATAG
>Ga0105091_10001175_pt1 | contig 11286 bp, 12 predicted proteins | sample PPLLak1March2015_FD_87022 | JGI IMG/M metagenome (GOLD analysis project Ga0105091, IMG submission 87022) | Freshwater sediment microbial communities from Prairie Pothole Lake near Jamestown, North Dakota, USA - PPLs Lake P7 Core (1) Depth... | ecosystem: Environmental > Aquatic > Freshwater >... | reverse complement strand
TCCTGGAGCCTGCTACATCTACCCCTGAAACGGAAGCAACCGCCAACCCTGAAGCGACTGCAACGCCTGCGGGCTCGTTGGTCATGGAGATAGTCGAAAACCCATCCGAGCCCACCGCAGGTCCAACTGATGCAAATGCTCCTGCCCAGCCGCAAAAACCGCCGGTAGGCAACGGCGTGCGCTGGATCGAGGTCAATCTCAGCGAGCAACGTGTGTACGCCTGGGAGGGGGATGTGATGATGAACTCGTTCCTGGTCTCAACCGGCACCTGGGCGACCCCCACCGTCACCGGAACTTTCAGTATCTGGAATAAGACCCGTATCCAGGCCATGTCGGGCCCAGGTTATTATCTGCCGGACGTTCCCTTTGTGATGTATTTCTACAAAGACTACGGCTTCCATGGCACCTACTGGCACAACAATTTCGGCACGCCCATGAGCCACGGCTGTGTCAATTTGACGATTCCGGATTCAGAATGGCTTTATAACTGGGCCTCGTACGGCACAACGGTAAAAGTCCACTATTAGTACCGCAACAGACTAAAGTTGTAGGTTAATTTGCTGCATGGCAAAGAACGAAATTCAAAGTGGCCCTTCACTTTAATGGGATTGCCCCGCCGACTTGTGGCGGGGTTGCGGCACTCGCAAGACCGGTAAGCATGGAAACACCCATCAGCGCACTTTCGCGCCGTGACTTTTTAAAACTGGCGGGTTACGGCCTGTTGGGGTTATCCTTTCCTAATTTTTTTCCATCCTTTTTCAACCAAACTTTCGATTCCGACCTGCAAGGCCGCATCACCGAAAAATCGCTGTGGATGTACGATGAGCCCTCGTTAAAGTCGGAGCGCGTCGAGATGTACTGGCGTGACCTGGTCATCCCGCTCAGCGCCGCGGCTATCAGCGACGATGAAGAAGCCTACAACCGCGTCTGGTACGAAGTAGACGGCCAGGGATATGTTTACTCCGGGGGCATCCAGCCGGTGGTCACGCTACTCAACGACCCGGTCAGCGCAGTGCCGCCCGGCGGCCTGTTGGGTGAGATTTCCGTCCCTTTCACCGACGCGCACGAAGAGCCGGGTACCAGCGCCTCGGTCGCTCAAAGATTGTATTTTGAGACCGTGCACTGGATCACGGATTCGATCATTGGTGCCGACGGGCAGGCCTGGTACCGTTTGATGGACGACAAATTTGACCTCTATTATTACACCCCGGCCAGGCACATACGCCTCGTCCCGGACGATGAGCTTGCTCCCATTTCCCCAGATATACCCGATTCCGAAAAGCTGATCGAAGTAAACCTGACCCGGCAGCTTGTCCTGGCCTACGAAGGGTCTCGCCTGGTGTTCGCAGCCCGAGCTGCCACCGGCGGACAGTACCGCAGCGGACGCTGGTCGACTCCCATTGGACAGTTCATTACTTCTTATAAGCGTCCCACCCGTCATATGGCTGCGGGCGACATCGCCTCCAGCGGCTTTGACCTGCCCGGCGTGCCCTGGGTGTTGTATATTACCAAAAGTGGGATTTCCTTCCACGGTACCTACTGGCATAATGACTACGGTCACCCGCGCAGCCACGGCTGCATCAACCTGACGCCGCAGGCCTCCAAATGGCTCTACCGTTGGACGATGCCTACTGTCAAACCTGGCAAGCAATTCGCCTACGAGTATTTCGGCACTGCGGTGCATATTTTTGAGTGATCATTTACCACGAAGACACTAAGCCACTAGGACACCAATTTTAAATTTTGTGTCTTTGTGCCCTGGTGTCTTTGCCCCGCAATTCTGCGGGGTTGTGGTACATTTCAAGCCTCGATGAAACTAATCTCTTTTTTCACCCGTCGCGATTTCCTGAAACTGAGCGCCTCCGGTGCGCTGGGACTGTTCCTGGCCGAAGCCGGCCTGGAGCGCGCACTGGCTGTCACTGAGCCGCCGGCCAGCCACGGGCGCGTGTTGATGAGTGGCCTGTTCATGTACGAAAGTCCCTCGTTCAACAGCGAAAGTTGGAAAGCCTTCGGCAAGGATCAGGTTGTCCCCATCTCGGAAGTTGTCGAAGGTGACGAAGGCAATCCATATAATAAAGCCTGGTACCGCATCGGTGAGGAGGGTTTCACCTACTCCGGTTGGGTGCAGCCAGTGGAGACGCGCTACAACAAGCCTGTATTCGAGATTCGTGCGGAGGGCCAGGTCGGAGAGATCACCGTCCCGTTCAGCTTCGCACGTCCGGAACCGAGTGTCCTCTTCAATGGACGGCGCTTGTATTACCAAACGACACACTGGGTCAAGCGCACTGTTGTCAACCGGGAACAGAAAAGCATCTGGTACGAAATTTACGATTTCCATGAGCGCAAGTCTTATTATCTCCTAACGCATGACATGCGCATCATCCCGGACGATGAGCTTGCGCCCCTGTCCCCGGAGGTTCCCGAAGCTCTGAAACTCATCCAAGTAGACCTGGGCACGCAGACCGTCACTGCTTTCGAAGGAGACACGCCTGTGCTGATCTCGCGTTGTTCCAGCGGCGCGGGGGATACCAAAACTCCGCTAGGTGATTTTCGTACATATCATAAAGGTCCCTCGATCCACATGACCAACGAAGGTGACGATGAAGTAGGTATTTACGACCTGCCTGGCGTGCCCTGGTGCTCGTTCTTCACCGGAACGGGGATCGCCTTCCACGGCACCTACTGGCATAACGATTACGGACGCCCGCGCAGCCACGGATGCGTGAACCTGCCGTCCATGGATGCAAAATTTATCTACCGCTGGACCAGTCCGGTTGTCCCGCCCGGAGTCGATTACCTGCACCTGCCGGGCCAGGGAACGGCCGTTCAAGTCATCAAATCTACATAGTACCCAAACAGGATGAAACTGACTGGTGGATTTGCAGTATCAGTGACAAATAATTGTCTCAAACGATTCTATTATGTGGGCACAAGGAGAAAATCATGAATTCCATCTTCGAATACGATCATTATCTGCTCAAACGCCAGGTCTTTGCGCTGGCCGGCAAGTTCCGCTACTATGACCCGCTGGGCAACCTGATCATGTTCAGCGAGCAGAAAATGTTCAAATTGCGTGAAGATATCCGCGTGTTCGCCGATGAGAGTAAATCCCAGGAAGTGCTGCAGATCAAGGCGCGCCAGATCATCGACTTTTCCGCGGCCTATGATGTGATCGACAGCGCCTACAACCAGAAGGTCGGGACGCTGCGCCGCAGAGGGATGAAGTCCATTTTGCGCGATGAATGGGAAGTGCTCGACACCAACGACCAGGCGATCGGACTGCTCTTCGAAGACAGCATGGGGATGGCCATGTTGCGGCGTTTATTGCTCGGTTCGCTCCTGCCGCAAAACTATGACATGACCGTTCGCGACCAGCGTGTGGCGGATTTGAAACAGCGCTTCAACCTGTTCCGCTACGAGTTGGATGTAGATTTTAGCTTCGACCCTGCCAAGACACTCGACCGCCGGGTAGGCCTGGCGGCTGGTATTTTGCTGGCGGCGGTTGAAGGAAAACAGAGTTAATGCCCAAACAACCTCTCTTCGCTGGCCTGGTCATCGACGAAACCGGCAAACCCGCAGAGACCGCTTACGTTGGCGATGAACCGTGCTACGTGCTCGACGATGCCGGGTTCCGCCGCCATGTCTCCTCAGAACAGGTTGATCGCCAGGTACTGCAGCATTTGCAGGATTTAATGAAAGGCAGCGAAGACCTGATCTCGGAACAAACCGCCAAGATGCTCGGGCAGGAGGATGTCTTCTCAGTGGCTGCCATCGCGCAACAACTTAAAAACATGGACAAGCAATTCGACATGTTGTTGCAGCAGGGCATCCCTGAGGATGCGCGCGCGTATCTTGGAATGATGGGTTTCAAGGTGGTGGTGAATTACCAGGGCGAAGTGCTGCGGGTGGAGCAGCCCGGGGCGATTGATGAGAGCGGGGAATAACTTCAGACGGTGATGTTCGGCAGTTGTCCTTGTGTGGGCAACTGCATGCGTAATACAGTTTCCTAAAAAGACTTAACGGGGAGTTATCCTGACCACGATAGGTCATTCTGCGCTGGCAAAAGGTGGAGAAAAGCAAAGCGCCATCCAGCCTGCGCGTGATGGTCTGGCGGCGAATGAAGGCGGCTGGCGCCGTCGGGCTACAGAATGGCGTGTGAGTGCTGCCACATAACAAAGAGCAGAAACGCTTTTTGCAAGAATTGCTGGACAATCTCGAAGAACAGGGCGCGAGAGGCCAATCCTTCAAAGCAACCGCCCTGAATCAGTCGGTTGAAAATGACCTATTGGATCGTTTCCGGACTCAGCGTGACGAGGAATACGCCGAGTTGATCGAGCGTTGTGAGGGTCTGCTCTCAGAATTAGAAAAAGAAACAAAGAAGCAAAAGTTCACCTTTGCTGAATTGGAAGAGAACGAAGATGATCTACAAAAATTGAAAAGTTGGCTGGCAAGGATCAAGGCTCGTGACTATGTGGGCGGAGAACGCGCTAAAGAGGCCGCCAGCCGGCTCGAAGCCTGCGAGGTAGCTTTGGAAACTTTTGCCCATCAGGTGTACCTGCGGGAGAAAGTCAACTCACAGGACGATTCTTCCAATTAAACTTGTTCTAGGAGATGCTATGTCATCTGAATTGAACCAAAAGAAAGGTTTGCGCCGCCTGCATCCCAACATCTGGATTGTGACGGCCACGTCGTTTCTGACCGACATCTCTTCCGAGATGATCGTCTATCTCATCCCGCTCTTTCTCGCCAATGTGCTTGGCGTGCGGACAGCGATCATTGGTCTGATCGACGGCGTTGCCGAGACTACCGCCAGCCTGCTTAAAATCTATTCCGGCGCACTCTCGGATAAACTTGGCCAACGCAAATGGCTGGCCGTGGCCGGTTACGCAATCTCCACGGTCGCCAAACCTTTCCTGTACTTTGCCAATTCATGGGGCTGGGTGCTGGGCGTCCGCTTTGGAGACCGGGCTGGGAAGGGCATCCGCACCGCGCCGCGCGATGCGCTGGTAGCTGCCAGTTCAGACGCAAAATTGCGCGGACTTGCTTTTGGCCTGCACCGCGCCGGAGACACGGCAGGTGCTTTCATCGGGATTGGTATTGCCGCTCTGATCATCCGGCTGACGCAAACAGACGCGTTGCTGCTGTCGGTAGAAACTTTCCGGATGGCGGTGCTAGTCAGTATCGTCCCGGCGGTGTTGGCGGTGATCGTCCTGGCGTTGGGTGCGCGAGAGGTCACCCGGGCAGATCAGAGTTCCGAAAAGATGCGTTTAAATCTCAAAGGGATGGACGCGCGCTTCAAGTATTTCCTGCTGACGGTTGTCCTGTTCACGCTGGGCAACTCGTCCGATTCGTTTATTATCCTGCGCGCCCAGGAACGCGGGTTGTCCGTCCTGCAGACCATGTTCATGTTGATGACGTTTACAGCCATTTACACGGCGCTATCGGGTCCCCTGGGGGCACTCTCGGACAAAATCGGGCGGCGCAGGTTGATCATAGGCGGCTGGCTGGCTTATGGATTGGTCTATTTAGGCTTCGCCTTTTCGCAGGCAGGCTGGCACATCTGGGCGCTGTTCGGGCTGTATGGGGTCTACTACGCTGCGACAGAAGGGACGGCCAAAGCGCTGGTTGCAGACCTGGTCCCGGATACGCAGCGCGGCACGGCCTACGGACTGTTCAACGCTGCGATCGGACTCACCGCCCTGCCTGCTTCCGTTATCGCGGGCTTAATCTGGCAAGGGCTGGGTTCCTGGACCGGCTTCGGCGCACCTGCACCGTTCTTCTTTGGCGCTTTTATGGCTTTGCTGGCGGTGCTCTTTTTCTGGAAATTGGTCAAAGCATAGTGCCGCAACCCTGCATAGACGGGGTAATTACTAAACTTGTAAAAATGTTTTGGTGAACGACAGACTCCACTATATATTTAGATTGGTTGCCGTACTTATTGACAGCCATGCTATACTTTTATTGTCGGATTGGTTTGTTTTAGTATGAAAGGAGTATGGAATGGCAGAAAGTGTTTACAAAGTCATCGAACTGGTTGGGACCAGCACCGAATCCTGGGAGAAGGCAGCTGCGGCCGCCGTTGAGACGGCCTCCAAAAGCCTGACAGACCTACGCGTTGCGGAAGTCGTTCAGCTAGACATGACAATCGAAGACGGCGTGGTCAGCACCTACCGGGCTAAGTTGAAGGTCTCCTTCAAGTACCATCAGGAAGAATGAGGCAGGCGAGGGCTGTCACGCGGTACGGCGAGATATTATCTCGCCTAACCTTGTGGACAGCCCTCCTTCTTTTTCGTTTTCGGCGGGGAAATGGGCGTATCGTAAGTACAAAAGGACATCTTTATGCACCAGAACGCCGATTTGATCCGAGAGTTCTATACTTCGTTCCAGGCCCGCGATGCGAACGGCATGAACGCCTGTTACCACGCCGAGGTGGTCTTTTCGGACCCCGCCTTTGGAACATTAAAGGGGAAAGAAGCAACTTCTATGTGGCAGATGTTGTGCGAGCGCGGCAAGGACCTGGATATCGAATTTGGGGATGTCCACGCGGATGACGAAAAAGGCAGCGCGCACTGGGAAGCCTGGTACACGTTTTCGAAAAGCGGTCGTCGCGTACACAACATTATCGAAGCATCATTTGTCTTCCAGGAGGGAAAGATCTTCCATCATACCGACAGGTTCAATCTGTGGAGGTGGTCTTCCCAGGCTTTAGGCCCGCTCGGCATCTTCCTGGGCTGGACGCCGTTCGTTCAGTCGGCCATTCGCAAAGAAGCGCGTAAGGGGTTGGAGAAATTCATGCAAAAAGCTCATAATAACCAGGAGTAACAATACAATGCACCCATACGTTCAAAGCATCCATTCTCTTTTTGCAGAATATGCGGATCCGGTCGCCGCAGTCCCAATGAAGCGCTACCTGCGAGACCAGTTCGAGAGTCTGGGCCTTAAAGGTGCTCAAATTGGGACATTGCTCAGAGAACACCTCGACAAGCATGGACTGCCTGCGATCTCCGAATTGGATGCCATCGTGCGCGAGCTGTGGGCTCTGCCGGAGCGTGAGTTTCAATATATAGCTACCAGCCTGATGGGCAGGCTCGCAGAACAACTCCCTCCGGCATTCATCGAGACCTTGGAATACCTGCTGGTCACCAAATCCTGGTGGGACACGGTGGATACGATTTCCGCAGGCGTCCTCGGTTTACACTTCAAACGCTTTCCGGATGTGCGCGAGAAATATCTAACAAAATGGCGTAAATCCGAGAATTTCTGGTTGCGGCGCGCGACCATTCTCTTCCAACTCAACTACAAGGCTGAGACAGATTTTGATCTGCTGTGCGAGATCATTCGCGAAAACCTGGGCTCGAAGGAATTCTTTATCAACAAAGCCATCGGTTGGGCGCTGCGCCAGTACACCCGCGTGGACCCGCAGGCCGTGCGCGAGCTTGTAGCTGTCACGCCGCTGCACCCGCTCAGCGCGCGTGAAGCTTTGAAATGGTTGGAGAAAAGAAAAAAGACTAAGGAGAAACTGTGATCCATTTGCCAAACTTACCCGTATTCTTATTGGCTGCACTGATCCTGCTACTGACACCCGGACCGGCTGTACTGTACATCGTCGCCCGCAGCATGGACCAGGGCCGCCTGGCGGGCTTCGTATCGGTGCTCAGCATCGAGGTCGGGAATTCGTTTCATGTCCTGGCGGCAACGCTGGGGTTATCAGCAATCCTTCTTTCTTCCGCACTGGCATTTACGATCGTCAAATATCTGGGCGCAGCATATCTCATTTATCTTGGTATCCGCCGGTTATTGACACGTGATAATGACCATGAAATTACCAGGTTACAACATCAGAGTCTGCGGCGCATCTTCTCTCAGGGAGTGGTAGTCGCAGCCCTCAACCCGAAGACGGCTTTGTTCTTTTTGGCATTCCTGCCACAGTTTGTCGACCCGTCCAGCGGTTCGGTCACCCTGCAACTCCTGACGCTAGGCGCTCTGTTCGTGATGATGGCCATCGTGACGGATGGAACCTACGCGTTATTGGCGAGCACAGCCGGCGGCTGGCTGAAAAGGAACCGGTCTTTTTTGCGCACGGAGCGGTATGTGGTTGGGAGCGTGTACATTGGCCTGGGTGTCACGGCCGCACTGGCCGAGGGCACTCATTGAGCTACTATCAGTACTTCACGAAAGAGAGAGAATACCCGAAAATAGGGGAGCGGGCATACGCCCGCTCCCCTATTTTCGGCCTCTTCCAGCCATTTCGTGATCCATTGACCATAGGTATATTGCTTTTGCTTAATGAATGCTATACTCAATACTATCTGAATTATATGTTTTCCCATTTTTGTGATTTCATCGGTCTTCATGGGGTCCAGGTATGGAAGGAGAGATGATATGAACAAGGTTCTATACTTTTTGTTGATTTGGGGGACTGTACTGATTTTATCGGCCTGTAACTTGAACCTTACCCCTACTCCTAATCCACTCATTAGCACAATACCCACATTGAGTCTGGTCGTTCAGGTACAAAATCCCACGGACGTCTTCGACTCGCTTGGCGATATAATTAAATACAACTATATTGTTACGAATACAGGTACACAGGCCCTGGCGGGGCCCGTTGTAATCACTGACAATATCGCAACGGTCACCTGTCCTGAACTGAGCACTGTTGGCAACCAGAATAACTCTCTTGACCCAACCGAGTCTATTACCTGTAGCGGAACTTACAATATCGCGCAAGCCGCCCTGGACGCCCATACCGTAACAAATGTTGTTACGGCCAGCGCGGCTGGGGGCAGCGCTGTTTCAGCCCAAAGCGGCGTTACGGTTAACCTGACAGCGGCTACACCTACACCGGGGAAGACACTGGGGTTGACAAAGACGGCCAATCCACTGACATATAACCAGGCAGGCCTGCTCATCACCTATGCATATGTCATTACAAACACAGGCAGCCTAGCCATCGGACCGGCTCAATTTATGATAAAGGACGATCGCATCAGTGCACCATTCCCTTGTAACTCGGATGCTTCGACTATTCTTAATCCAGGAGGGACCCTTTCCTGCACGGCCACTTACACGATCAGCCCGCAAGATATGGGCGTAAGCTCGGTGACCAACAGCGCTATCGCATCGGGAGGCGATGCGCAGGCCTCGGCGCCTGCCAGTGCCACGATCACCAACAGCGCTTTTCAGAGCAATATTACTCCCAGCGTGACTCCCGGACCCTCCAACCTGACGCGCGGTTCCACTATCCAGCACCAGGTTGTAAAGGGCGAGTGGTTGGTCCAGATCGCCCGCTGTTATGGGGTGGAGTATAAAAATTTGCGGAATGCCAATCTTCAGATACCCAATCCATCCCTGATCGATCCAGGTCTGGTGGTGACCGTACCGAATATCGGGAGCGCCGGGACGATTTATGGCCCTCCATGCGTGGTGTTCCACACAGTGGAGGCCGGCGACACCTGGAATTCCATTGCGACCCGATATAATGCCAGGCTGGATGTGCTGCAGACAGTGAACCCGTCCGGGCTGGTCACCGGCGCTCAAATCAAAGTGCCGATCAATTCAGCGGGCGCCGGTGCGGTTCAAGTCCCGGTGACGGGCGGGGCCACGAGTACCAATACCAATACCCCTACTCCTACAGCCACAGCAACGATTACAAGCACTCCGGTTACGGCTATGCCTACAGCTACATCTACGGCCACTCCTACGGTCACTCCGACAGGCGGGACGACCATCTCGGGTTTGGAACAGCCGACCCGCATTACGATCCCGGCAGGTTCAACCTCGACATCGGTCTCAGGCGCGGTTGTCTCGCACGCGACGGTCAGCTATGCGCTGGCTGCCAGCCAGGGACAGACGATGACAGTCAGCCTGGCTGCTTCTGCCAGTGATATCGCCCTCAGGATTCATGATCCCAGCGGGATGCTGGTCAAGCCATTAGATGGAAATCTAACCTGGACCCGACTCCTGTCCGCAACTGGAGATTATCGTATCGATCTTGTCGGCTTGACTGATCCCACTAAAGACTATACCCTGACAGTGACTGTCACTTCCCCTTGATCTTCCACAGATCGGGCAGTAGCAACCAACAGTAAAATTGGAAACCGACTCTCATAGGAGTTAATTCTTAAAGTTATAAAGATGAAAAATTAGTGAGTATGAAGGAAGCAGAAAAGATGATTAGAGTTACCAGTATTGTTTATAAACCGGAAAGCGCAGTTTCTGACCCTGAGACCCAGTATATCCGTATTCCACTCAACTCTACCAATCTGATTACCGGGCGCGGAATCGAAGGCGACCGCAAAGGCGGAAATCCCAAGCGCAATTTGAACCTCATGTCGTTCGAGACCCTGCAGGAGCTGCGTGAGGAGGGCTTCAATACGCTACCCGGCCAGATGGGGGAGCAAATGGTCATCCAGGGGCTTGACGTGGGAAAGCTGGCCGAAGGTGACCGGCTGCAAATTGGCGAGCAGGCCTGTGTGGAGGTGATCAGCCATCGCACGGGTTGCCAGCGCTTCGAACAGATCCAGGGCAAGTCCCCACAGCTTGCTGCGGGTCGCATGGGGGTCATGGCAAAGGTCGTCACAGGCGGGATGATTGCTGTGGGCGATCCAGTGCAACTGCTCCCGGCGGTCGCGCAACCGGAAAACTCCGTTCACCCGAAGACCAGGGCCGAATGGCGTACCTGGCTCGAGCAAAACCATACGCGGAAGGAAGGGGTCTGGCTCGTCACATACAAGAAAACCACCGGCAAACCCAGGGTCGAGTACGATGAATCGGTCGAAGAAGCCTTATGTTTTGGCTGGATCGACAGTAAGGGCAACAAGCTCGACGACGAGCGCACGCTGCTATGGTTCGCTCCACGCCAAGCTGGCTCGAACTGGTCCGCGTCCAATAAAGAGCGCGTGGAGCGCTTGATCGCAGCCGGGCTGATGACGCCGGCCGGGTTGGCCAAAATCGAGGCCGCCAAAACGGACGGCTCCTGGCACGCGCTGGACGCCGTCGAAGCCCTGGAGATTCCCCCGGATTTGAATAAGGCTCTGTCAGCTTACAGTGCAGCAATGCAGAATTTTGATGCTTTCCCCCGTTCGGTGAAACGCGCGACTTTAGAGTGGATCGCCAACGCCAAAAGGCCCGAAACGCGCGCAAAACGCATCGAGGAAACTGCCCGCCTGGCGCAGGATAATATCCGGGCGAACCAATGGCGGGGGTAAGATACAGTATTTTTGTTCGATCTAAAAGTAAGCATATCCTGGCCTGCTTATGAACCGTATCCAATACCCAACTGTC
>Ga0105091_10001174_pt1 | contig 11289 bp, 10 predicted proteins | sample PPLLak1March2015_FD_87022 | JGI IMG/M metagenome (GOLD analysis project Ga0105091, IMG submission 87022) | Freshwater sediment microbial communities from Prairie Pothole Lake near Jamestown, North Dakota, USA - PPLs Lake P7 Core (1) Depth... | ecosystem: Environmental > Aquatic > Freshwater >... | reverse complement strand
TTAATTCGTATCTTTTAGCTTCGAGAGGAAACTGCCAGAACAATTAATAGTAATTTTAAAAGGAAGTTTCAAATATTTTAAAATTCGATCCTGAGCAGTCTGCCTTTTTTGCCAGATATTTCTAAGGAAGCTTCCCTCGAGCCTGCAGAGGTGAGTACCGTGCAGAGTGCAGGACAATTGAGCAGCACATTCTTCCTGAGCTCTCTCAGTCACACAGTTATTCTTAACATAATGGATTTCCGTCATGGACATTTCCACGCGAGAAATTATCGAGCAATTATTCTCCAATCCTGCAACTTTGCAAGGTATATTGAGGCATTGGACTGGATTTTACGATTAAGCCTGGAACTAACCGGAATAGATAAAGGTTAGTATTGTGGCGTTCCTTTTATCGCAGGCGTCAGGTTATTTCAAAATAATTTGAACTAACACTTAAATAATGAAATTACCATAGTACAGATATTGCTTTAATAGCGTGAGCCTGAAACACGCAGGCAAAAAAGGAGCCATAGAAATGAGAATGCTGGAAGAATTTTTCCCGGAGTTCACCCAGAAGCTGGACGAAATTGATCAGCTTTACGCCGAAAAAAAGATGATTGACGAAAAGACCTATCAGTTCATTTGCTTTGCCCTCTCCATCAAAGCCAGGTCAAAGCCCTGCGTCCTGAAACATTTTAAAGGTGCTCTCGAAGCCGGGGCTACAGTTAAGGAACTTTCCTATATTTTTGCCCTGGTCATGCGGGAAGCCGCAGGCGCTGACGATTGCTGGACCCATGATGTAATCGGGGACTGGAAAGAAATCCTGAAAGGTAATATATCGTGCAGCTGTGCAGGAGATGAAGAATAAGCCCAATCCCGTTAACTGTTGTCAAGTTTGATTAAAAATTAAACCAGGGAGACTAAAATCGGAATTTTGAGGGCTTATGCTCTTTTTCTTTCTGAGCCTGTTCAGAATTGAAATCTGGAGCCTGAAAATTCAAGTTTTAGTTTTTCTTTTTCTTCCTCTTCTAGTCCGCTTTCTGGAGAAAACTAAAGAATCACTTTTGAAAATCAGTGAGTTTAAGCTGTTTCGGACGGGAAAGTTTTGCCTGCATGGGTTTCATGTAGTCTCCGGACAGACGGTACTTTCCCATAAGAGAACTGAGCACCCCGTAGAGTTCAGTCTTATAGGTTCTGTCAGCTCCTCCTTTTGCATACAATTTGCGGTACGGGTCTACAAGTTCGGGAAAGTTACATGCAAGGAAATCGAAGAAATGCTTTCTGGTTTCGCCCCTGAGGTAAAGAATGCCAGGCAGGGTATAGTCTACTTCACACCCGGCTGCAAGAGAAAGAATTCGCTCCAGATTCTCAGGGCTGTCGGTAAGAAAAGGAAGAATCGGCATCATATGAAGTCCGGTAACAGCGGCTGTATCTTTAAACGCCCGCAGGACTGAAAGCCGCTTTTCAGGAGGAGAAGCCAGAGGTTCCAGCAGGGTGCTTAAATTCTCATCCATTGTTGTAACCGTAACCGCGATATTTACATATGTAAGTTCAGCAAGCTCTTTAAGAAGATCAAAGTCCCTGAGGATAAGGTCCGATTTTGTAGATATAGTAACCGGATTTCGGTGTTTGATCATTAGCGCCAGAACCTCTCGCATCAACCCGTACTTTGCTTCTGCAGGCTGGTAACTATCACACACCCCGCCTATATTGATTACTTCTTTTTTCCAGCTTCTTGATCCAAGCTGCTTTTCGAGGGCTTCTGCAATATTTGTCTTTACGCAGATCCTCTGAAAAAAAGCACAGTCTTCTCTCCCTGAGGATTCTTTCCCTGGAAAAGAATCTTTTTCTTCCTTTTCCAGATAACGGTGAGAATAGATTGCATAACAGTAGTGGCAACCATGCTCGCATCCCCTGTAAATATTCAAGTCCCAGGAGTATGGCAGCGTGAGCCTGCTCGTTGCCTTTATTTTATCCAAGGCTTTTGTAACCCGGAGTTCCTCAAACATCCCGGAACAGAATAAGGTCGAAAACTATAATAAACTTAACAAAAGAAATCCCGGAAAAATTGAGCAGCTTTCCAGTAAGGACAAAAGCAGCCTATTTGCACTCCTGGAAAAATCCTGAGAAAAGGAAAAGCGAACAGCTTGAAAGAGAAGGGTGAGAGTAGTCGCCCGGGATAAAATCAATCGACTGTGCCCGAAAGTATCACTTAGTTTCTTGCAACTTGATAAGGAGTTGAACCCATACCTTTTAATATGTTGGGGAAAGAACCGAAAGATTTTGATGCATTGAGCCTGTTTTCACCTCCTCCGGTACTGAAGGGATATATGTACGTGGCACAGGAAGCCCGGAAGGCCCGGAACTCAAACAGACTTTTAGCCATACGCCTTGAAACGAACAAATCATGCAATCTCCGCTGCCGCTACTGCTATGCACAGAGTGGAGAGGATTCGGCAAAAGTAGCCGATTTCAGTTCCCTCAAACGCATAGTTTCGGAAGCAAAAGAACTCGGGATCAGGTCTGTGGTTGTGATAGGTGGAGGGGAACCAACCCTGTACCCGAATTTCAGGGATTTAATCGCATATATCGATTCCCTGGGTATAACCCCTGTGGTTTTTTCTAATACGGTTTTGATGACAGAGGAACTTGCAGGGTTCCTGTACGAACACAACGTCTCAGTAATGGGAAAGCTGGATTCCCTTAAGCCTGAAGTTCAGGATTACCTGGCAGGAAGAAAAGGGGCCTCCGAAAAGATCAGAAAAGGGCTTGAAAACCTCCTTAAAGCAGGCTTTTCAAATCCGGCAGGACCTGAAGAGCTCCGCCTGGGGGTTTCTTTCGTAAGTAATAAAATGAATCTGGGAGAAATTGAAGAAATCTGGCATTTCTGCAGGCAAAATAATATTTTTCCCAATATGGAAATTCTAACGCCGACAGGCAGGGCAAATGACGAACTTGAGGACAAGTTGCTGACGGCTGAGGAGATAAAGGAATACAAATTAAAACTGCTGGAAATCGACAGGAAATATTACGGGTACGACTGGCTGCCCTACACACCGATTACCGCAAGTGGCTGTCTTCAGCACCTTTACAGCCTGTATATCAATATAGAAGGAAATGTCCGGCCCTGTGCACCTACAAAGCTGGATGAACATCCTGCGCTTAGAGTTGGCGGGGAATATCCCTATAATATAAATAGAATGAGCCTTCGGGAGATTTATGACTCCGATCTCTTCAAATATGTCCGAAACATTGATAAAGTGCTAGAGGGCAGGTGCGAGAACTGCGAACATCTGGAAGAGTGCATAGGCTGCCGCGGATATGCCTACAGCGTAGGAATAAACAATGGTGTTGACCCGATCAAGGCCCTCAGAATGGAGTGCCAGCAGTGTTTCAAATAAACTGCAGAATGGTAAAAATCGGAACTCGGAAATAAATCAGGAGAAATAATTTAAGGTAAATTTCTGTTGAGTAGTCTCAGGATAAGGTGAGAAATTGAACAGTACAGGAAAAGTGGAGTCCGGGCAGGTTTCGGGAAATAAGGAAAAAATAATAATTACCAGCAAGAAGGATATAGAAGGAAAACTCTGTGAATCCCTGAAAAACCATGAACTGCCTGATTATCTTCTATACACTGGCACAGGTGGAGCAAAAAACTGGCTGAAACTTGACGGGGCTGAGACTTTTCCTGTAGCCAGGGAGCTTAAAGTCCTTCTGGAGAAAAATCTTGAATCAATAGTGAGATTTATTCCGACAGGCATGAGTCTCGTGAGTGTTGGAGTTGGAAACGGGGAAAAGGAGAAAGTTTTTCTCGAAGCACTCGTAAGGAAAAATCTGGCTGAAAACCCAGCCTCGGGAAAAGTATCGATACGCTATTACCCTATCGATATAAACAGCGAATTTGTAGACATCGCCCTTGAAAAGGTCGAAAACCTGCCTGTCGAAACGAGAGGAATAGTTGGGTTAATAGAGGATATGGCAACCCTTAAAAAGAGCTGGCGTCTCCCGATTCTTTTCTGCATTCTGGGAAATACCTTTTGCAATTACGAGCCAGAATTCATTCTTCAGCTTGTCCGTGAGAATCTTGAGCAGGGAGACCTTTTCTTCTTCGATGCCAACCTGCTACCTACTGAGGGCCCGGAGGCACAATCCGCAAGGAAATCCGTACTGGGTACATATGCGTCAAGAGAGAATGCTCTCTTCAATATGTATCCCCTGCTTCAGTACGGAATGACTCTTGAGGATTTTGATTTCGAGCTTTTGCTTGCACATGTAAACTCAAGAATAGGTGGAGTATACAAGACCAGGAAGAGCCTGTATATTCTGAAGGATACTGAACTCACAATCGGGGCAGAAACTATAGGTTTCAGGGAAGGAGATGTCATCCGTATGGGTTTTACGTACAAATATACCTATGACCAGATTACGGCTTTCCTGGATATTTGCGGATTTGATATCCTCAAGGCTTTCCTGAGTGAAGACCGGGCAAATGCCATAATCCTTGCAAAAAAACGCATATGAGAATGACATAACCGATGGGAGGTTCAGGGTATGGGTTGCGAGATAGAGGATTTGCACAGGGCCGAAAAAGCAAGGCCAGATATCGCTTACGGGTGCGATGAACTTGGGAAGCTGAAAAGCGTACTTATGCATACGCCTGGAGAAGAACTGTCCCTGGTCAACGAGTCGAACTATAGCCACTGGCTTTATGATAAGGTTCCTGATATTTCCGGATATATCAAAGAGCATAGAAGTTATCAGGACTTACTGGAATCAAACGGCGTCAAGGTCTATGAACTTGGAGACTATGTGGACGAGAATATAGACCTGATAAGGAAGAGGCCAAATCTAACTTTTCTTCACGACACTGCAGTTATCTCCGGAAAGGGGGCTATACTTTCCAGAATGCGCCCTCCTGCACGGGAAAAAGAAGAGGTTGTCGTAAAGGAAGCCCTGAATAATCTGGGAATTCCCATTCTCAGTGAATTCAATGGAGGACAGGGTTTTTTCGAGGGCTGTCTCCTGCTCTCAAAAGAAACGGTCTTTGTAGCGGATACAGAAAGACACACTTACCCTTTTATCCGGGAATTTATTTCAAATATTCTGAAAGAGTTTAATGAGGTTATTTACGTCCGGATTCCCAAAGCCAGAAGATACATGCACCCTGATACTGTTTTCAACAGGATAAGGGAGGATCTTGCCCTGGCTTATCTACCTGCATTTGAGGAGACCTGCCTGTTTACGGAAGATTCCGGAGAAAAAATCGATTTTAAAACTTTCATGCGGGAGAAAGGGGTGAGAATTGTTCCTGTTTCGGACTCCGAGCAAAGCCGCCTCGCCTGTTCTTTTGTTCCTCTTGAAAGCGGAACTATTTTTCACTACGATACCGCACTTGATCAAAAAACCAGCAAGATCCTTGAAAATGAAGGCATTGAAATTATTCCTTTCCACCCCGATGCTCTGCTTGCGGGAGGAGGAAGCTTGCGCTGCCATACCCTGAGGCTGTGCAGAAGGAAAAACTAGGTCTTTACGAGAAAAAGTCAGAGAAGAAGCCAGATAGAGAGTCGGAAAGAGCCAGAAAGGGTTTAGAGAGGGTCAGAAGGGTCAGAAAAGAGAATCAAGAATGATTGAGACAGAATAGATCACGAGTGAAACGTGATAAAGGAAAAGTGCAAGCAGGCCTGCTTTCTGACTCCTTACCCGGAGGAGCTTATAGTTTGCAAACCCGAGCACCAGAAACCCTGACAGAAAGCCATAAAATGCGATATCTCCGAGCTGTTTTAAAAAAAGAAATGCTGTGAAATAGTGCACAAGCGTAAAACCCGATACCCAGAGTAAAGTTCCCTCAGTACCGTAAAGTACCGGAATTGATTTTATTCCTCTTGCCCTGTCGTTTTCCGTATCGATGAAATCATTAACTGCAAGGTGTGCAAGCGTCCAGGGATAAAAAAAGAGCAGGTAGAGCAGTACAGACGTATCAGGCCGCCCGTAGCAGAGATAGCCTGCTACCGGAAAAAGTGTGAAGTCCATCCTGCCTGCAAGCTGGGCTACAGGAAAACTCTGGTTCTTTCTTTTAACCTGATAGAAATATTCAAGAATGCATGATGAAAGCATTGCCCCGAATACGTAAATGGAGTTAGGATAAGGCAAAGTAAACATTACCAGTCCCGTGAGCCCGGAAAGCAGTAAAAAAACTGTCAGGGCAAAATCAGGGGAGATCCTTCCAGACGGAAGCGGCCGGCTTTTGAAGGGCCTCCAGTAAGCTGTAAGGGAGCCCTCGACATCAAGCCTGTCCTTTTTCCTGTCAACGTAGTCGTTGAGTACAAGCCCACCTTCAAACCCGAAAAACCCGATTAAAACGGCCTTGAAGGTTACTGGCCAGGAAAAATCCCCATAGTTACTGAAAGCAAGTGCTAGACCTGAGGAGAAAAGCAAAATCCAGACAGGGAAAAAATGAGCTCTTGTCAGATCTACCAAGGCTTTAATGGTTTCTCTCGTACCCTCTCCCCCGAGTAATATAAAAGACAATTATATGCTTATACTTTTTGTAAAGGAAATCAGAGACTAACAGCAATTGACTCAGAAAACTAATATTACAGCAGTTACGGTAAAAGTGATAAAAAAGAATATTACAGCAGTTACAGTAAAAGTGACAAAAAAGCATGAAAAAAGAGGCAGGGTAAAAGAAAAGGACTCCGGAAACCTGCTCTTAACGGACCTCTTTTTCCGATTCAGTATATAAAGTCGAGAATAATCGAGACCGCATAGATTACCAGAGTTCCGTGGAAAAGGGGAAGTACTCTCAAGCCAGCTGCGGCACTTTTTTCTTTCCAGAGATAGAGGTTTGACCCTGTCAGAAGTATAAACCCTGCGAGAAAACCGTAAAAGGCGATATCTCCAAGCTCCCTGAGGAAGAAAATAGCTGCAAGGAAATGCAGGGCCGTAAAGCCTGTAATCCAGTACATTGTCCCTTTTTCGCCATAAAGTACGGTTATGGATTTCATGCCTCTTGCCCGGTCATTTTTCAGGTCTATAAGATCATTCAGCCCCAGGTGCGCCATTGTCCAGGGATAGAAGAAAGCAATATAGAGAAGCATTGTCACGTCAGGCTGCCCGTAACAGAGATAACCTGCTGCCGGAAAAAGCGTGAAATCCGTCCTGCCAAGGAGTTGCGCAACCGGGTATTTCTGGTCTCTTTTTTTCACCTGGTAAAAAGCCTCGATGCCGTATGAGTACAGCATTATTGCAAAGACGTAGAGCGAATTCGGATACGGAAGCGTGAAGATAAGGGCAGAAGTAATTCCTGCAAGCAGGATAAACAGCAAGAAGGCATTTTTTGAAGAGAGCTTCCCTGACGGAATGGGTCTCTGTTTAAAAGGCCTCCAGTATCGGGTAAGCGTATTTTCCACATCAAGCCTGTCTCTATTTCTATCCACATAGTCATTAAGCACGAAACCGGCTTCGAAACCAAACAGGCCGATCAGGGCAGTTTTAATCGTTAGCGGCCAGGAAAAGCCGCCGTAATTTGCAAAAGCGAGCACCAGCCCGGAGCAGAAGATCAGGGGCCAGGCCGGAAGGAAATGAGCACGTATAAGGTCAAAGTAGGCTTTCAGGGTTTCTTTCATTTTTTGGCCTCAATAACAATAGCGGTAATTAAGGGAAGCTATTACATAAAAATTATGAAAATAGGTTAAATTTGCGGTTAAAAAGTTATTATTTTTGAAAAGCCCGAGTTGCGCCTCGGGAGTAAGCTGCCCTTTTCGCTCACTTCGTTCGCTCAAGAGGGCTGATTTATAATAAAGATACTGCGCTACGTTCAGCGGGCTAATTATGGATAAGTAATATTGCTTTTTGCTAGTCAGGGCTGAGAGTTTGCAAGATTCCAGCTTTTTGACCGAGCTGGAAACATGATGTGTCAAAATATCAATATTTTTCAGCCATTTTCGGTGACTTGCCCGATGTTACGGGTTCAATAACTGCCTGTGAGTTTCTCCCGGATCATTCCTGAGTAAAACAAGAAGCAAAAGAGTCTTCAGACAACTTCAATAACCTTGATACCGATTTTTATAAAAGAGTTATTAAATATTTTTTGGGATCTTCCCTGACGACATTAATAAAAAAAGCTAATATTACTTTGATTAAATATTTAGTGAAAATTTCCGATTCCAAAAAACGTAAAATCAGAATTCATTATATCAGACTGTTTTTGAAAAACGAAAATTGTAGCCTTTTAAAAAGGCTACTTAGAGAATTGATTCTTTACACTGCTAAATTAAGCTTCTTCAGCGGCTGCTTCGTCAGCTTCTTCGGCTGCTTCGCCAGCGGCTTCGGCTGCTTCGCCAGCGGCTTCGTCAGCTTCTTCGGCTGCTTCGCCAGTGGCTTCGTCAGCTTCTTCGGCTGCTTCGCCAGCGGCTTCGGCTGCTTCACCAGCGGCTTCGTCTTCAACTACAACTTCTTCAACAGGTTCTGCGGCTGCATCTACAGCTTCTTCTTCAACAGGTTCTGCGGCTGCATCTACAGTTCCTTCTTCAGATTCATCTTCTGCAATTGGAGCTGCTTCGTCAGTCACTTCTTCTGCTCCCTCTTCTGCTTCTGGTTCAGCCTCTTCAGCACAGCCGGCTGCAAAGACAACAGTAGCAATAACGAGGAGCATTGCCATAATCTTTAACATTTTTTTCATTAATAATACCTCTAAAGTTCTCTTCCTTTTTTACACCCAGCTCATATAAAATTATGAGATTTTCATATGAGATATTTATGCATGAACCGCCAATAACATTAAAACTTTTCGATTTGGTAAAAAAATAATACAACGAAATAGTTTATATAATTAGAATGCATACCCCGCCATGGCTACATTTAACAAGGTGGGAGTTATAAAGCTCCGTGCCGCTTATTTTTTCGTGAAATATTAGAAATAAATATCAGAAGGCGAATAATGCATAAAGGATTTAAGAAGAAGAACCAGTTGGTGAGAGAAAAGTATTTAAAGGTGGCATAATATTCCCCCGTTGAAGAAGTACAAACCTATAAAAACCCGGTTTGAAAAAAGTGTATGAAAGCGGTTTGAGGATAGAACACTGAAAAGTTACAAAACTCTTAAGTGCTGTGGCAAGACTCAGAAGGAATTCAAAAATTCCCTGTTCATAGGTTATGCCAGTCCTGTAGAAAGCGAAAATGAAGCAAAAGCTTTCATAAAAAGGATAAAGGAATTACACCGGGATGCAAACCATAATGTTTCGGCTTATTTTGTAAAAGAAGAAAACTCTTTTGCCCTCAAATATGATGATGACGGAGAGCCTGCGGGCAGCTCAGGAAAGCCTGTTTTTAAGATACTGGAATCAAAAGAGATCCTGAACGCGGTTGTGGTCGTGACCCGGTATTTTGGGGGAATAAAACTGGGTTTCGGGGGGCTTTCGAGAGCATACCGGGATACGGCACTTTCCGCTCTTGAAGAGGCAGGAATTATCGAAGTATTCAAGCAGGTCAGATTAAGAATACATCTGGGATATACCGAAAGCCAGAAGGTAAGAAATCTGATAGGAAAATACGGAATAATTGAAGAGGAAACGTACTCGGACACCGTAGAATTCATCCTCCTTGTAAAAAAGGAGCTTGAAGATGAAGTCGTTAAAAAAGTGAGAGATGAGACAAAAAGTAAGGCTGAGCTTGAAAGGCTTTAGCTTCATCAATTTGCTTGCGCTCTGACTAACTGCCCCGAAAACTCCTGTTTAAGAGGGAGAAAAAGTAAAGCGCGGCAGGTTATAAGGAATTATTAAGAATCACAAGGTAAGGTCACTTAATTTAGAAGGCTTTCAACTGTAAATGAGCTTTTAACTTGTATATGGAAGGACATGCCTAAGATTGAAAAGGTTTTATACTCAAGACTACATAATAAAATTTATAGAGAATCTTGGAAGTGTAAACATTGAGATATAATAACTTTTCAATTTTGCTTGCTTTACTCATTTTACTTGTGGGAATGGGGACATTCTCATGTTCGGCTGCCAGTGAAGCTCTAACAGGAACTGAAGAGGAAATTACCACGGCTTACGGGAATCAGGTTAACCCGGTTATTTCAGAGAATTATATTGTCTGGCAGGACCAGAGGGGTGGAAACTGGGACATTTATGCGTATGACCTTTCATCCGGAAGGACAGAGATCGCCATTTTTTCAGACTCGAAAGATGAAACTGAGCCTGCAATCTCAGGCAACCGTGTAGTTATCTCGAGTGACAGGAGAGGCAACTCTGATATTTATCTCTATGACCTTGCTTCCGGTAGGGAAACCCAGATCACTTCGGACAAATCCGCCCAGGCAAATCCTGCAATCTCAGGGGACAGGATAGTCTGGACAGACCGGCGGAATCAGAATATGGATATTTATATGTATGATCTCACTTCCAGTACGGAAAGGCGAATAACTGCAGACAAGTCGGACCAGACTCAGCCTGCAATTTCGGGAAACATTATAGTCTGGAAAGATACGCGTAATGATAACGATGACATCTATATGTATAATATCGATACAGGCAAAGAGACTCCAGTAGTTACGGACCCTGCAGAACAGGCAAAACCTGCTATTGAAGGTAACTACATTGTCTGGGAAGATAGGCGCGCCGGAAACCTTGATCTCTATCTGTATGACCTCTCCACGAGGCAGGAAAAAGCAGTTACTACCGATCCTTCCCCACAGAAGACTCCTGCAATTTCAGATGGAAGAATAGTCTGGGCTGACGGGAGGATTAAGGGTACAAATATCTTTACTTATGACATCGCAACAGGACAGGAGAAAGCCGTATCTACAGCTTCGGAATATGAGAGCAATCCCTCAATCAGCGGCAACAGGATAGTCTGGCAGGATAAGCGCAAAGGCACAATGGATATCTTTATGTTCACAGAAAGTGCTCCCGAAAAGGAACCTGAAGCGGAAGCGGAAAAAGCCGAAACCGCAGAGAAATCCCCGCTTGGCATTTACCCTGCAGTATCCGCCATTCTAGCGGTGTATCTTGTTGCAAATGTCACGCAGCGCAAGAGAGGAAAAAATTAATCCAGAGAGCACCCGGTTGATTAACCTGGAAACACCAGGTATACGGCTTCAATAGGTTCAAAGCGTCGAGATTTTCAGGCTCCGGTAAGGCAAAAAGTAATTTACAACCGAACTTTATACTTTCACATTTGAGATATCTTAAACGATTTTGAGGCCTTCTATATGATTCTGAGGCCTCTTATACGATTTCGAGGTCTCTTATGTGATGCTCATACTGTTCTTCCCAGGCCGGAGCAGTTACGCAGACCTGCTTGAGATTT
>Ga0105091_10001173_pt1 | contig 11294 bp, 14 predicted proteins | sample PPLLak1March2015_FD_87022 | JGI IMG/M metagenome (GOLD analysis project Ga0105091, IMG submission 87022) | Freshwater sediment microbial communities from Prairie Pothole Lake near Jamestown, North Dakota, USA - PPLs Lake P7 Core (1) Depth... | ecosystem: Environmental > Aquatic > Freshwater >... | reverse complement strand
TAGTCCCGACCTACCCGGCCACCTTAAGCGCGGCTGACCGCTCAGCATCAGTCCCTGTCATCAGAGCGATCGGCGGAACGGGGAACATCGGGATTCTTTGACTTCATTCGATCGCATGAGAGAGTTAGCAGGACCGATGCATGCCGCCGCGGGCCGAGAGTGACACTTCACCAACTTAGCCTCTATACTGTTACACAAACCCGCCTACTTCATTTGGAGGAATTGCTTCCGTGCAAAAGACGCTCATGCCGATTGCTGCACCTGTAAATCCTTTACAGGCCACCACCAAGGCCGGGCTAGTCGATTACTTCAAGCGAGTGCGGCGCCTAACCGAGGCTTTGTGTTCCCCCCTGGTCACAGAAGACTATATCGTCCAGCCTATAGATGACGTCAGCCCGCCCAAGTGGCACCTTGGCCACACCACTTGGTTCTTCGAGACCATGTTCCTGGTCCGTTTGAAGTCCGGTTATCGGCCATACCACCCTCAATACGCCTACCTGTTCAACTCGTACTACCACTCGTTGGGAGAGCGGTGGAACCGGCCTCAACGCGGCGTCCTGTCGCGACCGACCGTAGCCGAGGTCTACGAGTACCGACGTGCGATCGACGAGGCTATGACCGCTTTCATCCTGGAGTTGGACGAACCTGACTGGGCAAGGATCTCCGAACTGATCGTGCTGGCGATCAATCACGAACAGCAGCATCAAGAGCTGCTTGTCGCCGATATCAAGTATATACTCGCGGCTAATCCACTCCATCCGGTCTACGATTCCGCCCAATTATTGAGTCAGCTGGGCAACTCGCCTGTGTCGCCCTCGCCTGGCGGTCCTCAGGCCGAGCCTGGCACGGTCGCTCTCATGTATGTCCCTCTTCAGGCTGGGTTGTACGAGATCGGGTACGAGCAGGCAGGATTCTGCTATGACAACGAGCAGCCGCGCCACCGGTTTTTCCTCAACGACTTTGCCCTGGCAAATCGTCTCGTCACTAACCGGGAGTACCTGGCGTTTGTAGAAGACGGAGGTTACTCGGACTTTCGTCACTGGCTCTCGGACGGCTGGGACGCCGTCCAAGAGAAAGGCTGGACCGCCCCCCTCTTCTGGAAGGAGACCGACGGCGAATTTGTCGAAATTACGTTGCACGGAGTGAAAGACCTTGACCTCGACCAACCTGTCTGTCACGTCAGCTACTACGAAGCGGAAGCATATGCGAGCTGGGCGGGCAAACGGCTGCCGACTGAACAGGAGTGGGAAGTGGCAGCCACCCGGGAAGTGAGTGCTATCCGGGCGGGCAATTTCATGGATACGGGACTACTCCAGCCGCGGCCAGCTGCAGTTCCTCGCGATTCCACAGAGATCGCCCAGCTATTCGGGGACGTGTGGGAATGGACCCAGAGTGCCTACCTCCCCTATCCCGGTTACCGTCATGCGGAAGGACCGCTGGGCGAATACAACGGGAAGTTCATGATCAACCAGATGGTATTGCGCGGTGGTTCCTGCGCCACACCGCAAGACCACTTTCGCATCACCTACAGGAACTTTTTCCAACCTGACAAACGTTGGCAATTCATCGGAATTCGGCTGGCGGACAACCGGTGAGAGCCAGCCGGCTGGACACCATTCTCCAATTCCTTTAAAGGAGGCCGGCCCCATGTCGGGACTTTGCAGTGATTGCCTCGATTTGACCGACGTTCAGGACGCAGAGAAGCTCTTCAAAGAGCAAGTGTCGGCCGGGCTCTCGTCTTCGCCGAAGACGCTTCCTTCCCGGTTCTTCTATGACGAAATTGGAAGCCGGCTCTTCCAGCAAATCACGAGATTGCCGGAATACTACCTGACCGCTTGCGAGCTGGAGATCCTCCGTCGATCGGGAGGGGACATCATATCTCTCGTTCCCCGGAGAAAATTCAATCTTGTTGAACTGGGCTCCGGCGACGGAACCAAGGTCATCCAACTCTTAGAGCCGGGGCTGGCCGATAATCGGCAGTTCACCTACTTGCCAATCGATCAATCAGTCTCGGCGATGCAGACCCTCACGAGCGACCTGTCGGAGCGTTACCCGGAGCTCGAAGTACGAGGCATCGTCGCCGAGTACGGCGCCGGACTGGAGTGGATCAGAAGGCATCTCAAAGGGCCCGTTGTGCTGCTCTTCCTGGGGTCGAATCTTGGCAATTTCCCGGGCAATGAAGCCGAAGCATTCCTGCAGAGACTCCGATACACGCTTGCGCCAGAAGACTTTCTAGTCATCGGCCTCGACCTGTACAAAGACCCCGAGATCATGAACAGGGCATACAACGATTCCCACGGTGTAACAGCTCAATTCAACCTGAATCTTCTGCGGAGGATCAATCGGGAGCTGCGTGGGAACTTCGATCTCGAGGAGTTCCGGCACTACTCAACCTTCAACCCGAGCACCGGAGGAGTTGAGAGCTACCTTCTGAGTGCCTCGAAGCAGTCCGTGTTGATTAGAGACCTGAATCGGACATTCGAGTTCGATCGGGGGGAACCGATCCATACGGAACACTCGCACAAGTACACCGAGGACGAAATTCGATGCTTAGCCAATAGGGCAGGGTTCGAGATGGAAGCGAATCTTTATGATTCGAGATCGTATTTCGTCGATTCCGTCTGGCGTGTGCCAGCCAGCTAGCAAAACGGCAGAACAATGATCTGTCTGGACGGCGTAAGCAAGGTTTTTGGCGAGACCGGTCGAGCGGTCGACCGGGTCAGCTTCACCGTGCCCAAGGGTGAACTGATGGTGCTGGTTGGGGAGTCAGGAAGCGGCAAGACGACGATCCTCAGAATGATCAATCGTTTGATAGAAGTCACCGAGGGTCGAATTCTCGTTGATGGTCGGGATACTCGCGACCAGGATCCCGTCCTGTTGCGCCGGAGCATGGGCTACGTCTTCCAGAAGATCGGCCTGTTTCCTCACATGACGGTCGGACAGAACGTCGGGATAGTCACGGCTCTAAGCGGTTCCAGGAAACAGCCCGCTTGCAACGCCCGGATTGATGCGGTCTTGAGTCTGGTCGGTCTCGAGCCCGAGCGGTATCGTCATCGGTATCCGGGGGAACTGTCCGGAGGGCAACAGCAGAGGGTGGGCGTGGCACGAGCGTTGGTAGCGGAGCCGGAGATTGTTCTGATGGACGAACCCTTTGGTGCACTCGACGCCATCACTCGTTCTCGTCTGCAAAGGGAGTATCTTCGCTTGCACCAGTCGCTGGGACTAACCACTCTCATGGTGACTCACGACGTCACAGAAGCTTTTCTCCTTGGGAACCGCATAGCGGTGATGAAAGAGGGTCGGCTTTTGCAGTCGGATGTCCCTGCACGACTCATAAGGTCGCCGGCCGACAGCTATGTAGAAAGTCTGCTCGAGACGACCCTGGGTCAGCTTGAGCGCCTGAAGGCGATCGCCTCGGAAGAAGCAGAGTCATGAGCAGATCCGGAATCGCCGAACAACTCGAACTGCTTCCCCACTACCTTGGCAACCACATGGCTCTGACTTTCCTGGCGTTGGCGATCGGAATTGCCATAAGCCTGCCGCTAGGACTGGCGGCGACGAGGGTGAGATGGTTGGAGTGGCCGATCCTTACCTTCGCCGGTGTTATGCAAACCGTGCCTGCCCTGGCCCTGCTGGCCCTGATGGTTCCTCTATTGGGACGAATCGGTTTCACCCCTGCACTGGCCGGTCTGGTTCTCTACAGCATGTTCCCGGTGCTACGAAACACAGTGACCGGCCTCAACGGGGTGGACTCGGCCTACCTTGAGGCGGGTCGGGGGATCGGGATGACGGAGGGACAGCTGTTGTGGCACGTCCAATTGCCGCTGGCTACCCCCGTTATCCTGGCCGGCATCCGCATCGCAGCTGTCTGGGTCGTCGGAGTTGCGACCCTTTCCACTCCGGTAGGATTCCCTAGCCTCGGCAACTACATCTTCAGCGGTCTGCAGACCCAGAATTTCGTAGCAGTCCTTGTTGGAGTAGTCGCGGCCGCAGTCTTGGCCGTCGTTCTCGACCTTCTCCTCCGGTTGATCGAAATCGCCATTTCCCGCCGCAAACGCATGTTAGGCTTTGTGGCTGGCTTAAGCCTGATGCTCCTCGCTTTGGCAACGTTGATGCCTGCCTGGAGCAGGCCCGACGGTGTTGACTCCGAAGTTCCTGTTATCGTCGGCGCCAAAACTTTTACTGAACAGTACATCCTGGCCGAGCTACTTAAGAAGCGGGCAGTCGAGGAGGGCTACTCGGTCTCTGACCTCCAGAGTCTCGGCTCCACGGTGGTGTTTGATGCTCTAAAGGCGAGTCGTATTGACTGTTATGTCGACTACTCGGGGACTGTTTGGGCGAATCACATGAAACGGCAGGACCAGCCGGGTCGCGAAGAGGTCCTGCGGTTGATGTCCGAGTGGTTGCAGCAAGAACACGGCATTATTTGTCTAGGCAGCCTGGGTTTCGAGAACTCATATGCTTTAGCCATGCGCAAAGACCGGGCGGAAGCTCTCGGCGTTCGAACCATTAGCGACCTGGCCCCCCACTCTGGGAAGCTGTCGGCTGGCGGGGACTACGAGTTCTTTTCCAGGCCTGAATGGCACGCTCTGCGCAAGAATTACCACTTGGGCTTCGCCAACCTGCGGAGCTTCGATTCCACACTCATGTATGCCGCTGTGCACCGGGGAGTTGTCGATGTGATCTCCGCCTTTTCGACTGACGGGCGGATATCGGCCTTCGGACTTCTTCCCCTCGGTGATAACCTCGAAGTCTTGCCACCATACGACGCGGTGCTGCTGTTGTCCCCCAAAGCCGGCATTGACGCTAAACTGAAGCGAACTTTCGAGCCCCTGATTGGCGTCATCAGCAACGAGGAGATGCGACAGGCCAATATGATGGTCGATTTGAATGGGACCCCGGTACGAGAGGCCGCCGAGTGGCTCCGCCGTGCTATCGCTTCCGATACTTCCGATACTAGATAGGACGAGTACAAACTATGGATACGACTCAGGTAGACAGTCTGCGTGAGCACCTCCTGCAGCTGTTGTCCGGCAAGTGGGCTCACCTTGAATTCGACGAGGTGGTCGCCGGATTTCCCCCTCACCTTCGTGGAACCAAAGCGGGGCGATTGCCTCACTCAGCGTGGCAAATATTGGAACACATGCGCATCGCCCAATGGGACATCCTGGAATTCAGCCGGAATCCAAGTCATGTTTCGCCCAACTGGCCTGCTGGCTACTGGCCCGAGACCGAGGCGCCGCCGACCGAGTCGGCGTGGGATGAGAGCGTCAGACGTTTTAACGATGACCTCGAGGCCATACGCGAGCTGGCGACCAGTCCGGACACCGACTTGTTCTCGAAAATCCCTCACGGCTCGGGACAAACCATTCTCCGGGAAATCATGCTCGTCGCTGATCACAACGCCTATCATCTTGGCCAACTTGTTCAGGTGCGCAAAATCCTGGGTGAATAGCTCTCCTTCGAGCAGTCAGGCTCAAGAGTTACCTACCCACAACAGGTCTCTTCCTCGGACACCTCAACTCAGGAATGGGAGCGCGAGCCGCGACAAGGCTCGAAAGACGGCACCAGTAGGAGGTCGCCCCTCACCCCGCACCCGGGCATAAGCGCTAGAATATGAGGTTCTGCCCCCGTAGGGGGCGGATGTTTGTAGTTTGCCGGTGCCAGAAAGGAAGGCGCCCCAGCGGGGTGCGATGTTCTGAGCGAGTTGGCATCGAGGCGGGGGCAAAGGCCTTCCTGTTGAAACGTCTCGGCCTTACGTGGATGCCCATTGCCCCTTGGGGGGGCGGAAGCCGTCCCGAGCGGGCTCTTATTCTAGCGCTTATGCCGCACCCGGGCCTCCGACGAAACGCGCTGCTTTGGTTCAAGCGGTTCTGGTGAGGAGGTACAATGGCAGCAAGATAACCTCCTTGCTCGCCAATTGACTCCTCGGCCTGTCGCACGAGGTGTCAGAATGGGCCTTCTTGGGATCATGAGAAGCCAACAGTATGACATCGGAATGGTCGGGCTGGGCGTCATGGGACGAAATCTCCTGCTGAACATCGCCGAGCACGGCTTCTCGCTCGCGGGATATGACAAGGATTTCAGCAAAGCTCAGGCCTTGAAAAGGGTCCGCCTCAAGGAGGTCAGATGAAGAAGGCTCCGGTCACGGCATTATCCCTGGACACGTCACACGATCACCGTGAGCAGGTCTCACACACGCACCTCCCGCGCGTCGTCATCGTCGGCGGAGGTTTCGGCGGCCTCTACGCCGCGCGCGGGCTCGCAAAGGCGCCGGTCGCCGTTACGGTCGTTGACAAGCACAACTACCATCTTTTCCGGCCCATGCTCTACCAGGTCGCGACCGGTCTCCTCTCCTCGGACGAGGTCGCGGCGCCGATCCGTTCGATCCTGCGACGCCAGAAGAACGTGACAACCCTCATGGCGGAGGTGGTCGGGGTCGACGCGCATGCCCGCGTCGTGTTTACCAGCGAGGGGGCCGTTGACTATGACTACCTCGTTCTCGCGACCGGTATCGAGTACAACTACTTCGGTCACGAGGAGTGGAAGGCCTTGGCCCCAGGACTTACTTCGGTGGACGACGCCGATCGGATCCGAGGCAAGATCCTCACGGCGTTTGAATCAGCCGAACGGCTCGCGGCGAGCGGGAAGGAGGACGCCTCAACCCTTCACAAGCTTCTGACGTTCGTTCAGGTCGGCGCTGGCACGGCCGGCGTCGAGATGGCCGGCACCGTGGCGGAGATGGCGCGGATGGCACTGGCCGAGGACTTCCGTCATATCGATCCGCGTTCGGCCCATATTCTCCTGTTCGAGGCAGCTCCTCGAGTTTTGCCCACGTATCCCGAAAGACTCTCTGAGAAGGCCCGCCGCCACCTCGAGGAACTCGGAGTCGAAGTCCACACGAATGCGAAAGTCGAGCGAGTTGACGAACAGGGAGTGATCGTCAACGGCGAGCGCATCTCGAGCCGTACGGTGCTGTGGACGGCGGGTGTCGTCGCCTCGCCTGCGGGCAGGTGGCTCGGCGTTGATGTCGACAAGGCAGGGCGTATCAACGTGAACACGGACTTGTCGGTTCCAGGTCACCCGAATGTGTTCGCCGTCGGCGACACCGCGGCGATTACATGCTACACCCGGAGCCTGTTCGGGATAAGGAGCGAGACGGCGGAGTTGCTTCCTGGCGTTGCACAGGTCGCGATCCAAGGCGGGGCGTATGTCTCGCGCCTCATCCGGCGCCTAGTCAACGGCGAGCGCTCCGCTAAGCCGTTCTGGTACTGGGACAAGGGAAATATGGCAATCGTAGGCCGGACGTTTGCTGTGGCGGACCTCAAGCACGTGTGCTTTTCAGGGTTCACCGCGTGGCTTCTTTGGGCGGGGGTCCACATCTATTTTCTAATCGGGTTTGCGAATCGGCTGTTGGTCATGCTCCAGTGGGGGATATCGTTCGTGACGAAGCGACGCGGGGTTCGGATTCTCCCACTCGCAGTGGCGGAAGTGACGCATGCCGGGCCGGCAGACGTCAGATCCTCGGACGTTGCATCAGCTAAGGAGAATTCAAATGTCAGAGTTTAGCAAGAACGACGAGGCGATCCGGAAGCTCTCACCAGAGCAGTATCGCGTAACGCAGCAAAACGGCACGGAGCCCCCCGGCACCGGAAAATATCTAAATAACAACGAACCGGGCATCTACGTCGATATTGTGTCCGGGGAGCCGCTTTTCGCCTCGTCCGACAAATTTGAATCCGGATGCGGGTGGCCCAGCTTCACCAAGCCCATTGAACCTGCGAATGTCAAAGAACTGCGGGACACGTCGCACGCCATGATCCGCACCGAGGTGCGGTCGGCGCACGCGGACAGCCATCTCGGGCACCTGTTTCCCGACGGTCCGAGGGACCGCGGCGGATTGCGTTATTGCATCAACTCAGCCTCCCTGCGGTTTATCCGTCGCGACGATATGGAAGCCGAGGGGTACGGGGCTTACCTGAACCAAGTAGAGGAGGTTCGATGACTACGGAACGCGCTGTTCTTGCGGGCGGTTGCTTCTGGGGTGTGCAGGACCTTTTTCGCCGACACGACGGCGTTCTTTCGACGCGGGTCGGCTACACGGGCGGCAACGTGTCCCACGCTACCTACCGCAATCACGGCTCACACGCCGAAGCAGTCGAGGTAGTCTTTGATCCTGCACGCATCAGCTATCGGCAGATCCTCGAGTTTTTCTTCCAAATTCACGACCCAAGCACGCGCAATCGCCAAGGCAACGACGTCGGGACCAGCTATCGGTCGGCGATCTTCTACACCAGCGACGAGCAGAGGCGGATTGCGGAAGACACGATCGCTGACGTCGATGCTTCAGGCCTGTGGCCAGGAAAGGTTGTTACTGAAGTTGTTCCAGCAAGCGACTTCTGGGAGGCCGAACCCGGGCATCAGGACTACCTCGAACGATATCCCGGCGGCTACACCTGCCATTTCGTCCGGCCAAACTGGAGGCTGCCGATCCGCACGGATGCGGTTGCAAAGAAGGGGTGAGCGCCGATTCGCGATTCCACCCGCTCAGGCGAAATGCTCATGGGAGCAGGCCGCTGCGCTGGATTTTCTCGTGTGGGATGCACGCGGATGGGACGATTGAGGTCACGATCTTAAAGTCTCGCACGTTGGGAGGTGTGTAATGCGGCGGCGTCGTGGGTGACGACGAAGAGGAGCATGCTATGCCCGAAGGGATTACCGGAGCAGCCTGGGCCTTCTGCTGGGGATTGGCGGCGGCGTCCGGCGTGTTGGCGGGACAATACTGGGGCTAATAACGCGGCTCCCGCACCGCGCCATTGCCGCCATCATGTCGTTCGGGGCGGGTGTGCTGCTTTCAGCCGCCTCTATCTCTATTAAGATCGCGTCCGAGGCGCTCATCGTCGCTGGCGCGGTATTTACAGCAGGCGGGATCATTGCCGGTGCCGCTATGTTCAGCATCGCGAACGCAGCTCTCGCGACCGCCAAAGATCGCAAGCGCTGCGGGGAATGCAAGCGGCAGGATGGAGCAGTGTTGCGCTCGGTACTGCGGCGATGACGGCTCTTGCGTTTTACTTGCTCAGTTATCTTGCCCCTGACCTGACGGCAATCCTCAAGGCATTTGGAGCCGGGGCGCTCATCGCGATGGCGGCGGAACCGTCGTCCCGTAGGCGTTCCACAATGGACCCCGCTATTCCGGCCTTCTCGCCGCCTTGGGCTTCGCAGCCGTCATGCTGGTCAGCGAAGTCACCAGGTGAGCCCAGTGTTTGGGAAGACTAACGAAGCGGGGAGCCAAACCCTTGTCGTTTGTACTCGGTGAAGGCGTTGACCGGCAAAGCCCGGCGAAGACCATTCCGACTTCCCGAGAACAAGAAGGATGCCACGTTGAAGTGCTTTTCAACAGCGGTTCAAATATCCATAGGAGGAGAGTTATGGAAACTAAAAAAACCGCAAAAGCCGAACCGGTCGACATGAAGCTGGAAGTCGTGATGATCGGCGTTTCAGATATCGACCGCGCAAAGGCCTTTTACGAGAATCTCGGCTGGAGATTCGACGGCGACTTCAGGGCGGGCGACGACTTCCGCGGCATACAGATGACGCCGCACAACTCGGAAACCTCGATCATCTTCGGCAAGGGAATCAGGTCGGCTGAGCCCGGCCTGGCCGACAGCCTGGTTCTCGCCGTGGACGACCTCGACGCCGCCCGCGACGACCTGATCGCCCGCGGGGTGAAGGTCAGCGAAGTCTTCCACTACGCCGGCGGCCCTTTCAATATCACCGGGAAGAAACCGCGCGTCGGCGGGCGCGACCCGCAAAACCGTTCCTACTTCTCGTTTGCCTCGTTTCAGGATCCGGACGGGAACGTCTGGCTGCTGCAGGAGGTCAAGACGCGGCTTCCCGGCCGCGAGTGGAACTTGACCCGAGAACAAACTGCCGATGTCGGGAGCCTTGCAGATCTCCTCCGTGAGACAGCGGAGCACCACGACCGCTACGAGAAGACGCACGCCGAGCACCACTGGTGGGACTGGTATGCCCCCTACCTGAGCGCGCGTGAGAACGGCAGCAGTCCGGAGGAGGCAGCAGCCGCCGCCGACCGCTACATGGAGGAGGTTCTTCACGTTCTTTCCCGATGACGCCGTTCCCGGAGAGCCGCTTTTCCGCCCCTCCGGGAATCCAGGTGAACGCATGGGAGGAAAAAACATGGCAAGTCCCATTCTCGTCACCGGCGCGGCGGGCCGCGTCGGCGGGGTAGGGCGCACGGTCACCAAACTGCTGTTGAAGCAAGGCAAAGCGGTGCGTGCGATGGTGCGAAATGAAGACGAGCGCGCACAGGCATTGCGCGACATGGGTGCGGAGGTTGTGGTCGGCGATCTGCTCGATCTCGATTCGATGCATCGGGTGATTGCCGGCTGCGAGACGATGTACTTCGGCATGTCGGTTTCGGATGCCTATCTGGCCGCGACTGTCAATGCGGCGGCGGTGGCGAGGCATCACGGCCTGAAGGCGTTCATCAATATGTCGCAGATGACCCTCTCACAGATGAGCATTACCGAAACCACCGCGAGCCCGCAGCACAAGCTGCACTGGCTCGCCGAGCAGGCGCTGAACTGGTCCGGTCTGCCGGTCGTGCACGTCCGTCCGACAGTGCTTCTCGAAGGCTTCTTCCTGATTTTCACCCCGGATTCGGTCAGGGAATCAAATCAGATCCGACTGCCGTTCGGCGAGGGCAAGACTTCGCCGGTCGCAGTGGAAGACGTTGCACGTGTGGTCGCCGCGCTGCTCGCCAATCCGCAGCCGCACATCGGCAAGATCTATCACCTGACCGGTCCGCAGTCCGAGAACGTGCATTTCTATGCACAGGAGTATTCGAAGGCGCTTGGCCGCACGATCACCTTTCAGGACATCCCGGTCGAGCCGTGGCGCGACGGGTTGCTTGAGCGCGGCTTGCCGGTTCACCTGGTGAACCACCTCGCGACGATGGCCGATCTGCACCGTGCGGGGCGCTACGACCGGATGTCGGACGACGTGCTCGCGCTAACGGGGCAAGGGCCGCTGAGCGTGCAGGAGTTCGTCAGGAAGAATGCGGCGACGTTCACCGCGTCGGCAAACGAGGCCTGAGTGTCTGCGGATGCCGTTGCGCCGTAATTCGCAACCGCCTAGGAGGTAATCATGGCCGCACGATCTCATCCGCAAAGATACGACGCGATTGTCATCGGGACCGGACAAGGAGGGAAGCCTCTCGCGGTGGCGTTGGGACAGGCGGGTTGGAAGACGGCTGTCATCGAGCGCAGTCATGT
>Ga0105091_10001172_pt1 | contig 11294 bp, 9 predicted proteins | sample PPLLak1March2015_FD_87022 | JGI IMG/M metagenome (GOLD analysis project Ga0105091, IMG submission 87022) | Freshwater sediment microbial communities from Prairie Pothole Lake near Jamestown, North Dakota, USA - PPLs Lake P7 Core (1) Depth... | ecosystem: Environmental > Aquatic > Freshwater >... | reverse complement strand
TTTATCCGCCGCATCCGCGCAATGGAGCGCGATGGCCAGATTATGCGCAACCGCAAGCGCGCTATCTGTGTGATGGAAAAGCTGGATCTGGTTAAAGGCAAGGTGCAGGGCCACCCGGATGGCTTTGGTTTCCTGATTCCCGAAGACGGCAGCGATGACCTGGTATTGAGCGCCAAGGAAATGCACAAGGCGCTGCACGGCGATATCGTGATGGCACGCGTGGGTGGCATGGACAGGCGCGGTCGGCGCGAGGCCGCCATTGTTGAGGTGCTGGAGCACTACAATACGCGCGTCGTCGGTCGCTTGTATGATGATCATGGCATCCTGTTTGTGGTGGCGGAGAACCGTCGCATCAGTCAGGACATATTGGTGGCGCCGGGCGAGCGTGGTGTTGCCCAAGTCGGCCAGGTGGTGATACTGGAGTTGATTCAGCAGCCCAGCAAGCATGCGCAGCCGATAGGCCGTATTGTCGAGGTGCTGGGTAACTATGGCGACTCCGGCATGGAAATCGAGATTGCCTTGCGCAAGCACGACCTGCCAAATGAATTCCCACATGACGCGAAGCATCAGGCCGAGCAGTTTTCAGAGCATGTCTTGCCTGAACATTATGCGGGTCGCGAAGATGTGCGCAATCTGCCGCTGGTGACCATAGACGGTGAAACCGCGCGTGACTTTGACGATGCGGTTTATTGCGAACCTTCCGGTTCTGGTTTCCGTTTGGTGGTGGCGATTGCCGACGTGAGTGCCTATGTGCAGCCGGGTGAACCGCTGGACAATGAAGCGTTGAACCGCAGCACCTCGGTTTATTTCCCACGCCGCGTGATCCCGATGTTGCCGGAAGAGCTTTCAAACGGCCTGTGTTCAATCAATCCCAATGTTGAGCGCCTGTGCATGGTGTGCGACATGCAGATCACTGCTGAAGGCAATATCGAAAAATATCGTTTCTACCCCTCGGTAATGGTGTCCAAGGCGCGCCTGACCTACAACCAGGTGGCCGACATGCTGGCGAATCCTCAGGGCGAAAACGCAGTGAATTTTGCCGCAGTGTTGCCGCATGTCAATCACCTTTACACCCTGTTCCAGACCCTGCTCAATGCGCGTGCAAAACGCGGCGCGATCGATTTTGAAACTATCGAAACGCAGATGATCTTCAATGAGCAGGGCAAGATTGAAAAAATTATTCCGGTGCATCGCAACGACGCGCACAAGCTGATCGAGGAGTGCATGCTGGCCGCCAACGTCTGTGCTGCGGGTTTCCTGCATGAACATGAACATCCGGTTTTATACCGTGTGCATGAAGGCCCTACCCCTGAAAAACTGGGAGCAGTGCGCGAGTTCTTCAAGGAATTTGGCCTTGATCTGGGCGGCGGTGATGAACCGGAAGCGGGTGATTATGCCAAACTGCTCAAGCAGATTAAGGGCCGTCCCGATTTTGCCTTGCTGCAAACCGTGATGCTGCGCTCCTTGCGCCAGGCGCGTTATGCGCCGGAAAACGTGGGCCACTTTGGTTTGGGTTACGAGGCTTACGCACACTTCACTTCGCCTATTCGCCGTTACCCCGATCTGCTGGTACATCGCGCAATCAAGGCGGTGCTGAAGGGGCTGCAATACAAACCATCCGAAAAATGGGAAACACTGGGCGTGCATTGTTCACAGAACGAACGACGCGCCGACGATGCCACACGCGACGTTGAAGCGTGGCTCAAGTGCTTCTACATGCGCGACCATCTCGGCAATGTGTATGACGGAACGATTTCATCAGTCACCGGCTTCGGTCTGTTCATCACGCTGGATGAACTGTTTGTCGAAGGACTGGTGCATGTTTCAGAACTGGGTTCTGATTATTTCCACTTTGATGCAGTCAAGCACCAGATGCTGGGCGAACACTCAGGCAAGAGTTACCGTCTGGGCGACCGCGTGCGCGTGCAAGTAGTACGTGTAGATATGGAGAGCACCAAGATCGACTTCGTTCTGGAAAATGTGGATGGCGAATCCGGCGGAAAGCATTCCGGGGTAGCAGGCGAGGTCGATGGCAACAGGGCGGGAGCATGGGGCGGCTCTGCACCGAAAAAATCCAAGAAAGCGCACAAGCACCATGGCTGAAACCCGAATCATTCACGGCTTTCATGCTGTGATAGCACGCATCCGCCAAAACGCGGAAAGCATCTCCGAAATCTATGTGGACTCTCAACGGCGTGATCCGCGTGCACGCGACCTGCTGAAGCTGGCGGAAACTCACGATGTGCGCGTGGTGCCGGTTGATGGCAAACGCCTCGATGGTATGGCCGGTAACACCCGTCATCAGGGCGTTGCAGCCCGTGTGGATGCGGCGCAGCGGGTGCAGCATCTGGACGATGTGCTGGATACCCTGACCGAGCCTGCGCTTATTCTGGTGCTGGACGGTGTGCAGGATCCGCACAATCTGGGCGCCTGCCTGCGCAGTGCAGATGCTTTTGGTGTACATGCGGTGATCGCGCCTAAAGACCGTGCCGTCGGTATCACCAGCACCGTGGAAAAGGTTGCCTGCGGTGCTGCAGAAACAGTACCCTACATTACCGTTACCAATATTTCGCGTACCCTGCGCGAGCTGCAGGAACGCGACATCTGGGTGGTGGGGGCGGATGGTGAAGCAGAGTCAGACCTGCATGCATTCAAGCATACCGGTGCAATCGCCTTTGTATTGGGCGCGGAAGGTGAGGGCTTGCGCAGACTGACCAAAGAGACCTGTGACCAACTGGTGCGCATTCCGATGCTGGGCAGCGTTGAAAGCCTTAACGTTTCGGTGAGTACCGGCGTTTTCCTGTACGAGGCGAGAAGACAGCGCGCAGTTATATAGCAGGGCTTGGGGATACCTCCTTTCCATCGCTGGGCGGAAGTTGTTTTCAATCAGGCAGGGCGTGAAATGATTATGCAATCGGCCTCATAAAACAAAAAAGCCAGCTTCCGCTGGCTTTTTTTACCACAGGATAAAACTGGATTACTGAGCCAAAACCCACTGAACCAGAGTTTTTACGTCGGCTGGTGCAACTTTTGCGTTAGCTGGCATTGGTACTGGGCCCCAAACACCGGAACCGCCTTTGGTGATCTTGGCTGCCAGCATATCTTCAGCTGCTTTGTTACCTTTGTATTTTGCTGCAATATCTTTGTAAGATGGTCCAACTACTTTCTTGTCTACCGTATGGCATGCCAGGCAGCCGCTTTTTTGCGCCAGCGCTTTACCAGCAGCCATATCTACGGCAAAAGCCTGGGTTGATAACATTAATGCTGCTGCAGCGATAATTCCTGATAATACTTTCATGAGTCTCTCCAAGGGTGCGTTGTAAATGTTAAATTTTTTGTGGCCGCTCATTTTAACCCACCGCCTCAAGATTTCATACATTTGTAATGGTTTTGTGTTTTTCTGTTTGTTATTAGCTGAGAAACAGCTTGATGTGTAAATTATATTGTAAAAACAATCTGTTGTACCATGAGTCCTATTGATCTCGTGGGCGAATCTACCGTTCGTGGAAAATCAGGTGTCTCTATGGCTCAAATTGCGGTATTTGGAGAAATGGATATTTGAGACTGTTTTGGCTGAATTTAGGGTGATTTGTGTTTCAGAATACTTGGTCCAAGCGCTGTATCGATTCCTTTATCCAGTAGTCAGGCAGAGCAGGCATAGACTGACTGTGCGGGCCGAATGGCAGCATCTGAGAACGATATGGTAATCAGGTCTGCAGCGAAAATTGCAGTTGCCTGTACCTTGTAAATAGGGTGATTTTAATAAGCTTTTCAGTGCCTAAAGTCGTTGATACTAATGCTATTGTGGCTGCATTGAATTTCACATATGATGATTTGCCCGTGTTTTCATGGCGTTGGCAATCTGATCCCTTTCAAACTGATTTATCTTAATCATAGAGACCGATGAACAATTCTACCTCCATCAAAAGAGTTTTGTCCCTTGCAGTATTTGGGTTCGTTATTTCGGGCTGCACCCTGGAACCCAAACGGAGTGATGACATGCCGATCATAAAAGGTGCACCTGAGTGGGTCAATGAGGGCAGTAGAATGCTTATCAGCAATGACAGCCGCTTGTTTCATGGTGTTAACTCTGCTACACCTCAGGGCGATGTGGCATTGCAGAAATCAATCGCAGATGATAGATCCATGGCCGAGGTTTCAACTATATTGGCAAGCTATCTTGATACTGTTTCAATCGAATATTTGACCGCTGTCAGTCCGCGCGATCGGGGCACTCGTGATCGCGGTGTTAGCGATGAATTGTTATTGCGCCAGATTGAGGAGTATTCAATACGCCAAATTAATGAAGGTATCGCACATCAGATTAATGATGCTATCCCGCGCCAATTCAAAGAGGCCGTTTCTGCCCAGTTTAAAGAAGATATTTCGAAGCATGTAAAAGAGGGCGCCAAACGCCATATCAGAGAAGCTATAACAAATCAGGTTGATTTCGCTCTTCTGATTGAAGAGGAGATTGCGCGGCAGATTAAAGAGTCGGTATCGCGTCAGATTAAAAATACGGCCAAGGCTAATATGACTGGTGCAATAATCACAGCAAGCTGGCGTGACCCCAGAACCAAGACTATCTGGTCACTTTCCGAGCTGGATTTGGCGCACATAAAGAAAATTGTGCCTGCGGCAGGCGATTTGCACATCGATGTGAAACGCTACTTTGAGACCAATGCGGATGCTATTTTTGACAACCTTGCCAGGGAGGAAGATGATTCAGACGACTCCTTCACTTCTATTTTCAAATAGTACCAATTATGCCTGCAGGCGTAATTCCTGCAGATTAGGGAAGAGCAACCTTTCAACTTGGAATATATGCAGATTAATATAACGATTTCAGACCTCAGTATCTGAATTAGGGGCAGGCAAATATGGATATGAATCCGATGATCAAATTGTTTTATCTGATTTTATTGGGAATGGCAATTTCAGGCTGCAGCACTAAATCCGTTCAAACTGAAGTTGCTCAGGTTGAGAGCAATCTGGGAATCAAGGGGGCGCCAGACTGGGTTAATAAAGGTAGCAATATTCTGAGTGGGAAGAATGGACGCATGTTCTATGGTGTCGGATCTGCCACTCCCCAGGGAGACATGGCGTTACAGAAAGCAATCGCCGATGACAGAGCCAGAGCTGAGATAGCACGTATTCTGTCCTCCTATCTGGAAGTTCTTTCAACTGACTATATGGCTACTGTCAAGCTGGCAGGTACCAATGTGAATGAAGAGCAGGTATCGCTACAGATTAAAAATACCACCAAAGTGAATATGGCAGGGGCGAGAATAATTGGAAGTTGGCGCGATCCTAAATCGAATGCCATCTGGTCGATTGCCGAGCTGGATATGAAGCGTGTAAAGAGTACAATGGCCGGTGTAAACGATATGAATGCCGACTTGAAGCACTACATCGATACCTCAGCTGAAAATATTTTTGACCGCGTTGCCAAGGAGAAGAAATAATGCGTTTTACATCACTATTAATGAACAAAACAGCTGCATTAATGATACTTGCGTTGTCCCTGGGGGGCTGTTCCACCGCGGTTACGCGCATGGATGCTGCCGAAGTGAAGGATCTTAGCGGTGCCTGGAACGACACTGATTCGCAGATGGTTGCGGCGGAGATGATGCAGGATGTGTTGAGCAGAGACTGGATAGCAGAATTCAAAGGCGAGAAGAAACGCAAGCCGGCAGTGATTGTTGGTGAAATGCGTAACCTGAGCCATGAGCACATCAATGTGAGCACCTTCGTTCAGGAGCTGCAGAGAAACATGATCAATTCCGGCAAGGTTAAATTTGTCGCCTCTTCAACCGAGCGCGAGGAGATCCGCGGCGAACGTAAAGACCAGGATGTTCATGCCAGCGATGATACCCGCAAGGCCATGGGTAAAGAGAAGGGTGCCGACTTTATGCTGAAAGGGACGATTAATACCATCATCGATGCCAGCGGCAGGGACCAGTTGCGCTATTACCAGGTTAACCTGACACTGATTAGCCTGGTTGACAATGAAATAGTCTGGAATGGTGAAAAGAAAATAAAGAAAATGGTTGCTCGCAGCAATCTCAGATTCTGAACGCAGGTTAGCACCATATAGAATCAAACAAATACACGGCATGAATTTTGGCCGTGTATTTGTTTGTGGGCATCAATTTTTTTGCCGGCTTTGTTCTTTGCAGGGGAATGATTAATGAGTGTGGCAACGCGATTTTATTTGGCTAAAATTAATTTTCCCTGCGGTGCTGGGTTCAGGTTTTTGCGCTCTTGTCTGCTCATATTTGCAGTGCTCTCCGCTATGGGAGGGTGCGCTACCTACAGTGGTTCCTTTGACGTGGTTGAGCGCAATCTTGCTATGCAACACTACGATGCAGCCCTGACAAACATTGAGAAAGAAAAAGACTCCAAAACAGACCGCGTTTTGTACCTGCTGAACAAGGGAATGATACTGCGCATGAAGCGCGATTTTGTAGCTTCCAACAGTGCTTTTGAAGCGGCAAAAAAAGAAATGGACCGCCTTTATGCGGCAAGTGTCAGCGAGAATACGCTATCGGTCATGGTTAATGATTCAACCGTCAGCTATTCGGGTGATAACTTTGAGCGAGTCTTGTTGCATCTGTATATGGCGCTTAATTATCTGGAATTGGGTCAGCCTGATTCAGCGCGAATTGAAGCTTTGCAACTTGACGCCAAGCTGCGCGAATTTGCAGAAAAAATTCCCGATAGCAAGCATATCGAGGACGCATATACCCTTTATCTGACCGGCATGATCTATGAAGACCGGGGCGAGTGGAGTGATGCCATGATTTCTTACCGCAGTGCCTATAAAGTCTATAAAAAATACCAGGCCAATTATGCCGTAGCCATACCGTCCATGCTCAAAACAGATTTAATGCGCATGGCAAAACAGCAAGGGCTGACTAATGAGCTTGAAAAGTATAAGAGCGAATTTGGCATTGAGCTTATAAATAGCAAAGGTTCGACTTCCGGCATGGGTGAGCTGGTATTCGTTCTTAATAATGGCCTTGCACCGATTAAACGCGAGAAGGCAGTCAACTCGTTTGATGCAACCACGGCTTCAATGGTCAGAATATCTCTGCCATCTTATGAATCACGCAATAAAAATGTAGTTGCGGCACGCATTACGGTAAATGACAGGCAGTCTGTTACCGAGCTGACTGAAGATATTGATGCCGTCGCCAAAAAGAACCTTGATTCACATATGCCAGCAATTATTACGCGCTCTGTAGCAAGGGTTGTCGTCAAGGCAGTGGCCAATAAAAGGGCGCGAGAGTTGGCAACAAATAATAAAAATAATGACAATGCCATGGCCGGTATGCTGGGTGCGCTTGCTTTACAAGTGGCGACAGTAGCTTCTGAGCGGGCAGATACGCGAAGCTGGTTAACACTGCCGTCAAATATTCAGATGGGACGCTTGTCTTTGCCTCCGGGCAGCTATAACGTCAAGGTTGAACTATTGGGAGCGGATCAGCGTGTCGTTGCGACACTGGATTATCCGGAGATTGCGATTAAAAAATCGCGTAAAACGTTTCTGACCAAGCATTGGGTATCTAATTAGCTAATTTTCAGCAGGAGAAAAAATGAAGTTCCCTTTGAATGTTTTATTTGTTTCCGCTGCACTATTAATCAGCGGCTGTGCCACAAAATCATTCCAGCCGGAATGGATTTCCGGCGACAGTGAAAAATACAAAAATTCACAGTATCTGCTCGGGCGTGGCGAGGCTTCCAATATGGAGGAGGCAAAAGACCGCGCACGTGCCGACCTTGCTAAAACTTTCAAAGTGGCTGTTAGCGTGGATAGCGAAGACCTGCAGAGTTACAAGAGCAATTCTGCAATAGCCGGATCAGGAAAATATGTCGCCGAATCTTCCGTTAAGATTAATACCAGAACAGACCAGATAATCAGGGGGATACAGATTGCGGAGATCTGGCAAGATCCCGCCAATAAGAATCATCATGTCCTCGCTATACTTCCGAGACAACAGGCTGCGACCAGTTTAAGGCAACAGGTAAACGAGCTGGATGATGCAACCCAGGCCAGCATCAGTCAGTCAAAAATCAACCCCGACCTGTTTATCAAGATTGCTGCTGCAAGCAAAGCGCTAGACGCGCAATTGGAACGTGAAGGGGTGCAGAAGGCACTGCAGGTTGTCGATATAAGCGGGCGTGGTCTGGAACCCAAATATACCAGTGCCAGACTCAGGGCAGATTTGGATGAATTGTTAAAGCGCGTACGCGTAGCGCCAAAAGTGCTGGATGGTTCAGCGCCAGGCCTGGAAGAAATCGTGGGGGGTGCACTGAGCAACGCCGGCTTCATGATCGAAACCGGAGAAAAGCCTGACTTTCTGCTTAAAGCCAGCCTGGTGCTCACTGATGTTGGCTTAAAGGACGGATGGTACTGGCAGCGCGGTAATCTGGAGATATCAATGTCTGAAGCAGCCAGCGGACGTGTGCGCGGCACTCAGCGCTGGCCAATCAAGAGCTCGGCAACTGACAAGGCAACTGCGATCAGGCGTGCACTGAATGAAGCGGATGCCATCCTGAAAAAAGAACTGGGAGCAACGATCATAGGAATGGCGACCAGTCGTTAGGTAATAAAGAAATGAACAAGGCACCGTGAGGTGCCTTTTTTGTATCTGATATTTTCTGGCGTGACAGGTGGCGGTTCTTGCAACATGTTGCTGGTTATTTTACCTGAGCAGTTGAATTTAATATCTTTTTCACTACAGTCACGGAATTAAAATTAAGATAACAATGCTCTCCACTATGCTCAAAGCTGTAATACTGCTATTCCTGACTTTTAACTGCACAATATCCAGTGCTGCATCTTATGACCCATTGAATAGCATCGATTCAAAACCCATTAATGAACTCTGGGTTAATTTTGGCTTTTATTCCTACCATTTTCAAAAAGATATAGATCTTAACGATAATAATCTTGGGCTGGGTTTGGAGTATCGCTATTCGACTATAAATTCTTTCACTGCTGGAAGGTTTCATAATAGTAACAATCGAATATCAAGCTACGCAGCCTGGTATTGGCAACCGTTGGAGTTGGGAGGTATACGCTTGGGAGGCTTAATAGGATTTATTAACGGCTACCCAAAAGCAAACGATGGCGATTGGTTTCCCATTGCACTACCTATTGCAAGTTACGAATATAAAAATTTTGGATTAACCCTGACCTTAATTCCAACTTACAAAGATATGTTACATGGATCGATCTCAATGCAATTAAAGCTTAAAGCGTTTTAAGAACACTCGTGTTTTTGCAAACAAATCATTGAGGGCGGAAACAGTAACCAATAATTTCATTGGCGCAGCGTACCCCGCTCATCACCGCTCCCTCCAGCGTGGCAGGATAATCTCCTGCGGTGAAGTCGCCTGCCAGTAGCAAGTTGGGCACGGGGGTCAGGTGAGAGGGGCGCGACAGGCCGACTTCGCAGGAGAAGGTGGCGCGTTTTTCGGCGATGACTTTGTGCCATAGCGGTACTTCTGTAATGCCCAGTTGCTCGCGCAATTCCAGCACTACTTTTTGCGCAAGCTGCTCCTGTGTTAAATCCTGATGTATGCCTTCCGCGCTGATCACTACGGCAATCAGGCCGTGCTGATCTGCAATCTGTCCGCGGTCGAACAGCCACTGGCTGTAGCAGCGGTCAAAGCCCAGCATGGGATAGGGCAAGCGCACCGCGGCGGGGTATTGCAGGTATACGGTGTAGATCGGCTGGTAGGGGATGGCTTCGATTTGCTTTGACAAATTATTCAATATAATCAATGACTTGAGTGTTTTTACTGTGCTAATGGGCGAGGCGGCACAGATCACTTTATCAAAGCGTTGCGCACCATTTGAGGTGATCAGCTCTAACTTGTCGCCATCGGCATGAATGGCTTCAACCCCGCAGGAAAGCAGAATTTCCCCGCCGTGATTTTTGACATACTCCGCGGCGCGATCCGGAAATAGCGTGGAAAAATCCACGCGCGGAATCAGCATGTCGCTGTCTGCACGCGAACCGTTGAGGCTGTCGCGCAGCACGTTGAGCAGCACCTGTGCCGATGCTTTATCTACGGGTGTGTTGAGTGCAGAGATGCAGATCGGCTCCCACAGCAGGCGGATCAGATCATCATCTTGCTTGTATTGTTGTAATAGTTTGAGGGCCGAGATGTCATGGTTACCTTCTCCCCCAGCCCCTCTTCCGCCTGCGGCAGGAGTTGGGTCGCTGCAAAGCAGCGGGGCACCCATCGGCGTACTCCTTGCGGGTGGAGAGGGGAGAAGAAAGTTGTTACGGTGCATTGCCAGCATAAAGCGGGCGGCGCGGAGTCTGGCGGCATAGGACAAGCCTTTGGCAAAGAGGAATCCGAACAGCAGATGCAGTGGCGCTGGCAGGTGCGGCGCTTTTAGTTCAAAACGGTTGTGCAGCGTGAGTTGCAGCGGCAGGCGCTGGAAGTCATGTTCAATATTGCCGCCAACCAGTTCAATCAGGCCGAGAGTGTGGCGATAGCAGCCGAGCAGGATGTGCTGGCCGTTGTCGAGCTGCGTGTCGTTGTACCTCACCCCGCGCGCACGGCCGCCGAGCTGTTTTGCGCTTTCAAATACGGTAACGGGGAGGTTGTGTGAGGCAAGGGTGACGGCTGCTGCCATGCCGGCATAACCGCCGCCGATGATGGCAGTATGCACAGATGGCTTTTCATGATTGCCCCCTCTCCCGTTTACGGGAGAGGGTTGGGGAGAGGGAGCGCGTGTAATCGTTGTGCTCATTGATTTCGATAATTCCATAGTGTATTGCAAGCGCCCCTCACCCTAACCCTCTCCCCGCAGGCGGGGCGAGGGGATCAGTTTTTCAGCCACGTCTTTAAAGCCAGCCACAGCTTACGCAACGGTGGCAATGACACACGTTCCCGCAGCACATGGCAGCCGGTGTAGACGACTTCTTCCAGCGTGGCGCGATAGATGGCGGCCATGATCAGGCCGGTGCGCTGTGCCTTGCGATCTGTGGCTGGCAACTCTGATAATGCCTGGTCGTAGTAATGCTGTGCACGCTCGATCTGAAACTGCATCAGTTTGTGAAACGCCTCGCTTTCGCGCGCGTTGAGTATGTCGCTGCTCGTTACGCCAAACGTTGCCAGTTCATCTTGCGGCAGATAGATTCGGCCGCGCCGCGCATCTTCACCGACGTCGCGGATGATGTTGGTGAGCTGCAATGCGATGCCTAAATCATGAGCATATTTGAGCGTCTTGCGGTCGCGATAGCCGAATATTTCTGCCGCCAGCAGGCCGA
>Ga0105091_10001171_pt1 | contig 11295 bp, 6 predicted proteins | sample PPLLak1March2015_FD_87022 | JGI IMG/M metagenome (GOLD analysis project Ga0105091, IMG submission 87022) | Freshwater sediment microbial communities from Prairie Pothole Lake near Jamestown, North Dakota, USA - PPLs Lake P7 Core (1) Depth... | ecosystem: Environmental > Aquatic > Freshwater >... | reverse complement strand
GTCACCTTGTCACCCCCTCACCTTGTCACCTTGTCACCTTGTCACCTTGTCACCCCCTCACCTTGTCACCCTGTCACCTTGTCACCTTGTCACCGCAGCCCGCTCTCAAGTTCTCAGCGATCTCACGGCCGCCAAGGCTTTGTCAACATCGTCCGCGCTGTTGATGATGCCAGGTGTCATGCGCGCGTGTGATGGCCGGTAAGGCGTTTCGCTGGCGACTATGTGCTTTTCCCTCAGGCGGCTGACCACTTCGGCTGGGACAAGGCCCTCGATATCAAAGCATGTGATCCCGGCCGAGAGATTCGTGTCCATTGGGGTGTACAGCATGACATGGGGCATGGAGGCAAGGCCTTCTTTGAGCTGCGTGTTCAGCGCGCGGATGCGATCGCGGATCTTGGTCTTCCCGATCTTCTGATGGTACCGAAATGCGTCCGCGGCCGCCCATCGGTGCTCAAAGGAATGGAACCCGCCGGGCGTCATCCAACCTCCCCACCCTTCCTTGGATGTAAAGCTCGGGATGGTAGCAATGATCTCCGTATGAGACCGGGGATGGCCCCAGATAATTCCCGTTCCACGCGGGCCGAAGAGCCACTTATGCGTCCCAGCCATCAGGAAGTCGCAACCGAGGTCGCCGACCTTGAAGTCCTCGATGCCCAGGGCATGGACTCCATCCACGGTCAGTATTAGCTGGCGTTTTTTGGGGCGCCTGGCATTAATCTCCGACACCATGGCCCCAATCGCCGCCACCGGAATCTTCAGCCCGGTGCTCGAATGAACCCAGGTAATGGCGAGCAGACGAGTTTGCGGGGTGATCGCCTTCTTGAGATTACCGATTATCTCTGCTTCGGAGACCAACTCGATCTTCTCGTAAAGAGAGATTCTTTTGACGCGCGCCCCGGTCCTGATCGATTTGTATCGTAGAGCTTCAAGCGTGGCGTAGTAGTCATGATTGCTGGTTAGAATCTCATCCTCGGGACCGATTTTTACGCCATTGTAGACCATCCCGAGTCCCATGGTCGTGCTGTCGGTCAGGGCGATTTCATCCACCTCGGCCCCGAGATAGTCCGCCGCAGCTCGGCGGACGTCCAACAGCAGATTCTGGTTATTGTCCCTGAGGTAAAGAGCCGGGTTTTTATCCAGCTCGCTACGGTACCGCTCGATCGCCTCCCGGACAGGACGAGGATGCGAAGCCATCAACAGGCAAGCCATGTGGACGTAATCAGGCGAGAGCTCAAAGTCCTCGCGTAGGCGGGTCCACTCCTCACCTGACCCTTTGAAGTCGCGCTTCAGGCGGCATGCTGACAACAGCGAGACGCCGAGCGTCGAGAGACGGAAGAAGTCTTTGCGGTTAAGAAGCATGGGAAATCAACTGCCGAGAGAGGGATTTCCTCCAATTTTAGCAAACCGGTTCTGAAAACGGAGCCACCTGGTTACAGAGCAGCTTTGTAACCAACTGAGAGACGCGCTGTCACCGATCCCGGCATGCCATTGTGGATTTGCGGCAATTCTTGACATTCTTTCACAATCTTTCACTTGGTTTTGACAATCTCCGTGGGCGGAGGTCGGATACTGTCCGCAGGGTTGTCGTCAAGTGCCGGGTGTGCGACCTCACGGCTCGGCCAAACTCAACTGCTGTACCAGTTGTCGCAGTTCAACCTCTAACTACGGTGGCTCCTATGCTTGGCGGCCCGATTGGTGGACAAAGCAACTCCTTCAAACTGTCACCGTCGCTTAAAAAGATTCTCCAGCCGGTCCTGATTGCCTTCAGCTTCCTCCTCCTCACGTTCGCCCTGGAAAAGTTCACCTCCCCTCTGGAGGCTCTCAGCGGTGTAAAACAGTTCTATCTTCCCGCGGGTTTGAACCTCTCGCTGCTGCTCTCCTGCGGCTTGCAGTACACCCCTGTCCTCGTCCTGTCGAATCTGATTGTCTATCTCTGGCTTGATCCGTTGTCCGCAAATCCGGTGAGCCTCGCCATCCTCGCGATGGCGGTCAGCCTGGCTTATGGGGTGGGAGCCGCCTTCGTACGTCTGCTGCTGGCTCGCTCCGAAGCCCGATTACAGGGCCGAAAAGGTTTCTCTCAGCTTTTGCAGGGCGGACTCGGGGTGGCGGTCGCGGCGGCGATCACGCAATCGTTCGGTTTGGCGCTTACCGGCGTGATCCAATGGAGCCAGGTTCCGGTTGCGTTCCTCGGCGGCGTGGTCGGAATCATCCTAGGAATACTCTCCATTACTCCTTTCTGGGTCTTTTATGGTGTCCCGGCCCTGGAGAACCTTGGCCAGAAGATCAGCAACGAGAAAACCTTCTACTCGAAACTGTCCCTGGCATCCAGGCTCTCCAAGTCTTTCGCCCTGGAAGCCTTCTTGCTGCTGGCGGCGACTCTGCTTCTGAACTTGCTCATATTCCGTTTGCCGGTGACCGACCACTTCGCGTTGTTCGCACTCTTCTCGCTGCCTCTCGTGGCTATGGCCATCATGCGGGGCTTGGAGGGAGTGACGACCGGAATTCTGATCGCGAGCTCGGCGGTCATTTTCACGTTCTGGTGCTTTCCGGTGTCCGAGTTCCGCGTGGCGGAGCTTCAGGCCCTGGTACTTGCGGCATCTCTGAACGGTCTCCTGATCGGATCGGCAGTGACTGAAAAGGAGTTTAACCAAAAAGGGCTCAAGCACCGCGAGGCGGTGCTTGAGAGCATTGGTTTTGCCGCAACTCACATTCTGGGAAAGACAGATTGGGAGAAGCGGGTGAACGAAGTGTTGAGGAACCTCGGAGAGGCAACGGAAGTCAGCCGCGTCTATATTTTCGAGAACCGCAACAAGCATGGCGATCTGGCTTTTGAATCCCCGGTTTACGAGTGGTGTGGCAACGGGGTGTTGTTCGATCCGCATCATCACAAGGTTCTCAATGTCCTGCGCAGTCACCAACTGGAGGAGAACGCCAAGAATCTTGCCGAAGGGGAGGCCGTTCATTTCCAGATAGAGGATCTCGCCGAGAGAGAGCGGCTGATTCTCACGACCCTCGGTATCCGGTCCACGGTTGTTGTTCCCATCTTCGCCGAGGGCCAATGGTGGGGCTGCCTCTGCCTGGACAGGGATCTGTCCCAGCCCGACTGGACGATACCGGAGATTGCGGGTCTGAAAGCGGCCGCCCGGGTCTTGGGCACGCTCCTCGCTCGCGCGCGGATGGAAACCCAGTTCCGCCAACTCACGGGCAATATCAGGGCCGTCTTCTGGGTGTCGACGCCCGATGGGCTCCAGCGAGTCTACGTGAGCCCCGCTTATGAACAAATCTGGGGGCGCAGTTGTGCCAGCTTGCACCAGGATCCGACCTCTTGGATGTCTTCGATTCACGCCGGGGATTTCGCGCGAGTGCAGGGCGCTCTGGCCAAGCAGATGTGGGGCGAGTACGTCGAGGAATACCGGATCATCCTGCCGGACCGTTCAGTGAGATGGATTCGCGACCGTGGCTTTCCCGTTAAGGATGACCAGGGCCAGGTGTGCCAAATCGTAGGCCTGGCGGAGGACATCTCCGTCCAGAAACAAGTGGAAGAACAACTGAAGTCCACGACCCTTCTGTTGTCGACGCTCGTGGACAATCTCCAAAGCGGCATCCTGGTTGAAGACGAAGAACGGCGCGTCATCCACGTGAGCCAATTGTTCTGCTCGATGTTCGAGATTCCCACTCCCCGGCAGGCACTGCTGGGAATTGATTCGCGCTTGCTCTTCATGAAGCCGAAGGCGTTTGCCGACCAAATCGAGGAACGGATTCGCGGTGGAGTGGCGGTGATGGGAGAGGAGCTCACGCCGGAAGACGGGCGTATTCTGAAGCGCGATTACGTGCCTCTCCGGACCTCAGCCGATGACCGGTACTACCTCTGGCAATACACCGACATTACGGATCGCAAGCGAGCCGAGGAGCAGATCAAGGCCTCGTTGACAGAGAAGGAAGTCCTGCTGAAGGAGATCCATCACCGGGTCAAGAACAATCTGCAGATTATCTCCAGCCTGCTCAGCCTGCAGGCCAGGCAGATGGGGAATGGCAAGCCTCTGCAGATGTTCCAGGACAGCCAGAACCGGCTGAAGGCAATGGCGCTGATCCATGAAAGGCTTTACCAGTCGCCGGACCTGGCTCAAATCGACTTCGCCAATTACGCCCGGGGGCTGGCCGAATACCTGTTGGGGACTTACCAGGTCGACGGCCACCGAATTCACCTGGATCTGCAGGTTGAACCGGTGCCGATGACGGTCGACATGGCCATTCCGTGCGCGCTCACCATAAACGAGCTGGTTTCCAACTCGCTGAAGTATGCATTCCCGGACCGTTTTGACGGAGAAATCGGAATAGGTTTAAGCCCAGTCGGCGAGGACTGCCTCCGCCTGGTTGTGAGGGACAACGGCGTAGGCCTGGCTCCGGACTTGGATTTGAACAAATCAAAGTCTCTCGGCCTCAAACTCGTCCGCAGCCTGACCGAGCAGCTGAACGGGACGCTGACGCACACCAGCAATTCGGAAGGCACGAGTTTCGAGATTTTGTTTCCGAGAGGAAAGAATTGAGCGGCGGTTGCGGGTTGCGGGTTGCGGGCAACCGGTTACCGGTTACCCGGTTGCCGGTTGCCGTCGATTTCAGATTTAGGCACTCTGGTTTAAACCTGCAACCTGCAACTTGCAACTGGCAACCGGTAACTGGCAACCGGTAACTGGAAACGTGGAACGCTTGACATGACCAAGACACGCATCCTGATCGTTGAAGATGAGATGATCGTGGCACTCGATCTCGAGGACCGGCTCACCACAATGGGGTATGACGTCGTCGCCGCAGTGCAGACAGGCGAAGAGGCGATCGCCCAGTCTTTAGCCCTGCACCCTGACCTGATCCTGATGGACATCATGCTGAAGGGCGAGATTGACGGCATCGCGGCAGCCGCCGAAATCAACCGGGTTCTGCCTATCCCGATAATTTTCCTGACGGCTTCAACCGACGAGAAAACAGTCGAACGCGCCAAACTTACCGGTCCGTTCGCTTACGTCCTGAAGCCTTTCGAAGACCGGGAGCTTCGGGTCAACATAGAGATCACCACGTACAAGCACGGTCTCGAGGAAAGGGTGCGGCAAAGCGAGGAACGTTACGCGCTTGCCGCCCGCGGCGCCAACGACGGCCTCTGGGACTGGGACCTGCTCTGTCATCGAATCTTCTTTTCGCCTCGCTGGGAAACCATGCTGGGTTACGAAGAGGGAGAGTTCGGGCAGGAGCCGGAGTCCTGGTTCGGCCAGATTCATCCGACCGACAGGCAGCGAGTCAGGGACGAGCTAAACCGGCATCTGGCCGGCGAGTCGGAGCACTTCGAGAGCGAGTACCGCATCATGCATCGGAGTGGCACATATCGATGGGTGCTCACCCGGGGTCTGGCCCTGCGCAACCCAAACGGCGTGCCCGTGCGGATGGCCGGGTCCCAGTCGGACGTTACCGAACGGAAGGTGTATGACCCGCTGACCGGGCTGCCCAACCGGACGCTGTTCGTGGACCGGTTGGAGCGGGCCATGGAACGCGCCTATCGCGACCGCAATTACGCATTTGCGGTCCTCGCCGCCGGTATCCAGAATTTCCCAAGTGTGAAGGAAACCCTGGGTGTTGCCGCTGGTGATCAGCTCGTTGTCAACGTTTCCCGGCTTCTCCAGTCTTCGCTCGCCTTCTCCGACACGATCGCTTCCCAAGGCGACGGCGAGTTTCTCGTGCTGCTCGATGACATCCCGGACATCACCGAGGCTTCACGGGTCGCTTCCCGGATCCAGACAGCGCTTTCCCAGATCTGCAGCGTTGCCGGACACGACGTCTATACCGAGGCAAGCGTCGGAATCGCGATGAATGGCCGCGAAGGACACAGTGCCGAGGACCTGATCCTCCAGGCTCGGACAGCGATGCGCAGAGCCAGCAGTGACGACCACCGCCGTTGCGAGATATTCGATGACCGGATGCGAACCATTGCGTGCGCCCGGCTCGAAACCGAAGCCGAGTTGCGGCGCGCGGTCGACCAAAAGGCTTTTTGCGTTCACTATCAGCCGATCGTCTCTCTTAAGACCGGGGTATTGAACGGCTTTGAAGCACTGGTTCGATGGAGACGCGACGGGGGCGAACTTGTGTACCCGGGCGATTTCATCCACCTGGCCGAGGAGACGAACGTGATCGTGCCGCTGGAGGGATGCGTCCTGCGAGCGGCCTGCGCACAGATGGAGGAGTGGCGACGGATGAAAATTTTCCCGAAAATGCCGCTCTTGAACATCAACCTTTCACCCAAGCACTACAGTCATCCGGGGCTGTTCGATGAACTGGTCGATGTCCTTCGGACGACCGGTTTTGATCCGCACGCGCTGCAACTCGAGATCACCGAGAGCGCTTTTATGAAGGACACGGAAGCCATCCTCCAGGTGCTCAAGCAAATCAAGGATCTGCGGATCCGGCTTCACATGGACGATTTCGGGACCGGCTACTCGTGTCTCAGCTACCTCTATCGTTTTCCGATAAATGCGCTAAAAATAGACCGAAGCTTTATCCAGACCCTGGCCGACACCGCTGAGACCCAAAAGATCGTGCAAACGATCGTGTCTTTGGCACGCAATCTCGGGTTGGAGGTTACGGCGGAAGGCATCGAGAACTACGAGCAGATGAAGCTCCTTCAGCATTATCACTGCGATCACGGGCAGGGCTATTTCTTTTCCAAGCCGGTCGCGGCCGATGACGTGGCTCGGCTCATTGTCGAACCACCCTGGCGTTCGGCGTTTCAAAGACGGCCGGCAATCGGACAAGCCGGCAACCAGCCGATCCGCGCCGCCCGGAACTCGCGATCGCGCGTGGGAAGTCGGGTGAATTGATTCGACAGCGTTTTCGAACAGAGCCGCAAGCGCAGCGTTTTTCAGCGGAGCGCGTCGGGTTCGGGCACCTATCAGCAAATCGCGCCTGATGAGTGCTAACCGTTCGAACCCGACGCGCTCCGCTGAAAAACGCTGCGCTTGCGGCTCTGTTCGAAAACGCTCCGTGCGCGGCTCTGGAAGACGGGTGTCGACCCCCTACCCGCGCTCCGGGGTTTCGTTGGTGAGATACTTCGCGACGATGGTGTTCAAAGGCACGGACGAGGTGCCCCCTTCGGCGAGCAGGCGCAGTGCCTGCAGGTCCGATTCCCAGGCAATATCCCCCGGCGCCAGGATACAAATGCTCCCCCCATCATGCCTGCGTGAGAGCTTCTTGTCTTTCAGGTAGAACGTCTCGCGGCTTTCCTCGGTCGCGTAGGCTCGCATAAAGGGCGGGATATCGTTCGGCTTGAACCACAGCTTGATTTCGCGTTCGGCCTCTTCAGGGTTCGCCGACGCGTGGATCAGGTTGTCCATCCGCTCGCCGATCGTCTCCCCCTGCTCATTCTTCAAAGGAACAAGGGTCCCCAGCGATCGTATACACCCCGGTTTCTGCTCCCGAGCCACATGCGGATTTGTCGGACCGCAGATCTCCCGGACCTTCTTTACCGCATCGGTACCCTGGTACACAAACGCAATGACTCTCTGCTTTTCCGGCTCGGTGGGGTAGTGGAGCTTGCCCATGATGTAATCGAGCAGGGCCGGGAAGAAAATTTTCCCGCGATGCTCGGCGTAGTGCTCCTCCGCCAGCATCGGGTTGACATGAATGACCTTGGTGCCCGCAAAGCGCAAGCCGGTGTGGAATTCCGAAAGCTGCGACAAAACGTATCCGGTCAGTGAGTTCTTGAGCGCGTCTGGCTTAATCAACACGAGAGTCTGGTCGAGTTCCTTGTTCACCATGCTTTATTATTATCCACGAATTACAGGGATTAGCACGAGGGGCTGGCTGATACCGGATCAAAGCGAACGGACGCTAGGAGATTAGAGAATGGATTCATTGCTGCATTACTTTCACGAACTTTACTTACAAATGAAGGACCCCTGGGCATTGGTGGGATGGGCCGGGCAGATCGTTTTCAGCTCGAGGTTCATTGTCCAGTGGGTTGCGTCCGAACGCGAGAAAAGAAGCGTAATTCCCGTTTCGTTCTGGTACCTCAGCATGGTCGGAAGCCTGCTGCTTCTTGCGTACGGGTTTTATGTCAAGCAGCCGGTTTATATTGCCGGTTACCTTTTCAACTGCGTGGTGTATGTCCGCAACCTGCACCTGATCCATGTGCGGCAAGGGGAGGCGTGAGGCTTTTTTGGAGTGCGGCGGCAATGGACGACATAGACGGCGTGGACGAAATGGACGTCCACGACGTCCATGCCGTCCATGTAGTCCATCGTGCTGGAAATCTAGTCCACCAACCGCCCACCCTGAAAAGCCTTAACCAGCGATTGCAGGTCCAGGGTGCTCGTCTCGAGATACCGGCGCTTGCCGACCGGGATTCTCATCCCGGTTCCGGCTGCAGCTGCTTTTGCCGGCTGCCCGAGTTCTTCCAGCACTTTCACGTCCCCCTCTCGCAGCGGCAGCTCAAGAAACCCTTCCCCCGAGACGTGCCAGTAAACGATATAGCGCTTCCCTGCCCGCTCGAATGAAAACGCTCGCACCTGCTTCCCTCCCGGAGGATTCGGAATTTCCCGGTAAGGAACGAGCTCGAAATTCTTCTGCTCGTTTACGAGCAGGATATGCTCCTGTTCGAGGTTCCCGCGGAGCTGTCTCTTCTGCTCGAGGGTAAGCCAGCGGCGGGCTCTGACTTCCTCCCACCGTCGCAGGACCTCCAGGTTGTCGGCCGTCCGCGGGTGACTCTCCAACTTCTCGAGTGAGAACTGGACGGATATCGGACAATCCCAAGCGGCGGCGAGGCTCGTTACGTATTCGAGCATGTCCGGCTGCATGCCGGTCGACTCGGCGGTTGGCGGCGGATAGGCCACCCAGCCGAAATCCATCCCGGTAAAATCTTCGGCAATTCGTGGCGCCTCATCCGCCGGAAACCGGCGGGTCTGCTCTTTGATCACCTCGGGCTTGAAGTTGTCGAATGCGTTCCCCCGGCTCAGAATGTGCCAGCTGAAATGCGCCTTGCAGGCACCTTCCGCGAACAGCGGCCGCGGGTCAAACTGGCGATAGACCTGCCACTGCGCCCAGGAGACCATGAACCAATAAGGCTCATGGACATCCTCCGCACCGTCGAAGTAAGCAAAGCGGAAACCGGCTTGGTTGTAAATCGACGCCAGCCGAGCCGCTGCTTCTTCCTGGATGCTGGTCCACTGATCGAAGCGGATGAAAACCGGCCATTCGTCCACGTCCAGCAAGCCGAACTTCATTCCCGCCATATGGCCGGAGGCCGCCGTCCCCAACTCGCCTCTTTTGCATCCGAGGAAACGGTAGGGCCGGGCGGCGGTGTACTCGGTGTAGGAGAGAATTTCGTCCCCGATTTTCAGCAGCCGCTGATCTTCCCTGGCAGGACAACCCCTGGGATCCTCCTCGACGGTCACCGTGGTCGACTGCTCATCCAGCGGCTCTTTCAAAGTGAAAATCCGAGCAAGATTAAGCCGGGGATCGGGGCGGGGCGTTACGTAGGAGTCGACCTTGTGCGCCTTGTTGTAATGAAAATGCAACCCGGGCACCAGGCCTGCGGCTTTCACCTTCTCGACGACTCGCCTCAGATCCTCGATGCCATTGAGATACTCCGGGCGCCAGGGAAAGTGGCCGGCTGAGCGAGCGAAGGACAGGTAATAGATCACCATCGTCCTGAAGCCTCCCTGCCTGGCATAAGCAATCTGGCGATCAGCGTTTTCAGGAGTGATGTCACCCGTCCAGAAATAGGAAAGCGGATATTCGGCGCTACGGCGGCTCGCGACTCCCCTTGGCAAGTCAAAATCGTTTTCGATCTCCTCGACCCGATTCAGCAGTTCCTTCGTCGAGGTGACGATCAGGGCGGCACCGACTTTTTCGGTTTTCACACGGTCAACCGCAGCCGCTCTCATCAACCGGTAGCCCTCCCGGGCCTCCGAATCGATCCTCGCATAGGGATCGCTCGCGAGGAGATTGACCGCGACCTGGTCGTCCCACATCACGTTAAGCCAGTCCCCGAAATGCGAACGCTGACGGACGGGAAGTTGGAGAAAAACCGCTTCATCGGCTTTCGGAACCCGCACACCGGGGTGTGTCAAATGCCGGAGACCGTCAAACTGGAACCCGACATAGCGATCGGTGACTTTCAGGAGTATCGCCGCCTCGTAGTTCACGATCTCGAAGCGTACAAGCAATCGATCGCCGGACCGGACGACCGACTTTGCCGGGTACGTGATCGGCCGGGCAGGATAGGCGAGCTGGATTTCGTTGTCGTAGGGGCGATACTGAGTCAGTGCAAAGACCGGCTCTCGGGCGCCGGGCGCCAGCATTTCCTGGCCGCTGGCCTTGTGCGTCAGACTCACGGCGCGAGCGTTGTCTCCGATAACCAGGCGCATCTCCTGGCTCTCAATGGTGATGTCCGCCCTACCCCCCGATGTGAAGGACAAGCCGAGTAAAGCGATGAGCATGAACTGCAAGCCCGAGATCTGAAGCACGGTCTCCTCTTAATGCGGGCAAAACTGACAAACTGACAGACTGACAGACTGACAGACTGACAAACTGACAAACTGACGACCGACGGGGACTGGCGGCCAATTCAGCGGCGGTTGAGTGACTCGCCGCTTTTTGGCGAGTTGTATCGAAACCCCGCGCGCCTCCGGAGCGCGGTAGTTGCGGATGTCGAATTGTGGTCTGACGCAACTACCGTGCTCCAGAGGCGCGGGGTTTCGATACAACTCGCCAAAAAGCGGCGAGTCACTCAACCGCCGCTGAGTTGGCAGCCGTCCCCGTCAGTCGTCAGTTGTCAGTTGTCAGTTTGTCAGTTTGTCAGTTGTCAGTTTGTCAGTTTGTCAGCTTGTCAGTTTGTCAGCTTGCTTTTACGCCGTCGGCGTGCTGCCGATCAGCCGCTCCAGTTCCCGAATCTCGAGCGGCTTGCTGAGATGAAAATCGAAGGCACTCCTTTTCAGCGCATGACGGATCTCGTCGGTGCCCCAGGCGGTCAGGGCGACAAGCACAGGAACGGGCCCCGGTTGTCCCTCTCGAATTGCCGAAGCGACTTCCCAGCCATTGAGCCCGCCGGCCAGGTTCAAGTCGCAAAGGATCACATCCGGCTTGAATTCGGACGCCAGGTCAAGGCCTCGCTTGCCGTCATAGGCAACCGCGGTCTCGTAGCCTTCTGCCTCAAGCAGTTGTTGCGTGAGATCGGCAATAGTCTTGCTATCGTCAATGATCAGCATTCGCCGCGATGGCGTCTGCTTCATCGCTGGCGTAGCCGATTCCTGTTTT
>Ga0105091_10001170_pt1 | contig 11298 bp, 7 predicted proteins | sample PPLLak1March2015_FD_87022 | JGI IMG/M metagenome (GOLD analysis project Ga0105091, IMG submission 87022) | Freshwater sediment microbial communities from Prairie Pothole Lake near Jamestown, North Dakota, USA - PPLs Lake P7 Core (1) Depth... | ecosystem: Environmental > Aquatic > Freshwater >... | reverse complement strand
TTATTTGAGAATGAACCCGATCCTTCTGCTATATTATTTGACATACTCATACCAGATCCTCTTAATTGCTCGGCAAACCTGTATAAATGCTTCACCTCAAGATCGTCAGCTATTTCAAATAAACATTCGGCAATTTGAATTGCTGCTTTCCAAATTTCTAAATCTTGGAACCTAAATTTCATATTTTCACCCCCATTTTAAAAACAGATTTTTCCAAAATAAGAACCTTTGCTCTCTGCCCTATACTCTTTGCCCCCTGCTACATACTCTCTGCCCTATGCTCTTTGCCCCCTGCTACATACTCTCTGCCCTATGCTCTTTGCCCCCTGCTACTCATACCTTAAACTTTCTATGGGATTAGCTGCTGCTGCTTTGACCGATTGAATACCAACCGCTAACAGGGCTGCAACAACGGAAACAACTGACGCAGTAATAAATAAAGAAGCATCTAATTCGGTTTTATAAACCCACCCGACAGTTATCAGGTAATTTGAAAAATAATAAGCAACGGGCAAAGCAATAACGTTTGAAATAACAATCAGTATTAAAAATTCGGAGATCAATTTTCCCGTTATTTTATTTACAGATGCACCGAGCGCCTTACGGATTCCAATTTCCTTTGTTTTTCGTTCTACAGTATAAGATGCAAGTGCAAATAATCCGAGACAAGCAATAAACACAGATATAATTGATATAAATTTAAAAATATCAAATGTTTTTGCAGAACTTCTAAGATTCTCCTCAAAAGCATAATCGAGAATAGAATATTCAAAAGGAAGTTCCGGTACCGTCTTATTCCATATCCCTTTAATGAATTTTATTGTTTCATCACTTGGTTTAGATACGGTTTTAATGTATACATAAAAGGGCTGTTCGTTTAAAAAATAAATAACAGCAGGAGCTTTCTCAAAAAACACATGAGGAAAGTGAAAATCTTTAGCAACTCCTATTACCGTTTTCCTGGCATCATTTCTCTCACTATAAATAATTACCTTTCCCAGCGGATCTTCCCATCCAAAATGCCTGGCTGTCTCTTCACTTATAATAATGTTTCCGTTATCATTAAACTCTCTCGAGAAGCTTCTCCCTTTTACAATTTTTATGTCTATTGCTTCTATAAAATTATAACCGCAAGGATAGCTGAAAATATTTTCAGTATTACTTTTATCAGCTCCTTCCGGCCTCATCTTATCCTGCCTTGCCCACGAAAAAGGGAGGACATGAGATGTACCGACAATTGATATATCGGGATTCTGCTTTAACTCTTTTTCAAGCACATCAAATTTTTTATAAAACTCATTATTTACAGGTATCGTTATTACATTTTCCCGGTTATAGCCGAGGTCGATACTGGACATCATATCCAGTTGTTTAATGGAGGTGAGAGTAAATGCAATCATTATAAAAGAAAGAGAAAATTGGAAGATTACAAGAATCTTTCTAAAACTAAATCCGCCTTTTTTTATAACTGCCTGATTTTTTAGAATGAGTGTCGGTCTGATAGAAGATAGAAAGAATGCCGGGTATAAACCGGATATAAATCCTACAAACAGAGTAACTCCGAAAATTATAAGAAGGATTACAGGACTCTGCCACAGGCTTAGATCTACTCCTCCACCTACAATTGCGATAAATGCAGGTCGCATTAGTTCAAAAAAAACAAATGCAAAGGGGAGGGCTAAAACAGAAAAGATGATTGATTCACCAATATATTGTTTTGTTAATTTTCCCTTACTGGCTCCCACTACTTTTCGTATGCCCACTTCCTTTACACGATTTCCATATCTAGCAGTTGATAATACCATAAAGTTTATTGCTACTATTATCAAAAGCCCTAATGCAATGCCTACTATTAAGTAAAATTGGAAAACAGGGGTAATATTAAAACCGCTGTTGATATCCAGAGATTTCAGGTGAATATCTTCTAAAGGAAGTAATGAAAGCTTGACTTTACTTTCTTTTAGAACCGGAACGTACTGATCTATAAATGCAGGAAATTTTGATTCCAGACTTCTCGGATCTGCATAAGGCTTCAATTTAACAAAACTGTATGTACTGCCGGCAACGTTCCAATCTTCCTTATAATTTTCAGGCAGCGAGATGAGGATATCAAATTTAAAACATGAATTCAAAGGATAATCTTTCATAATTGCTGTTATCATTAAATCAGTATTGCTGAAATCGGTAGATAATGTTTTACCAAGAGGTTCTTCAGAACCAAAAAATTTTTTGGCAGCAGATTCAGATAAAATAACGGAATTTGGTTTGGATAGCGGGGTTTTATAATCTCCTTTTATAATCGGGCAATTAAATACTTTTAGAAAATTGGGTTCTGTAAAAAGTACATTGTTTTCATAAGTCTTTATTTCTTTATACCTGAAAATTTCTCTAAAGTACTCTCTAAACACCGTTGCATCTTCAATTTCAGGAAAATTTTGAAGCATTAGATTTGCCAAAGGTAAACGAGTATATGCATCTTTCTGACTGCTGCCGCTTAAAGGATTATTTTCTGTAATGAGGATATAAATTCTTTCAGAATCTTTGTGGAAATTATCAAAACTATGATGGAAGCTGTAGAAGGTGACTGCTAAGATGAAAATTGCCAATCCTATTGACAACCCGGAAATGTTTATAATTGAATAGAGTTTATGTCTTTTTAAGTTTCTAAGTGCGGTAATTAAATAATTGCGAAGCATTTTCCCTTGTTTAAACCTTTCTTTAATTTTTTTTAAGTACAGCTAAGCATAGTCGGATTTCTTATTTATGGTTTCATTTTCGGACTATTCATACCTTAATGATTCTACCGGGTTTGCTGAAGCAGCTTTTATTGCTTGAAATGCAATTGTACCGGATGCAAGCAAAGTAACTACTGCAACAGATAAAAGATAAATTTCTACCCCTATATCAGTTTTATAAACAAACATCTGCAGTATCTTGCCTGACAAATAGTAACCGACCGGTAAAGCTATTAATGAAGCTATTAATACAAGTTTAATAAGCGATTTTGTAATCAGCATTGTTATCGAATTAAAGGAAGCCCCTAGAACTTTTCTTACTCCCACCTCTTTTGTTTTTTGCTGAACGGTAAATGCTGTTAAACCGAATAATCCCAAACATGAAATTATTATTGCTATTGCGGAGAAAAGCCTGAAAAATCCTACAAATATTTTTGCATCGGAATGACGGTTTAAAAATTGTTCATCAAGAAAACTATATTTCAGAGGATATTCTTTTTCATATTCATTATAAGTTTTTTCAATAAAAGAAACGACAGATGATAAATCAGCAGGATTAATTTTAACAAAACAAAGATTGCACTCCTTTATCTTCTTCATAATTATTAATGGTTTTATTTCTTCCATTAGAGTTCCGATATGAAAGTTTTTTACAACACCAATAATTTGTCCGTCATTTCCCCACATCGATAACTTTAAACCTATCGGACTATCCTTCCCGATGATCTTCTCCATTTTTTCATTTATCAAATAATTAGTTATATCGGCAGAATCGCCTTCAAAAAAATTTCTTCCTTTAGATAATTGAACATCGAAAGTGTTTAAATAATTATCACTTACCATAACTACCGGAAACATATCATTTAGTGCTTCCGGTTTTCCTTCCCACTTCGGGTCGGATGTGGAAGCATAAACTCCGGTCGGTTCAAAATTAGAATAAGTCACATTAACTATCGCCGGGTTGAGCTTTAAATCGTTTGTGAATGAACTTAAATGGTTGGATAGTTCGGTTGTTATCGGAAATTGCAAAGTCTGATTAATATTGAGTCCGAGATCTTTATCGGTTATATATTTCATCTGTTTAGTAACTACAACAGCGATGAATATAAAAATGGTCGAAAATGCAAATTGAATTGTAATTAAGAATTTGCTTACAAAAACTCTTCTTCGGTGAACGGAAGACCCTGTTAAAATTCCACTGGGAGATAATGAAGAAAGATATAATGAAGGATAAAGCCCGGAAAAAATACCTACAAGAAACCATAAAGCTACTAAAGAAAAATCAAAATAAATGTTGTTATACGGAATCGAAAAAATAATAAAACCGTTAAAGCTGGTATTAATATAAGGAAGCAGCAATTCCGTTATTAATAAGCCTAAGAGAATAGAAACGAATGAAAGTAAATAAGTCTCAGCTAAAAACCTGAGGATCAAAGAATTCCTGCCTGCACCAATTACTTTTCTTAAACCGATCTCTTTATTTTTTCTCGCAGCCCTTGAGGTAGCCATATTAATAAAGTTTATTGAAGCGATCCCGATTATTACAACAGCAATTACAAACAGCAGCCGGACGGTATTTGTTTTATCAAAGTTACCCGGTCCCTTAAGAAAAATATTTTCATACTTGAATAAAAACAGTTCGGCTTTTGTATGCGGATTCTTTTCAGAAACAAAATTTTTAATCTTTCTATTTAAATCGGATAGATTAACATTTGGTTTCAGCTCAAAGTATGTAGCTGCCAGATAATTTCCCCACGGCCAATTTTTCATCCATTCCCATTCGTCAATACGGGACTGCAGAGGCAGAACATATTCAAATTTAAGCGTCGAATTATCGGGCATATCATTAAAAACAGCACTTACATAAACTTCTTTTTTATTAAAAGCTCGTCTAAGAATTATATTTTTACCGACTGCATCATTAACACTGCCAAAATATTTTTCAGCGACGGTTCTTGAAATAGCAATTGAGTTATTATCAGGTAATATCTTTTCTGTACTTTGTGCTGCTACATGAAATGAAAAAATATTAAAAAGAGAGGATTCAGAATAACATCCAGTCTGCTCAGATTTTTTTTCGCCGGCAATAAATAATACCGGAGAATCGCTCATTATTGTTGCTGCATCTGCAACTTCGGGATAATTGTTTTTTATAGCTTCACCAAGCAGATACGGCATAGTATTGCTGTATTCAACCCCTGCATCAAGAAAATCATTTTTAAAATAAGCCTGGTATATTCTATCCCCTTTTGCATGGAATTTATCTCTGCTTAAAAATGAAAAGCTTACAGCAATTATTATTATTGACACTGCGATTCCTGCAGAGAGCCCCAGAATACTGATAGTTGTATAGACTTTGTCTTTTGAAAGATCTCTGAAGATGATTTTGAAAAAATTTTTTAACATTTTGAACCCCTGTAATTAACTGTCTATCTCCCTGTTTCCTGATTAAGATATTTTAATAAAAATCGCTAAACGTGAAATTTTTCTTTATAGTTCTCTGTAACAACATGACCGTCAAAGAGATGAATTATTCTTCTTGCATATTCCGAATCATGCGGTGAGTGAGTTACCATAATTATAGTAGTTCCTGCCTCATTAAGCTGTGTCAAGATATTCATTACTTCTTCGCCGTTCTGGGAATCAAGGTTTCCGGTCGGTTCGTCTGCCAGAATTAATTTTGGTTTTGAAACAACCGCTCTGGAAACAGCAACACGCTGCTGCTGCCCGCCGGATAACTGCTGAGGAAAATGATTTTTGCGGTGCATTATCTGCATTCTCTCCAGAACTTCGTTAACCTGCTTTTCCCTATCGCCTGAAGAAACACCCAGATAAAGCAGCGGAAGCTCCACATTTTCAAATACAGTCAGCTCGTCTATTAAATTAAAACTTTGAAATACAAAACCGATATTAGATTTTCTAAGATTTGCCCGCTGCCTTTCTGAGTATTTTGAAACTTCATGACCGACAAAATGATATGCGCCGTTTGATGGATTATCCAGCAATCCGAGTATATTAAGCAGAGTAGATTTTCCGCAGCCGGAAGGGCCCATAATGGCAACAAACTCTCCTTGTTTAACTTCGATATTTATATTATTCAGCGCCGTTGTTTCTACTTCTTCGGTTGTATAAATTTTCTGAAGATTTTCCGTTTTTATCATCAGATGATTTGTCCCTTCCATTTTTGCTCCTTAAAGTTTTTATTTTATGGTTAACAATTTTCTGCACATCCCGAAAATTCGGATGAGTTCAGCAATTCTTCTTTCCAGTCGACCCAAGCCGGGTTTACCATATTGATTAAGAACTGAATTTTTCTTTCCGGCCAGCTTTGTATAGTTTCCTTCCTGGAGTCAGCTTCAACCGAATCTTCAAACACTTCATAGTAAACCAGCTCTTTGTTTTCAAGGTTCACCGGCTTATTTGATGATTCGATTATAAGCTTTCTCAGCTTGTCTGCTAAAATATATACATAAAATTTCGGCATATTAATTCAAAATTAATTTTTCAACATCGCCGTAATTATCATATGAGGAAGTGATTACTTTTTCTCCCGGTTTGAGACCTTCGAGCACTTCGAATACCTGGGAATTCTGCTGGCCGAGTTTTATATCTCTTTTCACAGCGGAATTACCATTTACAACAAAGACCCACTGACCGCCGGTTGACTGATAAAATCCTCCGCGGGCAACCGTAACTGCTTCCTTTTGCTCGCTTAAATTTAATTTTATGTGTAATGTTTGTCCCCGCCTGATTCCTTCCGGCTGCTTGGAAGTAAAATGCATATCAACTTCAAATCTGCCGTTTGTGACCTGCGGATAAATTGTTTTTATCCGGATTGTATAATCCCTTCCGTTAAAGTTAAATTCCCCGTACTGACCCGGATTAACCCTAGCAATATAATGTTCATCAATTGATGCGCGTACTTTAAATGAATCGATCACATCTATTTGACCTAGATTTTCACCCTGGGAAATCGATTCACCTATCTCCGCGGTCAATGCACTTATTTGTCCATTAATCGGAGCTTTAACAGTCAGGTTCTCCAGCTGCGCTTTGGTAAGATTTAAATTATTCTGCATCTGCTCTACCGATTTTTCCAGCTGCGCTATCTGCTGCACTCTGAATAACGAATCCTGGGAGTATGATTCCAATGTCAGATCTTTTTTCTTTTTTGATAATTCATACTGCTCCTTGCTCCGGTCAAATTCAAATTTTGAAATCAAGTTTTTGTCGAAGAGTATTTTATTGTTCTCATAGACGCGCCTTCTATCGATAAGATCATACTCTATTTCGAGAAGCTGACTCTGCAGGTTGAGCCTGTTCTGCTCCATAGAGAGCCGGGTGCTTCTCAGACTATTAATCTGCTGAAAAAGCTGAGCCTCGTTATACATTATATTCAGAGTCATTTGTGCATTATCAAGCTTAATTATCGGCTGACCGGCTTTCACGAATGCCCCGTCCTCTACAAATTTCTTTACAACTCTTCCGCCTTCACTTACATCCAGGAAAAATGTCTGGATCGGCTGGACTGCTCCGGTAATAGGAATGAATTCCTGGAACGGCTCATATTCTACAGTTGAGATTGTAATCTTCTCTGATTCAACATTCAGCTTCGCGCTCTGGTCGCTGAAGACAAAAACGTAGAGGACAAAAACAATGAATAACGAGATCGAAGAGGCATACATTATCCTTTTTTTCGACCATTTTTTCTTTTCTATTTTTCTATCCATCTTAAATTTTTTTTTCAAAGGAATTCAATGATATACCAGATTTTTAAAATCTGGTATATCTATTTTACAACTATTATACCTTTGTAAAATTTCGACAAATTTCAATTAAAATGAAATAGAAACGCACGTTTTTATTACAGGAGTGTACGTTTCCGAACAAATAAAGATTTTTTTAATTAGTTTTGTTTTTGAATTTTGATGGAATGTATCTTGAACATCTTATATAACTCTTAATTAAAATTCTTTGCGGTCTTGCGTTAAAAAAAAGGCTTCTCACAAAGAACGCGGAGGATTTCGCAATACATAAAGCCAGGAGAACTCAAAGAATAATAAATGGAAAAAAGATTCACAAAAATTTTAATCATTGATGACAACGAAGATGTTCTAACGGCAGCACGTCTTCTTTTAAAACCTTATGCAGGGATGATTGTGACTGAAAAAAATCCGAAGATGATTCCTCAATTATTGATCAATGACAATTATGATTTAATTTTTTTGGATATGAATTTCAGCCACGATATGACCAGCGGGCAGGAGGGATTTTACTGGCTGAACGAAATCTTAAAAATAGATCCTTCTGCGGTAGTTATTTTGATTACAGCATTCGGCGATATTGAGACGGCGGTTAAAGCTGTAAAAGAGGGGGCAACCGATTTTGTTTTAAAGCCGTGGCAGAATGAAAAATTCCTGGCAACATTTTCTTCCGCATTGAAACTGAGAGATTCCAGACTCGAATTAATTGATTTAAAATTAAGGCATAAGCAGCTGAGCGAAAACACGAATCAAAATTTTCAGGAGTTCATCGGGAATTCACCGGCAATTCAAAAAGTGTTCAATACGATTAATAAAGTTGCCCAAACAGAAGCCAACATACTCATTCTCGGTGAAAACGGCACGGGAAAAGAATTGGTGGCAAGGGCGCTTCATAAAAAATCAGGCAGAAGCAATGAAGTTTTTATTAATGTTGATATGGGTGCAATAAGCAAAACACTATTTGAAAGCGAGCTGTTCGGGCATGTCAAGGGAGCATTCACTGACGCAAAGGAGGATCGAGCCGGAAGATTTGAAATTGCATCAGGCGGAACTCTTTTTCTCGATGAAATCGGGAATCTTCCTCTCGAACTGCAGGCAAAGCTGCTTACGGTAATTCAAAATAGAGAAGTTGCACGCGTAGGTTCCAACAAGCATATGTCTATTGACATAAGGCTTATTTGTGCTACAAATATGCCGATCTATAAAATGGTGGAAGAAAAAGATTTCCGCCAGGATCTTCTTTATAGAATTAACACTGTTGAAATTCAAATTCCTCCCCTCAGAGAAAGGAAAGAAGACATTCCTCTCCTTGCTGAATATTTTTTTCATTCTTATAAGATCAAATATAAGAAACCTCAATTGAGGATAAGCAGCCCGGCGGTAAAAAAGCTGGAAAATTATCAATGGCCCGGGAATGTTAGGGAACTTCAGCATACAATAGAAAGAGCAATAATATTAAGTGAAGGAGATGTTCTGGAACCTTCGGATTTTTTAACCGGAGAACGGGAAAGCGTGTTGCCGGGTGCGGCCAAAAAAGATTCCGGCGTACAGCTGGATAATTTCAATCTTGATGAGATTGAAAAAACAATTATCCAAAAAGTGATCAGCAAGAATGAAGGAAATATCACCAAAGCAGCTAAGGAACTGGGTTTAACTCGGACCTCCCTCTACAGACGGATGGAAAAGTATGGTCTATAACCGGTTTAGAATACAGGTGATTATCAGATCTTTTCTGCTTGGAGCTTCCATTTTCCTTTTCTATTACTTATTGGACAATAACCTAGTTATATCATCGATTCTGATTTTATTATTCTTTTTTATACAGATATACCTGCTTATTCATTTTGTGGAAAAAACAAACAGGGATATTTCCAGGTTCTTAAATTCAATCAAGTTTTCAGACTTCTCCCAATCATTTACCGAAAAAAACCTAGGGTCTTCATTTAAAGAACTGCAAAATTCATTTAATAATGTAATGGAGCAGTTCAAAACGACAAGATCTGAAATGGAAGAGAATTTCCAGTATCTTCAAACTACCGTAAAACATATTAATACAGGCTTAATCTGTTTCAGGGAAAACGGAGATATTGAACTTTTAAATGATGCAGCAAAGGAACTTCTTGGAATAAATGAACTGACAAATATCAATAATCTGAACACCGTAAATTCTTCACTAGTCGAAAAATTAATAAATATTGAAGGAGGAGGAAAATCCTTAGTTAAGTTAAGCCTGCAATCAGCTAAAACAGGGATTGGAGAAAGAAACCTTCAGCTTGCTTTAGCTGCCGCAAAGTTCAAAATGAGGGGGAATAAATATACCCTCGTTTCACTGCAGGATATAAGCAGCGAGCTTGAAAGGGAAAGGCTTCAGAGTGAAATGGAAATTGCTAGAGAAGTACAGTTTAAATTATTCCCGAAAAAGGATCCTTTTATACCAGGCTACTCAATAGCGTCAAAATGCATTCCGGCTTTTGAAGTAGGCGGCGACTATTTTGATTTTATTCAACTAGACGGCAGCCGGCTTGGAATTGTAATAGGGGATGTTTCCGGAAAAGGCCTTCCGGCAGCCATTTACATGACATTAACAAAAGGAGTATTTCAATCATATGCAGCTTCTTCAAGTTCTTCTAAAGAAGTATTAATTAATCTGAATTCCCTAATATACCGGACCATTGAGCGCGGAAATTTTATCTCAATGTTTTATGCTATTCTTGATTTTAAAAAAAATAAATTGCAATATTCCCGTGCGGGTCATGAGCCAGTTATTTTTTTCAACAATAATTCAGGCAGTTTCTTGCTTTTAAAGCCGAATGGCATCGGTTTAGGTCTGGAGAAAGGAACAATATTTTCAGAATCAATAGAAGAAAAAGAAATTGACATTTCTCCCGGAGATTCATTTTTGTTTTATACCGACGGTTTAACGGATTACGGAATCCCGGTATCCAAGAAATTTGAAAAAGACAGCGGCCTGAATATCAATATTATAAATATTATCAAACAAAATGATAGTAGTCATCCGGCAAAATTATTGGATAAAATTTCCGAAGAAATAAAAGCTGTGAATAATAATGCTTATCAATATGACGACACGACTATGATTGCCATTACCAAAATTAACAATGAATAATTAATAAATTACAACCAAGAGAATTGTTAATTGTACGTTGTTAATTATTAATTTTTTTAAAAGATATGAAAAACTTCCGGATAAATTTAATAATCAGAATTCTTGTCCTTGCTTTATCCATTCTGGTTTTTTTCTATACTTATTTCAATACCGGGTTTGTAGCCACATTATTTATTTTAGCCGTATTTGTTATATACCTGGTCATCTCCACCATAAAATATATCGATGCAACTAACAAAGAGTTAAGCCGTTTCCTGCATTCAATTAAATATTCGGATTTTTCACAAACATTCATCAAGCAGAAACTCGGCAGCTCTTTTAAAGAACTTAATAATTCTTTCAATGAAGTAATATCTGAATTCCAGAAAACCAGGGCTGAAAAAGAAGAGCACTACAGATTTGTGCAGACGGTTATTCAGCATATCGGGGTCGGATTAATATCTTTTAATCAGGACGGGAAAGTTGAATTCATCAATAATGCTGCAAAAAAAATTTTTAAGATACCGCTTCTTAATAATATTGAAGCTTTAAGCAATATAAGCCCCGGATTAGGCGAAAAATTTTTGAAGATAAAAACAGGCGAGAAAAACACAATAAGGATTATAGATGAGGAGGAAATAATTCAGTTGATTGTTTTTGCCACTGATTTTAAAATGAGGAATCAAAGATATAC
>Ga0105091_10001169_pt1 | contig 11304 bp, 4 predicted proteins | sample PPLLak1March2015_FD_87022 | JGI IMG/M metagenome (GOLD analysis project Ga0105091, IMG submission 87022) | Freshwater sediment microbial communities from Prairie Pothole Lake near Jamestown, North Dakota, USA - PPLs Lake P7 Core (1) Depth... | ecosystem: Environmental > Aquatic > Freshwater >... | reverse complement strand
GAGATCGACGCTGACGAGCGGCTCCCAGCGGGCCGACTCCCGCTCCGTCTCCACCTCCTCCAGCGTCTTCCCCGATTGCTCGACGCGCTTGTTGTAGCCCACCTCCATCGTGGCCGACTTGACGTAGTTCTTGAGGCGCCAGATCTCCTCGAGCCCGTCCCACGAGTACGAGAGGTCCGGCCACGTGGTGCTCTTCGTCTCGCGCGAATTGCGCGACTGGTCGCTCTTTTGGCGCGACCCGTTGTAGGAGAAGCGGAGGTTCATCGTCGCCGGAAGCCGGAGGGACGACGAGGCGCGCGTCGTCACGGTGCGGCTCAGGTTCGCGGTTTGCGTCTGCCCGGCGATCCGCTGCTGCAGGAGCGAGTCGATCTCGTCCCCGAGCCCGAACTGGTAGGCGAGGTCGGGACGCCCGAGAAGGCGGTCGTAACGCGAATCCCGCCCGAGCGTGACGGAGGCGGTGACGTCCCCGATCCGCATCCCCGCGTCCCGGACGGCGCGGAGCACCCCTCTCGGCCCGAAGCCGATTTTCGCGCTGTCGGGCGCCTCCTCGGACGAAGTGCCGCCCGGGATCGCCTCGAACAGCTTCGCCACGCCGACCGTGAAGTCCACCGAGCTCGTGTTCGTGTTCTGCACGTTGTGGAGGGTCCGGACGCCGAGCGTGTCGCCGGTCTCGTCGTCGAGAATCGCCTGCCGCTGGGCGACCGGCATGTTCTCCGAGTACTTCGTGTTGTACTGGAGACGCGGCTTGAACCACGCGAGAACCTCGATGAATTTCGGCGAGTAGGAGAGCTTCGACTCGTGGTTTCGCTGCACCTCGAAACCGCGGTTCAGCGACCCGAGGAAGGAGAGCGGCTTGCCGTACAGGTGGTCGCGCCCGCTCGAGAAGCTGAAATCGGAGGAGAACGACTCGCTGTGGACGGGCGCGAGGGAAAACCCGAAGTTCGAGGTCGACTTCCTCGACTCGACCGTCTTCTTCGCATCGGACCGGACGTCTAAGCTCGTGTTGATCGAACGGTCGCGCTGCGCGGCGAGGGAGGCGTTCGTCGGGAGGAAGTTCACGGCCCAACTCCGGAAGACCGTGAGGTCGGTGTTGAAGCGGGGCGCGTAGTTGTAGGACCAGTCGACGGTGCTCCCCCTCGTCGTGTCGACCTTCGTCGGATTGAAAGACGTGTTCCGCCTCCCGGAGAGACGGAGCGACATCGCGTCGAGGCTGTAGTAGAGCCACGGGTTCTGGGCCTTTCGCGACCGCTGGATCGTGAGGGCCGCGCCGGCCGCCTTCCGCTCCGACTTCTCCGCCTCCGGGTCCTCGAGCACGATGTCGGAAGCGGTCTGCAGCTCGGGGAGGCTCGTCGCGCTCGACCAGTTGACGGAAAGGGGAAGCGGCAGATCGAGCTTCTCGACGAACTTCCCGAGGTTGATCGAACCGGTCAGGTTGGTCTCCGTGTCGTCGCTCCCGGACCTCGGGTTCTCGTCCCCCTCGTCGCCCCCCCTCGCGCTCCCGCCGCTGATGTGGCGGAACTCCTTCCCGACCTTTCGGTAGTCGCCCGAAAAGCTCGCGAGGTCGGACAAGTTGACGTCGAAGCCGACCCGCGCCGCGTAGCCCGGGTCCGCCTTGACGTCGAGAAGGCGGAGGTCGTCGACCCAGATCGCCCCCGTCAGGTCGTCGTCCAGCGACTGGTTCGTCACCCCGAACGCGAGGCGCCGGACCTTCGTGAGGCTCGGGTTTCCGACGGCGGAGTAAACGATCGTCCTCGGCCCGCGCGAAGTCTGCTCCACGACCGTGTCGCGGCGTACGTCGACGCCGCGGCCGTACAAGGTGTCGCGGTACGCCTCCCCGAGCTTGATCCGCGTGAGGGCCGCGAGGTCGACGAGCATCCGCTGCCAGCTCGTGCCGGTCGTGCTGTCCAGGGTCGTCGCCACTTCGTAGAAGTTGAGCGAGTCGCCGCCGAAGCGGAAGAAGAAGAACGGGTACGGATCGAAGTCGCCTTCCGGCTTCGCCCGCTTCGCCCAGAACTCGACCGTCGCGTAGCGCGTGTAGTCCTCTTCGTCGAAGAGGGAGCGGAAGACCGACCCGGTGTGCCCCGGATGGAGGTTCTCGTAGCTGAGAACGAGCGACTGCTCCTTCTCGGCCACCTCGCGCTCCGTGATGATCTCGACCGGCGGCGGGTCGTACGGCTCCCCGTCCTTGTTGTTGATGACGCCGGCCGCGAAGATCTCGAGCGGATCGGCGAGCGACGTGTCGATGACGGCGCCGCTCGAGTCCTGGATCCCGGCCTCGAGCCATCGGTTCCCGGTCACCTCGAGCGAGTAGATCTGGAAGCGGGCCTCCGTCGTGTCGAGGTCGGTGAACCAGAAGCGGACGTACTTGATCCCTTTGTCGAAGGTCGGGGCGACGCCGCCGACCGAGACCGCCTCCGCCTTCGCCAGCGGGATGCGGAAGAGCTTCCAGTTCCTGTCTCCGTCCTGCGCCCCGCGGGCGGCGACGTACTCCTCGCTCCCGAGATCGATCGAGAAGCGGTAGTAAGCCTTCTCCGCGTCGACGTAGCCGTTCCCGTTCAGGTCCTCCGTGTCGAGGAAGCCGTTGTCCTCCGTCCCGTTGATGCGGGAGTAGTCGCCGGCCTCGTTCTCGTCGTAGGCCCAGTCATCGCCGCTCGCGTCCCCCGCCCCGCCCGGCTCCGAGCCGTTGAACAGGCCGTCGAGGCCGGAGTCCTCGTCGTTCGACCCGTCCGCCCCGGTGTCGTCCAGAACGCCGTCCCTGTTCTTGTCCTCGCTGTCGAGCGTCCCGTTCGGGGCGGCGTCGCTCCACATGGCGTCCTCCCCGAGGAGCCCCATGTCGATGCGGAGCGTCCCGCGCTCGAGGTCGAAGTCGTTGATCCAGACCTCGAAGAACTTCCGCTCCCGGAGGTCGAGGCCCGTTTTCGAGACGAGGCGCATGACGCCGCCCCACGCCCCGAGGCCGGTGCCGTCCGCGACCGTGCCGTCGCGGAGGGCCACCTCGAGGACCGGGACGTACTTGATCTTCTCCTCGGACGTGAGCGTCGGGTTCAGGTCGCCGCGCGTCGTCGCGTTCTTCGGGTTGTACCACCAGACATCGCGGTAGCGATCGAGCGGGTCGAGCTCCGGCGAGTCGGTCGAGAGACGGGGGACCGACATATGGTCCCACTGGCGCCGGGTCACGCCGAAGGAGGACGCCTCTTCGGTCCCTTCCATGTCGTCGATGTAGACCGTGTTCTTCGTGTTCGGGTTCGGGAAGGTCGCCGCTGTCTCGAGATCGACGCGGAACTTCGATGTTTCGTGCGGCGTCACGCCCGGGATCATGTCGGTGAGCTCGGTGAGGATCGTCGGCTCCCTTTCGGTCGAGAGGGAAAGCCCGCCGACGACGATGCGCGAAGGCTCCTGCCCGAGCCGCGGCCGCCGGTACGGGGTCTTCTTCCCCTTGTAGAGCCAGATCGAGGAGAGCTTCGTCTTGTCCGAGAGGTTGTAGGTCCCCGCGGCGCCGGCCAGGCTCTTCTGCGCCTGCGACAGGAACGGAGCGTACTCGAAGTCGACCGTCACCTTCGCATCGGGCGAGATGTCGGTGAGGAACTCGATCTGGCCGATCTCGTAGATGATCCGGTAGTCGACGCCGCGCGTCAGGGTCCGGCCGTCCACCTTCACGACCTCGCTTCCCTCCAGGATGTTCGAACGGTTGAGCGAAAAGGAGCCTTGCGACGTCCGGTACTTCACCTCGATCTCGTACTTCGAGTCGGCCGGCTGCGGATCGTGGTTGTCGTACGGGGCCGGGTTCCCCTCGAGGAGCGAATCGATCGGCTGGCCCGGCAGTTGGTGGTTGTAAGCCGGGTCGAACGGCCGAAGGTCGGGGAAGATCAGGACGCCGGCGCTGTAGTCGACGAGGAGCCTCGGGATGTACGGGAGCCCGCCCCCCGCCGGGATTCCGGCCTTCTCGGCGATCTTGTTCCCGGCGCCCGCGTACTCGACGTCGATGACATCGTCCGGGGACCCCGCCCCCGAGGGATCGACGAGGTCGAGTCCCATGATCCGCGTGAACTCGACGCCGTTCTGCACGTCGAAGCGCTCCTCCGCTCCGGCCGCCTTCCGGAAGATCTTGAGCTCGAAGCCCTCCGTTTGGATGTTCCGCGCGCGGAGGTCGTAGACGTTGCGGAGCTGGTAGTACCAAGTGACCCGGAACTTCTCGTTGCTCGGCCGATAGAACTCCGCCGGCGGCCGGATCAGCTTGATCGAGGCGACCACCGCCGAGTCGCTCGAGGCTTCCGGCGGCACGTTTCCGGTCGAGTCGGCGCCGACCCGGTACCAGACCCCGAGCGTATAGTTCTCCGGGATGGTCCGGTTCATCGTGAGGATCCCGATGTCCCGGTTGATCACGTAGTCGACCGACTCCTCCATCTCGTCGAACCACCCGGGCTGCTCCTGCAGGACGCTCGCCGGGTCGTTCACGTCGACGTAGGCCCGCGCCTGCGTCTGCGACCCGGTGTTGTTGGTCGCGTTGTCGTCGTCGAGAAAGACCCGGATGTCGTCGACCGGACCGAAGTCGTTCACGACGAAGTAGCGCTCCTGGATGTAGTCGAGGTCGTTGATGACGATCGAGTCTTGGCGCGACCCGCCCGCGTACGTCTCCCGGTCGGTCCGCCCCTGCTGCTGCGAGAGGATCGTCGTGAAATCGAACTTCCCCGCCTTGCCGACCGCCTTGACGCCGAAGAGCCCCTGCTGCTGCGCGCTGAAGGAGACGAACTGGTTCCCCGGGAGCGACAGGTTCGTGTTCCCCACCTCGATCTTCTGGATCACCTCGTCTTCGAACCCCTCGTATCGGAGCTTGATCCGGTTCTCGAGCGGCACCTGCGACTCGGAGTTGTGCTGGACCTCGACCTTCACCTTCTCGCCGATCGTGCCGGTCAGGTTGATCTGCAGCTGCTGGCGCATGTCGAGCTCGGGAAACTTGCGCTGGCCGCCGCTTTCGTTGTCCCGGTCCATGATGAAATACTGCGTCTCGCCCGAGAACGTGATCGACTCGCTTCCGGAGACCTGGATGTTGGCCCCCTGCCCGATGATGCGCGAGAGGGTCCGCGGGAAGCGGACCGGAAGGTCGATGTTGAGGCCCGAAGCGCCTCCGGCGACCGCGCGCGACTGGACCGCCCGCCCGCTCTTGATCAGGTCGAGCCTCGTGCCGGCCCCCTGGATCTCGGCCAGGTAGTCGTCCATCGAAGCGACCCACGGATGAACCAGCGGCAGCCCTTCGCGCGTCCGCTCGACGATGACGAGGTTCCGCCGGAGATCGACCCGGAGGGCCGTGGTCCCCGTCTCGACCCCCTTGAGGAGCGGGCGATAGGGAACGCGGTACGGAGCGGTCCGCGCCTCCTCGAAGAAGGCGGGATAGTTCCGATCGACCGGATGGCGGATGAGCGAAAAGGTGCCGGCCCGCGTGACGTCCGCCCTTCCGCCGGCGGCGAAGGCAGGGACGGCGAACACGGTCGCGACCAGGGAGAGAACGAGCACGAACAAAGCGGATGCCCGCGGCGTTCTTCCGCTCTCTCCGAATCGCATCATGGCTTCCCTATGCGTGGGGGATGTCCCCTTCCCCGGGTGAAGAGGGGCGGAATCGGTCCGGGACCTGTCGTTCGGGACATCCCTCCGCCGCGTATCATGGGGAAGCCCCATGGGGTTTTTGGCGCTATAAGGGCAATCCGCGTGCCAGGCTGGCCGGAACCTTGCAAGGGAATCACGAGCAAGGGGCCAGGGCTATTCCGCGCAACCAAATGCCTCACAATAGGTTGCGCCGTCGCCCTCCCCGCCGGCCGACGGGGCGGGAAGCCCGTCCGAACGGAAGCGTACCCATCCGGCGACGCTCTGTCTCACCCCGGGGACGAGCCGGGAAAGGGGTTGTGGCCCCCCGGGGCTTCCGATACCTTCATCCGCCGGAGAGTGCGATGCGCCCGATCCTCAGCTTCTACATCCTGCGCCAGCATATCGGGCCCTTCTTCTTCGCCGTTTTCGTCATCACGTTTCTCTTCGTGATGGACCTCCTCATCGACTACATCGATCTCTTCCTCGGCAAGGGGATCCCCCTCCCGATCGTTCTCGAGGTCTTCCTCCTCAGCCTCGGTTGGATGGCGGCGCTCACGGTTCCAATGAGCATCCTCGTCGCGACCGTGATGGCGTTCGGGAGGCTCTCGGCGGAGAACGAGATCACGGCGATGAAGGCGGCGGGGGTGAGCATCTACCAGATCCTGGCGCCGCCCCTCATCGCCTCGCTTCTCGTGATGATCGGCCTCGTCGAGTTCAACAACCGGGTCCTCCCCGAGAGCAACCACCGGCTCGCGGGCCTCCTCGTCGACATTCACAGGAAACGACCGGCCCTCGCGATCAAGGCCGGGATGTTCAACGACGTGCAGGGCTATACCCTCCGCGTGGACAAGCTGAACGCCCGCACATCCGAGATCGATGGGGTGACGATCCAGCGTTCCAAGGAGGGAGAGGAGACCGAGACGATCGTCGCCGAGCACGGCACACTCCGATTCTCCCCCGACGGAAACACGCTGACCCTCGACCTCGTCGACGGCGAAATCCACGCCGTCGACGAGTCGAACCTCTCTCAATACCACAAGATCTCCTTCGAGACGCACACGATTCGCATCCAGAACATCGGGTCCGAGCTGGTCCGATCGGAAAAGAAATCCCGCGGAGACCGGGAGCTCTCGGCCGACGACATGCGGGGGCGGGTCGACGCCTACAGGCGCGAGGTCGGCGACGCCCGCACCGAAACGCGCGTCTCCCTCTCGGAACATCTGGGCAGGAGGCTCGCCGAGGGGACGCCGGCCGAGGGCGGGGGCGCCGCCGCCCCCCGCCTCCCCGACCCGATCGCATGGAAGAACGTCGGGCGCGACGTCCAGAACGCGGCGAACCGCCTCGCTTCCCTCCAGAGCACGGTCGAGGAGCGCGGGAAGCAGATCAACAAGTACCAGGTCGAGATCCACAAGAAGTACGCTCTGCCGGTCGCCTGCGTCGTGTTCGTCCTCCTCGGGGCGCCGCTCGGCGTGAGGGCGCGGCGCGGCGGCCTCGGGGTCGGCGCCGGCTTCAGCATCCTCTTCTTCGTCGTCTACTACGTCTTCCTGATCGGGGGGGAGAAGCTGGCGGACCGGGGATACCTCCCCCCTCCCCTCGCGATGTGGGCGGCCAACGTCCTTCTAGGGGCGCTCGGCATCCATCTGGTCGTCGGCTCGAACCGAGAGACGAGCTTCTTCCGGTTGCCGCGGCTCCCCTTCCGCCGCCAAGCCGGAGCGCGAACGTGAAGCGCATCCTCGACCGCTACGTCCTCGGCCGGTTTCTCGCGGCGCTCGCGACGGCGCTCGTCGCCTTTCTCGCGATCTTCATCGTTCTCGATCTCTTCGAGAAGCTCGACGACTTCATCGACCAGGGTGTTCCGCTCGCCGCGGTCGGAGCGTACTACGCCTTTCGCGTCCCCGAGATCCTCCTCCTGATGCTCCCGATCGGCATGATGCTCGCCTGCATCTTCTCGCTCGGATCGCACGCGAGGAACAACGAGTTCCTCGCGACCCTCGCCGCCGGCATCAGCATGCGGCGCACGCTCCTGCCGGTCCTCGTCGTCGGCCTTCTCGTGAGCGGAGCGGCTCTCCTCGTCGGCGAGACCGTCGCCCCGCGCGCGGCGGAAAAGGTGAACGCGATCCAGGACGAGTGGATCAAGCCCGGGAGGCAGCGCTCGATGCGCGTCCGGACCAACCTCTCTTATCTCGGCGACGGGGGCCGCCTCTTTCGGATCGGACGCCTCGACGTCGAGAAGGGGCGCATGGAGGAGGTGGTGGCGCAGCGGCTCGAGGGAAACGCCCTCGTCGAGAGGATCGACGCGAGGGAAGCGGTGTGGGAGAACGGGGTCTGGGTCTTCCGCGACGGCTACTTCCGCCGCTTCGCCGGGGACGGGCTTTCCGAAGCGGTGGCGTTCCAGGAGAGGGCGGAGCCGGAGATCGTCGAGACGCCGGCCGACCTCGCCAAGATCCCGAAGAACCAGCGGCAGATGAGCTACCGGGAGCTTTCCGCGTACGTCGCGAAAGCGAAGGCGAGCGGCGGCGAGGTTCGGAAGGAGGAGGTCGACCTCCACATGAAGATCGCTTTCCCCTTCACGAGCTTCCTCGTCGTCCTACTCGGAAGCCCGCTCGCGGCCCTCCTCCGCCGGGGAGGAAACGCGCTCGGCTTCTCGCTCGCTCTCGTCATCTGCTTCGTCTACTACCTCGCGATCCGCGTCGGGCAGTCGCTCGGCTACAACGCCGTCCTCGCGCCGCTCCACGCGGCCTGGATCGCGAACGCCGTCTTCCTCGCCCTCGGGGCCCTCCTCTTCCGCCGTCTCGCGAGGCGCTGAGCCGCGCCCGCAGCAGGAAACGCGTGTGGGATCCCGGCTAGGTCCCCGACGAGTAGTCGGTCCGGTAACGGACCTGCTCGTCCGTAAGCTTGTCGACCCGGATCCCCATCGTCGCGAGCTTGAGGGCCGCGATCTCCTCGTCCTGCTCCTTCGGCACGTCGTAGACCTTGTTCTCCAAGGTCCCCTTCTTCTCGACGAGGAGCTTCATCGCGAGAAACTGGTTCGCGAAGCTCATGTCCATCACCTCGGAGGGGTGGCCTTCCGCGGCGGCGAGGTTGACGAGGCGCCCCTTGGCGAGGAGGTAGACGCGCCTCCCGTCCTTCATGACGTATTCGTCGTTGTCCCGCCGGATCTCCCGGACGGAGCGCGCGCGCGAGGCGAGGTCGGCGATCCGGATCTCGCAGTCGTAGTGGCCGGTGTTGCAGACGACCGCGCCGTCCTTCATCGCGTCGAAGTGCTTCCCGTCGAGGACGTCCTTCATGCCGGTCGCCGTGATGAAGATGTCGCCGATGCGGGCCGCTTCCTCCATCGGCAGGACGCGGTAGCCCTCGAGCGTCGCCTTCAGCGCGCAAATCGGGTCGATTTCGGTGACGATCACGTTCGCGCCGAGCCCTTTCGCCCTCATCGCGCACCCGCGGCCGCAGCGGCCGAAGCCGGCGACGACGAAGTTTTTCCCCGCGATCAGGATCGACGTCGCCCGCAGGATCCCGTCCAACGACGACTGCCCGGTCCCGTAGACGTTGTCGAAGTCCCACTTGGTCTCCGCGTTGTTCACCGCGATCACCGGGTAGCCGAGCGCGCCGTCGCCGGCCATCGCGCGGAGGCGCTGCACCCCGGTCGTCGTCTCCTCGGTGCCGCCCCAGACGCCGGCGATCTTCTCCTTCCGCCGGTTGTGGATCGAAAAGATCAAATCGGCGCCGTCATCGAGGGTGAGCGTCGGCTCGATGTCGAGCGTTCGGTCGATGCACCAGTAGAACTCGTCGACGCTCATCCCGTGCCAGGCGTAAATGCGGGTCCCTTCGTCGGCGAGCGCCGCCGCGACGTCGTCCTGCGTGGAAAGCGGGTTGCAGCCGCTCCATGCGACCTCCGCCCCGGCGGCGACCAGCGTCCGGACGAGCACGGCTGTCTCCTTCGTGACGTGCAGACAGCCGGCGATCCGCGCGCCGCGGAGCGGTTTCGTCTCCGCGTAGCGGCGGCGGAGCTCGAGGAGGACCGGCATCCTCGATTCGGCCCACTCGATCTTTCTCCTCCCCTCCTCGGCCAGGGAGAGGTCCTTCACCTTGCGATCGATTTTCGTATTCGACGACATTCTTGCGCTCCTGTTCGATGGAAAAAGGGCCGGCGCCGGACGGCGCTCTCCCGAGGGGACGAGTGTATCACGGACGGGGCCGGGTTTCCCGGGCCGAGGGCCCTCGCCGGCCCCCTTAGCGGAAGTCGATCACGGACGAGTCGCCCACGTTCAGCCGCTGAAACTTCCCTCGGACCTCCGAGTACTCCCCCACGAGGGAGCGGTCGAGGAGACAGTTCTCGATCGACGCGTGCTCGTTCACGATCGAGTCGCGCACGATCGAGTCGGTGATCGAGGCTTCGTCGCCGACGGTCACGTAGGGCCCGATCACCGAGCGGACCACCCGCGCCGAAGGGGAGATGAAAACGGGCGGGATGATGATCGAACCGAGGAGCTCCGTCTCGCCCCCGGCCTCCTCGAGAAGGAACCGGTTCGTCTGCAGGAGCGACTCCGGCTCGCCGCAGTCGAACCACCCGTTGACCGTGACGGCCCGGATCGGCTCCCCTTTCTCGATCATCCGGGAGATCGCGTCGGTCAGATGGAACTCGCCCTTCGTGGTCACCCCCTCGTCGACGATCTCGCTCAGCGAATCGAAGAGGCGCCCGGCGCGGACGAAGTAGTAGATCCCCACGATCGCGAGGTTCGAGACGGGCGACTCGGGCTTCTCGACGAGGCGAGACACGCGCTGGTCGGTCACTTGCACGACGCCGAAGCGGGAGGGGTCCTCCACCGCCCGGACTCCGATCGCGTTCGTCGGCCCCCCGATCACCGACTCGAAATCCGCCTTGAAGATCGTGTCGCCGAGGACGATGAGAAGGGGTTCGTCCGCGTCGACGTAGTCGCGGGCGAGATAGACGGCGTGGCCGATCCCCTTCCGTTCGCGCTGCTCGATGAACTCGAACGGGATCCGGTAGCGCGCCGTCACGAAACGCTTGATCGGCTCGCCGAGCGGTCCGACGACGAGGATTACGTGGTCGATGCCGACCTCGATCAGCTCGTCGAGGATGTGCCCGAGGATCGGCTTCCCCGCCACATTGAGAAGCGCCTTCGGGGTCGTGTGGGTCTGGGGCTTCAGCCTCCGCCCCATCCCCGCTACCGGGATGATCGCTTTCACCGCTCCCTCCCGGCGGCCGTCCTTCGTTTGAGATCGTCGATCGAACGGACCGGCGTCGGGTCGACGCCCCGGAGAAGGGCGAGGAACCAGCTCGTGAAGTCCGCGAGGTAGATCCCCGCGAACACGCGCGCGAGCGGCCCGTCCCCGGCCGGTTCGATCGGGACGACCGGGAGATCCCGCCCGGCCCGGAGGACGTCGATGGCCGCGCCCGCGGAATCGGCCGGTCCTCCGGCGCTTCGTTCGCTTCGGAGATGCACCACGGTGATCGGGAGGCCGTCGCCTCCCCTCTCCCAGCCGACGATTTCGTTGTGGCTCCCCTCGGGGAAGGCCGCTCGGTGCGAGAGGGCCTTCGCGTTTTCGGCGAGCTGCCCGCACCACCTCGCCGCGACCGGCCCGCTCTCCCCCTCTTCATAGTAGAAATACGGAAGCCGTCCTTCGAGCAGACGCGCGATCCGGGCCGGTTCCCCGTCGTCCGGGCCCTCGTCCAGGTTCCAGCGGGCTCGGAGCGAGCGGAGG
>Ga0105091_10001167_pt1 | contig 11322 bp, 10 predicted proteins | sample PPLLak1March2015_FD_87022 | JGI IMG/M metagenome (GOLD analysis project Ga0105091, IMG submission 87022) | Freshwater sediment microbial communities from Prairie Pothole Lake near Jamestown, North Dakota, USA - PPLs Lake P7 Core (1) Depth... | ecosystem: Environmental > Aquatic > Freshwater >... | reverse complement strand
GGATCTCGCGCTGGGTGCCGCCACGAAACTGATCGAGCGGTCGATGACCGACGCGGACCATCGGCGTCTCGTCGAGGCTTTCGTCGCGGAGACGACGAAGGCGGACGGAGGGAAGAAGGAGTGAGCACGCGCACGGGGGCACTCGCGCGGATCTGGGCCGGTGCGCTCTTCGAGCTCGCACGCGAGAGCGGCGAGCTGGAGGGGCGACGGGAAGAGGTCGGCGCCCTCCTCGAGGCGACGAAGAAAGAGGGCGGGTTCCTCGCGGCGATCTCCTCTCCGAAGGTGACCGCGGTGCGCAAGACCGCCTTCGTCCGAGCGGTTCTCGGCGATCGGTTCTCGCGCGATATTCGGAGCCTGGTCCTCCTGATGATCGAGAAGAACCGGCAGGCGATCCTGCCGGCGGTTCTCGAGGCCTTCCTCGAACGCTGCGAGGAAGAAGAGGGGGATCTTCGGGCGCGGGTGACGACGGCGGTCCCCCTCCGGCGGCAGGAAGCGACGGACCTCGCCGCGGGTCTCTCCCGCAGCACCGGGAAACAAGTGGTTCTCGAGGAAACGGCCGACGAAACGCTTCTCGGGGGCGCCGTGCTCCGTTTCGGCGATTTCCTCGTGGACGGAAGTCTTCGAACGCGAATCCGGGAGCTGAGGGAGAGGCTTCTCGTTTCGTCGGAGACATGAAGGAGCGGATGTGTCGATGAAGATACGGCCGGAAGAGATCATTTCGGTCATCAAGGAAAAGATCCGGACGTTCGAGGGCGATCTCAAGGTTGAGGAGGTCGGGACCGTCATCGAGGTGGGCGACGGGATCGCCCGCGTTTACGGGCTCGGCTCGGCGATGGCGGGCGAGATGCTCGACTTCGGCGGCGACGTTTTCGGAATCGCGCTGAATCTGGAGGAAGACTCGATCGGCGCGGTGATCCTCGGCGATTACCTGCACATCTCCGAGGGGCACGAGGTCCGGAGAACCGGCCGCATCCTGGACGTGCCGGTCGGCGAGGCGGTGATCGGCCGCGTGGTGAACCCGCTCGGCCAGCCGCTCGACGACAGGGGGCCGGTCGAGACTACGAGGCGCCGCCCGCTCGAGTTCCAGGCGCCGGGGGTCATCCACCGGCAGCCGGTGAAGCAGCCGCTCCAGACCGGCATCAAGGCGATCGACTCGATGATTCCGATCGGCCGCGGGCAGCGCGAGCTGATCATCGGCGACCGCGGGACCGGGAAGACGGCGATCGCGATCGACGCGATCATCAATCAAAAGGGACAGGGAGTGAAGTGCTTCTACGTGGCGATCGGCCAGAAGACGTCGACGGTGTCCGGCGTTGTCGAGAGGCTGACCGCGACCGGAGCGATGGACTACACCACGGTCGTCTTCGCGGGCGCGAGCGATCCGGCCCCACTCCAGTACATCGCCCCGTACGCCGGGGCGGCGATGGCCGAATACTTCATGTACGAAAAGAACGAGGACACCCTCTGCGTCTACGACGATCTCTCGAAGCAGGCCCAGGCGTATCGCCAGTTGTCGCTGCTCCTCCGGAGACCGCCGGGACGGGAGGCGTATCCGGGAGACATCTTCTATCTCCACTCGAGGCTCCTGGAGCGGGCGGCGAAGCTGTCCGAGGCGCAGGGGGGAGGGTCGCTCACGGCCCTTCCGATCATCGAAACGCAGGCGGGCGACGTCTCCGCCTATATTCCGACGAACGTGATCTCGATCACGGACGGCCAGATCTTTCTCGTGAGCGACCTGTTCTTCGCCGGCGTGCGTCCGGCGATCAGCGTCGGGATTTCCGTTTCGCGGGTCGGCGGGAACGCGCAGGTGCGGGCGATGAGGCAGGTGGCCGGCTCGCTCCGCCTCGATCTCGCGCAGTACCGCGAGCTGGAGGCTTTCGCGCAGCTCGGCACCGAGCTCGACAAGGCGACGCAAGCCCAGCTCGACCGCGGCGTGCGGCTCGTGGAGCTCCTGAAGCAGCCGCAGTACCAGCCGATGCCGGTCGCGGAGCAGGTGGCGGCGATCTATGCCGGGACGAAGGGCTTCCTCGACGACATCCCCGTCGCGAAAGTGAGGGATTTCGAGACGAAGTTCCTCGCCTTCATGCGCGAGACGCGCCCGGAGGTTCTGGGCGGGATCGCGGCGAGGAAAGAGATCGATGCCGAGAACGAGAAGGCGCTCGTGGCGGCGATCCAGGAGTTCAAGGCGGGGTACACCGAGGAGTAGGCGGCGGGCGATGGCGAAGACGCGCGAGATCAAGCGGCGCATTCGTAGTCTGCAGAAGACGAAGCAGATCACGAAGACGATGGAGCTCGTCGCGACATCCCGCATGAAGAGGACCCAGCAGAGGGCGCTCGCCGCGCGCCCCTATGCGAACAAGCTGCGGGCGATCCTGGACACGGTGGATCTCGGGGCCTTCGCCGGGCGCTTCCCTCTTCTCGGGGAGCGGGAGGCCGTCCGGCGGGTCGGCCTGCTCGTTATCACGTCGAACCGGGGGCTTTGCGGGGCGTTCAACGCGAACGTGCTCAGGGCCGCACGTCACGCGATGATCGACATCGAGCAGGCGGGCGCGGAGACCGAGCTGCACGTCGTCGGCCGCAAGGGGACGAACGCGCTCCGCTATCGCGGGTACGCCATCGCCTCGTCCCGATCGGACGTGGGAGACCGCCCGACCTTTGCGCAGGCGGCGGAGATCGCCGGGTACTTTCTCGGCGAGTTCCTCGGGGAACGGATCGACGAGTTCCGCCTCGCTTACGCCTCGTTCGCGAGCCTCTCCTCGCAGCCTCCCGTCGTTGAGAAAGTGCTGCCGCTTCCGGCGGTCGCGGGGGGGAGCGCGGAGAGACCGGTCGAGTTCCTCCTCGAGCCGAGCCCGGAGCGGATTCTCGAGACCCTCCTCCCGCGGATCGTCGAACACCGGGTCTACAAGGCGCTCCTCGAGAGCGCGGCGGGGGAGCAGGCGGCGCGGCGGGTCGCCATGAAGAACGCGACCGACAACGCGCAGGAGCTGATTCGCATTCTGACGAGAAGCTACAATCGCGCCCGCCAGGCGCAGATCACGCAGGAGATCGCGGAGATCGTCGGCGGAGCCGGCGGGCAGGAATCGGACTGAAGGAGCTTCACCCATGAACAACGGCCAAGTGGTGCAGGTCATCGGCCCCGTGATCGACGTGGAGTTCGACGATAGCGGGGTGCCGGAGATCCACACGGCTCTCACGATCGACGATAAGACGGAAGGCACCCACGTCGCCCTGACGGCGGAGGTGCAGACGCACCTCGGAAGAAACCAGGTGCGCGCCATCGCGATGTCGTCCACGGACGGCGTGCGGCGCGGCATGAAGGTGACGAACACGGGAGCGCCGATCACCGTCCCGGTCGGGGAGGCGACGCTCGGCCGGCTCTTCAACCTGCTCGGCGAGCCGATCGACGAGGGGGCCCCGATTCCGGCAACGGTCGAGCGTCGGCCGATCCACCATCCCGCCCCCTCCTTCGATGCCATCGAGCCGCACACCCAGATCTTCGAGACGGGAATCAAGGTCGTCGACCTGCTCGCTCCGTACGTTCGAGGCGGCAAGACCGGTCTTTTCGGCGGCGCGGGGGTGGGCAAGACCGTCGTCATCATGGAGCTGATCCACAACATCGCCACGGCGCACGGCGGATACTCGGTCTTTTGCGGCGTGGGAGAGCGGACGCGCGAGGGAAACGACCTCTATCTGGAGATGAAGGAATCGGGCGTCCTCTCCAAGACCTGCCTCGTCTACGGCCAGATGAACGAGCCGCCCGGAGCGCGCCTCCGCGTCGGGCTATCGGGTCTCACGATGGCGGAGTACTTCCGGGACGAGTCGGGGCAGGACGTGCTCCTCTTCATCGACAACATCTTTCGCTTCTCGCAGGCCGGGTCCGAGGTCTCCGCGCTCCTCGGCCGGATGCCGTCGGCGGTCGGCTATCAGCCGACGCTGGGCACGGAGATGGGCGAGCTGCAGGAGCGAATCACGTCGACCAAGAAGGGATCGATCACATCGGTGCAGGCGATCTACGTCCCTGCAGACGACCTCACCGACCCGGCGCCCGCCGCCGCCTTCACGCATCTCGACGCGACGACCGTGCTTTCGCGTCAGATCGCGGAGCTCGGCATCTACCCGGCGGTCGATCCGCTCGACTCGACCTCGCGCATCATGGATCCGAACGTGATCGGCGCGGAGCATTACGACGTGGCGCAGCGGGTGAAGGCGATCCTCCAGCGCTACAAGGAGCTGCAGGACATCATCGCGATCCTCGGGATGGACGAGCTCTCCGAGGAGGACAAGGCGATCGTGCAGAGGGCTCGCCGCGTCCAGAAGTTCCTCTCGCAGCCTTTCCACGTGGCGGAAGCGTTCACCGGCCACAAGGGGGTCTACGTTCCCCTCAAGAAGACGATCGAGAGCTTCGCCGAGGTCGTCGCGGGCAAGTACGATCACTTCCCCGAGCAGGCGTTCAACTACTGCGGCGGAATCGACGAGGTGGTCAAGCGCGCGAAGGAGATGGGCGTCTCGTGATGGACAAGGCGTTCCTGTGCGAGATCCTCTCGCCCGAGGGGAGTCTCTTTCGGGGGGAGGCCGTGTTCGTCGCGGCGACCGCCACGGACGGCGAGGTCGGCGTTCTCTTCAACCACGCCCCTCTCGTCTCGGCGCTCGGCGAGGGCTCTCTCCGGATCACGCTCCCCGACGGAACGGTCCGTCGGTTCACCGCGCACGGCGGATTTCTTGAAGTATCAGGGAATCGAGTCACCATCCTCACCGATCGCGCGGAGCCCGCGGAATGACGGCGGCCGAATAGGGAGCCGCGCTCGTCCGAGGCGCCGTGGGAATTCGAAGATCGATCGAGCGGCTGCTCGGCTGCGTGAGCGGCGGAACCGCCGCCGTCGATCTCACACCCCTCTGGCTCGCCGCCCATCCTCATCTGCGTCCGATCGAGAGGCGCCTTGCTCCGCACCCGGCGGACGACAGGGGCGAGCCGTGCCCCTTGTGCGGCGAAGAGCGCGCCGTCCGCGTGGGCGCGCACCTCGGCTTCGGGGAGCACGGGGTTCTTCCGGACGCCTCGGTCCTCCACTGCGAATCGTGCCGGCGCTTCTTGCTTCCGGGAGCGGATCTCGACGCTCATCGACGAGCGCTCGGTCCGTCCGCCAGGGGCGCGGGGGTCGCGTCCGTCGACGCGCGACTTTGGTCGCGCGCCCCCGTCGTCCTCAACATCGAACCGACGACGCGCTGCAACTTCAAGTGCTGGTATTGCGTCGGGCGCCGGATGAAGCAGGAGGACCTCGCGATCGAGGACTTCCGGGCGGCCCTCGATCACTTCCCGGGACTTCGCGTTCTCGCGCTCGTCGGCGAAGGAGAACCTCTCCTCCACAAGGACTTCTTCGAGATGGTGCGTCTCGCCAAGGACCGGGGAATCCGCGTCGTGACCCTGTCGAACGGTTCCCTCTTCGGCGAGAGCATGGCCCTCCGGCTCTGCGACAGCGGGATCGACTACGTTTCGGTCTCGATCGATTCGATCGACCCGGGCAGGTTCGCGGAATCGCGAATCGGCGGCGACCTCGATCGGGTGTGGGGCGGCGTGGAGCGCCTCCGCGCGATTCGGGACGCTCGCGGAAGCCGCTACCCGATCCTCGGGCTCCGGGGAACGCTCTTCGAGCGCACGCGTCGCGAGATGCCGGCGATCATCGAGGAAGCGAAGCAGCGGGGGATCGAGGTCGTCGAGGGGTTTCAGCCCCTCAACCCGAAACGCTCTTATGTCGAGATCTATCCGGCCGACAAGGCGGCCTTGCTCGGCGACGTTTCCGCGGTCCAAGAAGCGATCCTCTCGGGCTACGCGTGCAGCGCGCTCCCCGGGGTCGACGAGATCGCGGCGCGCGAAGAGATTCCGATCGGGAACGCGGGACGCCCGAACCCGTGGCGCCGGAACTGCGACGAGGAGTGGATCTACTCCCTCCTCTCCGGCGACGTCACGCCGTGCTGTCAGATCAAAAACCCGGTGAGCCCGCGCTGGAACCTCTTCCGCCATTCAATCGCGGAAATCCTCTCCGACGAGGAATACGAGAACACGCGCTTCAACCTGTGGAACGGCTTCTTCCCGTCGATGTGCGAAGGGTGCTGGAAGACCCGCTGAGTCTACCTAGCCTGGATCATGCACGCGTTTCCGTGCTAGCGCGGCCCGCGCGCGTGCGCTCGTCCGGCGAAGGCGGAGAGGATCGCGACGAAGATCGCGATTTTGATCGCCGTCATCCACGAGATCGTTCCCGCGATGAGTCCCTGATCGACGGCCCCCGGAAAGAGGTCGGGGACGGTCCACGCCCACAGAAGCTTGACGAGCAGCAGAACGATGATGAAGGCGAGCGCGGCCGCGATGATGCCGCCGAGAAAGATCGCCGCGAACAGGGATCGGACCATGAGGACCTCCTTCGAAATGGAAGACGCGTCGACGCTAATGCCCCGCCCGGGCCCGGTCAAGCGCGGACGCGGTCCGAATCCCCGGGCGGCGGGCGGCGCCCCTGTTGTATGATGAGGACCCCTCGAACGTCATGAAGGAGGCCGCCATGAGAGGCTTGACCGTCCTTTTCGCCGCGCTCGCCGCGCTCGCGGCTTCTTGCGCGGACCGCGGGAAACCGGAGCCGGCGGCGTTTTCCGTCCTGCCCGAGGCCCCGTCCGCCGGCGACGCCGTCACGATCCGCTACCGGCCCGATCTCTCGGGGTCGCCCCTCGCTCGGGCCGCCTCGATCGAGCTTCGCTACTCGCTCGTCTCGGCGGCGGGAGACGTGCGGTCCGAGGAAGTCCCGATGACGAGCACGGGGGGCGCGTGGAGCGCGTCGTTCGTTCCGTCGGAGCGGATGCCGGAGGGCCCCGTTCTCTTGGTCGCCGCCTTCGCGAACGCGGATGACCGCGACGCGTACGACAACAACCGGGACGACCCGTGGGTGGTGATGTTCCGCGAGGATGGACGCGTCGCCGAGGGAGCTAACCTTCAGCTATCAAGAATTCGGGGAGGAGAGCTTCGCCTGGAGGGACCGGTCGAGATGTCGGTCGATCGGGATCTCGCGCGTGACCTGGTGCGGCAGGAGCTCGCCATCTGGCCGGAAAACCGGCGGGCGGCCGCGGCCTCCTGGAGCTTGGCGCTACGGGAGCTCCGCGAGGACCCGGTGCGCCTCGATTCGCTGAGGACGGCGATTCGCGCGGTCGTGGACGACTACTTCCGGGTTTCGAGCAGCTGGGCCGCGCTGCCGCCGGATGCCGTCCCCATGCTCGAGATGTACGATCGGATCGGAGCGGAGGGGCGTCACGACTCCCTCTCGGCCGCCCTCCTCTCCCGCTTCCCGGCCGACAGCGCGACCGCCGAGTACGGCGTCCAGGCGCTCGTCGACCGGAGGGACCTCGAGGGATCGGCGTCGCGCCTTCGCGACTTTCTCGACGAGCACCCCGAGTCTCCGGCCTCCAAGCTCGGTCGCGGCATGCTCCTCTCGCTCTACATGTACAGGCTCGGAACGCCGGAGCGCGCGGCCGAAGTGGTGCGAACGGACAGGCCGATCGACACGCAGTATCTCGTCGGGTACGCGGAGTGGCTCGCCGCGCAGCCGGGTCGTCTCGGCGAAGCGGAGACCGTCTTCCGTCGCTGCTGGGAGGAGGACCGCGCGGCCGAATGGACCTCCTCGGGGAGCGCGTCGCGATCGGAATGGATGGAGTTCCAGCGGTGGCGGCTCTCGAGGACGGGGCTCGGGCTGGCGGGCGTGCTGAAGGAGAGCGGGCGGGGGGAGGAAGCGGCCTCCCTGCTCGCGGAGCTGGCGCTGGCCGAAGGGCCGGGCGCCGAGGCGGATCCGGAAGTTCTCGTCGCGCTCGCAGGAGCGGAAGAGGATCTCGGCCGCCCGGCGGACGCGGTCCGGACCTTCGAGCGACTGGCCGAGCGCTGGATGCCGACGGCGGAAGCGCTCGCCGGCTGGCGCCGCGCGTACGAGGCGGCGGGGAGTGGCTCCGACTTCGACGCGTACTCGGAGGGGTACCGCGAGAGACGGATGGCGCGCTTGATCGAGCGGCTCGCCGATCGCGCGCTCGACCGGCCGGCCCCCGACATCTCGTTCGAGGATCCCACCGGGGCGAAGAGCTCCCTCTCCGACTACAGGGGAAAGGTGGTCCTGATCGACTTCTGGGCGACCTGGTGCGGTCCGTGCCGGAGGTCGCTCCCTCAGCTCGACGAGATCTACGCGAAGCGCGGGGAGATCGGCGACTTCGAGATCCTGCCGATCAACGTCTGGGAGCGGAACGCAGGAGAGGAGCGGCGGACCGCCGTGGCCGCAAGCTGGAAGGAGCTCGGGCTCTCGATGCCTTACTTCCTCGATCCGGACGCGCCGGCGGGCACGGGCTCTCCGGCGACCGACCTCTTCCACGTTTCGGGAATCCCGACTTCGTTCGTGATCGGCCGCGACGGGAAGATCCTCTTCAAGACGGTCGGCTACGAAGGGGACTCCGCAATCGAAGAGATGCGGGCCAAGATCGCCATCGCGCTCGGGCGGCCGCCCGCCGCCTGATCGAACGCCGGAGGGCGGCGGGAGCGGACGCCGATGAGGGAAGCTCGAACGGAACTCTTCGACGGAAGCCGCGCGTCGCGCGCGGGGCGGCTCGCCATCGGCTTCGCGATGCTCCTCGCCGTCGCGTACGGACGGATCGTCCGTGCCCCGTGCGACGACGCGTACATCTTCTACGTTTACGCGAAGAACTTCGTCCAAGGGAACGGCCTCACGTACAACGGGACGGCGGTCCAGGGCTTCACGAGCGTTGTTTGGACCGCGCTTCTCGCGCTCGCGGGGCTGACCCGCGTTCCTCTTCCGATCCTCGGCGAGGTCCTGAGCGGCGCGTCCGCCTGCTTCGCGCTTTGGGCGACCTACCGTCTCGGCCGCCGGATCGGCCTCGATCGGTTCCGCGCGGCGGCGCCGGCCTTTCTTCTCGCGCTCACAGGAGACTTCGCGTTCTACTCGGCGGTCGGTCTCGAAGAGTGCCTCTTCGCCGGGCTCGTCGCGCTCACCGTCTCGGAGGCGCTCTTCGCGAAAGGCGGGCGAGGGAGAGGTCCGCTTCCGGTCGCGATCCTGATGGCGGCGACGATCGGAACGCGCCCGGAGGGGGGGCTCGTCGCGGCGCTCCTCTTCGCCTGGATGACGGTGCGGGACCGATCGGCCGGGCGCTCGCTCCGAACCGGCGCGATCCTCGCCGCGATCGTCTTCCCGGCCGCGCTCGCGCTCCGGCTCGCGTACGGCAGCTGGCTCCCGAACACGTACTACGTCAAGAGCAACGCGGGGCTCGCGAACTTCGGCGAGGGAGTCGATTACCTTCTCCGCGCGCTCCCTCGGTATGCCCCGCTCGTCGCGACGCTCGCGCTCGCGGGATCGCTTCGGATCATCCGGCGCTCGGCCCCGCGCGAGAAGGGGGCGGCCCTGCTCTTCGTGTTGGCGGCGGCGTGGCTCGTCTATGTCGCGGCGCAGGGGGGACACAACCTGGTCGGAGGGCGCGTCCTCGTGCCGGCGCTCCCGCTCCTCTACGTCGGGCTCGCAGCCCTCGCGCCCGCCGCCCGGCCGCGGCCGGTCCTCGCCGTCGCCGCGCTCGCCGCCGCGCTTCTCGTCGCCGCCTACGCGCGCGACGATCGCGTGCAGAGGCTCGCCGGCGTTTGGCGAAAGAACCACGCAATCCTCGAGGCGGCCGCCCTCCGCCTTCGCGACGAGTTCCCGCCCGGGACGAAGGTCGCCCTGAACGCCGCCGGGATCATCCCGTTCTACTCCGGCCTTCCGGCGATCGACATGCTCGGTCTCAACGACCGCCACATCGCGCGGAGCGGCAGGCGGGACAGGGGCCTCCGTTTCGGCCATCAGGCGGGGGACGGGGCCTACGTTCTCGCCGAGAAGCCGGGGGTGATCCTGCTCGGGGGGACGCCGTCGGATCGTCCCGGCCTCTACGTCAGCGATCAGGAGATCTGGGCGTCGAGCGAGTTCCACGAGCGATACGATCGCGTCGACTGGGAGGGGATCGGCACGATCTGGGTTCGCCGGCAGGGAGTCGACGGGGAGGAAGCCGGAGGATGATGGACGAACGACTCCTCTGGCCGCCACCGTCCTTTCACGTGCTCGCGAAGCCGAGCGGCGCGATCTGCAACCTCGACTGCGGCTACTGCTACTACCTCGACAAATCCGATCTCTATCCGGGACCGCCCGCACGGATGAGCGAGGAAGTGCTCGAGTCGTTCATCCGGCAGTACATCGAAGCGCAGCGCGCCCCCGAGGTCGTCTTCGCGTGGCAGGGAGGAGAGCCGACGCTGATGGGGCTCGACTTCTACCGCCGGGCGGTCGAGCTGCAGCGAGAACATCTCCCACGCGGCATGCGCCTCCTCAACACGATCCAGACGAACGGCGTCCTCGTCGACGACAAGTGGGCCTCCTTCTTCGCCGCGAACGAGTTCCTCGTGGGAATCAGCATCGACGGACCGGCCCCGCTCCACGATGCGTTTCGCCCGGACAAGGGGGGAGGCGCGACGTTCGAAAGGACGATGCACGGCCTGGAACGTCTCCGCGCCCGCGGCGTCGAGTTCAACGTGCTCGCGGCGGTCCACGCGGCGAACGCGGCCCGTCCCCTCGAAACGTACCGCTTTCTTCGCGACGAGGCGGGCGCTCGCTTCATTCAGTTCCTCCCGATCGTCGAGAAGTCGGCGGTGGGGGGAAAAGCGGGCGGCCGCTCGGTCGGGGCGCGGGCGTTCGGCGCGTTCCTTTCGGCGGTGTTCGACGAGTGGGTGACGCGCGACGTGGGCCGCGTCTTCGTGCAGGCGTTCGACACCGCGCTCGCCTCGTGGGCCGGGGTCCGGCCCGGGCTCTGCGTCTTCGAAGCGACGTGCGGGGCGGCGCTCGTGCTCGAGCACAACGGGGACCTCTATTCGTGCGATCACTTCGTCGACCGGGAGCATCTGCTCGGGAACATTCTCCGGACGCCGCTCCGATCGCTGGTCGACTCCGATCGGCAGCGCCGCTTCGGCCGCACGAAGGAAGAATCGCTTCCGTCCTTCTGCCGGCGTTGTCCGGTCCTCTTCGCGTGTCGCGGAGGCTGCCCGAAGGACCGCATCATCGAGACTCCGGATGGGGAACGTGGCCAGAACTACCTTTGCGAGGGATACAGGATGTTCTTCGAGCACATCGACGTCCCGATGCGTTTCATGGCGGCGGAGGTGCTGGCGGGTCGCCCGGCCTCCCGGGTGATGGATGCGTGCACGCCGGAGCGGAGCGGGGGGCGTTCCGAATGAAGAGACGCGATTTCCTGCGGCGGCTCGGCTGGGGCGGAGCCGCCCTC